>JAEEGG010005065.1_pt1 | contig 31583 bp, 23 predicted proteins | sample 9134161 | NCBI WGS metagenome assembly JAEEGG01 (sample SAMN16246543, study PRJNA631951) | gut metagenome | biome: gut microbiome; feature: rumen; material: CR-attached | host: Bos | place: Iran: Karaj | collected 2018-10
AGTTTCTGCGAAGAGTGGGCTGCAAAGAAGTGGCAGCGAAGGAGTGGCAGCAAGGAACATTACTGACATTACAGACCCCAACCCTGCCCCTCCCCGTAAGGGCAGGGTTCAAGAGGGGATGGCTGCGCATAAATCCTTTCTGCAAAGGGTCAACTGCTATATCATTGCCTTTATTATTCCAAAGGGATGCTCCCGCACTGAGGCCACGTTGGTAATACCTGTGCCGAAGTTGCGACGCCCTTGTAAGGGGGAGGAGTGTAGAACAACTTGGTATGATTGAAAGATACAGGCCCACCTCTGCCCCCTTCCAATAAGGCTGGAGTGAAGGGCTTACCCGATGGTGATGACATACTCCGACATGAACGACGAGCCGGGCTGCAGGTGGTTCATGTAGAACTTGTCCTTGAACTCGCCCTTCCATCCGCGTGGGTCGCCCAGGCCATACCACGGCTCGATGCACACGAAGGGCGCCTTCTTCTGATAGGGGCTCCAGAAGGCGATGATGGGACACTTGTAGCTCACCGTCACAGCAGGCGAGCCGTCGGGGTTGAGCAGGCAGGCAGCGCTGGTCTGGCAGTCGTGAATCTTCACGCTGTCGTTGGCGAAGAACTCATCGTTGAACGGCATCAGGCCGCCCTTGACATCCAGTGGAATCTCTGTCATCTCATGGCTACCGTCGATATAGCTCTTCAGCGATTTGGGATTTGAGACATGAGACCGATGGTTTGTCAGCACTATCACCCCTTTCAGCTCTTCGTCCTCCTTGCATCCAGGAGCGAGGAAGGCCGGATGTCCGCCTATCTGGAAGTGGATGTCGCGCGTGTCGGTGTTCTCCACATGCCACACCACGTGAATCTTGTTGCCGCTGAGTCGATAGCTCACTGCCAAGTTGAAACAGTAGGGATAAACCTTCAGTGTCTCCTCCGTCTCGTGCAGGGCGTATGTCACCTTGTGCTCTCCCTGGGCAATGAGCTTGAAGCGGGTGTCGCGGGCAAAGCCGTGGCGCGGCAGGTGATATTCCTTACCGTCGACGGTATAGGTGTCGTCGTTCACACTGCAAACGATGGGGAAGAGGATGGGCGAGCGGCGGGGCCATTTCTCACCGCCCTGCCACAGGTATTCACGTCCTTCACTGTCCTTGATGCTCTGGAGCTCAGCTCCCATCTCAGATATTTCTACCGTGAGATGCTCGTTTTTGATTTGTTCCATGTTTTCTATAGTTTACTTTATTCTGCGTCTGCAAAAGTAGCGATAAATTAGTTTGCTGCCAAATTATTTGTTGCCTTTTTAAAATCGCAGACAGAAAAACAAAGATTTTTCCTGTTTCTGACACGAAAAGAGAAAATATTTCGTAACTTTGCCGACGGATTGCACATTATTATTAATACAATCATATATGAACATCATTGAAAGATTTCTGAACTACACCAAGTTCGACACACAGTCGGCTGAGGACAGCCAGACTGTACCCAGCACACCCAAACAACTGGACTTTGCCCGTTACCTGAAAGAGGAACTGGAGCACGAGGGCCTGCAAGACGTGGAGATGGACGACAAGGGCTACATCTACGCCACCCTGCCCGCCAACACTGACACTGACATTCCTACCATCGGCTTCATCTCACATTACGACACCAGCCCCGACTGCTCGGGCGCCGACATCAAGGCGCGCATCGTGGAGAAATACGACGGCCACGAGATTGTGCTGAGCGAGGGCATCGTGCTGTCGCCGCGCAAGTTCCCCGAGCTGCTGGCCCACGAGGGCGAAGACCTCATCGTCACCGACGGACACACCCTGCTGGGTGCCGACGACAAGGCCGGCATCGCCGAGATCGTGCAGGCCATGGTCTATCTGCAGGAGCATCCCGACATCAAGCACGGCACCGTCCGCATAGCCTTCAACCCCGACGAGGAGATAGGCATGGGCGCCCATCACTTCGACGTGGAGAAGTTCGGCTGCCAGTGGGCATACACCATGGACGGCGGCGAAGTGGGCGAGCTGGAGTATGAGAACTTCAACGCCGCCTCGGCCAAGGTCAACATCAAGGGCATCAGCGTACATCCGGGCTATGCCAAGGGCAAGATGGTGAACGCCAACGCACTCGCTGCCGAGTTTGCCGCCCTGCTGCCAAAGGACGAGACGCCAGAGACCACCGAGGGCTACGAGGGATTCTACCACCTCATCGGCATTCAGGCCAACACCGAGCAGGCACGGCTGAGCTACATCATACGCGACCACGACCGCGAGCACTTCGAGCAGCGCAAGCGCTTCGTCAAGACCTGCGCAAACCGGATGAACGAGAAATATGGCGAAGGCACCGTCACGGCCGACGTCAACGACCAATACTACAATATGCGCGAGAAGATTGAAGACGGCAACATGCACGTCGTCGACCTGGTGCTGAAGGCTATGGAGGAAGCAGGCGTCACGCCAAAGGTGCGCCCCATTCGCGGCGGCACCGACGGCGCACAGCTGTCGTTCAAGGGTCTGCCCTGCCCCAACATCTTTGCAGGAGGCATCAATTTCCACGGCCCCTTCGAGTTCGTGCCCATCCAGTCGATGGAGAAAGCCATGCAGGTCATCGTGAAAATCATAGAAAAAGCAAGCCGTTAGATGGACGAGAAACAGCGCATTGAGCAACTCAGGAAGGAGCTGCACGAACATAACTACCGCTACTACGTGTTAAACCAGCCCGTCATCGGCGACCAGGAGTTCGACTTCCTGATGCACGAGCTGCAGGACTTGGAGGCGCGCCATCCTGAGCTGTACGATGCCAACTCGCCCACGCAGCGCGTCGGCAGCGACATCTCCACCGACTTCCGGCAGGTGAAGCACCGCTACCCCATGCTCTCACTGGCCAACACCTACAATGAGGAGGATGTGCGCCAGTGGTACGACAGCGTGAAGAAAGGACTGGCGGGCGAGGATTTCGAGGTGTGCTGCGAGATGAAGTACGACGGACTGAGCATCTCGCTGACCTATGTCGACGGGCGCCTCACCCAGGCTGTCACACGTGGCGACGGTGTGCAGGGCGATGACGTCACGAAAAACGTGAGAACCATCAGGAGCATTCCGCTACAGACACTCCCCCACTCTCTCCCCGTACCTCACCTCTTTGAGATTCGTGGCGAGATCCTAATGCCCTGGGCCTCGTTTGAAAGGCTCAACCGCGAGCGCGAGGCTGCCGAGGAGCCGCTTTTCGCCAACCCGCGCAATGCTGCGTCAGGCACGCTGAAGAGCCTCGACCCCAAGGTAGTGGCCAGCCGGCAACTCGACGCCTATCTCTATTACTTACTGGGCGAAGAGCTGCCTGCCGACGGACACTACGAGAACTTGGAGGCCGCCCGGCAGTGGGGATTCAAGATATCAGAGGGCATGAGGAAGGCACGCAGCGTGGAGGAGATCCTGGACTACATCAACTACTGGGACCGCGAGCGCAAGAACCTGCCCGTGGCCACCGACGGCATCGTGCTCAAGGTCAACTCCCTGCGCCAGCAGCGCGCCCTCGGCTTCACGGCGAAGAGCCCGCGCTGGGCCATTGCCTATAAGTTCAAGGCTGAACGTGAACAGACACGCCTGCTGGAAGTGACCTACCAGGTGGGCCGCACCGGTGCCGTCACGCCCGTTGCCAACATGGAGCCGGTGCAGCTGGCCGGCACCACCGTCAAGCGCGCCACACTGAACAACGAGGACTTCATCCGCAGCTTCGACCTCCACATCGGCGACATGGTCTACGTGGAGAAAGGCGGCGAGATTATTCCGAAGATTGTAGGCGTGAACATTGACGAAAGGCCCATCATCGCACAGCCCGTGCAGTTCATCAAGCGCTGCCCAGAGTGCGGCACGCCCTTAGTGAAGTTGAGAGTTGAGAGTTTAGAGTTGAGAGACGTTACTCCCTCTGGAAGTAAGACAAATGTCTCTCAACTCTCAACTCTCAACTCTCAACTCTCAACATGGTACTGCCCCAATGATGCAGGCTGTCCGCCGCAGATCAAGGGACGCATCGAGCACTTCATCTCGCGCAAAGCCATGAACATCGACTCGTTGGGTCCCGAGACCGTCGACGAGTATTTCCGGCGAGGACTCATCCACAACGTGGCCGACCTCTACGACATCGACGTGCAGCAAATCAACGGCGACGGCTCACGCACCAAGTCGGCACAGAAGATAGTCAACGGCATCCAGCAGTCGAAGCAAGTGCCCTTCGAGCGCGTCGTCTTCGCCCTCGGCATCCGCTTCGTCGGTGAGACCAGCGCCCGCCTGCTGGCCCGCCACTTCAAGACGATGGACGCCCTGATGGAGGCCGGCCTCGAGCAGCTGCAGGAGGTGGACGGCATCGGCGAAGTGATGGCCAAGAGCATCATCGCCTATTTCCACAACCCGCAGAACCGTGACATCGTCGAGCGTCTGCGCAACTACGGCCTGCAGTTCGCCCTCTCAGCAGAGCAGACGGCACGCCAGAGCGACCGCCTCAAGGGCCAGAGCATCGTCATCAGCGGCGTCTTCAGCCACCACTCACGCGACGAGTACAAGCTGCTCATCGAGCAGAACGGAGGTAAGAACGTGGGCAGCATCAGCGGCAAGACTTCCTTCATCCTCGCAGGCGACAACATGGGGCCGTCGAAGTTGGAGAAAGCCCAAAAGCTCGGCATACGCATCGTCAGCGAAGACGAGTTCCTGCAAATGATGACGGACTGACGCACGCGGTCATCACTGCCGAAGGTATTCTTCAGCAGTGATGACCGTACTGTATCCACCCACCAACCTTTCGCCAGCGTGCCTGTCGATGCCAGCATACGAGAGGCTGGCATCCTCATAGCGCTTAAACTTATAGACGGCATCGTTCATCAGGGCCTCGTTGAACACATTCAGGCTGACCAGCAACGCAAAGTCTTGCTTCGTCAGGCCTGTCACCCGCTCAAACAGTCTTGGCTCCAACTGAAGGATAACATCTTTCAGCGAATACTCACGATAATCCGTCAGGTACATGAAGATGGGTATGCGCGTGGCAAACTTCATCAGTTTCTCCTGTATCTGGCGGCGCTTGCTCTTGATTTCCTTCTCTTCGGCCGACAGATCCTTTCTTTCCTTCGCTGTCAGGCCATCCTCATGTTCCTTGCGCTGTTTCTTGATGGCGTCGCTCTTGTTGATGATGGTCTCAATGTCCTGATTCAACGAGCGGAAGCCCTCTATCTTCATCAGTGCTGCCATGGCATCGTGATTGTTCATCAGCCGTTGCAGGGTGAAATTGTCAACATTGACGAGCAGTGCGCTCTCCCAGCGACGTGCCAGAAGCGTGGCCGACGTATTGTTCATCGCCATGTCCAAAACATCGCTGGCCGAGAGCTGTTTCATCACCCCATTCTCATAGCACAGCACGGGCAGGAACTTGATGAAGTCGTCGACACACTTCTCGGGATTGCCCTCCTCCACATTGAGCTGACAGGAGTAGTCGGCCACCTTTCTCAAAGCGCGGTTGGGGGAGAAATCGAACACATAGCACACCTTCTTCAGTATCTCTGTCTTGTTGGGATGCAGCCCGTCGCTGTTGGTGATGGTCCAAGGCGACTGTACGCGGAAAGCCGACTGAAAATAGGTTTCTGGCGACGATGTGTCGCGCAGCATGAAGATGCCCGTCCAAGGACGCACAGTGACACCCGTCGTCAACTTGCCACAGCTCAGCGTGATGGTCTTGCAGTGCAGCGGGTCGGGGTGCGACATCGCCTTCTCTACGGGCGGCAATGCCTGCTGCCCGATTCCAGCCCTGGGGCCGGCGCAGACAATGACACGGTAGTCGTGGTAGAAGGTGTTCTGCAGTTCTGTCAGCAGGTTGCGCATAGCGAAGCACGCGGCCACATTGGGCAGGAACCACAGCGTGTGATTCATGTTCGTATAGAGGTCTCCGCTGAGGAAAGGCAATGGAGGCTTGCGGTTCTTGGACAAGCCAAGCGGCAAAGCCGAGCGGCTGGCCTTGAGGTCGTTGATGGAGGTGGGCAGATACTGTCCACGCAGCATGTCGAGCCACTTCTGCACTTCGTCATGATGCTTGAACACGGCATCCTCGCCCTTGCCCTCTGCTTCGAAGAAGGAGTTGAGGTCGAACTCGTCAAACTCGCCCTCCTGGGCCACTCTCGACAGTTCTGCTGGCAGCTGATACGTCAGCAGCACCATCCGTGGCAGTGAGGCGTAGGGATTGCCAGGTCTGTCGCCCCACTCCTCCTTGGCACGCTGCTCGTCAGAATAGGTCCAGTTGTAGATTTGCTCTTCGATGAACTCTCCCGAAGCGATGGCGCGGAAGGGCGTACCCGACAAGTACAGATAATGATTGGAAGTGATGGGAATCAGGTCTTCGTCGAAGTAGTCGGGATTCTCTATCTCATTGCCCAAGTCTTCGCTGGTGCCAATGAGTTCCTTGGCATTCTCGCGCCAAGCGCCATAGTGGTATTCATCGAGCACGATGCAGTCCCAGTTGAACTCACGCGCCCACTCATGCTTCAGCTTCATGCCGCCGCTGGCCGTGTTCTTGCCGAGGAAGTCCTGAAACGAGCCGAACACCACGATGGGCTTTGTCTTGTCAGCATGTTCAAACTGATAGTCGATGCTGGCATCCGCATTGCGAGCCACAAACTGCCAGCCGCCGAAGTCCACGTGCGTCATCAAGTCCTCTTCCCAAGCGTGGGCCACGGCGGGCTTAAAGGTGAGCACCAACACCCGTGTCCACTTCATGCGTTTAGCCAGCTGATAGGTGGTAAAGGTCTTGCCGAAGCGCATCTTGCAGTTCCAAAGGAAGTGGGGCACACGGCCGGCTTCTTTCTTATAGCTGTCGAAGTAGTCGGCAGTCTTCTTCACTGCCCGTTCCTGCTCTGGGCGCATGCCGAAGGTTTTGTCGCGGTTCCACGCCACGTCCATCCTGTCCCTGACGGCAACGATGGCGGCTCTTACCTGTTGCGGCGTGCAGCGATACCATTCACCCTCTATGTGTTGGCATCCCATCTTCACCAGCTGGCGGTGTACGTCGTGGTCCATAAACACCGAGCCGTCCTGTCGCATGGCGCTCTCCTCCACCATGATCCTATAGGGAGGCTCACCCGGACGCACAATGTTATACTGTTGTCTGACGCGTTCCTGCACGCCGATAGTGGTATAGCCCACCTTCAGCAGTCCGCGCAGCTGTGGGTCATACTTGTCCTCGTAAGCATAAATCATGGGAGCCGATTCCGACTTCCGTGGGAAAAAACTATGTGTTGTAGCCATAACGCTTTACTTTTCTGTTATGGCACTCAGTGACTACAGTTCTTCGGGGAAATATTTGGACAGGAAGTCGTGTGGTTCCAACACCTCAACAGTATCTGCAAACACGAAGTCCTTGACGTTGCGTGTCACGATGACTTGTGCCCCAGCCTGCTCGGCAGCAAAATATTGTAGAGAATCTTCAAAGTCTTTAGCTTCAGTGGCTAATGCCTTGTCAACCACTTGCTCACCAACAGGAACAATAGAATATAGCTCTCTACTTAATTTCATTATCTTATAGAAATCCTGTAGCGGAATTGTTTTCCTCGTACTGTATTTTATGTTGGCTATAGACAAATCAGAAACCTGCATATCAATACAATGATTTGCTGCCAATCTAAAAATGGCATGAGCACCCCTCACCCCAATTGGCCTCCTCTCTATAAAATCAAGGAAAACGTTTGTATCAATAAATACAGTCAATTTATTGTCCATATTTCTCTAACAAATATTCTTCTTTTTCTTTCTTCCAGTCAACAGTCTGGCAAGCAGAAAAGGCACCGCATAATTTATCCACCAACTCCAAGCGTCGCTTTTGGTCGGAGGTCAATTCTTCCTCTTTCTTCGTAGGCCTAACTATCTGCCTCACATATAGCCACATGTCTTTCACCTTCTCTTCGCTGGAGTCATCCATTTGATTGATCATGTGGACCATATCGTTCTTCATTTCTCGTACAGTCATAATCGAACATTCTTTAATGAACGCTGCAAAGATAATGACTTTCCACGAAACTTCCAAATAAATCTACCAAAACCTTGTCAAAGAGCGCCGTTGTTATTACTGTTTCTGTTTATTCCATCGGGCGAATCATCGACTCGATGAACGCGATTTCCTCGTCCGTCAGTCCGTACTTCTTGTAGAGCTCCTCGTCAGTCCAAGGCTTCGAGAAGTCTTGGAGGGGGACGAATTGGTATACTGGTGCTGCTGCTTGCTGAGATGTCTTTTTTAGCATTACAAGAAATCGGAAGAAGCGGGTCTTTATATATGAAGCCACGTTATATGCTTCATCCAAAGATGAAAAAGGCCCAATAACGATATAAGTTTCCGTGCAACAAGAACCGGCTTTTCCAACTATAGGTTTCCCTATTATTTGATGGGGGTAGCTATCCCCAGCATTATATGCCCTTGAAACATATACTTTAGGTCTATCTATCCATTCTTGATTTATGGGGATATTCTTTCTTGCCATATATCCAATTCCCCCATTTTCATATAATGTAATAGCATTATCAAAATACTTTTGCTCCCCATGAACAAATGTGCGTAGACCAAAAGGACGTTGTGAACTTACTAAACCATCTATGGTTTTCTCATTCTTTTTTCTTACTTTATGGTATATATTAACACCTATTCTATATCGTATAAAAACATTACTGTTTTTTTCTTGCAGATAACGATTTGATGTTTCTATTACATCACCTCTATGTGTAAAGACTTGACATTCTCCTTTATTATCTCTATCCCATAGAAAGTAACATACACCACCTTTGATTTCCACACCATTCCCAAAACATGCAGAAGCATCTAAAAAATCATGTAGACAACGTATTCTTTTGTCTTCAATCATTGTCTTTCTAAACTCATCAAGTCCTCTTCCACCCCCATACCAACGAGCTGGAATAATCATTGTAAGATATTTCGGTTTTAATTTCTTTGCTTGCTCCACAAACAACTGATAAATTGGAGTGGCACTTCCTCCTTCTCCCCCGTCACTCAACTGATACGGCGGATTACCGATAATTACATCGAAAGTCATATTATTATATAATGTATTAGGTTTGTCAGTGTGAATAAACTCGTAGGCGTGGGATTCAAGGTCGTCGCCACGGTCGTAGACCTCTTGCGAGGCTCCGCAATATTGACATTTACCTTGAAGCCATGTGTGCTTGATGTCTCGGAAGCGGATGTTGCCATCGGCATCGTCGAAGTGGGAAAGGCTGTACTTGCCACTGGCATCCTTCGAGCAATAGAGGCTGCGGCGACTCAACATGGAGGTCAGCCGGGTGATGGCAATGCCGTAGAGCTGGTGGTGCATGATGTGGTCGATGCGTGCTTGCAGGTCGGGAATCACATCGGCCAAACCGTCGATGAGGCGCTTGGCTATCTCACGCAGGAAGACACCGCTCTTGGTGCAGGGGTCAAGGAACTTGGTGTCGGGGCTACGGAAGAGTTCTTGCGGCAGCATGTCAAGCATCTGGTTGGCCAACTGCGGCGGGGTAAAGACTTCGTCGTTGCTCAGGTTGGCCAGACAGGACAGCACGTCGGGGTTGTAGTTATTCATAGTCGGGCAGTTTTAAATAGTCTGTTAGTGGATATTCCCGCTTGGGCAGATGAACGAAGGTGGGCTCGCCCGTGTCGGCAAAGAGCAGTCCTTCTTCGCCAGGCTTGGGCTTGTCGTACTCCACGTTCCTCAAGAGCTCGGAGAGTTCAAAGTCGCGACGTTTCACCTTGCCGCTCGTGCCGATGAAAGTCCACTCGCAGAAGGTGATAGGCCGGCCGTCCTGCTGAAGCATGGTGAGAGCATCGCCGCAGAGTATGTTTTTCTTGAGCAGAAAGGCGATGCACCGTTTCAGCTCAGGCGATGCGTCGGCAGACTGATGCCGGTGGTAGGTGTCGAGATACTGTTCCAGCAACCGCTGCCGGCAGGTGTCCACGTTGTCGGGCAGCAGCTCTACACCATACATCGAACTGACGGCCACAGCCGAAGCCTGGTCATACTCATAGCTGTTGCGGCCATATTGTCGGCGCACAGCTTCCATCTTGCGGTTGAGAATCTCCACGAGGAAGTTCCCCGTGCCGCAGGCTGGCTCCAGAAATCGGGAGTCGATGCGCTCCGTCTCCTCCTTCACCAAGTCGAGCATGGCGTTCACCTCCCGTTTGGCGGTATATACCTCGCCATGGTCAGCCACACGCTGCTTCGACACCACCTGCCTCTCTTGCTTATCGTCCGTTACATTCATAATTGGTCGGATTTGCGTGAAACGATAAAAGTGCAGATACAAAGAAAGTGTACCACGTCCCAGTATATGCTTCACCCTAGGTATCCGACCAAAGAACCCGTAACAGTAACATATATGGAACGGGTACACCTTTATACAAGGTGTATCCCGATTCCACTGAGGCCCTGTTACAATTCTGGTCGGAATTTTGGGGTGAGCCCCATATAGAATATAGATACAACTATCTATTCACCCACGAAAGTCGCACTGGAGCCTCCGCTGAGGCTTTGCACCAGTGTTCAAGTGGCAAAGGTACAAAGTTATGGCGAAACTGCAAAAGAAAAAACGATTTTTCTTTCCCTTTTTCCCAACCTGTATTATTCACGGCAAAGCCTCAGCCGAGAAAAGCAAAGGGGGCAGGGGTGGGTCAGAACTCGGCTTGCCGCTTGCAAGGCAAGAGCTACTTCGCTGCCCCTTCTTCGCTGATAAAATATTACAAATTCAACTTTCGCAAGTTTTGGAGTTAAAGACAATAGCTTTGCTATGGATTTCACCCATGTGAGAATCCTGCTGTTTCAAGGCAGGAAACTTTTGCATAAAAGCCCCAGATGGCAAAAAGACACATGCTGTACGGATGGAGTGACATAGTTATGGCGCGAAATAGGTCAGTTCGTTACCCGAGTTCTGTAGTCTCTTCGGGGCGATCATAATACATTCTTATGAGGAGTCGGTTTGCTTCTATATTTGCGTGCACACTATCGGGTAATGGCGGATAATCATTTGATATTTGTATGGTTTGACCAACTAAAAAAGCGGAAGGACCACAATTTTCCGTTTTTTCTGATGCATTATCTCAAAATTTTATTTAACTTTGCAGCCACTACCATATCATTTGCCCCTATGAAAGTATTTGTGTCTGAAGAGATAGCGGCGGTGTGCCCCGAGTTCGTCGGAGCTTGCCTGGAAGCGCAGGTGGTGAACACCCCCTACTGTGAGCCGCTGTGGAAAGATATTCACGACCTGGAAGAGCGTTTAAGAGCCGAGCTGACCACCGAGAGCGTCAAAGAGCTTCCCTCCATAGCCGCCACGCGCGCGATATATAAGAAATGTGGAAAAGACCCATCACGCTACCGTCCCGCCAGCGAGCAGCTCATCCGCCGCATGCTGCAGGGCAAGGAGCTGTACCAGATTGACACCCTCGTAGACCTCATCAACCTGGCATCGATAGCCTACGGCTACAGCATCGGAGGCTTCGATGCCGACAAGTTCATAGGCGACACGCTGACGCTGGGCATCGGGCGTGAGGGCGAGCCTTACGAAGGCATAGGCCGAGGAATGCTCAACATTGCCGGGCTGCCCGTCTACCGCGATGCACAGGGCGGAGTGGGAACACCCACCAGCGACAACGAGCGGACAAAGATAACCATGGAGACCACCCATCTCGTCGTGCTCATCAACGGCTACGACGGCAACGAGCAGCGCGTTGTCGACAATGCACGCTTCATACAGCAGCTGCTGCAACAGTATGCACAGAGCAGCGGAGGCACAGTCACCGTTTACAGAAGAAAAGTTTAACCCAAATAAGAAAAAGATGAAAAAGAGCAAACTTGTGCTGGCTTTAGCAGCGTTTTTTATGTTTTTTGCCATTGCCGCGTGCGACAGCAAGAAGAGCAAGAAGGACCGGGACGAAGACGACACCGAAGAGGTGGCCGACGAGGAAGAAACCGACGAGGACGAGGACGATGCCGACGAGAAGGACGACTACCTCACTCAGGACTTAGCCACCTTCGACCTGCGCGGTGAGGTCATCGCCGTAAAGTACACCGCCGACGAGCACATGGAGCCCGTCACAGTGCAGTTTGAGGAAGACGGACAGCTGAAGAGCATCTACAAGTTCGACACCGAAGGCTCGGTAGACGAGGGCACCATCGACCGCGACAGGAAAGGACGCATAGAGACCATCACCTTCGAGACATTGAGCCCGTGGGTGACGAACCTGACCTACGACAACAGCTCGATGCTGCCCAAGTCGGACACTGACACCAATCAGATGGGCAACTACATCACCCGTACCTACAAGCGCGACGACGACGGCAACATCGTGAAGACGGAATTTGAAGAGGCGGTGCATGGAGGCATCGTAGAGGACAACGAAGAATACACCGTCAAGTTCAGCAACTACGACGAACACGGCAACTGGCGGCGCGTCACCTTCAAGCACGGCTCCTACACCACATTCCTCAAGCGCACCATCGTCTACAAGGGAGAGAGCAACCCCTACCAGACAGAGATCGACGAGGCACTGGAGGGCGACCCCGTCATACAAGACTTCATCCGCGACATGTATGAGAACGCGCGCTATGAAGACAAGGACTTCCTCGAGGAACACTGCACCGAGCGCCTGCTGCAGTATCTCCGCGAACAGTACGAGTATGACGGTGAGGGCTACGCCTTCTGGCTCTTCCGCACCAGCTCGCAGGACGGCAAGCCCGGCGCAGAGAACGTGAGAAACCAGATTATCAGCATTGCCAAGAACAACGAGGGATGGTATCTCTACCAGTTCTTCGACGGCGGATGGCGCGGCGAGAACAAAATCAAGGCATACGTTGAAGACGGCAAGGTGATGATAGACCAGATAGAGCGCATCTACGACGAGGCAGAAGAAGCTTACAATCACTAATTCCTGTCTGGGAGTTAAAGGAGTTAAAGGAGTTAAAGGAGTTAAAGACAATAGTTTTGCCATAGATTTCTCCCCGAGGAAAAGGTTTTTCATGGAAGAGTCATTTGTCTTTAACTCCTTTAACTCCTTTAACTCCTTTAACTCCTCATTCCCTCAACTCCTTTAACTCCTAAAAAACTCCTTTAACTCCTTTTAGAAAACTATGAGAAGCTGCAAACTGATGGCACTGATACTGTGCCTTGTCACGTCTTCACCCTTTTGGCTGACGGCAGGACAGCTGTGGGCAGGCAACATCACCGTCGACCAGGCTCGGCAGCAGGCACAGGCATTTGTGAACAGCCGCCACAGCAGCGGCGGCGGGGCGCTGCACATGCCCGGCACGCAGAGACAGCTTACCTTGGCGAAGCAAGTGAGCGGTCTCTACGTGTTCAACGTCAGCAGCAACGGCGGCTTCGTCGTCGTCGCTAACGACGACAGCGCCACGCCCATCCTCGGCTACAGCGACAGCGGTGCCTTTGTTACCGACAGCATCCCCGACAACATGCGGGCCTGGCTGCAGGGCTACGCCGACGAGATAGCCTGGGCCAAAGAGCACCAGACAAAGGTAGCGGCTACCGGCAGCCATCCATCCAGCTCAGCACCACGTACCCAGCGCGCACCGAAAGCAGCTGTTGCGCCGATGCTGACCACCACCTGGGACCAGTGGGCACCGTTCAACTACCAGGCGCCATACTACCACTTTAACGGTTACGACTATGATTATATTTTTAATCCTTACAACTTGGAAGACTATGAGCATTGTCCCACAGGATGCGTGGCCACTGCAATGGCTCAGGTGATGTACTACTACAAATGGCCGCAGAGCGAAACGGTCAGCATCCCTGACTACTTTTGGAACAACGCAAGAATGTTGATAAGCGGTCTGCCCGCCACCACTTTCTCATGGATTTTCATGAAAGACCATTATACGGGCAATGAATCGGAAGACGATCGCCATGCCGCCGCTGTTGCCAAGCTAATGAAATACTGCGGATGGTCGGTGCAGATGGACTATGGGCCGGAGTCGGGCTCCCATTCCATTTTAGCGGCCAATGCCCTGAAAGCCTATTTCGACTACAACAGCACGACGACCTACGTGCAGCGCAGTTTATACAGCTACGCCAACTGGATTGAACTCATCTATCATGAGGTGGCCAACGGTCGGCCGGTGATCTATGGCGGCAGTTCGACAAGCGGCGGCCATGACTTTGTATGCGACGGCTATGAGGGAGAAGACTATTTCCACATCAACTGGGGATGGGGCGGCTCTCACGACAGCTACTTCAAGCTCTCTGCCCTCGACCCCGAGGTGGAGGGCGTTGGAGGCGGCAACTCCACCGAAGGATTCCATTTCCAGCAGGATGCCATCATCGGTATTCAGCCCTCAACAGGCACCGGCACCGTGGCAGACGTCCCGACGAACACCATCAGCCTCGAGCTGAACAGCGTTTCCGTCAGCAGCCATCCCACGCAAGGAGAGGAAGTGACAGTCTACGTCGACCTGAAAAACAACAGCAGCGATGACTACGACGGAGACATCGGCATCTGCATTTACCTGACAGAGGGCCAAACAAAATACTATGTGGAAGACGTCTACAACAACTTCCTGATACCCGCCAATGCTCCTTCCACAACTTGTGAGCTGACCTTCACGCCCTACTACAGCGGCAGTTATCAGGTGAGGGTCTTCTCCCCGGGAGCAGACCCCGGTACTATCGACTGGATTGGCAATGAGCAGCCTCCCTTCACCGTAGCTGAAGGAACAGTGGCGGGCAGCGATGTAGAGCTGACCATATCAGATCCGCAGATAAACAATGCCGTTTATTCCAACACCAATGACGGGAATAAATACTATCAACTCTATGGCAACATCTTCAACGGCTCTGTCAGGGTGACCAATTCCACTTCCACCGACTATCAAGGCGTATTTCTCTGGGCGCTGATTCCCGACGGCGGATCGGTCGCTGCCAAGGAAATAGACATCAAAGTGCCTGCCGGCAGCTCCATCGACATCCCCTTGCACGTATCAGGATTAGACTATGGCATTGACTACTATATCCTGAAGACCAGCTACGTCAAAGGCAACAGCTACTCATTCATCGTCAGCGGCATTTATCAAACCAATGGTGCCATCATGGCATACGCGGCCGACGGAAAGAGCACCATCACCATTCCTTCAGGCACCGTCTTCGACGCCTCGGCTGATGCCGCCAATGCCCTGGCCATAGACGTGTCGGGAACAGGCATTACCAGCATTACGCCCAACGCGCTGCCTAACACATTGTATATCTACAGCGGGACGAAACCCGAAGGACTGGACGGGAAGAACGTCGTCTGCAGCGACGGCGGCACCTACACCGCCGAGAGCATCACACTGACCGATGGCTACAGCTTTTTCTCCCCGGTTGACTTCACGGCAAACAGCATCGAGTTGATCTATGCCTTCACAACGGGCGCCGACGGTACCAACGGATGGAACACCATCATGCTGCCCTTCGATGTGACGTCAGTGACAGCCGACGGAACACCGATTGACTGGTTCCATAGCGCCGATGACAGCGGCAAGAACTTCTGGCTGAAGTCATTCACCGGCGACGGCGTCAATACGGTGGACTTCGACTTCGTGTCAGGCACGATGCAGGCCAACACCCCGTATATCGTGGCCTTCCCCGGCGACAGATGGGGCACCTACTGGGACATGAGCAACAAGAGCATCAGGTTCATCGGCAGCGGGAAAGTGAGCAAGAGCAACAGCCTGACATCGGTCACCGGCGACTACTACCGCTTCATAGGCAGCACTGTTGAGAACAACACGCCCAACATCTACTGCCTCAACGACCTTGGCAATGGCTTTGAACTGACTAACGGCAGCGGCCCCTTCCGTGCCTACTTCAAGCCCGGCACCTTCGACCGCACCGTCAACTTCCTGACCATCGGCAACGGTACGCCTACCGGGCTGACCGGCCACTCGTTAGTCAACCATCAACGATGCGCCACGGATTTCTACGACCTGCAGGGACGGCGTGTCTTGCAGCCGAAGAAAGGCTTGTACATCGTCAATGGCAAGAAAAAGACAGTCATTGGACGGTGACCGTTCTCACCGCCCAATGACTTTACCTGAACGACGGCGACCGTTCACCGCCCAATGACTTTACCGTTTCTTATATACAGGCCGTGGGACTTAGCCGATGTCCTGCGGCCTTGTAGGTCATAGAGAGCGCCGTCATCGGCCGATGAAGGCATCTGTGCTCCGTCGATGGCCAAGGGCTTGGTGCAGGTCAGCTCGATATAATCGATGTCGGGCATCCAAGTGGAAGCATTGGAAAGGCGGATGACGTTCTGCCCTTTGTTCAGCTGAATGGTCAGCGTCTTCTTGCCCACCGTGTTCCAGCCGCCGCTATTGCAGCTGAGGTTCTTCACCTTCTCGCCGTTGACGCTGACAGTGATGGTGCGGCTCTCGCCGCTGAGGAAACCGATGGTGAGCTGGTACTCGCCACCCGTGAAGCTATAGACATTGCGCCACTGCAGGTCGTTCTTGTCACGGCCGCCTAACCAGCCGGCCTTGTAGCCGCCGGAGCAGTTGCCGTCGGCACTGTAGCTGCCGGTCTTCTCGTCCTGATTGTTCTTGATTTCCTGATAGACGCTGTTGTAGCCGGCCTCAGCCTCATAGCGGATGCGCTCCGTGCGCGTCTCGGCATCGGCCACATAGATACGTGTGCCATGTGCCGGCACGCTCACCTCGTAAGTCTCGGTGAACTCGCCAAGGTCTCTTTTCTGGAAGACATCACGCAGCTTGACGGTGCCAGCCAAGTCCAAGTCAGCAAACCCCACCTGCACCGTCTTGGCCTGGTCGTCGGGATTGTAGACGGCGAAGGCGCGCTTCGTGCCGTTCAGCTTCTCAAGGTCCTTGACGAGGATATAGCAGCCGTTGACATACTTCACGACGTAGGCCTGCTGATAGAGCGTGTCCTGATTGAGGGCGATGAGTTCTTGATTACGCAGCATATTGAGGGTGACGGTCTTGATGCTGGTGAGGTCGCAGCCAATGAGCAGCGGTGAGTTCATCATGCACCAAAGGCCGAAGTGCGTCTTGTCTTCTTCGGTGGTCATGGAGCGCCCTACTTCGAGCATGTCCATGTCATTGTAGTGCCCTTCGCTGCAGTAGGCAGACATGAACAGATTCTCTGCGATGATGCCTTTGACCGACTCCCATCCATCGTAGATGTCGCCGGTGGTACGCCAGGAGAAGGCAGCGCCGTCAATCCACGTGCCAGGATAAGCCCAGCGGCAGGCGTTCATGCGCACGTCGGTACGACCAGTGTTGCGGATGGCCTGAGCGATGGCGGTGTAGCGCTGCTGCTCGTCGAGCACGAGGTGGTCTTCGTTGTGATACCATGAGCCGCCGCAGAAATCCACCTTGATGAAGTCGAAGCCGCAGTCCTTGAAGAAGAAGTCGGCATCCTGCTGGTCGTGCTCATAGAGCCCCACGCCCTTGCCCGTGGCATCGCCGTTGAACATGCTGCCGCAGGTGTTGCGCCCGGCATCGCTGTAGATACCAGCCTTCAGCCCCTTGCCGTGGATATACTCCACCACGGGCTTCAGGCCATTGGGGAAACGGCTGGGATGGATGAGCAGATGGCCATCGGTGGCGTCGCGGCCGCCGAAGTAGCCGTCGTCGATGTTGATGTGGTCGAAGCCCACATCCTTCAACCCCTTCACCACCATGGCATTGGCCTGACGCTTGATAAGTGCCTCGTTGATGTTCACGCCGTAGGTGTTCCACGAACTCCATCCCATGGTGGGGCCGTTTTGGGCGTTAACAAAAGCGGCAGTCATGAGGGCTGCCGCAAGAAAAACTTTTCTGATCATAGTTATTCCGTTAATTGTTCACCGAACCACCGACGATGTCAAGCAGTTCGCTGGTGATGGCCTGCTGACGGCTCTTATTGTACTGCAGGTTGAGTTGGCGCAGCAGTTCGTCGGCATTGTCGGTGGCCGTCTGCATGGCCACCATGCGCGCAGCATGCTCTGAGGCCACGCTGTCGAGCAGGGCGGTGTAGAGCATCAGATGAGCCAACTTCGGGATGAGCTGTGAGAGCACAGTGTCCATGTCGGGCTCCACGATGAAGTTGTCGTTCAACGGCTTCGTCTCCTCGCCCTCGCCCCTCTCGCTCTTCCTTTTTCCTCTCTGCTTCAGATAGTCTTGAGCCTTCTTTGTCACGATGTTGGTAGTAAGGTCGCGCTCGTGGTCACGCTCCAGCTCCGTCTCGATGTCAATGGGCAGGAAGGTCTTGCGCGTCAGTATCTGCGAGCCGGCGCTCTTGAAGTGGTGGTAGATCAGCTCCACCTTGTCAATCTCGCCCTTGGCAAAGCGCGCACCGAGAGCCATCGCCAAATCGATGCAGGGCGTCGCGCTGGGGTGATCCACCATACTGCAGCATTGTTCTATGGCCTTCACGTTGTAGCCCAGCTTCGTGGCTTTCTCCATGACCTTGCGGCCGATGGGATAGACCTCCACGTTGTCGGCCCCCAGCTGCTCCTTATAGGCATTCACCGTCTGCTGCATCAGCTTGATGACGTTGGCGTTGAAGCCACCGCAGAGCGACGAGTTGCTGGCGAAGACCACCAGTGCGACTCGCTTGACGGGCCGCTCCTGGTCGTAGATGGTCTGTGCCTCGGCCTCGGCAGCGAGGAAGCTCTTCAGGATGTGCTCAAGCAGTGTCTCGTAGGGCAGCATGTTCTGAATGGCCACCTGAGCGTGGTGCAGTTTGGAACTTGCCACCATCTTCATGGCGGAAGTAATCTTTCGCGTAGAGTTGACAGAGGCAATGCGGCCTTTGATTTCCTTTAGACTTGGCATAATTCTTTTTATTGACGATTACTTGTAGGTTCCTGCGATGTCGGCCATGACAGCCTCAATCTTGGCGGTCGTCTCGTCGTCAATCTTGCCGGCACCCAGCGTGGCGATGACCTCTGGCGCTGTGGAGCGCAGCTTGTCGAGGAACTGGTCCTGACATTCGCGAACCTTGTCGATGGGCACCTCACGCATCAGGCCGTGCACGCCGCAATAGAGAATGGCCACCTGCTCGCCTACCGGCATCGGGCTGTACTGAGGCTGGATGAGCAGCTGGTTGTTCTTACGGCCGCGGTCGAGCGTCATGGCGGTCACGGCGTCCATATCGCTGGAGAACTTCGAGAAGGCCTCCAGCTCACGATACTGGGCCTGGTCAATCTTCAGCGTACCGGCCACCTTCTTCATCGACTTGATCTGTGCCGAGCCACCCACACGGCTCACGGAGATACCGACGTTGATGGCGGGACGGAAGCCCTGGTTGAAGAGGTCGCTCTCGAGGAAGATCTGGCCGTCGGTGATGGAGATGACGTTGGTGGGGATGTAAGCCGACACGTCGCCGGCCTGCGTCTCGATGATGGGCAGAGCCGTCAGCGAGCCGCCGCCGCGCACATGGCCTTTCATGCACTCGGGCAGGTCGTTCATCTGCTCGGCCACCTCCTGCTGCTCGTTCATCTTTGCAGCACGCTCCAGCAAGCGGCTGTGCAGGTAGAACACGTCGCCGGGATAAGCCTCGCGGCCTGACGGGCGGCGCAGGATGAGCGACACCTCACGATAGGCCACAGCCTGCTTCGACAGGTCGTCGTAAACGACAAGGGCGGGCAGGCCACGGTCGCGGAAATACTCGCCGATGGCAGCACCTGCAAAGGGAGCATAATACTGCATGGCGGCAGGGTCGGCAGCAGTGGCGGCCACGATGATGGTATAAGGCATGGCGCCGTGCTCCTTCAGGGTCTGCACCAGTGCGGCCACGGTAGAAGCCTTCTGACCGATGGCTACATAGATGCAATACACGGGCTTGCCGGCCTCATAGAAACTTTTCTGGTTGATAATGGTGTCAACGGCGATGGCGGTCTTACCCGTCTGTCGGTCGCCGATGATGAGCTCACGCTGTCCGCGGCCGATGGGAATCATCGAGTCGACAGCCTTCAAGCCCGTCTGCAGCGGCTCCTTCACAGGCTGACGATAGATGACGCCCGGTGCCTTGCGGTCGAGCGGCATCTCGAAGGCATTCGTCACGTCGATGGCGCCCTTGCCGTCGATGGCCTGTCCCAGCGGATTGATGACTCGGCCCAGCATGTTGTCATTCACACGGATGCTGGCAATGCGGCGCGTGCGCTTCACCACCATGCCCTCCTTGATGCCCGATGTCGTGCCGAGCAGCACGCAGCCCACGTTGTCCTCCTCGAGGTTCATCACAATGGCCATTGTGCCATTCTCGAACTCCAGCAGCTCGTTGGCCTCAGCATTGCGCAGACCGTAGATGCGCGCCACGCCGTCGCTGACGGTAAGCACGGTGCCCACCTCGTCAAACTGCTGGGCGTCGCTGATGCCCTTCAACTGCTCAAGCAACACCTGACTGACTTCGCTTGGTTTGATTTTATCTGACATTTGATTCTTTCTTTTTCGTTATCACGTTATTACGTTATCACGATATAACGATCATTTACTTCTTCAGTGTATTCAGAATAGAGTTGAGCTGAGACTTGACACTGGCGTCCATGCGGTAGGTGTCGTACTCGAGGATGAAGCCGCCGATGATGTCGGGGTTCACCTCCGTCTCAAACTCCACTGTTCCCTTAGTCTTACTTTCCACCATCTGCCGCATCTTCTGCTCTGTGGCAGGAGCGACGGCCACAGCGGTGGTCAGCTTCCCTCGGATGATGTTCTTCTGCTGACGATAGAGCGTGACGTAGGAGTTGGCCATGAACTGTATCATGTTCTCCCGGTCTTCCTTCAGCACCAAGGCTACAAAGGCCTTGCTCAGTGCCGAGGCGCTGTTGCCCCCAATGGCGGTGGTCAGAAGCATTTCCTTCTTCTCCTTGTCCAGCATGGGGTTGTCTATCGTGTGGCGCAGCTCGGGCACCTCGACATAGCTCTTGGCCAGCAGGAGCATCTCCTGATACACCTGTTGGTCGAGCTTCACGTCGAGTGCGCTCTTGAGCAGCGCTCTGGCGTAACGTACCGAAATGATTCCTATATCCATTTAAAATTGCATTTAAAAATTAAAAGACTATAAAATCTCGGTGTTACTTCTTGTTGACATCATCCAGCATACGGTTGATGAGATCCATCTGAGCCTTGTCGCCCTGAAGGTTCTGACGAAGCACCTTCTCGGCAATCTCGACACTCAGCGTAGCCACTTGCTTTCGGATGTCGGCGATGGCGGCCTTCTTCTCCTGCTCTATCTCAGCCTTTGCATCGCTGAGCAGTCGGGCCCCCTCCTCGCGGGCTTTCACCTGAGCCTGTGCTACGATGGCCTCGCGCGTCTCAGCAGCCTCTTTCAATATCTGAGCCTGCTGCGCACGAGCCTCCTGTAGGATGGATTCACCTTCTTTCTGTATATTGGCCAACCGCTCATTAGCCTCATGTGCCTTGCGCAGTGAGTCATCGATGAAAGCCTTGCGCTCCTTCACCATGTTGGTGATGACAGGGAACCCAAACTTCCAAAGGATGAACAGCACGACGAGGAACGTCAGCGACATCCAGAACAACAGGCCAGTACTTGGAATCAATAAATCCATAGCTGAATTTTTTAGGAGTTGAGGAGTAAGGAGTCGAGGAGGTAAAGTAGATTACCTTTGTGACATCCTTTTCCTCTTAATCCATGTTTAACATTGATGCTCATAATTGTGGAATAGAAGAGATAACTAGTATTCTACTTCACCTCCTTACTCCACCACTCCTCCGTTAGATGCAGAGGAATGCAATGACGGCTGCGAAGAGGGCAACACCCTCGATAAGGGCAGCGGCCACAATCATGTTGGTGAACAGCTTGCTCATCACCTCCGGCTGACGGGCCATAGCGTCCATGGCCTGACCACCGATTCTACCAATTCCCAGACCAGCACCAATGGCTGCGAGACCTGCGCCTACTGCGGCACCCAACTTTGCTACGCCTTCTACGGCTAATAATGTTGTAATCATAATTGTTTAATGTTTATTTGTTGTTAATATTTATGTTATGTTGTTTCGCTGTTTCGTTATCACGATTTTTTCGTTATTACGTTATCACGTTATTTCGTTATCACGATTTTTTCGTTATTACGTTATCACGTTATTTCGTTATCACGATTTTTTCGTTATCACGTTATTTCGTTATCACGATTTTTTCGTTATTTCGTTATAACGTAATAACGTGATAACGATACGCCTCGCCTCATGACTACTCGTGCGCCGGCTCCACGCGTGCCAGGCCGATGAACACGGCGCTGAGCATGGTGAACACCATGGCCTGGATGAAGCACACCAGACACTCGAGGCACATCATGAACACACTCATCACCACCGACAGTGCCGACATCGACAGCTGCACGGCGACGGCCTGCGACGCCACGAGGAAGATGATGCAGGTGATGGCCACAGCGATGGCGTGACCAGCCATCATGTTGGCAAAGAGTCGGATCATCAGAGCGAAGGGCTTGGTAAAGATGCCCACAAACTCGATGACGGGAATGATGGGCGCAGGGCATTTCAGCCACGTGGGCACATCGGGCCAGAAGATGTCCTTCCAATAGTGATGGTTGCCCGAGAACTGCACGATGACGAAGGTGCAGAAGGCAAGGAAGAACGTCACGGCGATGTTGCCCGTCACATTGCCTGAGCCCGGCGGGAAGGGGATGAGACCCATCACGTTGCAGGTGAAGATGAAGAAGAAGCAGGTGAGCAGGTAGGGCACATATTTCTCATAGCCCTTGCCCACGCCCGGCTTGATAATCTCGTCCACCACATACATCACCAGCATCTCGATGAAGCCCACAAATCCGCCCGGTGCGGCATCGCTGGCCTTGCGTTTCTTGTACCAGCGGGCACAGCCGAGAATGATGCAGAGCAGCAGGATGACGTTGATGAACATCACGGCCACGGTCTTGGTGATGGAGAAGTCGAGCACGGGCTGTCCGTTCTCCACTATCTTACCGGCGTTCTCACCCTCGGTGGCAATGGCCAGTCCCTGGATGTCGGCTGGAGCGTCAGCTTTCACATGGCGCAGTCCGTTGGCATCGGCATGGTGCTCGAAGCGCGACGAGCTGAACACATGCCAGCCTGTCGAGCTCTTCACAATGACTGGCAGGGGAATGACCAGCGGGTCCTTGCCCTCGCCCAGGTCGGTGATGTGCCATTCGTGCGAGTCCTTGATATGTTCCAGCACCACCTCCTTGGCCGAGAAGTCCTCAGCCTTTGCCCCCGGAACCATTGCCAGCAGCAGCAGGGCTATGCAGAACCATCGTTTCAATTTACAATTCATATTTCAATGTCTTAATTTCAGTGTCACCACCATCATTATCGCGTACATTATTATATATATAAGAGCGAAACGGATGGCGTCTTCCCTATTCGAGGCAATGAGGAGCACGTAGATTGCCACGGCTGTGCCGACGAGCAACATGCGCACCGTTGCCATCACGAGGTAGAAGTGAACCAGGTGTTCGGGCGAATGGGCTTTCACCACATCGTAGCCCTTCACATAGACCAGTCCCAACAGGGTGAAGAAGAGGATGCCGAAAAGGATTTCGAAAATCATCGTTTACACGACTGCTCGTCCTCCCCCGCTTAGGGGTTTTCTATCTCCACGCAGATGGACACCTCGTTCTTCTGCACTGCCACGAAGCCTCCCATGATGTCGAGCTTCTGGCCGTCGTATTCCACGACGCCTTTCTGCAGCGACGAGATGATGGGGGCGTGGTCGGTGAGAATCTCGAAGTTGCCCATTGTGCCAGGCACCTTCACGCTCTCCACCTCGCCGGCGAACTCTATTCTCTCAGGAGAAACTATCTTTAACTTCAGCATATTCTGTTCAGGAGTTGAAGGAGTAAGGAGTAAGGAGTAAGGAGTTGTGGAGTTTGCGGAGTTATCCCTTAGCAGCTTCCAACAGTTTCTTGGCCTTCTCCTTGGCATCGTCGATGGTGCCCACATTGAGGAATGCCTGCTCGGGCAGATCGTCCACCTCGCCGTTGAGAATGGCGTTGAATCCCTTGATGGTGTCCTCCACTGAGACCATGATGCCAGGCAGACCCGTGAATTGCTCGGCCACGGTGAACGGCTGGCTGAGGAAACGCTGCACACGGCGTGCGCGGTTCACGGTCAGCTTGTCCTCGTCAGAGAGCTCGTCCATACCCAGAATGGCGATGATGTCCTGCAGCTCCTTGTAGCGCTGCAGTATCTCCTTCACGCGCTGTGCACAGTCGTAATGGTCCTTGCCCACGATGAGCGGGTCGAGGATGCGTGAGGTGGAGCCCAGCGGGTCGACAGCGGGGAAGATGCCCAGTCCGGCAATCTTACGGTCGAGCACCGTCGTAGCGTCCAGATGCGTAAACGTCGTGGCGGGAGCCGGGTCGGTCAAGTCGTCGGCCGGCACATAGACGGCCTGCACAGAGGTGATAGACCCTTTCTTCGTAGAAGTGATGCGCTCCTGCATGGCGCCCATCTCAGAGGCGAGCGTAGGCTGATAACCCACGGCTGAGGGCATACGTCCCAACAGTGCCGACACCTCAGAGCCAGCCTGCGTGAAGCGGAAGATGTTGTCGATGAAGAACAGGATGTCGCTCGATGCGCCGTCCTTGCCGCCACCGTCGCGGAAGCCCTCGGCCACCGTCAGACCCGACAGTGCCACTGAGGCACGTGCACCGGGCGGCTCGTTCATCTGTCCGTAGACCAGCGTGGCCTGGCTCTTCTTCAGCTCCTCGGGGTCGACAAGCGAGAGATCCCACTTGCCTTCGTCCATCGCTTTCTTGAATTTCTCGCCATAGCGGATAACGCCGCTCTCAATCATCTCGCGGATGAGGTCGTTGCCCTCACGGGTACGCTCGCCCACGCCGGCGAAGACCGAGAAGCCGTCGTGTCCCTTGGCAATGTTGTTGATAAGCTCCATGATGAGCACCGTCTTTCCCACACCGGCGCCGCCGAAGAGTCCAATCTTACCACCCTTCATGTAGGGCTCCAGCAGGTCGATGACCTTGATGCCGGTGGTGAGGATTTCCTTCTTCGTCGACAGCTCCTCGAATACTGGAGCCTCGCGGTGGATGGGGTATGCGCCCTTCATGTCGAGCTGTTTCATACCGTCGATAGGCTGGCCTATCACATTCAGCATGCGGCCCTTGATTTGGTCGCCGGCAGGCATTCTGATGGGCGAGCCGATGGGCACAGCCTCCAGCCCGCGCTGCAGGCCGTCGGTATTGTCCATAGCCACACAGCGCACAGTGTCCTCGCCGATGTGCTGCTGCACCTCGACGATGAGCTCACGGCCATGACCGCGGTCAATGCGCAATGCCTCGTGAATCTTCGGCAGCACCTTCTCAGCATCCAGTCCCTTCGTGTCGAAATAGACGTCGATGACGGGGCCGATGATCTGGCTGATGCGTCCTGTAATCTGTGACATAAGCTATGTGTTTTTATTGTTTGTATTTATTGATTTTTCAATGACACTGCAAAATTACTCATTATTTTTCGAATATCCAAACGTTTTCCGAAAAAGTTTTGAAATCATTTTTGAACAGGCCCAAACTGGTGCCGAGAAGGGACCTTTCGATTACAGTTATTACAATATTACAGGGCTGGCAAGGCCATGTAACAACTCAAGTCCTCACCCCGATGACCTTGTTGATGTAGCCTGGCTGCCTTCAGGATGAAGCAAGAGGCTGTGGGCCCCTGGAACAGAGTGGCCAAGGACAACAACCAAGAAGCCGTCGGACATAAACCAAGAGGCCGTCGGACATCAACCAAGTGGCCGTCGGACATCAACCAAGAGGCAGACGAAGCAAGACAAGCATGGCGCAGATGCATTTTTCATTCGGAAAATTGCAAATTTATTTGCATTTTCAAGCACTTATTCGTACCTTTGCAGTCAAAATGTACAAAACGACAACTCTTTCTGGCAAATGAACACTGACGAGAGATACCTGCACCTGCTGTCGACCACCTACCCTACCGTGGCCGATGCTGCAAGCGAAATCATCAATCTGGAGGCTATTCTCAACCTGCCTAAAGGCACTGAACACTTCCTGGCCGACCTGCACGGCGAGCACGAGGCTTTTATCCACGTGCTGAAGAACGCCTCCGGCAACATCAAACGCAAGGTTGGCGAGATCTTTGGCAATACCATCCGCGAGAGCGAGAAGAAAGAACTGTGCACGCTGATCTATTATCCTGAACAGAAACTCGAGCTGATCAAGGCGCAGGAGGAGGACCTCGACGACTGGTATCGCATCACCATCCACCAGCTGGTGCGCGTTTGCCGCGATGTTTCGTCGAAATATACCCGTTCCAAGGTGCGCAAGTCCCTGCCTGAGGAGTTCTCATATATAATAGAGGAGTTGTTGCACGAACGTAGCGACGATCAGGACAAGGCTGCTTATGTGGCCGTCATCGTCGATACAATCATCACCACCGGCCGTGCCGACGACTTCATCGTGGCCATCTCCAATGTCATCCAGCGCCTGGCCATCGACCAGCTGCATATCCTGGGCGACATCTATGACCGTGGCCCTGGTGCTCATATTATCATGGACACCCTGCGACAGTATCATTCCTGGGACATTCAGTGGGGCAATCACGACATTCTCTGGATGGGTGCGGCCGTGGGCAACGACGCGTGTATATGTAATGTGTTGCGCCTGTCGCTGCGCTATGCCAATCTGGCCACACTGGAGGACGGCTACGGTATCAACCTGGTACCACTGGCCACCTTCGCTCTCGAAACCTATGGCGACGACCCCTGCGAGGATTTCATTCCCAAGGAGCTGAAAGCCCAGAACAGGATGGACGAGAAGACCCTGCAACTGACGGCCAAGATGCACAAAGCCATCAGCGTCATCCAGTTCAAGGAGGAGGCCCGCATCTTCCATCGTCGTCCAGAATGGCAGATGGAAGACCGTTGTCTGCTTGAATCAGTAGACCTTGAGAGTCAGACATGTACCATCAATGGAGTAAAGTATCAGTTGAAGGACTGCAACTTCCCCACAGGGCTCGTCGAGCTCACTCCAGAGGAGGACGATCTGATGAAGAAACTGCACCACTCGTTCCGTGTCAGCGAGAAGCTTCGCAAGCATATCCGCACCATCCTCTCTCACGGCTGTATGTACAATATCTGCAACCAGAACCTGCTCTTCCATGCATCAGTGCCTCTCAATGCCGATGGCACCCTGAAGGAGGTCGAGATCCTGGGCAAGCAATATGCCGGCAGGCAGCTAATGGAATATGTGGGTCAGCTCATCCGTGCTGCTTTCCAGGGCGATACGCCTCGCGAACTGAAGGATTATGCCAAGGACTATTTCCTCTACCTCTGGTGTGGCAAGGACTCGCCTCTCTTCGACAAGTCGAAAATGGCTACTTTTGAGCGATATTTCCTCACTGATCGTGAGACTTTCCATGAGGAGAAGGGCTATTATTTCCAGTTGCGCAATTCTGCTGAGGTGTGCGACCGCATACTCGATGCCTTCGGAGTAAAGGGTGAGACACGTCATATCATCAACGGACACGTACCTGTGCATGCTGGTTCGGGCGAGAATCCCATCAAGGCCAACGGACGTATGATGGTCATCGACGGTGGATTCTCAGAGGCCTACCATACTGAGACTGGCATCGCAGGCTACACGCTGATCTATCACAGCCGGGGCTTCCAGCTTGTGCAGCATGAGCCCTTCACTTCGACTCAGGATGCCATCCTCAGAGGGACGGACATCAAGTCGACGACTCAGATCGTGGAGATGTCGACGCATCGTATGCTTGTGGCCGATACTGACAAGGGTGAAGAGTTGCGCGCTCAGATCAGTGACCTGAAGGATCTGCTCTATGCCTATCGGCACGGCATCATCAAGGAAAAGCGTAGCTGATCATTCGCTCTAGAAGAAATCCTCGTCAAAGTCGATGGTGCTGTTGTTCTGCCGTTGTACGGGCGCAGCATCCTCTTCCAGTATTTCTCCCTCTTCCTCAGACTCCGAAGGCAGCTCGTAATCAGGCATTTGCAACAGTTCTTCGTTGCTGATGGGCAAAGGCAGGAAGGTCTGCTCGTAGTATTCGTCGTAGTCGCGGAAACTGTAGCGGGTGCCAATAAGCGTGAGGTTATGCTCGCTTATGACCAGGGTGCGACAATGCGTCATCAGTTCTGACAGTTCAGGGGCAGCCGTCAGCTGTCGGGCGTATTGCAGGGCTTCATCGAAATTGAGGAAACCACGGATGAGCAGACGGTTGTATCCATCCAGCCGCTCAATCTCCAGGTCGAAGTTGCGCACGAGGAAGTTCGAGAAGTTGAAGCGTGCCATCTCATAGAGCAACTGGTTCTCGTTGACCGAGTCAGGCTCAAACGCCAAGAGGAAGAGGAAAGGCACGTCGCGGTCGGCTGAGAGCGTGTCGACGGAAGCCGAATCCTGCTGCAGGGTGATGTCGCGACGGCTCCAGATATCGTCGAGGTCGAACTTGCCGCCATAGAGCTGCCTGCCTTCCTGCACTCCCTTGATGATCATGCCAGCCATCTCCGTGACCTCGCTCTGAGGATACTTCTCCACCACCTGCTTCAGCTCGTTCACACATCCCAGGGCATCGCCGTTGTTAAGCATGCTCAGTCCATGAATGAAGAGGAACTTCGGACGGTTCTCACCCAGCGGAAAGCGCTCGGCAGAGAGCTTGGCGTTCGTCTCGATCACATCGTGCTGGTCGGCCTTGAAGGCATCGTAGGTAGCTGCGTAGAGCGAATCCTCGATGTGCACTCCGAAACGGGCATTCTCCACGAAGTACGGGTCACAGAGCAACGTAGTAAAGTCGCTTTCAGGGAAGCCGTTCTTCAAGTGCTCGAGGCAGCTGTCAGCCTGGGCCGTGTTGCCTTGTCGGGAATAGAGCAGGAAGAGGTGATACCATGCCTGGTCCATCTGCTCGTAGTCAGGATATTGGGTGGAGAGCCTGACCAGCTGTTTCTCGGCCAGCGTGAGGTTGTCGAGCTTGTCCTTAAAGATGACTCCGGCATTGTAGAGTCCGTCCTTGATGATGGTGTTGCTCTCCTGCACCTGCTCCTCCGTGAAGGGAATCTGAGCCAGATAATACTCGCGGTTATGCGGATCGTTGGCCAGCGAGTCGGCAGCGGCATCAGTCTCAGCGGCAATGGAATCGTTGGCAGCAGCACCTTCAGCCAGCAGTGAGTCGGCAGGCATCTCGCCGTTTTCGGACAGGCCCGACAGGTCGCCCACGACGGTGACATTTATGCGCTGCCAGTTGTCCGCATTCTCACGCTTGCCCCATTGGCGCTGGAAAGTCTGCTTACCCTGGTTGACGGCCATCTGGTTGTAGAAATACCACTGTCCGTCCTTCGAGGTGGTAGGAGTATTAGGCGTGTTATTGCGGTTGGGCTGGTTACGGTTGCCCAAGGCACCCTGACGCTGCTGAGCCTGTTCCACCTCGGCCTCACGGGCTTTGTCGGCCTCTTCCTTCTCCTTCTTCTTCAGGGCTTCGATGACTCGGTCGATGGCCTCCAGGCGCTCTTTCTCAGGCATCTTGGCCAACTCTTGCAGTGAGTCCTGCAGGTGGACGGCATCAGTGTAGGGCACCAGCTCGTCGAGCACCTTCGAGCGCTGCGACAGTTCTTCATAGCCAGGACGCTCCTTGTCGAGCAGTCCGATGGCCTCGCCATAGCATCGCTGGGCATCGTTATAGCGCTCCATCTGCCAGTAGATATCGCCCAGGCGCAGCAGCAGCACACCTTTCTCCGTACCACTGCGCGTGGCCTTCTCGTTGCCCTTCTCGTAGGCAGTAATGGCCTGCATGGTGTCGTTCCTCGACATGTAGATATTGCCGATGGCATAGTACACCTGATCGAGATAGTCCTTGTTGTTGTCCGAGGCTGCCATACGCTTCAGTCGGCTGATCATCTTCTTGTAGTTCGACGATGCCATCACCTCCGTCTGGGCAATGCGGGCATTGAATTCCAGCTCGTAGGGAGGATTCTGACTGACCACGCGGCTATAGGCCTTATAGGCATCCTGCTGATGGCCAAGAGCATTCTGCACCTGACCCATGATAAACCATTCACGGGCTTTCTGGGTCTTGCGACGCTCGCGCTTGACCACTTTCCTAAGATACGGAACGGCCTTCTCCAGCTCACCCGTACGAAGGTAATAATCGGCCATCGTCTGGTCCCAGGCGGGCTGAGCAGCATAGGGAATGGAGTCGCGGTTCTGGTTGCGGATGACGTCCTCAGCATCGTAGATCCAGTCGAGCTGTGCATAGCAACGGGCCAGCCAGGCTCGTGCATGACTGTTGATGGCAGGCTGAGTCTGATAGAGTCGGCTGACATAGCTGAAGGTGGCTGCTGCCTCGTCGAAGCTGCCACTCAGGAACTGCGACTGACCCAGCATCAGCCAGGCCTTCCACAGGAACGGATTATACTCGCGACGGGAGAGCCACTCGATGTCCTTGTCCGTCTTGCGTCGTGACTTGTTCCATTCCGGACGAGCCTTGATCGAGTGCTGCTTGATGGTCTTCTCCATCTTCTCAACGGCACGGTCGAAGTTGCCTTTGCCCAGCTGCTGGCTCTGTTTGTTGCCAACGGTGAAAAGGGGCAGTTGCTCAGTATAATCGTCCTTGTTGCCCTTCTCTTTCTCCAGTTGACCGTCGATAAATGCCAGTTTTCCGTTGTAGAAGGAGTTATATTTCGCCTTGAACGACTGCCAAAACCTGGTCCGTGCAGTGTTTTTCTGCACAGAGCAACCTGCCGTTGAAAGGACAACGACGGCAGCCATCATGAGGTAAACTACCTTCTTCATCACTATAAAAACTCAGAAAACTGCATTTTATTGCCTCAAAGAGGGAGTTATTATCGTCAGAATGCCAGTTTTTTTGCACATTTGCACACTCTAACGTAGTTAAAGGTAGTTAAAGGTGAGGAAGGAGGTCGCTCTTACGAAGAAAATTTGTAACTTTGTCGCCGCCAATGAAAACATATAAAGTAACAAGTCCAAGAAATCTGAGGCTGGCAGTGAAACTGCCCGCCTCGAAAAGCATATCCAACCGCTCGCTCATCATCAGCGCGCTGATGGGGGCACAGATCCTGCCCGACAACCTGAGCGACTGCGACGACACAGAGGTTATCATCGATGCACTGCGCGACATGCCCGAGGTCATCGACATCAAGGCTGCCGGCACATCGATGCGTTTCATGACGGCCTTCCTCGCTGCCACCAGTCACGGCTGTCACGTCCTGACAGGTACAGAGCGCATGAAGCATCGTCCCATCAAGATCCTTGTTGACGCCCTGCGCCGGCTGGGTGCCGACATCACCTACGAAGGCGAAGAAGGCTATCCCCCACTCCGCATCTGCGGCCAGCAGCTGGAAGGAGGCGAGCTCGACATCGAGGGAAACGTCAGTTCGCAGTATATCTCAGCGCTGCTCATGATCGGCCCCATGCTTAGCAAGGGGCTCACGCTGCGCCTTCAGGGCGAGATTATCTCACGTCCCTACATCGACCTCACCCTGTGGACGATGCGCGAGTTTGGAGCCGATGCAGAGTGGATTTCCGTCGATACGATCGAGGTGAAACCCCAGCCATACTTCGCGCGTACATATATTATAGAGAATGACT
>JAEEGG010005067.1_pt1 | contig 31574 bp, 27 predicted proteins | sample 9134161 | NCBI WGS metagenome assembly JAEEGG01 (sample SAMN16246543, study PRJNA631951) | gut metagenome | biome: gut microbiome; feature: rumen; material: CR-attached | host: Bos | place: Iran: Karaj | collected 2018-10
CGCAGGTTCATTTGCGTTTTCAAATGTGTGCATTTGCGACTGTTTCTTGCGAGAGGAGGAGAAAATTTTTATGTCATCTTGTCTCTTTGGAATTATATATATTATAATATATATAATTTATATAATACTAATATAATAATATATAAAGAGAAATCTGTGTCACTCCGATGACGTAACTTTTTTCTCTTCGTGTCGCAATGAAACACACTCATGCACCCCTCTCCATGCAAAATCAAAAAAGCAAAAGAACCTGCGGACCTGTGGACCTGTCTCATTTTCCAAAAACGTAAAAGTACCCGCGTACCCGTGTACCTGTGTACCCGTGTCATTTACGAATTTATATTACATATAAATTGCACCAAAACAAAACTGCAAGGAGGCTCGGCGTAAACCAGAAGTTTACTCGGAGCAAAGTAGGGGTTTACTCGGAGTAAAGTCCTACTTTAGTCGGAGTAAAGTCAAAGTCCTCAAGTCGCCCTAAAATAGGGCATCTTGAGGACCATCATGACTATCGTAAATTTATTTACGTTTATCGCCAAGGATTCTCGAAGCCGACGGCGCCGTTCTCGAGTTTCTGGCAAGCCACCTCGACCTCCTCGAAGTGCTCTTCGCCATCCTCCCACTTCTCCTTGTAGTTGATGCAGTAGCAGCCTGTGCCCTTGAGCTCCTTCATCGTGGTGCCGTCTACGGTGTTGTAGTAGGTCACTGTGAAGTCGCGGGGATCGTTCGGAGCCAGCATCCACTGAAGCAGCTGGTTATTGCCATCGTTCATGGCCTTTACGCGGATCGTCACTCTACCACCACGGGGAATTCCTGCAATCTGTCCTTCGCGATCGGTTGCCTGATCAAACTTGTAGTCAATCATCATGACTTCTCTCTTCTCGAAATCTTTCACCTCAAGGGTTACTGGTGTTACATTCTCTGCCATAATATGTTTCCTTTCTATTTATTTTTATTGTTAATACTATTACTTTTTTGTTTGTCGTTCAGAGGTTTTATGTCTGAATCACACCGCAAAGTTACGATGGATTTTAGCTTATTCCAAGTTTTTTTGTGGTTTTCTGTTGAAGTTGTTTGGCCAACAAAACAAGTTTTGGCCAAAACGGAGAAAAGTGTCCAAAAGTTGGCCAAAAGAGGAGAAAATAGGTGGATCAGGAGGGGAGTTTACGGTTTCATGAAGACGAAGTAGACGGCGGCGACGAGGCAGAGGGCGGCGGCGGCGTGGTTCCAGTGGAGCTGCTCGTGCTGGAAGATGAAGTTGGCGATGACGGCAAAGACCACCAGCGAGATGCACTCCTGGATAACCTTCAGTTGCACGAGGTTGAAGGGACCTCCGTTATCGACGAAGCCGAGACGGTTGGCCGGCACCTGACAACAGTACTCGAAGAAGGCGATCATCCACGAGAAGGCGATCACCAGATAAAGGGGCCAGTTGGAGGAGATGCCCGACTGCTGGAGTCGGAGGTGTCCGTACCAGGCGAATGTCATAAAAACGTTGCTCAAAATCAGGAGCAGAATGGTATAAATTCCGTTTGTCATCGACGTCTTTTTTAAATTTTGGCTGCAAAATTAAAAAAAAAAGTGAAAAGTGAAAAGTGAAAAGTGAAAAATTTGCTGCCGCCCAAAGAAATTCGGCCTTTTATCGCTATCTTTGTGGCGGAATCAAAATAAACCGAGATATGAGAAGGATCATTTTATGTCTGACGATGCTGGCAATGGCTGGCATGATATGGGCTCAGGAGCATGATATCCTGAGCAATGCGGAGGTGAATGCTGAGTGGCGACAGAAGACCATCAGCGTGAAGAACGGCGGCGCATCGCCCAACATCGTGACGTTGCTCAGGGCCTTCCATCAGGTGTTGCCTACATGGGTGGTGGGCGAAGTGCTGGATCAGGCTGACCATCCCGCCAAGAGTACACGTCAGAGCGGATCGGCCTCGATCTACGACGACGAGAACGACTACCGCATCCTCATCGACACGAGAAACGGTTACGTGGATCTGGAGTCGGAAACGGATATGGACCAGATGTCGGCTTGCGTGTGGCGCAAGGACAATGGGCACAAGATCTTCGCCGTAACTCTGTACGAGCAGCATGTGATGCCACAGAACCTGCTCTGCTGGTATGACTACGACCCGCAGACGCAGACGATGACCCCAGAGAAGAGTCCGCTCGATGCGTTTACACCTGACCTGAAGGAGGCGTTCGTAGGATGGTGCTTGCCGAGGCTGGGCACCGACTTTACCATCACCGAGTATTACGTGGGACTGCCCGCCATCACCCATGTGTATAAATGGGATCGGAAGGCGTTCACCCGCGACCATACGGAGATGGCTGACTTTGAGTATAAGCTGGCCGCTGACTCGAAGGCGACGACACACATCAGCGAGGGCAATGCCTGGACGCACTATGGCGTGCTGGACTTTACGGAGAGCGGGAGTCCGATACTGGCCTTCTGTAATTTCTATGAGGGCGAGATCGGCGATATGCTGTTGATTGGCGACTTCAAGGGCAACCATGTGGCACTGGGCATGAAGACCATGGATGGCGAGAAGCTGAACGTGTTCCGTCTGCCTGACGATAAGAAGGGTAACAAGCGCGTGGCAGTAGTGCATCGTGACATGGCAGGCGGTCTGTGGTATAACATTATGTTGGGCAACCTGGTGCAGTATCAGGTATGTGACCTGCCTAACTTCGCCGATCCAGACGGGGGACGCAGCATCAAGGTCACGGCTGGATTCGGGGCTGATGACGAGACGACGGATATCATTGGCGAACTGGGTGACTGGATCGACATCTCGAAATACTGGCGATGGGATCTCATAGAGATCAAGGAGGGCGAGGAAGAGGCGCCCTAAGGCTTGACAAGCATCAATTAAGCACGAAATAGATTGCACAAAACGGCCAAAGTGTGCACAAATTGGCTGATTTTGTGCAATTTATTTGGCTATGTGGGTAAAAAGTAGTAATTTTGCGGGCGATTTTGAAAATCGCCCGCGAGAACAGGCTTTATATGATATAGGATACACATTATTATATTTTAATTTTATGGCTTTAAAGATTGTTGTGCTGGCCAAGCAAGTGCCAGACACCCGTAATGTGGGTAAGGATGCCATGACCGCAGAAGGTACTGTGAATCGTGCTGCCCTACCCGCCATCTTCAATCCAGAAGATTTGAACGCCTTGGAGCAGGCCCTTCGCCTGAAGGAGCAGAATCCAGGCTCAACAGTAGGAATCCTCACGATGGGTCCTCCACGTGCAGGTGAAATCATCCGTCAGGGACTTTATCGTGGCGCAGATACGGGTTGGTTGTTGACTGACCGTCTGTTCGCTGGTGCCGATACCCTCGCTACTTCTTACGCGCTGGCTACAGCCATCAAGAAGATTGGCGACGTGGATATCGTGATCGGTGGTCGTCAGGCTATCGATGGTGATACCGCTCAGGTTGGTCCTCAGGTGGCTCAGAAGCTGGGCCTCAACCAGGTGACTTACGCTGAGGAGGTGCTCTCAGTGAAGGATGGTAAGGCTACCATCAAGCGTGTGATCGACGGTGGTGTAGAGACCGTAGAGGCTCCGCTGCCTGTAGTGATCACCGTGAATGGTTCAGCTGCTCCCTGTCGTCCCCAGAATGCTAAGCTGGTGATGAAGTACAAGCGCGCTACCTGTCCGATGGAGCGTCCTGCAGAGGGTACACCCTACGACTATCTGTATGAGGAGCGCCCTGAGCTGAATCTGAACCAGTGGAGCGTGGCCGATGTGGATGGTGACGTGATGCAGTGTGGATTGAATGGCTCACCCACCAAGGTGAAGGCCATCAAGAACATTGTGTTCCAGGCTAAGGAGTCGAAGACTTTGACGGCTTCTGATGCTGATATCGAGGGAATGATCAAAGAATTGTTGGAAGAAAAGATTATTGGTTAATTGAGATATGAACAACGTATTTGTATATTGCGAAATAGAAGGTACTCTGGTACAGGAAGTATCTCAGGAGCTGCTGACCAAGGGTCGCAAGCTCGCCAATACACTGGGTGTTGAGCTCCATGCCGTCGTGGCTGGTACTGACATCAAGGGCAAGGTGGAGGATCAGATTTTGCCTTACGGTGTCGATAAGTTGTTTGTGTTCGATGCTAAGGACCTGTTCCCTTACACCTCAGCGCCCCACACGGATATCCTCGTGAGCCTCTTCAAGGAGGAGCAGCCTCAGATCTGTCTGATGGGTGCTACCGTGATCGGACGTGACTTAGGTCCTCGCGTGAGTTCGTCGCTGACCTCTGGTCTGACGGCTGACTGCACCGAGCTGGAGATTGGTCCGTATGAAGATAAGAAAGAGGGTAAGACCTACGAGAATCTGTTGTATCAGATCCGTCCTGCCTTCGGTGGTAACATCGTGGCTACCATCGTAAACCCCGATCACCGTCCTCAGATGGCTACCGTCCGCTCTGGTGTGATGCAGAAGGCTATCTACGAGGGTGATTGCAAGAAGGAAGTGGTTTATCCCGAGGTATCGAAGTATGTGAGCCCCGAGGCTTTCGTCGTGAAGGTGCTCGACCACCATGTGGAGGCTGCCAAGCACAACCTGAAGGGTGCGCCCATCGTGGTTGCTGGTGGTTACGGTATGGGATCGAAGGAGAACTTCGACCTGCTGTTCGACTTAGCTAAGGTGCTGCATGGTGAGGTTGGTGGTTCTCGTGCTGCCGTGGATGCAGGCTGGTTGGATCACGATCGTCAGATTGGTCAGACGGGTGTGACTGTTCACCCCAAGGTGTATATCGCCTGTGGTATCTCTGGACAGATCCAGCACATCGCTGGTATGCAGGATTCTGGTATCATCATCTCTGTGAACAGCGATCCCGATGCACCCATCAACCGCATCGCCGACTACGTGATCGTTGGAACAGTTGAAGAGGTTGTACCCAAGCTGATTAAGTATTATAAGCAGAACTCGAAATAAATAAAGAAAAAGATTATGGCAAATTATTATAGCGATCATCCTGAGATCGGGTTCTACTTGAACCACCCCCTGATGGCTCGTATCGTTGAGCTGAAAGAAAAGGGTTTCGCTGATGCGAAAGAATATGATTACGCCCCCGTCGACCTGGGCGATGCCATCGAGAACTACAAGCAGATTCTCGACATCACTGGTGACGTGGCTGCCAATATCATCGAGCCAAACTCTGAGAGCGTTGACCTGGAAGGTCCACACCTCGAGAATGGTCGTATGATCTATGCAAGCAAGACTTACGAGAACCTCGACGCCACCCGCAAGGCTGGTCTGTGGGGTGTCTCTATGCCTCGCCGTTATGGCGGTTTGAACCTGCCTAACGCCGTGTTCTCTATGCTGAGCGAGATGATTTCAGCTGCTGATGCTGGTTTCCAGAACATCTGGAGCTTGCAGAGCTGTATCGATACCCTGTATGAGTTTGGTAGCGAGGAACAGCGCCAGAAGTATATCCCCCGCGTTTGCGCTGGTGAGGGTATGAGTATGGACCTGACAGAGCCCGATGCTGGTTCCGACCTGCAGCGTGTGATGCTGAAGGCTACCTTCGACGAGAAGGAGAATTGCTGGCGCCTGAACGGTGTGAAGCGTTTCATCACCAACGGTGATAGCGACATCCACCTCGTGCTGGCTCGTTCTGAGGAGGGCACCAAGGACGGACGTGGTCTGTCGATGTTCATCTACGACAAGCGTCAGGGTGGCGTGAACGTACGTCACATCGAGCACAAGTTAGGTATCCACGGCTCACCTACCTGTGAGCTCACCTATAAGAATGCGAAGGCCGAACTCTGTGGAAGCACCCGTCTGGGTCTGATCAAGTATGTGATGGCTCTGATGAACGGTGCCCGCTTAGGTATCGCTGCCCAGAGCGTAGGTGTGGAGCAGGAGGCTTACAACGAGGGACTGGCTTACGCTAAGGAGCGTCAGCAGTTCGGTGATAAGATCATCAACTTCCCCGCTGTGTATGATATGCTCAGCCGCATGAAGGCCAAGTTGGATGCAGGTCGTTCACTGCTCTACGAGACAGCCTGCTACGTGGATGTCTACAAGTGCTTAGAGGATATCGAGCGCGATCGCAAACTGGAGCCCGAGGAGAAGCAGGAGCTGAAGAAGTACCAGCGTTTGGCTGATGCCTTCACACCACTGGCCAAGGGTATGAACTCTGAGTACGCCAACCAGAACGCCTACGACGCCATCTCTATCCATGGTGGTTCAGGCTTCATCATGGAGTACAAGAGCCAGCGCTTGTTCCGCGACGCCCGTATCTTCTCAATCTACGAGGGTACGACCCAGTTGCAGGTGGTGGCTGCTATCCGTTATATCACCAACGGCACCATGCTGAACAATATCAAGGATATGCTGGCAGGTCTCGAGGTGAGCGACAGTCTGAAGAACTTGAAGGCTCGCGTTGAGAAGCTCATCCCTGTTTATGAGGAGGCTCTTAACAACGTGAAGGCGCTGGAGAATCAGGACGCTCAGGACTTCCTGGCCCGTCGTCTCTACGATATGACGGCTGAGCTGGTGATGAGCTTGCTCATCCTCCGCGATGCTACCAAGGCGCCAGAGCTCTTCGAGAAGAGTGCCAATGTCTATATCCGCATGACTGAGGAGGATGTCTTCGGTAAGAGTGCTTACATCAAGGCCTTCCAGGTAGAGGATCTCGAGCAGTTCAAGGCCTAATATTATCATACTAATATTATTGATATCTGCTGTGCCCGTTGTGGCACAGCAGATTCTAATTTAAAACAATCATCTATGGAACAAGGCATTGTATTTCAAATTTGTGGTTACATAGCCACCATCGGCATGATCTTAGGCTATCTGCCTCAGGCCATTGCCACGATTCGTACACGCAACACCGACGGCATTGCGCTCCCCACCTTTCTGATGATGGGTATCGGTAGTTTCGCCTTCATGGTGCAAGGATTTATACATAAGCCAGAGATTATCTGGTCAATGTTTCTCGCCAATCTCGTGACAACACTTTGTAGCATCATCATCTTCAGCATCAAGGTGTACAACGACTACTTTAAGAAGTGAGAAGTGAGAAGTGAAAAGTAGAAAGTGAAAAGTGAATCATGAAAGGACATATTGTTGACGTGGTGCGCCGCGAGATATTCGATGGCGAACTGATGATCAAGGATGATAAGATCGTAGAGGTAAAACGGTGTACGCTGCCTGAACAGAAGAAACCCTGGCCGTATCTGATGCCTGGTTTCATTGATAGTCATGTGCACATAGAGAGTAGCATGATGGTGCCTCGCGAGTTTGCCCGCATCGCTGTCAGCCACGGCACCATTGGCATTGTGGCCGATCCGCACGAGATTGGCAATGTGCTGGGTGTTGAGGGTGTCGACTACATGATACGTGCGAGTCGTCAGGTACACTTCAACTTCTGCTTTGGCGCACCCAGTTGCGTACCAGCTGTAGGTGGTGAACTGGAGACCAGTGGTGCCATTATTGATGCTGATAGCATCGAGACCCTGATGGCCCGTCCTGAGATCGGTTTCCTGGCCGAGATGATGAACTACCCTGGTGTGCTTAACGGCGACAGTGAGGTGATGCGTAAGATCGAGGCAGCTCTCCGAAACGGCAAGCCCGTTGATGGACATGCACCTGGACTGACAGGTCAGCAGCGCCAGCAATATGCTGCTGCAGGTATCACCACCGACCATGAGTGCTCAACCATAGAAGAAGGGCGCTCGTGTATCGAATCGGGCATGAAGGTCATCATCCGCGAATGTAGTGCTGCCAAGGACTACGAGCGACTGAAGGCACTCATCAAGGAACATCCGGATATGGTGATGCTCTGTACTGACGACTGCCACCCCGACGACCTGGTACGTGGACATATCAACAAGATTGTGAAACGTGCCATGACGGATGGCTTCGACCTGTGGGATATCCTGCAGGCGGCCTGTGTCAATGCCCAGCGCCATTATCATCTGAACTGGGGACTGTTGCAAGAGGGCGATCCCGCTACTTTCATTGTGGTAGACAATCTGACACCACACTTCCGCGTAGAGCGCACCATCATCAACGGAACAGAGATCTTCAGCTATAACACTCCTTCGCAAGTGGTGCGTTCACAGTTGGCTATGCCCTTCATGCTGAACTCCGAAGACTATCCCAATCGTTTCGTTGCTGCACCTATCACTATCGATGACCTTTTCATCGACATCAAGTCTGGCGACAACGTCCACATCATCCATGCCACAGACGGCAGTCTGCTCACTGGACATGATGAGACGCTTGTGACGGGCAACCCGCTTAACGACAGATATCCTTGGCGCGAGGTGCAGAAGATTGTGGTGTACAACCGTTACCAGCCAGGAGCCAAGCCAGTGGTTGGTCTGATACGTGGCTTCGGCATCAGAAATGGCGCCATTGCCGGATCAGTCGCTCACGACTGCCATAATATCGTGGCCATCGGATCCTCTGACGAGTATCTGGTAGAAGCCGTCAACCGTGTGGTAGAGATGCAGGGCGGACAAGTGGTGGTCAGTCCTGAAGAGATGCTCGACATCCCTCTACCCATCGCTGGACTGATGGCACCGTTAAGTGGTCATGAGGTGGCCTTCCGTACGATGTTACTCAACGAGATGGTACGACACATAGGTTGTCAGATGAAGTCGCCCTTCATCACCATGGCCTTTATGGCGCTGCCTGTGATTCCTAATATTAAGATCACAGACCGTCACCTGATGGACACAGCCAATTTCAATGTGATCTATTAAAGAGTTCCTGAATAAGATTCTCAATCAAACGGGGCACGGCATAATGGTCGAGCTCCGTTCCTTTTATCCAGATATAATCGGAAGGAAGCGTTGGTCTTTCTTCGGTTTCCAACAGGTAGAAATCGGCATAGAGAATACGGTGGGTGAGGACGTGCTTCACGCCTTTCTTGATTAATGTTGCCCCATCTGGCGCAGAATTAACAAGCCACGGTTCCCAGAGTCCTTGCCAGATATCGCCTGGGCCCCGACGATGGATGGCGGTATAACCTTTGCATCGTATATATATATAAATAAGGTGGCGCTCGCGGACTTGAAGGGTTTTCTGTTTCACGGGGAGATTGCCTACCCTACCCTCACGCAGAGCAACGCAGGACTCCATAAGAGGACACGCCATACACTTGGGCGATTGAGGGGTACATTGGATAGCGCCGAAATCCATAATGGCCTGGTTGTAGGCCGCCACAAGCGGCGTCCCTTCGGTAGCAAGCGGCAGGAGTTCTTGGGCGAGGGATTGGAAGAGTTTCTTGCCCTCGGTGGTATTGGTGGGGGTGTCGATGCCGAAGTGGCGGGCGAGGACACGATAGACATTACCATCGACCACTGCCGCTGGCAGATTAAAGGCGATACTCCCAATGGCAGCAGCGGTATAATCGCCCACGCCTTTCAATTGCTTGATCTCTTCTAAAGTATCAGGGAAATGTCCTAAAGCCACTATCTGCTTGGCTGCATAATGCAGGTTGCGCGCCCTACTATAGTAGCCTAATCCTTGCCATTCGCGCAACACCTCATCCTCTGTGGCAGTAGCCAAAGCCTCAACGGTAGGCCAACGGCGCATGAACCGTTCCCAGTAATCCCAGCCTTGTTTTACCTGTGTCTGTTGGAGGATGATCTCTGATAGCCAGATAGCGTAAGGATCACGTGTCTGTCGCCAAGGCAGATCACGTCCATTCTCACGAAACCACTTCAGAAGAATCGTCGCAAACTCCGTCATATGACTTTACGGTTCGCTAAGGGCGACACAGACACGATCCTGGAAAGCACGACCATCAGCAGAACGCATCACACCCTGATTAATGATACAGAAGGCCAGCAGATGACCATTGGGGGCAGGACAGTAACCCGCCAATGCCGAGACACCTGTCACCGTACCCGTCTTTGCCTTGATCAGTCCCTGGGCCGTTGTGCCGATCATGCGTTTCTTCAGCGTGCCGTCGATACCTGCAATGGGCAATGCAGGCAACAGATGGCGGAAGATGCTGCTATTCCTATAGGCATAACGCAACAGACGCACCTCCAGCTCAGGAGTGATATAGTTATACAGCGACAAACCACTACCATCGGTGAGCTTATACATGATATCACTGACCCCAGCCTGACCAAGCGTCTTCTTGATGATCTGACGGGCATGGACAGCCTTGGCAGGACGGACACCAGAAGAGGCGGCTATCTGGAAGAACACAGATTCAGCGTAGAGGTTATCGCTCTCCTTCATCATCGGCACCAGGATCTGTTCGAGGGTATGGAAACGGGAGCAGACAGCTCGTGCGCCCTTAGGCAGCGTACCAGAGATACAAGGGGCCTCGACCACCACACTATCGTTGCGCAACTGCTCCACAAAACGACTCAGGAACTCATCCTTACGGGAGATCAGCAAAGGGGTCAACTGGGGGTTATCATCATCCCAGCACCAGCCTTCGCCCAAGAGATCGGCCTCCTTGAAAGAGGTATCGCCAACGATACGACCACGGATGGTATCCACACCCAACTGGCGCAGCCGATCCACGAAGGCTTTCATGTCTACCTCGTCGAACTGAGGATCCATGCCACCCACGCAATAGACATCACCCTTCAGGGTACGGTTGGAGATGTCGCCCGTATAATACAGCGACGTACGGAACTGATAGTTAGCACCCAGTTTATCGAGGGCCGTGATAGCTGTCAGGAGCTTCATGGTAGAAGCAGGTCTGAGCGTCTGTTTGGCACCACAGGCATACAGAGCAGAATCCGCCGTGAGGTCATAAACCAATAATCCGAGTTGTGTCGACTCAAACATCGGGTCCCGAGTCAGTGTGTCGAGCTTGGCTTGGATATTCTGCGGCCAAGGCAGCACAATCTGGGCAGTGTCAACAATAACAGAGTCGGTCTGCGCATGCAAACCGACCATTAAGTTCACCAACAAAAGTGATATTATTAATTTCTTCATTCACTTTTCACTTCTTTAGTTGCGCCGATATTTCGATACCAGCTTCTGGATGGCCTTGTCGAGCGACTCTGAGGCCTCAATGATATTATAGTCGCTCCAGTATTCCGGATCCAGGAAATACTCCACCTTGTCGTAATAGGCATCACGCGAGTCGAAGGAGTTACGGCTGGCGATAGGCATCACATTTTCGGAGGAGCAGTCTGTAACCGCCATCTCACAGGTTGCCGTGAACGAGGTAGACAACAGTCGTTTCTTCCAGTCGCAGTTAAAGCGGAAGGTATTCCTGAGATAACTGATACGCGTCACACCGTTCTCATAACGATAGTCGACGACGCACGACAACTCACGGGGTTTGAACCTGACGCCCAGAGGCTTTTTCACCAGCATCGTTTTCGTAGCCTTATCCTTGTCACTCATATCGAGATCCAGTTCGATGCGGGTGAAGGCCAGACGCTCGCTGTCGATATAGAACTTGCCATGATACAGGGCATACTCCTTCACGGCATTAGGCTCTATCTTAACCACGAACTGCTGACGATCATTGATATACTCGGGCGTTCCCATGGTGAAGGCGTAGTCGTCTAAGTCTTCCTTATTCAACAGGAAGTCGCGGTTCTTCACCACATCGAGGATGATGGGCTGTACGGGTCCGCCATTTACCTTGATACCCAACGTATCGCCCTGCTTCTGACTCAGCAGACGACGACCCTTGACAATCGCCACTTTATCGCGGGCAATGCTGCGGCTGTAGGGAGTCTTATACATATCCTCCACACCTTCTGCCACATAGATATAGTGCTTACGCTTCATGGCAGTCTCACGATAGAAGGCTTTCAGAAGCTCAGGCATCTTACTGTAGTTCTCTGGAATCTTGCTGATGGCCTGCTCTACCAACTGACGGGGATTCTCGTTCGTCACAATGATCTCACGCAACTGGATGGATGTGGGAACCAAACGGATCTTCAGTCCTTCCGTTGATCCTTCAGTCAAAGAAACTCTCCGTGTCTTATAGCCTAAGTGCGACACGGAGATGGCCGAGGGCAACTGATCCATCTTCAACTGGAAGACACCGTCTTCATTAGTCACAACAGACACACGACCCGCCGAGACACTAACCTGTCTCAGAGGCTCGCCCGTCTTATTATCGGTTACCGTACCTCCGATAACCACCTGCTGTGCCAACACTGTCAGTGGAAGGAACAGCAATTGTAATAGCCATAGTCTTCTCATTTTCGCGCTGTTGTTTACGATGGCAAAGATACAAAAATAAGTGATAAGTAAAAAGTGAAAAGTGAATAATTTACTGCCGCCACGCATTTTTTTTTAATTCTTAACTCTTAATTCTTACTTTTTTCTTATCTTTGCACCAAATAATCAAAACAAATCAGCTATGGTATACAAGTACGACTTCCTTGTAATCGGTGCCGGAGTGGCTGGCATGAGTTATGCATTGAAGGTAGCAAAGGCTAATAAGGGAAAAGTGTGCATGATCTGCAAGACCGCTCTCGACGAGGCCAACACCTCGTTTGCCCAAGGCGGTGTAGCATCAGTAACCAATCTCGAACTCGACAATTTCGAGAAGCATATTGAGGATACGATGATTGCGGGCGACTACATCAGCGATCGTGCTGCAGTAGAGCAAGTGGTACGCAAAGCACCTGAGCAGATTCAGGAGCTGGTAAACTGGGGTGTGAACTTCGATAAGAAAGAGGACGGCACCTTCGACCTGCACCGTGAGGGCGGGCACTCTGAGTTCCGTATCCTGCACCATGCCGACGATACAGGCGCAGAGATCCAGCGCGGACTGATGGAAGCCGTGAAGAAAGAGCCGAATATCGACATCAAAGAGAACCACTTTGCCGTTGAGATCATCACCCAGCATCATCTGGGGGCAAAGGTAACACGTCGTTCGCCTTATATCCATTGCTATGGTGCCTATGTGCTCAATCCCAATACGCAGAAGGTGGACACCTATCTGTCGAAGGTCACCGTGATGTGTACAGGTGGTTGTGGTGCCGTCTATTTGACGACCTCGAACCCCGTCATTGCCACTGGCGATGGTATCGCCATGGTGTACCGTGCCAAGGGAACGGTGGCCGATATGGAGTTTGTACAGTTCCACCCCACCGTGCTGCATAATCCCAACGAGACGCATCCTGCCTATCTGATCACGGAGGCCATGCGTGGCTATGGTGGTATCCTGAAGCTGCCCAATGGTGAGACGTTCATGGAGAAATACGACGAGCGCCTCTCGCTGGCGCCTCGTGATATCGTAGCCCGCGCCATCGATAAGGAGATGAAGATCCATGGTATCGACCATGTATGTCTCGATGTCACCCATAAGGATCCTGCCGAAACGCGCCATCACTTCCCCAACATCTATCAGAAGTGCCTCTCTATCGGTATCGACATCACCACCGATTACATCCCCGTTCGTCCTGCTGCCCACTATATGTGTGGAGGTATCAAGGTCGACCTGAACGGACAGACGAGTATCGAACGACTCTATGCCCTGGGCGAGTGCTCTTGTACGGGCTTACATGGTGGTAACCGTTTGGCATCGAACTCACTCATCGAGGCGGTGGTCTATGCCGATGCTGCTGCGAAGGACTCGCTGGAACATATCCACTTCTACGACTTCAACGACAAGGTGCCCGAGTGGAATGACGAGGGAACGATGACCAACGAGGAGAAGGTGCTGATTACCCAGAGCGTCCGCGAGGTGAACCAGATCATGGCCAACTACGTCGGTATCGTACGTTCCGACCTCCGTCTGCATCGTGCCTGGGATCGTCTGGATATGCTCTATGAGGAGACGGAGCGGTTGTTCAAGCGTGTGAAGGCATCGAAGGATATCTGCGAACTCCGTAACATGATCAATGTGGGTTATCTGATTACCCGTTGGGCCTTGGAGCGTAAGGAGTGCCGTGGTCTGCACTTCACCACCGACTATCCCGTCCATGCGTACGACAAATAAAGGTGAAGTTCGCGATTAAGTGACAACAGAGCCAAGCTTGCTTGAGCTTTGACGAACGTGAGCGAACTCGATGTGAAACATCAAAAGTGAAAAGTATCATATGAAAGCTAAAGCCCTTATCATGGCCATGGCAGCAGGTTCGCTGATGGCTGTATCCTGTACCCAACAGGCAGAGACGAAGACGTCTGAGTTGACAACACCAGGTAACCCCTACCTCCCACTCTGGGAGCATATCCCCGATGGTGAGCCTTATGTGTTTGAGGATCCTGATAACCCTGGTAAGCAGCGTGTGTATATCTATGGTTCGCACGACAACCTGAAGACCATGTATTGTGGTCGCGATCAGGTAGTGTGGTCGGCTCCTGTCGAGGATCTGAGCCAGTGGCGCTACGATGGTATCATCCTCGAGGTCAACAAGAACGCCAAGGGCGAGGCATTTGACTCCGCCAGTACGGCTGATGTGCTTTATGCCCCCGATGTCACCTTCACCACCGACAGCACGGGCAAGAAGACCTACTGGCTTTTCCCCAACGACCAGACAGGTGGACGTAACACCCTCATCGCCAAGAGCGAGCGCCCTGACGGCCCCTTCGAGGTGTGCAACTGGAACCCTGACGATCCGAATCAGGTTGTGGGTATCTATGGTTTCGATCCCGCCGTGTTCGTTGATGACGATGGCCGCGTGTATGGCTACTGGGGCTTTGAGCATTCTTATGCCGCTGAGGTCGATCCTGCCACGATGTGTACCGTGAAACCTGGCACGCAGATCGTCGACGGCATGGTGTCTGGTCGCAATGAGCCTGGTATCTTCCGCTTCTTTGAGGCCTCATCCATCCGTAAGATCAAGGATAAGTATGTATTTATCTACAGTCGCTTTACGGAGGAGGGCGAGTTCGGATTCCCCACCAGCAACTACACGCTGGCCTATGCCTACAGCGACAAGCCCTTAGGTCCTTGGACATACGGAGGCACCATCATCGACGGACGAGGACGTGAGATCAACGAGCAGGGCGACACCATCGCCTCAGCCGTACCCGATGGCAACACGCACGGTTCTATCTGCGAGATCAATGGTCAGTGGTATGTGTTCTATCATCGTCATACGGGCACCGACGAGTATGCCCGTCAGGCTATGGTGGCACCTATCGAGGTAAAGGTCGAGGAAGGTGCAGGTGGCAAGGTAGAGATCTCCGAAGGCGAGTTCAACTCCGAAGGTTTCGCCCTCAATGGTCTCAATCCGCTGGAGCGCCACTCCGCAGGTATCGCCTGCTGGCTCACTGGTCCTAAGCCCGCCGTTCACGTTTGGCCCAACAATACGTTCTATGGTTCTTATGTTGAGGTGAGCTATGGCACAGAGACGAACTTCGACGAGCCCTATGCCCTGAAGAACAACACCAACCGTGTAGTCAACAACACTGATGGCTCAATCGTTGGCTATAAGTACTTCAACTTTACAGAGACCAATGGCAAGAAGGCGCTCCAGTTGGATCTGCGTCTGATCCCGGAAGGTGTTGACGGAAAGATCACGGTGATGGTCGACCGTCCCTGGGAGTCACAAGGCGGAAAGGTATTAGGCACGATCGAACTGAAGGCCGACATGCCTCAGCAATCTACAGAGATGAGCGTTGCCCTCCCTGCCCTTGCAGAGTTTACAGGCAAGCATGCCATCTACTTCCTCTTTACCTCCGACACCAAAGAGAAGTCCCTCTGCATCCTCGAAGACTTCGCTTTCAGCTATTAAACGAGTTACTCGTAATGTAACCCATAGTTAGTCGTAATATAACTACCAGTTAGTCGTAATGTAACTGGTAGTTATATTGTCTGTTTATTAAATTTCCATATTGTTTGATAAATTTTCATTACCTTATTCGAGGTTAAAGATGTTAGAATTATGGGGCGAAGTGTTAAAGAGCTATGGGCATTTCGCTTTAATTCGTATCTTTGTGCCCGAGTATGAAGAAACTATTATTACCCATATGGCTGACCTTGGGGTTGATAACAACCGTACAGGGCCAGACAATTGTGAAAGGTCACGTAGTGAACGAACTGGGAGACGGTGTGGAATACGTCAGCATCGGCTTCGAGGAGGATAGCGTCGGCGTCATCTCTGATGCCAAGGGGAACTTCAGTATTACAATCCCCGCTGGACGGAAGAAAGAGCTCTCGTTCAGTCATGTGTCGTATCTCACAACGGAGATCCCCTACCAGGAGTATGCCAAGGGGGAGGAGCTGACTGTGGTTCTGAAAGAAAGAGTCGTGGAACTGACAGAGGTGGTGATTGGCAAGAAGAACAAGCCCAAGACCATCGTAGGCCATGGTGTTCTTGTGCCAGGCGGTGTCGTAGCCATCTCCGGACGAGGCTTGGCCGACGGCCCCGAGGGTGGTCCCACCTTCTCATGCAGCAAGAGTTATGTCATCAGTGATATCCTATTGAAGGTTTCTGGTATGAGTTATAAGCAATGCACACTGAGTGTCAATATCTATGAGAAGCGAGGCAAGCAGTTCGTGAATATCCATCAGAAGCCCATCTATGAGATCATCAAACAGGAAACCGGCAACCATACCCTCGACATCCGCCCAGAGGAGAATATCGTGCTGAAGCCCAAGACGGACTATTACCTCAGCATCGCCGTTGTTGACAGCGAGGGAAGCGGCTATCTATACATCAAGGGAGGCATGAAGAACGGCCTCTATCGCAATGCCGTAAAGGGAAAGACCAAGAAACTCCCCATCTGTCCTGCCATCCAGGTAAAGGGCTACGTGGTAGAAGAATAAGATTCAACGATGATGACGCGCACCTTATATATGATGTTGCTCCTGCTGCTGTCTTCAGAGATGGCGGCCCAGCGACAGATGGTCGTCGTCAACGTAGAGTCGAAGGTACCCATCCGCGATGTCATCGTGAGTACCGACAACGGCGGGGAGATCCGCACCCCATGGAATGGTGAGATCACCCTACCCGACAGCGTGCAGCGTTTAGACTTCCGTCATCCCAGCTATGAGCACCGCTTCGTGTTGAAATCGGAGATACAGGGCGATACGATCTTCCTGATTCCCAACGGCAACCTGCTCAGTGAGGTGGTGATCTATGGCGAACGTCGGTTCGACAAGCGCATGGCCTCGATGCTGCACACCACACCCCAGCAGAAATTGGATGCCCAGTTGGCTAATATCAAGATACCCGCAGGTTTCAATCCCATAGCATTTGTCGCCTGGATCTACGACCTCACCTTCCGTAAGAAGGTAGAGAACCGCAGCCACAGGAAGAAAGCCCTGAAAGCCGTCCGCCAGCAGGAAGCAGCCTATCAGGAGCAATGGGATGCCCTGGAGGGAAAGAAGTAACACTTGCGAAAAAAGTCATTTCATCACGCAAGAGATACTGTTTTGCACTCGCTCTGATATTACTTTACACCCGTCCGAGTATCATCTACGGGTCGTCCGAATATCACTTTACCCCCCTAAAGGATTATCCGGACACCTCGTAGATAATACTGCGATCACCCGTAGATAATACTGCGACGACCCATAGAAGGCATCCGCAAGGAGGAGAGGCTGCAAACAGAGGGAAAAATAAAATGTCAGCCAAATGTCAGGAAGATTATTTGGCATATATAGAATCTCTTCATACTTTTGCAACCAAAAAGGCAAGTATAAGGAGATTTTTGTTAAGTTATGCTAAAGTAAGTTTGGTTTTGAATCATTCGTGTGTCTATTAGTTGTCGTGCAAGAATAAAATGGAAAGAAGTGCATTTGAACAGAAAGCCCGCTCGTGGCGACAAAAGGCTCTTGAAGTGAGCCGGCACTACGGAGCGGGCAAGGACGAGGCAGAGGACATCGCACAAGATGTGATGCTCCGCCTATGGCAGATGCACGACGAACTGGAACGGTATCAGTCTGTTGAGGGCATTGTGGCCTTGATGGCAAAGCACCTGCTTCGAAACCACCAGAGACGAAAACCCTCAGAGACGTTGGATGAAGCCGTAGTAGTCAGTCTCTTGACCAGTCCGCAAGACGAGTTGGAGATGAAGGAAGACGACGAATGGCTGACGAAGAAGCTCCAACAGTTGCCCACCACCCAGCGTACCTTATTATATATGAGGCAGGTGGAGAGGCGAAGTCACGAAGAGATAGCCACTCTGTTAGGTATCGAGACGACATCAGTCAGTACACTATTGGCAAGGGCACGACGAACATTATTAGAAGAAATCAAAAGGTGGAATCAAATATGATACATTACACCAAGGCATACATCAAGGATCTGCTGGACAAGTACATGGACGGCACTTCGACGTTGGAAGAGGAAGATATCCTCGCCAAGTATTTCCGCGGTAAGGATGTGCCTCAGGAATGGGAGGACTATCGGCAGTTATTCCAGGAGATCGAAGCGATGAAGCCAAAGACCAGAAAGCGGTGGATAGGCTGGAGTGTGGCAGCAGCCATCGTGACAGGTATTTTGTATGTCGCTATTCCGTCTGCTCAGACAGAGCAACAGCCATCAACTCCACTGGTCAAGGTAGACACGGCAACGACACAGCCGTCAGAGAGATTGGTGGCTGATTCAATGCCTAAGTACGAGGAAAAGGCCCTGCCTATCCAGACTAAGAAACGCAGACTCCGCAAGGTAGAACCAACGATCCATGACATTGACAAATCCTATACGCTGATGGCAGAAGCAGAACAGGCACAGCGTGAAGCAGATCAGCAGATAGCGCAATGTCTGCAGGAGATTATCGAGGCAGAGTTGGCTGCCTATGGCTTCATTCCCGTGAAACAAGAAGATGGTACCATAATATATATTAACGAACAATCAGAATACATTGCATATGAAGAGTAAGAACTTAATCCTATCAGCCATGCTGACAGTACTGCCCTCAATGGCTATGGCACAGCAGAACATTCAGAAGACATTCGATGCCCTGCTGAACGACAACATCGTAGAGATCAATACGCAACGCTCGTTAGAGCGCAACCCTGAGACGGGTAAGAAAGAAGCACAGGCGGATGTCTACGACCTAATGATTACCGACCCGGCAGTCATGCATCATATCAAAGACATCCAGAAGGCCTTCGAGAAAGAGAATGATAAGGCCTACGAGTTCAGGACCGTCAATCATGCAGGAACTAATTATATGTCTCTGGCTGTTGGCGATGGCAGGAAACAATCGGTGGCCATAGGTAAGATGAAGGGTTCGGACTATATCTACGCTTGCTTCCTTGACAAGGACGATCCTGAGAAGAAATACCGCTATGCCTATGCGATGGAATGGGTGGAGAAAGACAAGAGGACGCATGTGCGTCTGGCTGTCACCTACGCCACTACGATGAAGTATCGCGAGGGCAGAGTAATGAAAACGACTATCAATATCAACGGCGAAGCGTTTGATATTCTGAACGACATAGGCTCTGGTTTTGTGTTTACAGATAGTGTCTCCACTCAAAGAGAGGATAGCTCTGATAAATGGCTCAGTAAGTTTAATACTTATAGGAGACTTTTCCTGAATCATCCAGACGGGGTTGTTGCTAATGACTTTGCCACTCGCATCTATAAACTTTGCAAGAATTCCGGTGTACTGGATGACGAAGAGAAATACTTTGTGGGTAAGGAGTTGGAAAGGATGAAAGGGAAAACTAAAGACGAGTTTATACAGGGGATGTTCGATATGAGCATCAAACATCTTAAGAAGTAACACGATGAAACATATTAGAATCATTTGCCTCTCGCTGCTCATGGCAGCGAGAGCGGGGATAGCTACGGCCCAGACGCCAGCGGATTCTACCAGCGTCAGTAACGACTCCATTACATGGAATAAGGAATTGGAGGGTATAGAAGTAAAGGCTCAGAGGCAACTCGTCAAGCAGGAAATAGATCGCATAGGCTACGATGTTCAGGCTGATGAGGAATCGAAGACGCAGACCGTGATGGATATGCTGCGCAAGGTGCCGATGGTAACAGTAGATGGAGAAGATAACATCCTCGTAAAAGGCAACAGCAATTTCAAGATATACAAGAACGGCCACTTGGATCCAAGTATGACGAAGAATGCTAAGGAGGTGCTGAAGGCAATGCCTGCCACGATGGTTAAACGCATCGAGGTGATTACTGATCCTGGTGCAAGAGAGGATGCCGAAGGCGTGGATGCTATCCTGAATATCGTGATGGTCGACGGTTCCAAGATGAAAGGTATGACAGGAGTCGTCTCTGCCAGTTATACCACGCTGAACCATCCCAGTCTCTACACCTCATTGACGGGACAGATGGGGAAGTTGCTGATGTCTGTGGATTACGGCTATAGCTATATGTCAAGTCATAGTACATATAATAGAACGGATGTGGATCGTACCTACCTCGAAACAAACAATCGTACTCTGTCAAGTTCTGAGGGTTCCAATCCTGGTGTCATCCACTATGCCGATCTGGATGCCAGCTACGACATAGACTCTCTCAACCTGATCTCTGCCTCGTTTGGTGGATACTTCTATAAGCTGAACGTACAGGGCGATGGATGGACTTCCATGAGCAGTCCGTCAGGTCAACCCATCTACAGTTATAGTAATCATTACTGGATGCCTGGCTATAGCTACACGTCGTGGAACGGCAGACTTGACTATGAACATAAGACGCGACTAAAGGGCGAGCGTCTCACTCTCTCGTATATGCTCGCCCTGACGCGTCAACATACCAATCAGGAGAATACTTATACAGAGTTGCAAAACGTGTCATTCCCTTACACTGGTAGTCTGATGACAGAGCGCGAACGCTTTACGGAACACACGTTTCAGGCCGACTGGCTCAGACCTTTGGGCAAAGGTCATCAGTTGGAAATCGGCACCAAGTATATCGATCGAAACAACAATAGCCATAATACACAGGACTTCTATGGCATTGATTTGCAGTCTAACGACGAGTTCCGCCATATTACCCGAGTGCTGGCTGGCTATGCGGACTATATCTATAATAGTAAAAAATGGTCGGCCCGGGTAGGTTTGCGCTATGAATATAGTTTTATGCGGGGCAGTTATCCTGATGGAAGTGGCAATGCCTTTGACAAGCATTTGGGCGACTGGGTGCCACAAGCCACGCTGAAGTATCAGCTGACGGAAGCCCAATCGCTGAAGCTGAACTATACCACCAGCATCAATCGCCCAGGTATCTCTTACCTGAACCCAGCTGCATCCATATCGCCAACTATTGTTTCACAGGGTAATCCCAATCTGGAGAGTTCGCACACCCAGCGCATCAGCCTCATCTATTCGTATATCCTGCCTAAGCTGACTTTCCAATTCGCACCAGCCTATAACTTCTCATCTGGTGGCATCAGCTCTGTTCAGACGGCAAAGGGCGATATTCGCTATACCACCTACGACAACATTCTACGCTATCGTCGCTTCTCCGTTGAGCAGTATGTGCAATGGAAGCCTTTCGATGGTACGACACTTATCATCAACAACAACCTCCGCTATGAGCACAACGAGAATCCAAATCTGGGTTATCGTACCTACGGATGGTCGGATATCGGCTACGTACATCTCACTCAGAATCTGCCTTGGAAGTTGCGCCTTTATCTGAGCTTTAACGGTAAGATCGGACATAGTCCTTCAGGCATCTACTATATGCAGCACTCCTGGTATAACTGTTTTGCCTCGCTGCAACGTTCATTCCTTAAAGATGACCGTCTGACAGTTCGTCTCGGTGCCAACTCGCCCTTATATAAGTACTGGACAACTGAGGCAGAGACCGTGAATGGCGACTATCGCGATTATCAGCAATCATGGAACCAAGCCCGCTCGTTTACGCTATCCATCAACTGGCGCTTCGGCTCACTCAAGGCCAGCGTGAAGAAGACCGAACACAGCATCGATAATGATGATGTGGTAGGCGGCATCTCCAAAGGTCAGTAAGGCGTGTTGTGGAGTCATCTGTTTATTAAATGTTAAAGTTAGGTATCATATTCTAACGTGGGATGATGCTTCCATAAGAAATGTGTACATTTGCAGCAAAAAGGGTAACAGATGAAACAGAAACATGCAGTGATAGTGCTCTTGGCGCTGGTGATGGCTTCAGGACTGACGAGCTTCAGTAGTTATAGGGCTACGGAGCGGTTGGTGGAGAAGGATATGAACCAGGCTTTGGCTTTGGCGCTCGATGAGCAGCAGAGCGATGTGATCAGTGCCGATACCATCAAGGTGTTTAATAGTCATCTGCAACTGGAGCAGTTGCGAGGAAAGGCGATGCTGGCAGTAGACACGAGACAGAAGGGATTCCGTTGTGAGGCGAAGTGTTCGGTGGCGACGATCTTCTCGATGTCGGAGCAGCGGCCTGCCCTGGCGCTATGGATGCTGGCCATGCTCTGGGCGGTATTCTGCTTCTTATGGCGACTAACCCAGAGGGACGCCTCATTTGTATTGGCTGACACAACAGAGCCATCCCGCTGTGTATTCGGCGGACTGCGTTATAATGAGTCAGAGAGCCGCTTTATCAATGCTAAGGGAGAGCACGTAAGACTGACACCTATGCAACAGAAACTGATGGAGATGTTCTTCCGTTCGCCCAGTCACACGCTCTCAAAGACGGAGATCTGCGATGTCCTCTGGCCAAAGAAAGAGGATGCCAACGAGACGCTCTATACCCTCATCCGCAGACTAAAGCCTATCATCAATCAACACTCCAACCTGAAGATCGAGGTAGACCGAGGAAAGGCTTACGGACTGAGGGAAAGATAAAATGTCAGACAAATGTCAGGAAGATAATTTGGCACAAACAGGATCTCTTCATACCTTTGCCGCAAAAAGGCAAGTATGAAGAGATTTCTGTTTATATCGGTATTGGTATTCTTGGTTGCCATGATATGGGAGTCAGTTCGTGAGAGGGAGGACGCTACGCCTCTGCCTCAGAAGTTGGAGCGGGCTATGAGACTTACAAGGATGTGTGAGTATCACGACGATGATTACGACTACACCATTCGCTATCCGGCCTTCTTTGAGCAGACTGCAGACTCTTTATTAGATAAAGGTTGTAGTCGTTTCAGTTTCTGGCAGGATAGTACAGAGGTTGTACAGACAACGTTTGTAGAACCCAACGCAGAGAGCCTGACGCTTGAGCAAGCAATGGTGAAGTATGCCTCAGAGCTCCATGCTACCGAGCAACAGAAAGGCGATGACTTCTTTATCCTTTCCGGTCATATCCACACAGATGAAGGACATATCACCAGTCGCCGTTTCTATGCCAAATTCGTCAAACACCGCAAACTCTGGTTTGTACAGACACTGGCCTACCCCGAGGATTGCGAAAGAGCCGTACAGCGTCTGATCCACGAGATCGACAACTGGAAGGTATGGCAATAACAATATTTCGCGCATACTTTTTTTAGAAGAAATAAACGTTTATTTCGGGAGTTTTTATTATTTTTGCAGAAAATTGGTGTTAAGGGGTAATGATTTCCCTTGCCCATCTGTATATAGAATAAAAGCAAGCGAGAAAAGATGCAAGACAGAGCACAACAGTTCAAGGAACTCTTCCATTCGGAGTACGGCAGGATGTTCAAGGCAGCCTACATCCTGCTGGGCGACGAAGACGAGGCGAAAGATGTCGTACAGGATGTCTTTGCCCGACTGTGGGACGGTACCACCCCACTGCGTGAAGCGTCTCAGCGAACGTTCTTGTTGACTTGCGTCCGCAATCGCTCCCTTAATCTCATTGCACAACGTCAAAACAGGCAAGAGGCCATGCTACTGCTAACGGCTGAAGCCATTGACAGCGGAACACACGATGAACAACTCGTCGAAGCCGTAAATCGTTATGTCGAAGAGAGACTGACCCCTCAGACTGGTCGCATCATCAAGATGCACTACAACGAGGAACGGTCGTACAAGGACATCTCGAATGAACTCGGCATCAGCCTCTCTGCCGTCAATAAGCACATCGTGCAGGGATTGAGGAAACTACGTTCAACTTTTAAAAACAGAGAAGCATGAAGAAAGAAGAGCAGATCAGGATGCTTTTGCATCCCGAGGAATATACAGATGAGCAACTCGACCAGATGCTGGACGAGACGAACGTCCCAGTGCCTGATGCCGATGAGGAATGGAAGAAGTTTGAGTCGCGAATTGCAAATCCACAACAACAAAGGGATTCACAGCAGCAGGGTACGCGAAGATGGTTGCGAGTGGCAGCAGCGTTTATCGGTGTACTGATGCTTTCAGGCATTACTTACGCCGCCGTGCATATGATAAGGAGTCAGGAGACAAGAGACAGGGAACAGGAAACCGTTGCGGCAGCAAACGCTCAACACTCAACGCATAACACTCAACTGGCGGAGCAGGACAGCACAGCGATGAAGCCCGTCGTCTATGAAGATACCGAACTGGCAACCATCCTGAACGAGATTGCAACTTTCTACCAGTATGAGGTCGTCTATAAGAATGAGGCCAGTAAGCATATCCGCCTCTACTTCACATGGGACAAGAAAGTAACCATCGACGAACTCATCGGTACGTTCAACAAGTTCGAACGCATCCACATTACTGCCGAGAACAAGAAACTGATTGTAGAATAAGCCAAGCATCACCATTATGAAACGATATATATTCACAGCCCTGCTCTGTGTACTGACATTGTGCGCCCAAGCACAAAAGATCAGCCGCGACTATCAGAACAAGTCACTCTCGAAAGTGCTCGAAGACCTTAACGCGGCAACCAGCGACAAGACCATTTATTTCATCTACGACGAACTGGAAGACTTCACCGTGACCAGCCACTTCACCGACCTGCCCATCAAGGAGGCTGTCCGCGAGGTAATCGGCTTCTATCCGATGAAGGTGACCTACGACGAGGATAAGATTTTCATTGAGTGTACCCAGAAAGAGGATACGAAGGTGATAGGCCATATCGTAGATGAGAATGGACTCCCCATCGAATTCGCCAATATCTCGCTATACCATGAGGGTTTTATCAATGGCGGTGTAAGCAATGAGAACGGTGACTTTGTGATTCCCTGTAAGGCTCAGCGCATTACACTAAAGGTGACGCATATCGGCTATAAGACCGTTGAACGCAACACCAGTGTGGGCCATGTCGGCACCATCACCCTGCAACCAGAGACCTATATGGTGCAAGGTGTGGAGATTAAGGGCGAGATTCCCCAGTATAAGATGGCTCATGGCGGTATGACAGTCGATGTGCAGCACTCCATCCTGCATGATGTAGGCACGGCCGATGACCTGCTTTCAATGATACCGATGGTACAAGGCAAGGACGGCAAGTTCGAGGTGTTGGCCAAAGGTGAGCCTGAGATCTATATTAATAATAAAAAGGTACGCGACCCCAGCGAACTGAAACAACTGAAGTCTGTCGATATCAAGAGCGTAGATGTGGTTACCACTCCTGGTGCCAGATATAATGCCGAGGTGAACGCCGTGATCCGTATCAAGACACTAAAGCCCCAAGGCGACGGATTCAGTCTGATGGCGACCACTCAGACGTGGAAGAACAACAAGTGGAACAACTACGACGATCTGACCTTGAAATACCGTACAGGCGGACTGGAGGCTTTTGCCACCGTCGCCCTCGACAACGGCCACTACAGCAACGACCAGGACGACGATCAGGAGTTGCATATTACGAAAGACCTATTTAATATCCATGCGGATCTGCCAGTAAGGAGTTCCTGGACTGAACTACAGTACAAGGCTGGTCTGAGTTATGACTTCAACGCCGACCATTCCATCGGACTGAGTTTCTCGTCGCAGAAGAACTTTTATAGTCGCTTCACGTCCGATATGACGCAGCACTATCTGAAGAACGGGGTCTTTGACGGTGACGTCCGTCTGACAACGGATATCCGCGAAAAAGACAAGCCTGTCTGGGAACTGAATGGCTACTATGTAGGCAAGGCCGGCAAACTGGGCATCGACCTGAACGCCACCATGTTGCGACGTGAATCGGAGAATGATAACCACCAACGGGAACTGAGCCAAGCATACAGCAACCGCACCATCACCACCCTGACCAATGAAGACCGTCGGATGGTAGCTGGTAAACTGGTGCTGACCTATCCTATCTGGAAAGGCGAACTGAGTGGCGGCTCGGAGGCTACAAGCACAAAAAGTCAGGGGCATAACTACAATCAGGAGAACATCATACCAGAGTCGGACACTGAGATGAAGGAAAACAACATTGCCGGCTTTGCTGAATACGACATCCAACTGGGTCATTGGCATCTGAATGCCGGCCTACGATATGAGCATGTATCGGCAGAATACACCTCATTCGGCATCAAACAGGAGGAGCCCAGTCGCACTTACAACGACTGGTTCCCGAACCTTTCAGCTGCCTGGCAGAAGGGCAAATGGGGTGCGCAACTGAGTTACAGCAAACGCATCACTCGTCCGCCATACAACATGTTGACTTCTATGATTGTGTACGATAGTCGTATGCTCTACGAAGGCGGTAACCCGCTGTTGCGTCCTTCTGTTCGCCAGAGCATCGACTTCAACCTCACCTACTCGTGGATGAACTTCATGACAGGTTTTACGCGTGAGAATGATTTCTTTACGCATGTTGGCCAGATCTACGACGAAGCCAACGAGATCGCCATCTTTATGCCTGACAACTTCGACCACCAGGATCGTGTCTATGCCACGCTCGTCGCTTCGCCCAAATTCGGCTTCTGGCAGCCACAGGCCACATTGCACTACTACCAGCAGATGTTTGATGCCGAGAAGTATGGTGCGCCTAAGAAACTGAACAAGCCCGAGTTCAGCTTCAACCTGAATAGCTGGTTTGAGATCCATCCAACGGCTAAGGCTCTGGTGCAGGTGGGCTATTCAGGCAGCAACCACTGGGGATTCATGTATCGTGGCAGCAATTTCATGGTGAACGCCCGCTTGCAAAAGACCTTCTTGAAGGGACGGTTGAACGCAACGCTTTATGCTAAAGACATCTTCCGTACGGCCAAGACAAAGGTTACCACCTACTATGCCATCGGCCAGACGGCTCAGGATGTCTATACCTATACGCAATGTGTGGGCCTCACCCTCAGTTACAACTTCAATGTCAGCAACTCGAAATATAAAGGAACTGGTGCCGGTAACGAAGAGAAAGGTCGTCTATAACCCGATAAGCCGCCGGAATGAAAATATATCGCGATATATTTTGGTTTATTGCTCACTTATTTGTATCTTTGCAGTCAAATTAATAAACTGACAAGCAAAATGGATAAGAAACTGAGACAAGGCACGCTCTGCGTACAGGCAGGGTATAAGGCCAAGAACGGAGAACCGATAGAGTTGCCTATCATTCAGAGCACAACGTTTAAGTATGACGACTCTGACGAGATGGCGAAGTTGTTTGATTTGGAGAAGGAGGGTTATTTCTACACCCGCTTGCAGAACCCGACGAACGACGCCGTGGCAGCAAAGATTGCTACACTGGAAGGAGGTGTGGGTGCTGTGCTGACCTCCTCTGGTCAGGCTGCCAACTTCTATGCGATCTTCAATATCTGTCAGGCTGGCGACCACTTTATCACCTCGAACGAGATCTATGGCGGCACCTACAACCTCTTCGGTGTGCCGCGGAAGAAACTGGGCATCGACTGCACATTCATTTCTCAGGAAGCCAGCGATGAGGAGATACAGGCAGCCTTCCGTCCGAATACGAAGGCGATGTTCGGTGAGACGCTCTCGAATCCTGGCTGCGCCGTGTTCGATATCGAGCGCTTCGCCAAGATTGCCCACAAGAACGGTGTACCCCTCATTGTGGATAACACTTTCGCTACGCCCGTGAACTGTCGTCCGTTTGAGTGGGGTGCCGACATCGTCACCCACTCCACCACAAAGTATATGGACGGACTGGCTACACAGGTAGGTGGTGTGGTGGTGGATAGCGGTAACTTCGACTGGCTGGCCAATGCCGAGAAGTTCCCTGGCCTCTGCACACCCGATGAGAGCTATCACGGACTGACCTATGTAAAGGCTTTCGGCAAGATGGGCTTCACCACGAAACTCGTAGCTCAGCTGATGCGCGACCTCGGAAGCATACCCGCTCCGCAGAACTCATTCCTGCTCCACCTCGGTCTGCAGACGCTCCATCTGCGTATGGCTCAGCACTGCAAGAACGCCCAGAAGGTAGCCGAGTTCCTGAACAGCAACGAGAAAGTGGCTTGGGTTCACTACTGCGGACTGCCTACCGACAAGTACTATGCCTTAGGTCAGAAGTATCTGCCCAACGGAAGTTGTGGTGTGATTGCCTTCGGACTGAAAGGCACACGTGAGACAGCCATCAAATGGATGGATTCGTTAGAGATGATCAACATCGTGACCCACGTGGCCGATGCCCGTACCTGCGTGCTGCACCCCGCCAGCCATACCCACCGTCAGCTGAGCGACGAACAGCTGCTTGAGGCTGGTGTGGCTCCCGACCTGATCCGTCTGAGCGTCGGCATCGAGGATGTAGAGGATATCCTCGATGATATCAAGCAGGCTTTGGCGCGTATTTAACAAAATGTAACTTTATAATAAAAATATTCGGTACTTTCCTTGGAGAGTATCGAATATTTTTCTATATTTGCACCATAATTAGTAACATATTGGCAAACTTAAAACAATTAGTAATTCTATGGAAGTAGAGAAAATCATGCAGACCCTGGAGCAGAAGCATCCGGGCGAACTGGAGTACTTACAGGCAGTAAGAGAGGTGTTGGAGTCGATTAAGGACGTGTATAACCAGCACCCAGAGTTCGAGAAGGCAAAGATTATAGAGCGCATCGTGGAGCCTGAGCGCATCACGACTTTCCGTGTGCCCTGGATCGACGACAAGGGAGAGGTACAGGTGAACATCGGTTACCGTGTACAGTTCAACAGCGCCATCGGCCCGTATAAGGGCGGACTGCGCTTCCACCCGTCGGTAAACCTGAGCATCCTGAAGTTCCTCGGCTTCGAGCAGACCTTCAAGAATGCATTGACCACTCTGCCTATGGGTGGCGGTAAGGGCGGCTCAGACTTCAGCATCCGTGGTAAGAGCGATAATGAGGTGATGAAGTTCTGTCAGGCTTTTATGTGTGAACTGTATAAGGTAATTGGTCCTGATATGGACGTGCCAGCTGGTGATATCGGTGTGGGAGCCCGTGAGATCGGTTATCTGTTCGGCTATTACAAGAAACTGACCAGTCAGTTCCATGGTGCCACCCTGACGGGTAAGGGTATGGAATGGGGCGGCAGCATCCTGCGTCCTGAGGCTACTGGATACGGTGCCTTGTATTTCGTGAACCACATGATGAAGACCCATGGTCTCGACATCAAGGGAAAGACCGTTGCCCTCTCCGGATTCGGTAATGTGGCATGGGGTGCTGCCAAGAAGGCCACCGAACTGGGAGCCAAGGTCATCACCATCTCAGGTCCCGACGGCTACATCTACGATCCCGCTGGTTTGGATGCCGAGAAGATCGAGTATATGCTGGAACTCCGTGCCAGTGGTAATGATGTATGTCAGCCCTACGAGGAGGAGTTTGACGGTGCCACGTTCTTCGCTGGTAAGAAGCCCTGGGAGCAGAAGGCCGACATCTACCTGCCTTGCGCCACCCAGAACGAGCTCAATGGCGACGATGCCGATAAGATCCTGGCTCAGAAGCCGTTGTGCGTCGCTGAGGTTTCGAACATGGGATGCACGGCAGAGGCTGTGAATAAGTTCATCGCCGCTGGTCAACTGTTCGCTCCTGGCAAGGCTGTGAATGCGGGTGGTGTGGCCACCTCTGGTCTGGAGATGACACAGAACTCAATGCGTATGTCGTGGACGGCCGAGGAAGTAGACCAGCGTCTGCACCAGATCATGTCGGGTATCCACGAGCAGTGTGTGAAGTACGGTAAGGAGCCTAATGGTTACATCAACTACGTGAAGGGTGCCAACGTGGCTGGTTTCATGAAGGTGGCTAAGGCTATGCTGGCTCAGGGTATCGTATAAACCATCTGTATGATGCTATGCCATGGCATCAAAATCTGCAAAACAAATAAGCGATAGGGACTCCCCTATCGCTTACTTGTTTGTATGGTGAACTCCCTGGTTTGGGAGGTAATCTCCTTGTTCCGTTGGAAAACACCGATCCGTATAACAGCCTCTCCGTCCTTCAACCGGTCGTCGGCCTTAACAAGAGCGGTATATCGGATGCCCTTGCCTGGCGGCAGACTCTCTACCAATACGTTCTGGGATACACGGATGTGGCGGTTGCCTGTCACCTCTGCTACTGACGGCTGGATACGGAAGACCGGCTTTGTAGAGTTATTGTAAATCTCAAATACCACTCTGCACTCCTCTCCACGACTCAGATAACCGTCTCTGCCTGCGTCAAGGATACGGGGATTGCGAATCTCTATATCTGAAACAGCCTCTGTTACCGAGCTACTGAAGTCCTCGCCGAAGCCATAGAGGCGGTCATCACCACTATTGGTCTCATCGTAGCCGCTGTTATTATCCATATAAGCATCATCATACTGGCGCGGCATCCGACGCTGCTGACGGGCACGCTGATAATCCTCATATCTCTGTTGCTCAGCCTGATCGGCAGCAGAACCTGCGGCTGCACCTACCATTGCACCGCCTGCCATACCAATCAGTGTACCAATGTCACTGCCACGCGGGCCACCTGCTATGCCACCGATGGCTGCACCGATGATTGAACCAAACGTAGCACCGGCATAAGCACCTTCACCTGTGTAAGTACCGCAACTGCTCAATAGCAGAAGGGCGCCAACTGATAATACCGCAATTCTTTTCATAACCGTCATAATTTTATGTTCAACGGTGCAAAGATAAGTATTTCCCAGAAACCCTGCAAGGGAAAATCCCGAAAATGATATAGGGAAAGCCCTATTGAAGAAAAAAAGAAGCCCGCATCCTTTGATAGATGCGGGCTCACCTTTATAGGGAACTTGATGATTCCAAGGATTATTCAGCCTTTGCCTCTTCTGCGGCAGGAGCCTCAGCAGCGGGAGCTTCCTCAATGGGAGCCTCTGCCTTTGCCTCCTCAGCAACAGGAGCCTCTGCAGGAGCAGCAGCCTCAGCCTTAGGAGCAGACTTGCGAGAACGACGGGTAGACTTCTTCTTGGTATCCTTTGCCATTTCTGGATCAAAGTCTACGAGCTCAATGAAGCAAACCTGAGCAGCGTCACCCTGACGAGTACCAAGCTTAATGATACGGGTGTATCCACCGGGACGATCGCCTACCTTCTCACTAACAGTAGAGAAGAGTTCCTTGATGGCGTCCTTGTTCTGCAGGTAGCTGAATACTACACGACGAGAGTTGGTAGAGTCTTCCTTGGCCTTTGTGATCAGGGGCTCTACATACTTCTTCAGGGCCTTAGCCTTTGCGACGGTCGTAGTGATTCTTTTGTGCATGATCAGCGAGATAGCCATGTTAGCAAGCATGGCACTGCGGTGAGATGCAGTACGACCGAGATGGTTGAATTTCTTATTATGTCTCATTTTTCTTTTGTTCTTTTATTGGGCATGAGATTACTCTCTGTCCAGTTTGTATTTTGAAATATCAGTTCCAAACGACAGATTCAGACTCTCGAGCAAATCATCAAGCTCCGTGAGCGATTTCTTACCGAAGTTGCGGAACTTCAAGAGGTCGGTCTTGTTGTACTGTACCAGATCGCCGAGCGTCTCGACGT
>JAEEGG010005069.1_pt1 | contig 31571 bp, 30 predicted proteins | sample 9134161 | NCBI WGS metagenome assembly JAEEGG01 (sample SAMN16246543, study PRJNA631951) | gut metagenome | biome: gut microbiome; feature: rumen; material: CR-attached | host: Bos | place: Iran: Karaj | collected 2018-10
GATAGGGGTTGATGTGCTTCGTGACCCGGTTGGGATTCGAACCCAAGACCCACAGCTTAGAAGGCTGTTGCTCTATCCAGCTGAGCTACCAGGCCATCGCTTTGCGGGTGCAAAGGTACGACTTTTTTTAATGTATTAAACCGTATTCAGCGAAAAAATTACAATTTGTACGTTTTATTCCTCCGTTTTAGGGACATAAGGATGGTGAGGACGTTTCGGGCGAGCAGGTTTCTCCTGCTTTTGAGCTGTGGCAGCCTGTGGACGTGACTTCTTGACTTGTAACTCGTTACCCATGAAAACGGTCTCATCAGTTTCCACAATGGCCTTGTAGGCCTCATCGTCGTTGGGCATTTCCACAAAGCCGTAACACTTTGAGCGTCCCGTTTCATGATCCATGATGACTTTACAGGATTCCACCGTGCCGAATTGCTCGAACAAGGCTTTTAAATCTTCTGTTGTGGTCTTAAATGCTAGTTTGGCGACAAAAATCTTCATAATGAATTGAATTAGTAGTGCAAAGATATACAATATAATGATAGCACTAACAAAAATACTTGAAATTTGTGAAAATTATTACTGTGATTGATTGCAACAAAAAAGCGAAGCATCAAACTTCGCCTTGACGTGGGGGAGGGTGGACTCGAACCACCGAACGGATTCCCGGACAGATTTACAGTCTGTTGCAATTGCCACTATGCGACTCCCCCAAAATGTTACAGAACCGTGCTCTTATCTAAAGCGCTGCAAAAGTACATCTTTTTTCCGTACCTGCGGCAAAACTCCACGATTTTTTTCGCAACTTTGCAGCATCAAATTCAAATACGATGAAATACGATTTCGACAAAATCATCAATCGCGTTGATACCAACTGCGTTAAATATGACTTAAGACAACAGGTCTTCGGCAACCCCGATGTGCTGCCCATGTGGGTGGCCGACATGGACTTTGAGACGCCCGACTTCGTGCGCAAGGCTGTCATAGAGCGAGCCGAGCATCCCGTTTACGGCTATCATTTCAAGGACAGACCCTATTTCCAATCCATTGCAGGATGGCTGAAACGCCGCCACAATTGGGAAGTGCCGACGGAATGGATGTCGTTCACGCCTGGCGTGGTCTGCGGCTTCAATATGGCAGTGATGGCATTCACACAGCCTGGTGATGAGGTCATCATCCAACCGCCGGTCTATCCGCCTTTCCATCATGCCGTGAGCAGCCACGGACGCAAATTGGTCTACAACACCTTAATAAATAAGGGAGATGGCTATGAAATCAACTTCGACCAATTGGCCGAGCAAGCCAAGACCGCCAAGATGCTGATTCTCTGCAATCCTCACAACCCTGTCGGACGTTGTTGGACGCGCGATGAGCTGCTTTTGTTGGGTGAAATCTGCTTGAAAGACAACGTGTTGGTCATTTCCGACGAAATCCATTGCGATTTGGTTTTGCCAGGCTATAAACACACGCCTTTTGCCACCTTGGGACATCAGTATGCCATGAACAGCATCATCTTCCACGCGGCTTCCAAGACCTTCAATCTGGCTGGCTTGGCCACTTCTACGGCTATCATCCCCAATGAAAACCTTCGCAAGACCTATGTCGCCTATGTTGAGGACATGGAAGCGCATCTTGGTAACATTTTCGGCAAGGTCTCCACGCAGGCTGCAATGACCTATGGTGATGAGTGGCTCGCTCAATTGCTTGATTATGTCCAAGGCAACATCGACTATGTTTCCGGTTTTGTGACCACAAATCTACCCAAAGTGAAGTTCCACAAACCACAAGCCACGTACATGATGTGGCTCGACTTCAACGGCTACGACCTTACGGAAGAAGAGCTTTGGCGCAAGATGACGCAAGAAGCGCAGTTGGGCTTCAACCGAGGCAAGGACTTTGGCGTGGCAGGCCGCGGCTTCTTCCGCATCAACTTGGCTTGTCCGAAGGCGATGACAGAGGTGGCGGTGAAAAGGTTGAAGTCGGTGTTCGGATAAACAAAAAAAGCCGAGACAACACCTCGGCTTTTTCATTGCATAACCTTGGGGTTATTTCAGCTTCTTGTAACCATACACAGCGAGGTCGCCCAGCTCTTCCTCGATGCGGAGGAGTTGGTTGTACTTGGCCATACGGTCAGAGCGGCTCAACGAACCGGTCTTGATTTGGCCGCTGTTGGTGGCCACGGCGATGTCAGCGATGGTGGCGTCCTCGGTCTCGCCTGAGCGGTGGCTGGTCACAGTGGTGTAGCCGTGACGGTGGGCCATCTCGATGGCATCCAAAGTCTCGCTCAATGAACCGATTTGGTTCACCTTAATTAATATGGAGTTGGCACAACCCAACTTGATGCCTTTCGAGAGGAACTCGACATTGGTGACAAAAAGGTCGTCGCCAACGAGTTGGCAGCGGTCGCCGATGCGGTCGGTGAGTTTCTTCCAGCCGTCCCAGTCTTCTTCTCCCATGCCGTCCTCGATGGAGTCGATGGGGTACTTGTTGATGAGTTCCTCAAGGAAATCGACTTGCTCATCAGAGCTGAAGCGTTTACCATTGGGGTCTTTTTTCGTACCATTCTTAAGCTCACGATAGTCATAGAACCACTTGCCGTCAACGTTGTAAGCAAACTCAGAAGCGGCACAGTCCAAAGCGATTTTCACATCCTTGCCAGGTTCGTAACCGGCTTCCTTAATGGCATCGCAGATAATAGTAAGTGCATCCTCAGTGTCGTTGAGTGCAGGGGCAAAGCCACCTTCATCGCCGACGGCAGTCGAGAGACCACGTTTCTTGAGCAGCTTAGCTAGGGTGTGGAACACCTCGGCACCCATACGCATACCTTCGCGGAAGGTAGGAGCTCCCACAGGACGAATCATAAACTCTTGGAAAGCAATGGGGGCGTCGCTGTGGGATCCGCCGTTGATGATGTTCATCATCGGAACGGGCAGTGTAAAAGTGTTGGTACCACCGATGTATCGGTAAAGCGGGATCTCCAAGTAGTTGGCGGCAGCTTTGGCAACAGCCAAAGAGACACCGAGGATGGCGTTGGCACCAAGCTTCGACTTGGTGGGAGTGCCGTCCATGGCCAACATTTTGTGGTCAATGGCGCGCTGGTCGAGGGCCGACATACCCAAAAGAACCGGGGCGATAATCTTGTTGACGTTGTCAACGGCTTTCAGCGTACCCTTGCCACCGTAGCGCTTCTTGTCGCCATCACGCAGTTCGAGGGCTTCGTGTTCACCCGTCGAGGCACCCGAAGGCACCGAGGCGCGACCCATGATGCCACATTCCAATGTTACATCCACTTCAACCGTGGGATTTCCGCGAGAATCCAAAATCTCGCGAGCAATGATTTTTTCTATTCTCATAATTTATAAAGGTTTGGTAAAATAATACTATTTGAAAACGATGGCAAAGATAGTGAAAAAAGAATCAAGATGACCAATTGTCCTAGTATAAGAGTTGTATTAATACTCTTCAAACAGATAGGGTTCGTCGTTATATTTTTGTTGGTAGTAGTCGAAAAGCTCCTTAGTTTTCTTGGAAATAATCCTGAACTTAGGCGGAATCATAGTAATCTCATAAAGTGATGAGTTGTGGGTGCTTGTTTTGATCTTGTTCATACCGAAGAGCTTGCAGAACTTTACGCCGTTCTCGCTCACGGCATCGGCAATCATCCGCTTCACATACACCTCGTGGTGCCCCAGCCAAATAAATTTGTCAACCACGGCCGAGAACAATTTCATAAACACTTCTGAGTTCTGGTACTCGGGATGGATCACGATGGAAGTGAAATAGATGCTGTAGGGGTAGGGCATATCGTAGCTCAATAGCATATCTGAGGTTAGGCCGGTGTCGACGAACTCGCCACTTTTAAACATATCGTAACACTCGTCGGTGACTGGTGCTATGTTAATGTATCCTACGATAATGTCTTTCTGAAGGTCTCGGATCATAACGTAGATGTCGGGATTAACCTTGAACCATTTCTCGCAATCCGATGGCTCGACCCTGAGGTCATCAGGGTAGACCATACGGTCCAACTCGCAGGCCTGTTCAATGTCGACAATGGTGACTTGTCGTCCCGTAATCACCTTAAATGTCTCGTTACCTTCGTTAGCATTTGCCGATTCAGCAACAGCGGTGGTAAAGGTCTTTTTTTGCGAAGGCGGGATGACTTTCCCGATGTAATCGCAGACATGATCCAGTCCGTCGCCGATATAAAAATGCTGTAGGTTACGCAAAGTTCTCGGGAGCGTAGTGATATCGAAATCCTCCGTAAGTGTGAACAGGTTAGCCTCCTGTCGTATGCCTGAAAGGAAGTCCCCATAGAAACTGTCCCATTCGTATTTTACCCACTGTGTATTGGCATAATCCGCCTGGCTAAGGACAACAATCATTGACTTCGTTGAATCCAACGCTTCGTCAATGTCGGCTTTGAAGCGCGAGCTACCAATCTGCTCAAGCGATTTGGCCGAGAAGAAAGGATGGTATCCTCTTTCAACCAAAGCATCATAAAGTTGCTTTGCCATTTCATAATCTCGGGTCAACTCACCCGTCTCACTCGACTGCTTGTATGAGATAAAAACATCGTACGACATAAGCTCTTTTTTTGTTCGATTCTATTTATTTGTCAAAACAACAATCCTGTTTCTTCTGCTTCGTGTTTAACGCCGATCATCTCTTCAAACTCCGCCTCTGTGATGATGGGGATGCCAAGAGATTCGGCTTTCTTGCGTTTTTCGGGACCCATTTTATTGCCGGCCAACACATAATCTGTCTTTGAGGAAATGCTGCCTACATTCTTGCCGCCATAAGCTTCAATGGTCTTCTTGATGCCGTCGCGGGAATAATGCTCAAAGACACCACTAACCACAAAGGTCTTTCCAGCAAGCACTTGTTCCTTGTTAGAAGCAGCTTGTTCGATCATGGCAAATTGCAATCCGGCTTGTTTTAGTCGGTTCACTATTTCAATATTGCGCTCATCATCAAAGAAGTTCCTCACGGACAAGGCAATCTTCTCACCGATCTCGTTGATTTCGGTCATTTCCTCGACGCTGGCACTGATGATATGGTCCATATCGTGCAAAGCCTTGGCCAAAACTTTGGCCACCGACTCGCCTACGAACTTGATGCCCAAGGCAAACAGCACCCTTTCAAACGGCACCGACTTCGACTTCTCCAGGGCATCCAAGATGTTTTGCGCGGTTTTCTCCTTGAAACTGACCTTGCGCGTAGTGACAGGCATCAAGCTAAATTCATCCTCGATGGTGATGACCTTCTCCAAACCGAAAAGTTTGTCGTAGGTAAGGTCGTACAAGTCTGCGACATTACGAACAAGGCCTTCTTCATACAACAATTCCACTTTACCTTCGCCAAGGCTCTCAATGTTCATGGCCTTGCGCCCAATGAAATGCTCGATGCGACCACGAATCTGTGGCGAACAGCCCGAGCTATTCGGGCAATACCAAGCCGCCTCGCCTTCATTCTGAACGAGCGGACTGCCGCAAATCGGACAGGTTTTGACAAACTCTACAGGTTTAGCACCCGCCTGACGATTGTCTAAGTTCACGCCAATGATTTTCGGAATAATCTCACCGCCTTTCACCACGGTGACGGTGTCGCCGTAATGCAAGTCGAATTGGCGAATAAAGTCTTCATTGTTTAATGTAGCACGTTTTACCGTTGTTCCAGCCAATTGAACGGGAGCAAGATTAGCCACAGGCGTGATGGTGCCGTGACGACCCACTTGGAAGTCGACGCTTTGCAGTTCGGTTTCCACTTCCTCCGCCTTGAACTTGTAAGCAATGGCCCATTTCGGCGACTTGGCCGTATAGCCCAAGGCCTGCTGTTGTGCGTAGCTATTGACTTTAAGCACAATGCCATCGATGGCAAAGGGTAATTCGTGACGTTTCATATCCCAATAGTCGATGAACTCGAAGATTTCGTCGATGGTCTTGCAGAGGGCCATGAAATTGGAAATGTTGAAGCCCCATTTCTTGGCGGCTTGCAAACTTTGGTAATGCGTTCGGTAACGGTCTTCGAGACCGTCCATCATCATATAATAGCAGTAATTGTCCAAACGGCGCCGAGCAACTTCCTTGCTATCCTGCAACTTGAGCGTTCCAGCGGCAGCATTACGAGGGTTGGCGAACAGATCATCACCAGCCTCGACACGGGCTTCGTTCAAGCGGTTGAAGCTTTCGAATGGCATCACAATCTCGCCGCGCATCTCGAAGAAATCCGGGTAGTCGCCGTGGAGTTTGAGCGGCACGGTGCGGATGGTTCTCACATTGGTGGTCACGTCATCGCCTTGGGTTCCATCACCGCGGGTCACGGCGCGGACAAGTACACCGTTTTCGTATTGTAAGCTAATGGAAAGTCCGTCAAATTTCAGCTCGCAGCAAAACTCCACCTCATCTTCAATGTTTTTTTTGATGCGGTTGATGAACTCCGCAATCTCCTCACGGCTATAACTGTTGGCCAAGGAAAGCATCGGATAGCGATGTTGCACACTTTTGAACTCTTTGGTGATACCGCCGCCGACACGCTGGGTGGGTGAGGAGGGAGATAGAAATTCGGGAAACTCTTTTTCCAAACGCGCCAACTCCTCGAGTTTCATGTCGAACTCGTAGTCGCTGATGGTAGGTTTGGCGAGGATATAGTAATTGTAGTTGTGCTGCTCCAATTCATCGCTCAAAGCGACGATGCGCAAGCGGGCCTCTTCCTTGGTCATAGGACGATGTATTTCAACGGGTTGACGCCAAGAGCCCATAGCAATAGCCCCAATGCGACCACAGAAATGAGGACGCCGATGAAAGTCATCAACGCACCTTTGAAATTGCGTCTGATGCAGAGAATCAGAAGGATGCTAAGGACGACGAAGGCGCTCTCGTACCACACACAGATGCCCAAACCGAGCATAAGACCCGCAATAAGAAATGAAGTACGGTGCACGTTATCACTGAGGTTGTTTTGCCTCAACACCTCTTGCCGTAAAACCACATTGGCACCATAAAGCATCAGCGGCAGACCAAGGAAGGCGCTGGCATTCTCGATGATGCCGAACGAAGGCATAATGCAGCTAAATGCCGGAATCAATGCCAACAACCAAGCATTCTGCTTGTTGGAGACCAAGTCGCAGATGCGGTAGATCATGGATACTGTGAAAAGCGAGACCAAGGCATACAATGAGCGGCTGATGAACATCATACCTTGTGAATCGCCAATGCCTAATAGTGCCTTGACCTTTTCAAGGAAGGCCATAAAAAGCGTAGTGTGTTGCAGTTCACCACGTGAGCCAAAGCCTGGAACAAACACTACAGCGATGATTCTCACCAATATAGCGACCAGCATGAGTGAGGTGAATGGGTGCTTTTCCTTAAAACGTCTGAGTCCTTGTAGCATATTTTTCCTTTTGAATCGCAAAAATACAAAATTTTTGTAATTTTGCCTCGTTTTAATGCAAACGGAAAAAATAACCTTAAATTATCAAAGAGATGAATAAATTATTTAAAGTGTTTGCTATGGCTGTCATGCTGATTATGGGCAGTCAAGCAATTGCACAAACTCATGGTACAATGTTCCTTGGTGCGTCTTTCCCGATGGGAGATTTTGCAAAGGTGAACGATCTTTCCTCAACAGCCCTGTGGGGTAATGAACATCAGACTTTTGGTGGTGCTGGCATTGGCTTTAATGCTGGATTGAAATGGGACTTTGGTGTAGGTATACCCGGACTTGCCGTGGTTCTTTCGGTTGACGGATTCTATAATGGATCTAATTCAGATATGAAAAAATGCTATAAAGAAGTAGTAAATGCCGCTGATTATCTGAATGGTGATGTAGATCAGACCACTCCGAAGTATATTAACGTGCCTGCCATGTTGGGCTTGAGGTATACTTTCAACCTTACCCCCCAATTAGCTATCTATGCTGAGGGAGCTGCTGGCGGTAATGCCCGTTTCATCACCGACTACACTCTGAAATACACCGACTTGCTGAGTGTAAAACACACCGACACAGAGTCATATTCAACCGCTTATTCCTTCGCTTATCAAGCAGGTTTAGGCATTGAAGTGAGCAGGAACCTCGTTATTGGTTGCAGCTTCTACAATTTGGGTGGTGCAACCGTGAAGGGAGAAGGAACCGTAAAACCTAGCCTCTCAAACGGCACTTACGACATCGAACGTGGAACACTTAAACCGGTCATGGTGCTCGGTCGCATAGGTTTCAGGTTCTAAACATTATTAATCATTGAAAATATCAAAGCGAAGCGTCGGGTTTACCGGTGCTTCGCTTTTTATGTTGTGTTGGGCAGCTATCAAGCCAAAAGGAACGGAATCCTTTCCGATGTGTCCCATTGTATGGGCGTGAATCACTCCTGCAAAGAAAGCATCGCCTGAGCCCGTCACGTTGACGATAGGTGTGGGAAGGGCGGGATAAGTGGTGGCAACACCTTCGGAACAATAGACAACACCACTTGAACCAATGGTTAAATATACATTGCTTATTCCATTGTAATGCAGTTTCTTGGATGCTTGAAAATCATTATACTCCCCTGTGATTTGAAAGGCTTCAGCCCTATTACATTTTACGGCGTATACAGAATGCTTTTCTGAAATCCACATAGCTTCAGCAAAGCGCATAACCTTACCGGGTGAGACGGTATCGACAAAAAGTGGTGTTTTACAATGGTCAATGAGATAGGCGAGGGCTTCGGCACTGAGCAGCGTGTCGGCAACGACCATATCCGATGAATTCACAGCTTCCATTTTGCCTTTGAGCCAATCCAAATCCATAAGGTCGTTGAGACCCACATCGGAAACCGCTGAAACCATATTGCCGATGTCATCGTTGAAGTTAAGAAAGATGGGGCTTCTCGTATCCTTGAATTGGGTGGATAGCGACAAATCCATACCAATTTTTATGCAGTCTGTCATCATACGTTTAGCGAAGTCATCGTCGCCGAAAACGCTCACCAACTTCACTTCGTGACCCAACAAGCAAAGGTTATGGGCAATATTGCGCGCCACGCCACCATGATGGAAGACAATATTTCCAGGCACGCAACCTTTGGCGTTAGGCTCTGCATGGGGCGCTACGGCTATGTCGATGTTGGATTCTCCGATGACAGCAATCTTCATGATTCCCTTGTTTTGGGAAGACAAAACTAGAAAACTTTTGCTAGAATTTGGATTTCACGTTTTTATTTTGTTATTTCGTGGCTTCAAACCAATGTGTTATGGCACAAAACAAGAAACGGAAACGTCGCAATTACCATTATCATGCGATTACCTTCAAGTTGTCCGCAGGACAGTACCGTTCCTTGCGCAATTACTGCAAGGCGCGCCGTACAACGCCCATCAAGCTGATCAAGAAAAACATAGAGCGGTTCATTACGGCCTACGAATACGAAGTTCCCCAGGATTTGTACCTCACCGAGAACCAATTGGACCTGTTCTCCGAAACCCTATTGTAGGTTTACGGTTGCTGAGCCTCGGTTCCTGAGTATGTCGAAGGAGTCGAAGCACCGTCACAATTGCTCTCAATTATCATTTCTGATCAAACGGAATACGATTCTGTATCGACCGCCCCAAGGTCACCTCGTCCACATATTCCAAGGCGTCGCCCACAGCAATGCCCTTCGAAATCACCGAAATCTTTCCCTCATAGTCTTTCAGTTGCCTGAAAATGTAGAAGTTGGTCGTGTCGCCCTCGATGGTGGCGGGCAAGGCCAAGATGATTTCCTTAATGTCTTCTTTTTGTGTGCGTTGCACCAATTGTGCAATCTTCAAGTCGTTGGGGGAGATGCCTTCTATCGGGCTGATGACACCTCCCAACACATGATAGAGACCGTTGTAGGAGGCTGTGCGTTCGATGGCCAACACATCGCGCATGTCAGCCACCACACAGAGGGTGTTCTCGTCGCGGCGCGGATTGGCACAAATGGAGCAAACCTTGGTGTCGCTGATGTTATAGCAACGCTCGCACAGCATGATGTTGTGCTTCATCTTCAGCAGCGAGTCAGCGAGTTGCTCGGTCTCCAAGTCGTCGCTGTTGAGCAGATGCAACGCCAGACGCAAAGCCGTCTTCTTGCCGATACCCGGCAGTTTTGAAAGCGACTCCACCGCATTTTCCAATAATATGGATGAATACTCGGCCATACAATAATCGCGGCAAAATTAAGTTATTTCCTTAAATTTGCAGCCTCAAAACTGAAGAAATCATGAAAAGATTTGCCCTAATATTTGCTACCCTGTTTTTATGCCTTACATCTTTGATGGCCCAAGATTTCAATCAGACCGATAACAAAGGTCGCCGTCAAGGAGCATGGCGCGACTATTATCCCAATGGCCAGTTGCGCTACGAGGGAGAGTTCAAGAACGACAAGTGCAAGGGTACGTTTCGTTATTATGACGAACAGGGCAACTTGAAGGCCACCAATGAGTTCGACAAGTCGGGCGAGCGTGCCTTGAATAAGACTTACGCGCCCAACGGCAAGGTGATTGCCACAGGTTATTACCTGAACCAGAAAAAAGATGGGGAGTGGAAGTATTATGACCCTAATTCGGGACAACTTCGTTTGGTGGAGGACAACAAGGAAGGCAAGGTTCACGGTTGGTCAAGGATCTACAATCCCCAGAACGGTGTACTAGCAGAAGAGACGCAATTTGTTGAAGGCCAGCCAGAAGGCGAATGCAAAAAGTATTCGGACACAGGCACTTTGATTATGGAATGCCAATACCATAACGGCTTGCTTGAGGGTTCCACCAAAACATATTATCCCAGTACAGTTCTGAAAGAGGAGGGGCAATACACAAAGGGAAAAAAGTCCGGAACATGGAAAACCTACAACGAGGAGGGGGACATCATCGCCGAAGAGACTTTTGGCGAGTTTGTTTATTAAAAACGAAATCGACCAGCTATAGATTGACTACGTCGAATCTTCGATTTCCAAGGTGGAATGGCATAGCTGGCCGATTTCTATGAACAATTTATACTAATTACATCTCTTGAGATAGTCTTCCAAATTGGGTCTGCCATATTTCTCCGCCAACTTGTAACTCTCGCAAGCCTTGTCCTCATTGTGCATTATGTAATAGGTTCTGCCCAAATTGAAATAGGCGTCGGCATAGTCGGGTTTCAACTCGACGGCTTTTTCAAAATCGGCAATGGCTTCATCGTATTTCATGGCATTCACTCGAGCACAACCACGGTAATAGTAGGCCTCAAAGTTGCTCTTGTCGTATTTGATAGCCTTGGTGAGGGTCTCTTCCGCCTTTTTATACTCGCTATAACGCAGCAACTGTTTGGAGCCTTCTTCCGTGTAAAGGCGTGATTTGGCGGGATTTTCACAACTGGTTAAGAAAAGTACGCAAACGAAGGCGAATATCAAAGCAAGTTTTTTCATTTCAGTGATTATTTGATGCAAAAGTACGGCTTTTTTCAGAAATATAACCAATGCCAAACGAATTTGTCGGAAGCGTTGTATTCCAAGGCGGGTGTGGGCAACTTGATAAAGCTAAATGCTCTCAATATGGCTTTGAAATAACGGTTCTTTACAGGAAGTTTGGCCAAGTCGACACCTGGCGCAAGATAAAATTGTCGCACACTTTCGAAGTCGGCGGTGGGTTGCGGTTCAATCATGCCTTTGGCACCATAGCCCAAGTCAACGGTGAGCCACTCAGGGAAACTGCTTTCCGAATCCAACAACAACTCCTTGACATTGAAGGCCGCCCAAATGGTGATGCCATTGTAGTCTTTCAAAGACTGGCTGATCAAGTTGTGGCCTAATTCTTCGGGATTGTATTGGGCATATTCGGTGGGGTGGAATGAGTATTTCAGGCTGATGCGCTGCTCATCCCATAACAGTTGTTGTGTTGTGTAAAGTGCGACACCACTGACATCGGCTGCCATGTCGCCCCACGAAAAGCCCCAGTCTTCGTATCCTGAGTCCATAAGCTCAATGGAGGTCATGAAAAGCAACGAAAACGCACCACCGTAGAGGGCAGACCGTTTCGAGTCCAAGCCTGCCAAACGCATACTTTCATCGCCGAACAAGGATGCGTGGTATGAAGTAGTGGCATGACACAACTTGTCCATCTGAAGCCAGTCACCGTTATCGTTGATGGTATGCATACCAATCCATTGGCAATCCTTGAACCAAAGCTGGTTCAGTCCAACTACCGTACCGCCATAGATCACGGCATGGCTCCCCAACACGATTTTAGTGTTGCGTTTGACAATGGAATCGTTGGATTGTTGTGCCCATAAGGGACAAAATGCCATTAATAGAAGAATCGCTAATAATTTGTGCTTCATTTGCCTATTCCCTCATCGAGGGAGCAATATTTGTTTATCCGAATCTGTGGATGATTTCCGTCACGGTGTTGATAATTTCCTTCAGTTTGGCCTCACTCTTGGCTTCGCATAGAAAGCGGAGATAAGGCTCTGTGTTGGAAGGTCTGATGTTGAGCCACCAGTCGTGATAGTCCAGGCGATAACCATCGAAGTCCAAGAAACGCTCTGGCTTTTCGATTTGGGTGCAGTGGTCCTTGACAGCATCCATGGCATCCTGTTTGCGCTCAATCTTGAAGTTGATCTCACCCGAATTATAATAAGGTGAGATTTCATCTATGATTTGGCTCATGGTCTTGCCTTCCTGCTTGCGCTCGGCCAAGAGTCTGAGTACGATGGAAGCGGCCAAAAGGGCAGAGTCAGAATAATAGAAGTCGCGGAAATAGTAGTGTCCAGCCAATTCGCCGCCGTAGCAGCCGTCCAACTCACGGAGTTTCAAGGCAGCGTAGGCACGACCTACGCGCCATGTCTCCACCTTGGCCTGGTAGCGGTCGAGGTATTCCTGGATAGCACGCGAGCTGCGGATGTCCTGCAAAACGATGCCTTTTTGCTTTTGTTCCCCAATGAAATAGTCACCCAAAAAGGCGATGATGAGATCGGGGCTGATGAAACGGCCTTTCTCGTCGATGAAGGTGATGCGGTCGGCATCGCCGTCAAAGAGCAGACCAATGTCGCATTTCTCTTTCTTCACCAAGGCCTTGATTTGCTCTTGCGCATTGGCTTCCAAAGGATTGGGCTCGTGATTGGGGAAGTTGCCATCCAAGTTGTCGTTGATGTAGTGCGCCTTGCCGATGAGTTCGTGGACAAAAATGGATGACATGCCGTTGCTGCAGTCCACAGCGATGTTGAGGTTGTCATGCGGCCCGACAAACTGCTTCTGGAAAGCGAGATAGTCGGCATAGACATTCCTTTCCTTGATTTGGCCTTTCACAGCGCAAGGTGTCGTGGCCTTGTCGCTTGCCACCAAAGCTTCCAAACGGTTCAGACCCGTGTCGTAGCCCACAGGCAGTGCATCCTTGGCTGAAATCTTCAGGCCGTTGTGATGCTTCGGATTATGTGAAGCCGTGATTTGTATGGATGCTCCATAGCCGTATTTGGCCGTCGACCAATATACCAACGGTGTTGTGGAGAGACCGATGAAGTCGACGTTTTTTCCACGGTCGGTGAGGCCACGGGTGAGATTTTCATAAAGCGTGGGCGATGAGAGGCGCATATCGCGACCCACGAGATAGGTGTCAGTGTCGAGTACATCAGGCAGGAAATAGCCGATGCGATAGGCGATGGTTTCGTTGAGGTCGGCACCCCATTCGCCACGGATGTCGTATGCTTTAAATGCTTTCATTTTATCAGTTGTTTAGTTGTTCAGTTATTCAGTTAATGCAGGTCGTTGAGCCTGTCGAAACGCCGTCCTTGAAATAGTCGGCCCTTCGACTGGCTCAGGGACCTCAGCTATTTGATTCCTCGTTGATTGAGAGCTTGTTGGTATTTGGCTGCATTGCGGTTGTGCTCCGCCAAGGTTTTGGCAAAGTTATGGTAGCCCGAGAAGTCCTCCTTGGCGCAGAAATAGAAGTAATGGTGGTCTTCTGCATTGAGCACGGCCTTAACAGCGGCAAGGGAGGGGATGCAGATGGGTCCGGGCGGCAGGCCTGGGTATTTGTATGTATTATAAGGTGATTCAATTTCCTTGTGACGGTCAAGCACCCGCTTGATGGTGAAGTCGTTCCAAGCGAAGACAAGGGTGGGGTCGGCTTGCAGCAGCCAGTTGCTTTTCAGTCGGTTGAGGTAAACACCTGCCACACGAGGCATTTCGTCACTCATATTGGTTTCCTTATTGACGATGGAGGCCAACGTGCTGACCTGAACGGGCGTCAAGCCTTTGGATTGAGCTTGTTGCTTGCGTTCTTCGTTCCAGAACTTGTTGTATTCTTGGAACATTCGATTCACAAAACCCTCGGCGTCGGTGTTCCAATAGAACTCGTAGGTGTCGGGCAGGAAAAGGGCGGGGATGGTGTAGTTGTTGAAACCCAGTTGCTTGATATATTCCTGATTGTGAAGCCGATTGGATAAGGAAGTGGAGTCGGCTTCGATTTGTGAGGCGATGCGGCCTGCCAATTGGTTCACATCTCTCATATTGTTGAAGGTAACCTTCACTGGTGTTTGCAATCCGCCGCGCAACATATTGACCAATTGATTATTAGTCATACCGTTTTTCAGTACATAATGGCCAGGATGGATATTGGCTGGTAGCTCCTTCTTTTGGGCCAGCCAATCGAAACCCTTCTCATTAATGATGCTGTGTGTCTCTGCCAAAAGTGTCTTCACTTGGTCGAAATTCGAGCCTGTTGGGATGAACAGCACAACTTCCTTGCCATCAGCGGTCTTCACATTAGGAGACATAACAGTTTTGTAGCCCCAGTAGCCGAACGCTAAGGCAAAGATCAGCAAGATAATGAGCACGAGCCATACCGTGCGTCGTGTACGTTTGCCGTTTTTCTTCTTGCCGCTTTTGCGCGACTTTTTCTCATTGGGAAGTTTTGTTTCTATTTTGACCATTTGTGTTTTCTTTGTTCAGGCCACAAATTTACAACTTTTTCCTCAATCCTGTTTGTAAAACTAAATGTCTGTAGGTCTCAGCAAAACTTTTTGCAAACATTTTTTCAGTAAACAATTCTTTTTGTATCTTCGCAACCGAAAATAGATAATCGTAAAAGGATTTACTATAATGTATTAAGGATCATGAAATACGACGTTTTCATCAGTTATCGACGAGGGAGTGGCAGTTATCAGGCCCAAATGTTAAGGGCTGAGTTGGCAAAAGAGCACTACGCTGTATTTATGGATACACATGAGATGGGAGGTGGAGACTTCACCAAGAAGTTGGACAACGAGATTCGTGAATCCTGCAATGTAGTTTTTATTGTCTCTAAAGATTGCTTTCCTCATAATAAAGAGGGCAAAGATTATTTTCTTTATGAGATAGAGCAGGCTTTTAGACAAGGGAAAAATGTTATTCCCGTCTATTATGATGGCATGTGTTATGAAGACATTAAAGACTTTCTAACAAGTGTGGAAGATTTCCATAAACACAATGCCATAACCTTTCATACGGATGCCCCCGAAGGTTCCGTAAATCAAATTATTTCGTTCTTGAAAACGAAGAAAGAGGTTCTGAATGAACGGTTCCGATTACTGTCTGTGGAAAGGGCAAAGGTTCGTCAGGAACTCATGCTGTTGGAAGATGACAAGGCGAACCTTAAGTGTCCTGTTTGCGGCGCCAGCTATAGTGCTGTGATGACGTACTGCCACACTTGCGGCTTTAAGTTTTTTGACAAGTTGGATGAGTCGGCAGCTAATAATGATGAACGGATTCAAGAGCGTGAAAGGCTACAGAAACACACAGAACTTTGGCGCAGTCTATTGGGTCATGGACAGAGCATTCCCGTAGTCAATCCGAGAATTCGGTCAACACGCCCTGAACAAGAGGGAAAGCGACCAGAAACCCCGAATGAAACGCCCTGCGAATCTGACAATACTATTGAATTCCAACTGAATAACGAATTGTCATTCAAGATGATACATGTGGAAGGCGGTACCTTCCCGATGGGTTCGACTAAATCCGATAGGGATGCATTGACTAGAGAAAGGCCTCAACATTGGGTTGAATTGAATGACTATTATATTGGTGAGACGACGGTGACGCAAAAGTTGTGGAGGGCGGTGATGAAAGGCAATCCTTCCTTTCCCATAGGGGATAATCTTCCCGTAGTAAACGTAGTATGGGAGGATAAAACCGAAAAGAATGTAAGCATCACGGAGTTTATCCGGAAATTAAACAACGATATAGTCCTAAAAAAGCAAATCCCACAGGGTCTTGAGTTCCGCTTGCCTACGGAGGCAGAATGGGAATATGCGGCGCGAGGAGGACAAAAATACAAAGGGTGCAAATACAGTGGGAGCAACATTCTTGATGATGTAGCGTATTATTGGGAGAATAGTGGTGACTGCATATTGTCAGGGGAATGGGATTGGGATGTAATTGAAAAAAACAACTGCATGATGCATCCCGTAAAAGGCAAGAGGCCGAATGAGATAGGCTTGTACGATATGAGTGGCAACGTAAGAGAGTGGTGTTGGGATTATTATGGGGATAAGTATTATGCAGAATCTCCTTCGGCTAACCCTCATGGCCCCTTGTCAGGAACGGAACGTGTGATACGTGGTGGCAGTTGGTATGGTGATGCCCGGCACTGCCGTGTGGCTTATCGTAGCGGTCGCTGTCCCGAGTGTCAAGAACCCAATATCGGTTTCCGCCTTGTTCTGGCCGCACCAATAGCAGAATCTAATGCATCAGTTGATATTCCAACTCGTCAAGAAACCCGTCAGGGGTATTAATCCAGTCCTTTCGTCTGCCACAAAACACAAAACCCTGGCTTTCAAACAACTGCTGGCTCTCAGCGTTGGATTCATCAATGGAACAATACACTTGATGCAGCATAACATCCTTGAATAGATACTCGATGCACAAAGCCAAAGCAGCCTTGGCATAGCCTTGTTGGCGAAACGCCTTGTCAATAAGGATACCCAAGCCCGCCCGTTGGTTCATACCGTCATAGTCGAAAATGTCAATGCAGCCGATGGTCTGACCGCTTTCGGTCAGGTCGATCATCAGGCGGAGCTGCTTGTTACTGAACAAGTCGTTATTTCCCAACAAGAACTGCTCGATCTGAAAACGGGTATAAGGTACATGGGTGCCGCTCACTCGCCAGATGTCACGGTCGTTCTCCCAAAGGAAAATCTGTCCGGCATCCTCAGGCTCGGCACAACGGAGCGTTATTGTGTCATTCTTAATGAACATTTTGCCCAATTCGTTGAAAATACCTCATTTCTGGCAGGCTGGCACATAATTTGATAGCCTATTCCCGCTAAAATTTTCGACAAAAATAAGCTTTTTGGTGCAATAAAGGTTGAAAAAAAGCATTAATGAGACTATAAAACAGATAAAGAAACCATAAAATTGAAATAAGATGAGAAAAGCGAGTTTGATGTTGATGCTTGCCGGACTGCTCATGGCAACATCGTGTGAAGAATTGCTTACCCAAGCAAGAGAGAACGAGAACCAAACCGAACAGGAACAACTGCAAGAGGAAAACGTCTCGCAAGTTGAACAAGTTCAACCCCGTGTGCAACGTACGGCATTCCTGCCTACCGAAAACACTCCTGACTTCGTTGATGCCGCCGAAAACAGCGTCGACGCAGTTGTACATATCATGACTAAAGTGGTGAGACAAAGCAACACCTACGAGGACTTCTTCGGAGCCTTACTGGGCCAAATCTATGGCTACCCAGGGCAGACGCGCAACAACACAATGGTGGCCTACGGTTCCGGCGTGGTACTGACCCCCGACGGCTACATTGTCACCAACAACCACGTCGTGGAAGGTGCAGATGAAGTGGAGGTCACCTTTAATAACAAGGTGAAAAAGACCGCAACCATCATTGGAACCGACCCCACCACCGACTTGGCCCTCATCAAGGTGGAGGCCTCAGACTTGCACTTCCTTACTTTCGGTGACTCCGACAATGTACGCATCGGCGAATGGGTGTTGGCTGTGGGTAATCCCTTCAACCTGACTTCCACCGTTACCGCGGGTATCGTCAGCGCCAAGGCACGCAACCTCAGTATTTTAGGTGAAGGCACGTCGGTGGAATCCTTCATCCAAACCGATGCCGCCGTCAACCCAGGTAACAGTGGTGGTGCTCTAGTGAATACCAAAGGTGAGCTGATTGGCATCAACGCAGCCATCGCCTCGCACACAGGTTCTTACGAAGGCTATTCCTTCGCCATTCCGTCCAACATCGTCCGCAAGGTGGTCGACGACCTCTTGCTCTACGGCACCGCCCAACGCGGCTATTTGGGTGTACAGATTGCAGAACTCACCCAAGAACTTGCTGATAAGGAAGGCTTGGAAAACATCGAAGGCGTGTATGTTGCGGAGGTCACGGAAGGCGGTGCTGCCAAATTGGCAGGCATGAAAGCGGGTGATGTAATCACAACCATCAACGGTAAAAAGGTGAATTCCACCACACAACTCAAGGAAAGCATCGGCCAATATCGTCCCGGCGACAAGGTGGATGTGGAAGTGAACCGCAACGGTAACCATCATCATTATGAACTGACTCTGCTGAACGAAGCCGGCAATGTGGATCTGGTCAAGAACGGCGAGGCGTTCTACAACTCGGAGTTCGGCCTGATGCTGCAACCCATCAACCAAAACGATATGGGCCGGCTGAACATCAAGAACGGTCTGAAGATTGTCGAAATACGCGAAGGCCGCTTTATGAATTCAGGTGTGCCGGTAGACTTTGTCATCACCAAGGTGAACGGCTATGCCGTGAACAACAAGACCGACCTTGAAAACGCGCTGAAGAACACCCGTTCGCGCCGTACGACCATCGAAGGAGTCTTCCCGAACGGCATGACGGGATCGTTCTACTACTAAGTAAATGAACGGGATTAGATTGATTAAAAGACGCGTGACTTTGGGACTTCGAGACGGCGAGACGGCCCTTCGACAAGCTCAGGGACCTGGCATTCGAAGTCAAAAATGATGTAGTTTTTCCCTGAAAGACAGAGATTTCGGTACGATTTTTGATAGTATTTTATTTTTGGACTTGAGAGAAGTCGGTTGGTGTCGGCTTCCCCAAAATCCGAAAGATTATGCAAAAAATACACATGAGATTGGTATGAAGAGAGAAGATATAAAAAACAACGCTGTAAAACAATAATTAAGATTACGAAGAAATGAGACAACTAAAAATTTCAAAACAGATCACTGACCGCAATGCGGGGACTTTGGACAAGTACCTCGCTGATATTGCGAAGGAGGCATTGCTGACCACCGACGAGGAAGTCGAACTAGCGCAGCGCATCAAGGCGGGCGACCAGGCCGCTTTGGACAAACTGGTCAGGGCCAACCTACGCTTCGTTGTTTCGGTGGCCAAACAGTATCAGAACCAAGGTCTTAGCTTGCAAGACCTGATCGACGAGGGAAACCTGGGCTTGGTGAAAGCCGCCCAGCGTTTCGATGAGACACGCGGTTTCAAGTTCATCTCATATGCCGTGTGGTGGATCCGTCAGAGCATCCTACAGGCCGTGGCCGAGCAGGCACGCATCATCCGTCTGCCCATGAACCAAGTGGGCGCTTTGGCGAAGGTGAAGAAAGCTGTGTCATTGCTGGAACAGAAGCTCGAACGCCGTCCCACCGTCAAGGAGATTGCCGACGAGCTGAACATGCCAGAGGAAAAAGTGGAGCAGTTGCTGAACCTCAATTCGCGCACCGTGTCAACCGACGCGCCTTTGGACGACGAAGACGATGCCAACTTCTTGGATGTGTTCATCTCGGAAGACGAGACACAGACCGACGCATCGGTGGAGCGGGAGTCGACCAGCAACGCCATCCGAAACTCGCTCGATATGCTTAACGAGAAGGAACGCACCATCATCAGCATGTACTTCGGCCTCGGCACCTCGCGTGAGTATTCCTTGGAAGAGATCGCCATGAAGCTTGACATCTCGCGCGAGCGCACACGTCAGCTTCGCGACCGTGCCCTAAAGCGGCTGAAGACGGAGCCCAATTCTCCGCTTTACCAGATGTATATGAATCAATGAAAATTGACCGCCTATAGATTCCCGAGGGAATGACATAGGCGGTCGTTTTTTTAGATTTCGACTTTTTTTATATTTTTGCAGTCAAATCACTAAAACGACATCATATGAAATACGAACTCATCAAATTGCCATACGAGGCAAATGCTTTGGAACCCGTCATCAGCAAAGAGACGTTAGGCTTCCACCATGGCAAACATTTGAACGCCTATGTCAACAACCTGAATGCAGCCATCGAAGGCACCAAATACGAAGAGATGCCTTTAGAGGAAATCGTGAAGACCGCTGACGGTGGCGTGTTCAACAACGCTGGTCAAATCCTGAACCACAACCTCTATTTCACGCAATTCCGTGCCCCAAAGGCCGACAACAAGCCTACGGGTGTGATTGCAAAATGGATTGACGAACAATTTGGCTCGTTCGACGCCTTTAAGGAGGAATTCACGAAGAAAGGTGCCACTTTGTTTGGCTCGGGCTGGGTGTGGCTTTCCGTCGACAAAGACGGCAAACTGCAAATCACGCAAGAGACCAATGCCGGCAATCCGGTTCAACGCGGCTACAAGCCCCTGCTGACCTTCGATGTTTGGGAACATGCCTATTACATCGACTATCAGAACCGTCGTCCCGACCATTTGAATGCCTTGTGGCAAATCATCAATTGGGATGTGGTGAACGAAAGACTCTAAACAAAACGCATCTAAAAGAAAATCGCGGCGGGGAAAAACCTCGTCGCGATTTCTGTTTATTCGACTTTCAGCATCCGATGATGGCTTTGCCAGAGGCCGTGATCGATTTGCAACAGATAGGTGCCCATGCTCAATTCGCTCATGTCAAGATTGAATTGTGTGCCCGAAACATACTGTTCCTTCAGCATTCGACCGTTGACATCATAGACCCGAATGCTTTTGACATCATCTTCCGTTATGACATTCAAGGTAGTGGTGAAGGGATTGGGGTATAGGCTACAAAAAAACTGGCTCTCACCAACGCCCAAGGTATCTGAAATGCGGATTTCTTGAATGTTGTCGCCAATCATGGGATAATTGGTGGAAACCACGCGAATGCGATAATGGTCACCATTGGGCACGTTCGGGATGCTCCCTATGATGGTACCGCTTTCGTTTGTGGTTTTTCGACCCAACTCAATGGGATTGCTGAAGTTGCCATTGGCGTCGGAAAGTTGGGCGATGACTTCATTGGGAGCACTATTGAGGTTGTCAGGCGACATAGTTCCTGTAAGCGTGAAGTTAATGTTAATGGATGCGTCAGGCTTGAATTGGGTTTGGTTGAGGTTGCCCATCCTAAGTGTCGGCTTGTAAATCAGCAAAACATCATCGATGAACAAGTCATCGCTGGTGCTGCCCGTGCCCGGCGTCTCGTTGGTGGTCGCTGTAAAAAGGATGTAGCGCACGTCGGTGCAGGGACCATTGTTGTTGAACGGGATGCTCAAACGACGCCAAGTGTATGCACCATTGGCGTTTGAGGTGCGTGTAAATGAGGAAACCGCAGTGGCGACATGCATATTGGCTGGTTCTTCTGTGCCATTGGCAATGAACTTATAGTCAGCATCGCCATGGACTACGGCCTTCACCTGGGCTTTGTCGGAAGTGCTTTGACTGCGGAAGCATACCCAAACCGAAATCGAGTCGGGGAGTTGGTTGATAGGCGTGTTGTAAGCGCTTTGGGAGCGTTGTGTGTAGTTGTAGTTGCCTGAGCCCGTGGCCGACATGCTGCCGGCATTCATGCGACCGTTGGTGATGTTGCCATTGGCCGTAATGCCGAGCACGCTCGTTGGGAACACTCGAGCGCTCTTGCTTCCCGTGGAACCAGGTCTAGTTTGTGTTGAGGTTTCGATTTGGCTTGACACAAATCCGGAAAAAGTGCCAGTTGCCGTACCCCCCGAATGCCAATGGACGGGTTCGCTGACGCGGTCTGTCCATTGTTCGAAGCCACGGTTGTCAAATTGAGGGCCGTATTGGGCAGAAAGATTAAGAGTTAAAAAGTTGAGAATGAAGAGGTTTAAAATGCCAATTAATAAGCGTTTCATAATAAATGAGATTCGTTGAAGGAGCAAAAATAGGAAAAAGAGCCATCGCTTTTCATTTGCTTTGGACTTTTCCTTACTTTTGCGCCAAATTTTTAATCTATGAAAAAAGTATTGATTACACTTGGTCTACTGCTCTTTGCTTTCGTAGCTAGGGCACAGTGGACATTACAAACCTATGGCGAGTATGATTACACGCGTACTTCGGGTAATAGTGCCTCGTTGGCCCTAAAAGCTGACTATCAGTTGGCTGACAATTTCAACATTGGCTTTGGCTATCAGGGCACGACGCTGAACCGTCATGCCATCAACCTGCAGTATCAGGTCAATCTGCTTAAGGCAAATTGTGGCACACTCTATTTGGAAAACCGTTATCTGTATCGGTTGTTCCCAAACTATGACTTACAAGAATTCAACGGTGTGTTTGACTTGGGCTGGCGCAACCGTCATTTCAACTTCCAATTCGGTTTGACCAACCGCTACACGGCACCTGTCCCGCTACGCAAGAACGGTGGCATGGAGACCGTTTTTGAGCCGATGAATGTCACCTTCTATGTGGAAGGCAACTTGTTCGACCAAGAGCATCCTTGGAATGTGGGTGCCCGCGTGTCGAACTACAGGGATTTCGTCATCGAACGATTCACCTTGTTCTTCTACAGCGTGAACGGCTATTACGACCTTGGCAATGGGCTGCGCTTGACTGCCGAAGCAGGACTGCATCCCAGCGGCGTGCTCAACCTCTCGGCACAATACAATGGCTGGTTCGGCAATGTCGGCCTCATCTGGAAACCATAAACTCTCAAGCGATTTTATCTCTAATTCATCAAATTGACTTCAACAAATCTCCAAATTCTCTAATTCTTGACAAAAATGAAGAAGATCCATCTTTTAATAATATCTGCCGCATCTTTAATAATCTTTGCAACAAACTGCAACCGTCTTGATGTCGCTGGAATGGTCATCAACCGCAGCGACACTGAAGAGCGCGTGGCCGACTGGCTCGACTACAACGCCCAAAACAGTGAACCCGTCATCGAGAACGCTCCTGATGAGTACCATGTCTATTCCTGCTCCGACTCGCATTATTCCGAGCGCGACAGCATCGTGCCACATGGCGAGAAAGACCGCCTCTACAAATACATCACCGCCGAGCGCAACGACCCCAAGGCCATCTTCGCCATCCATGCCGGTGACATGGTCAACGAGAGCGGCGAAGCAGGTTTCAGAATGACTAACGACGCATTGCGTTACGATTCCGTGAATCAAGCAAAAAACGACCCATGTTTCTTGGTCATGGGCAACCATGATGTGTACTTCGACTGCACTCCGTTCTTCAAGCAGTATTTCCACACCTCGACCTATACCGTGACGGTGAATACCGTCAGTGGATACAAAGATTTGTTCATCTTTTTGGATTCGGGCAATGGCACTCATGGCAAGCGCCAACTGGAATGGCTGGGGGAGAAGCTCTCGCATCGCAAGGACTACCGACACTGCTTCGTCATCAGCCACAACTGGCTGTTCCGCACCTCATACAACTACACCACCACGCCTGCTGCCAACTTGCCGCAGGATGAACAATACGCCTTCATGGACCTGATGAGCAACAACAATGTGGATATGGTAATCATGGGTCATTTCCACATGCGCGAACAACGTCAGTTCGGCGGCGTGCAATACATCATGACCGACAACCTCAATGACGGCAAGGTGACACCGAGTTATTTGGTTGTCAATGTAGGGGAGAAGGTGAGATATGAGTATCAAGAGTTGGATATGGACTGAGGTTTGAGGCAAGAAAAGTCTCTACCATCTGTTTTGTAATCCATTGAATTATAAACAATTAATTTCAGGCTTTCCGCAAATGTCTCTACGCGAGACAGAGGCTTGCGGAGAGCCTGTTTTTTCAGTATACTTTTGCATGGTAAAACTTCAAAATGTACCATGCGATGAACACAAGAAACCTATTCCTCACAGCCGCCTTTGCGATGGTCAGCGTGGCGGTCTTTGCCCAAGTCGAAATTCCAGAAGTCAAACCGAAAACCGACAGCCTGCAGATGGCGGTCGACACATTGCTGCTTGAAGGTGTCACCATCACGGCGGAAAGACCATTGTTTTCCGTCGAAGGCGAGAAGACACTTTTCCAAGTCTCAGACGACCCGACCGTGCAAGGCGGCGTGGCCTCCGATGCCTTGCAGAACGCGCCCGGCGTGAGCGTCGATGTGGAAGGTAACGTCACTTTGCGCGGGACTTCTTCTGTCGAGATTTGGATTAATGACCAGCCTTCCAACCTCACCCAAGAAAACCTCAAGACTTATATCCAAACCTTGCCCGCCAATGCCATCGACCGCATTGAGGTCATCACCAACCCTTCGGCACGCTATGCCACCCAAGCCGATGGCATCATCAACATCGTGATGAATGCCAAAATCAAGCGAAACGAGTTCCTATGCTTTGGCACAAATGCTTCTTCGCAGCCGTATGTGATGCCTTGGCTTTCATACATTTGGAAAAACGAGAAGTGGACAGTAAACGCCTACACGAATGCCTATTGGTATCATGGTCGGAGTGAGGCGCATGCCGATAAAGACTTGTTTGGCGTGGATGAAGAAGGCAATCAATTGTTGACCAGTCATTTGAAAAGCAGCATGTTAAGCAATTACACGACTTATAGTCCTGGATTCAACCTTGACTTGGCCTACAAGCCCGATAAGATGAACACACTCTCTCTTTATGCCATGTTTTGGGATTCATTTGGGCCATCGGAGGTAAGGATGCAGCGCGAACGCAATGAATTTATTGAGCAATCTGGCGAATACAAATACTCCATCGTGAACCCATCGAATTCAAACTATCTCTTTTTTCCATATGGGTTGACCTATCAGCACAAATTCGATGAAGAAGGGCATAACCTAACTATACGCATGAATGGAAGTGTCACCCGTTCGGCCCTTCCCATTGATTATCACAAGACTTACACCTTGCCGTCTCCGTATGAAAGAGCATTCGTGATGGACTATGTCTCGACCAACATCCCCATCAACGCTCGCGTGGATTACAATTTACCTTATTCCAAGAATGGCGAATTTGGCATGGGCATCAATGCCGGTTGGGAAGGAAAAAACGAGCGCAGTCCATTGGACAGTCTGGCCAATGGCGTATATGTACACGACTCAGTGATGTCGTACCGATTCCGTCAGGTCGATCATCATTTGGGCGGCTATTTCCAGGTCCGGCATCGTTTCGGCAATTTTACTGTGCAGCCTACTTTGAGCTTGAGGTATTATCGGACGGGTATTGTCTATCCCGACGCTCCAAATTATGATTCTACAGCTTATTATTTCTATCCTTTGCCATCGCTGCATCTGTCGTATCACACCCAGTCGATGCACAACTTCAAGTTGAGTTATTCTTTGAGAATTCAAAATCCTTACGCAGAGCAACTGAGTCCTTTTATCAAATTCGATGAAGAATCCTATGCTACGGGCAATCCTAAGCTGAAACAAGTTTTCACCCACAACATTGAGGCGAGTTGGACGAAGTATTGGGACGATTTCGGTTCTGTCGGTTTGACGGGTTATTACAAGGGAAAACAAAACGAAATCAACAAGATAACTGATGCGGCTTACCATGAGCATTATGGCAGGGTGGTTTCTTTCAGCTGGCCAGTCAATGTAGGCAGGTCGTATAATGCGGGTGGTGAGTTCAACATGATGTATCGTCCGAACGGGATGCTCAATTTGCGGTTTTATGCCAACCTTTATGACTCTTATATCAAGACCGACGATGCATTGGAACCAAGCGAGATGCTTTGCTACAGTCTCCGCCTGAACCTTTGGACCAAACTATGGGATCGTCTGGAAGTGCATGCCTCGGCTTACTACAACTCTCCGACCCAGACGCTGTTTTGGAAGAAGGGTGCCAATTATTCCGTTGACTGCGGTCTGCGTGCCGATTTTTTCAATCATAAGTTTTCGGTGTTTGTCAACGGCTACGATTTGTTTGGTTTGTTGAAGCAAGACACTTACATTGATAGCCCAACGGTAACGGTTTCAGAGACATCGAGATTCAATTCATCTTGTGTGTGCGCGGGCTTTACATTGCGTTTCGGCAACATCGAGCTGGAGAGTGAGGCCAAGAATGGAGGCGAGGCGGCGGGGCAATAATTGTTGAATTGTTGCGTTGTTCAATTGTTGAATTGTTGAATCGTTGAAACGATGCTGAATTTGCTATACAAATCAAGAAGTTGGTTGGCTTTTGTGCTGATATGCCTTTTGGCGGCCTGCAATGTGAAGTCCGACATGGACAATATGGAACGGACGGTGTTGGAGATTGAAGGCAAATTCAGCAGGGGAGAGGACATCTCGCAAGACACCTCCATCTTTCAAGCACGGCGTTATTTCAACCTGACCAACGATGCCGAGATGAAGACCCTTTCGGCACTCTACAGCGGTTGCGTCTATTGGCAGCAAAACAATTTCGACTCGGCCATGGCGGCTTTGAATGAGGCCATTATCACGGCCAGGTCGAGCGAGGACATCAAACTGATGGATAAAGTGCAGACGACCATCTCGACCTTGAATGGCGACCTGGACCATAGCGAGAACATGATTAGTGTGTTTCTGCGCCGGCGTAAAATACTCGTTATCATTTCCTTGGTTTTAGTCGCTGTTGTGGCATTGGTGTTTTTCCTCCTATATCGTGCCACTCAAAAACGCGCTACAATAGCCGAACTGAACCTTGACATTACCCGTTTGGAACAAGAATCCGAGGCATTAGTTGAGACCAATCGTGACAACCTCTTCCGAAAGGTAATGATGGTTTACAAGATTTTCTTAATTGGCGAGAACAAGGACATTGACAAGCCGTCCTTCCAAAAGCTGAAATCATGTGTTTGCGGTCGCGAGGCGGACAATACTTATGACGCCATCTTTGAAGAATACAACAAGGTTTATCCCGATGTGGTTCAACGCATCAAGAGCAATCAACCTGCTATGTCCGATAGTGAAATCAAGGTCTGCATATTATCGATGATGCCTTTTTCAGTGAAGGAAGTGGCTGACATTTTAGATGTATCATCCGCGATGATCGGTAAAGCACGCACCAATATCCGCAAGAAATTGGGTATGACCGAGGCCAGAGGGAACATTGAAGAGTATGTTTTGGGGATGACGGAAAAATAATCTTTCTCAAAGTAGCGAGATGCTTTTGTATTAGCTACTTTTGCATGGTAAAATGAATGTTCGACTATCATGAAAAAACACTATCAGAGAACCCTGTTGACCGTATGCTTCTGTTTTGCTTTTATCAGCAGTTTCGCCCAAGTGAAAGTGTATAAAGGAAATTCCTCATACAGCAGCGATGTGATATGCAACTTGAGGGATAATAAAGTGTATAAAGGCAATTCCTCATACAACTCCGATATCCTCTGCCGAATTGACGACAACAAGGTGTACAAGAACAATTCCACCTACCGTAGTGATATACTGTTCACCATCAGGGATGGTAAAGTCTATAGAGGGTCATCATCGTATTCATCCGATGTTGTTTTCACCGTCAAGGATGGCAAGCTTTACAAAGGCAATTCAAGCTATACATCAGACATTTTTGCCAACAAGAAAGGTCTCAAAGTGTATAAAGACAACTCCAGTTATTCGTCGGATGTCGATTTCACCCTATCCGACAATGTCACCATCGAACAGTTTGTGGCCATTTGGTATGTGGTGAAATATTGTTGGTAGCTGGAATAATTGGTTCAGAACCTATAAACCAATATTCCTTTTAGCATCCAGTCGTGGAAAGTGCCTCTGAAACTTAGGCCGTCCACGTAATTGGGAATGTCCATCTGGCTGGCATTGAAAGCGTCGCGGCTACGGAAATAGAACCTATTGTAGGTGAACTGGGTGGAGAAAAAGAACCGCCACATGGTAAGGCCAACAGCGGCACTGCCAATATAGTTGGGCATGGGATAGCACCAGATCTTAGACACCCTTTCTCCGGTATGGTGAAATTCATCATTTTCCTCATCAAGGTCAAATTCGTAGACGGTGGTTTTCAGGTAGTTGGCAAATGTAATCACAGGCATAGCCGTCAGATTAATGGTGAGATTACGCAGGCCTTCATCGCGAGGTCCGACGGGATCTTTATGCCAAAGTACGAAATTGACCGAATAGCCTCCACCTACCGAAGCTTGCATGGTGGAGAAGCAGTCCAGCATGTTGTAGGAATCCCAAGAAGCCTCAGGGGTGTTGTATAGGCTGCCTTGCATATAGCGTGCCGTCAGCATCCAGGAGCCTGCCGTATGGCGTTGTATGAGACCAATCTTATAGGCGGCAGGATAGGCGAAACGCTTGTTGTTGAAGGCATAGTAGCCGTCAATGGTAAAATTCTTCAAAACGGCAGCTTCTTCGGTGATGATTTCATCGTGAAAGTAGCCCTCATTACCTTCTTGCCCAATAGTCAACGAAGAAATAAAAGGATTGGTGATTTTGGAATAATTGAACTTCGCGCCCCACGACTTGCCCATGATGCCCAAGCCGAAGGCACTCTTTTTCCATGCGCTTCGAGGCCCCACTTCAAGGCTATAGTTGAAACTTGCATTGCCATAACCGACTTCAAGGCCGATTTTCTTGCAAAGGTTTTCGCTGAGACTGTATTTTGAAATGCCATCGAGTGAACTGGCATCATCAAATTTGACTTTGAAGTCGACATCTACATCGAAACCTGCCTTTTGGCCCGTAGTCAACAAACCTAATGATAAACAAGCTTTTGAGGGTTGGTAAATACGCGTTGTGTCGACATCATCCCGTTTGATTAGGAACTCGTATGCCTTTTGCAAAAAAACGGGCTCTTGTGCATACAGGGAACTCGTGCACAATATTATTGCAGTGATAAGTAAAAGTCTTTTCATCGGTATTGATTAAACTACGTTGATTCTTTGGATTTGTCACAAAGATTTTTTAATTCTCAATTATTGCTACTAATTTCTTTCAGAAAGAAACTTCCTGATTTTTCTGTCATCCATTCGATTATTCCAAAGCAGTATGATATCAATTCTTGTCTCTTGAATGGAATAGAATACTCTTGTATGCCGAGAATGAAGCACTCGCAAAGGCTTGCCTTTGAATTTGAATTTTGATTCAGAAGTACCTAATTCGGGAAACTCAGCCAACAAATCAATTTGGGAAATGATGTTGTCGTAAACTTGCAAAGCCACATTTTGTCCTTGATTCTGAAGGACATAATCAACTATGGCAGCCAATTCGCCTTCTGCTTCCTTGAGCCATAGAATCTCTCTCATGCCAACATCGCTTTGATACGAGCCTTGACCTCATTATGAGAAACGAATTCGGCTGTGCCATCTTCGATGCTTTGCATGCGCTCATTGAGAAGTCTTTCCACTTCATCCTCAGTGTAGCAGCATGGTGGAGTGTCGGTATTTCTTTCCTTTTGCGACACCAATTCCATTGCGAAATTCCTCACTTTTCGAGTAAGTTCTTCAGGAGAGAAATTGCCATAAGTCGGCAAATTGATATTGATGGATACTCCGTGCATTTTGATCTACTATTTCTTTCTGACCGCAAAAGTAACAACATTTTTTGAATATTTTGTTGTTTTAGATTGAATTATTTGAATGGTTTTACAAAAAACCGCCCGCCAGGATTGTTCCTAACGGGCGATTTCTGTATATAAAAGTCGGTGATTATTTCACGACTTTAGGATAAGTCAATCCCATGTTATACAGGATGAACGAATAAATGTCAGCCTGCTCTTCCAAAACCTTGGAGATGGGCTTGCCGCCACCGTGACCGGCCTTGGTATCAATGCGGATGATTTTGGGCTGGTCGCCAGTCTGGGCAGCTTGCAAGGCAGCTGCATACTTGAACGAGTGGGCGGGAACCACACGGTCGTCGTGGTCGGCAGTGGTGACCATGATGGCGGGATAGTGTACGTCAGCACCGCTCTTGATGGTGTGCAGCGGCGAGTAGGCATACAAAGCCTTGAACATGGCCTCGTCATCCTCGCTGGTGCCATAGTCGCTGGCCCAGTTCCAACCGATGGTGAAGAGGTGGTAACGCAACATGTCCATCACGCCGACTTGCGGCACGGCCACGGCGAAGAGGTCGGGACGCTGGTTGACCACAGCACCCACAAGCAGACCTCCGTTGGAGCCACCATTCAAAGCCAAGTACTTCGGCGAGGTGTAATTGTTGTTAATAAGGTATTCGGCGCAGGCGATGCAGTCGTCGAAGACATTCTGCTTCTGCAACTTGGTGCCGGCGATGTGCCATTCCTCGCCGTACTCGTTGCCACCACGCAGGTTCATCTGGGCATAGATGCCGCCGTTCTCGATGAAGGGCAGGCGTGAGGTGCTGAAGCCCGGATTGAGGGTGATGTTGAAGCCACCGTAACCGTAAAGGAAGGTCGGGTTGGTGCCGTCTTTCTGCAAGCCTTTCTTGTAGGTCAAGAACATCGGGACCTTGGTGCCATCTTTCGAGGTGACAAAGACCTGCTCGGTGACGTAGTCCTCCGACTTGAAGTCGATGGCGGGCGCACGGAACACGGTCGAGGTGTTGTCATCGATGTTGTACTGGTAAATCGTGGTCGGGAAGGCGAAAGAGGTGAAGGCATAGAAAACTTCAGGCTCTTCGTATTTGCTGCTGAAGCCGACGGCGCCGTAGGTCGGTAAGGCAATCTCATGGAGTTGTTGGCCGTCCATGGTGTAGACGTAGGCATGGTTGGCAGCGTCCTTGTCGTAAGTGACAATCATCTTGCCCTTGGCAAGGTTGATGCCAGAAATGACATTTTCGCTTTCGGGAATCACATCCATCCAGTTCTCCATCTGAGGAGCTTTAGCCGAGACTTTGCAGATGCGGCCCTTGGGCGCGTTGTAGTTGGTGAAGATATACAGCACATCATCAATCACGTCGATGGGATTGTACTGGTAGTCCATATCGAAGGCAATTTGAACGAATTTGCCCTTCGGGTCTTGCATATCGCGGATCCACAACGTGCTACCTGCACCTTGACCGCTCTCGAAGAGGAACATGTAATGCTCATCCTCGGTGAGGTCCACTTGGTGGAAATAGCGCGGCTGGGCGGGATTGGAGTAGAAGAGTTCATCTTGCTCCTGCGACGTGCCGAGTTTGTGGTAGTAAATCTTATGGTTTTCGTTCACGTTACTGAATTCCTTGCCAGCTTCTGGGCGGTCGTAGGCGGCATAGAAGAAGCCGTCCTTGTACCACGAGGCACCCGTGAACTTGGCCCATTCGATGTGGTCGGGGAGGAGTTCAAGGGTGGCCATGTCCTTCACGTAAATCTCGACCCAGTCGGAGCCGCTACGTTGGATGGTGTAGGCCATGTATTTGCCGTCGTTGGAGAAACTGATGCCGCCCAACGAGACGGTGCCGTCGTCGGAAAGTTTGTTGGGGTCTAATAAGACGGTAGGCTCGCCGTCGAGTGTCTCCTGCATGTAGATGACGCTTTGGTTCTTGAGGCCGTCGTTCTTCGAGTAGATGTAGCGGC
>JAEEGG010005070.1_pt1 | contig 31569 bp, 15 predicted proteins | sample 9134161 | NCBI WGS metagenome assembly JAEEGG01 (sample SAMN16246543, study PRJNA631951) | gut metagenome | biome: gut microbiome; feature: rumen; material: CR-attached | host: Bos | place: Iran: Karaj | collected 2018-10
CTATACCATAGCCAGTCCTCATGAGGCTAACCTTCGTGAGGGTAAAATTTCCATAAAGTCACCCATTGCTGAGGCTCTTTTAGGTAAGAAAGTGGGTGATGAGGTGGAGGTACGAGTACCTGCAGGCTTACTTAAACTTCGTATTGAAAGTATATCTCTATAGTATTTGAAATGAGGATGATAACGATACTTGGTCCTACAGCAAGCGGCAAGACGCCTTTGGCAGCTGCGCTGGCTCAACGCGTTGGCGGAGAGATTATCTCTGCTGACTCGCGTCAGGTGTATCGTCGCATGGATATAGGAACGGGAAAGGATCTTTGCGACTACGCCCCTGTGGTTGGCGGTTCCCCCGTCAACATCCCTTATCACCTCATTGATATCTGTGAGCCAGGCACAAAATATAATCTGTTTCAGTATCAACAGGATTTCTTTGATGCATATAATGATATTGTAGGGAGGGGAAAGACGCCTATCCTCTGTGGTGGTACAGGTCTTTATATTGAGGCCGTATTGAAGGGTTATAAGTTGTCACCTGTACCTCAGAACCAAGAATTGCGTGATAGTCTTGAAGGCAAGACGCTGGAGGAACTGACTGCGATACTTGCTGAGTTGAAACTGCGAAGTGGTTCTGTGATGCATAATAAGACTGACGTGGATTCCTGTCAGCGTGCTATTCGTGCTATTGAGATAGAAACCTATAATATAGAACATCCCATGCCGCTTCGTGAGTTGCCACCTATAGACTCCTTGATTGTTGGTGTCAATATTGATCGTGACTTGCGTCGCGAGAAGATCACCCGCAGATTGAAAGCCCGTCTGGATGAAGGCATGGTTGATGAGGTCAGAGGGTTGATGGCTGAAGGAATACCAGCTGAGGATTTGATATACTACGGTTTGGAATACAAATACCTGACGGAATATATCATTGGCAAACTGTCGTATGACGAGATGTTCCGTCAGCTAGAGATAGCTATTCATCAGTTTGCGAAGCGTCAGATGACGTGGTTCCGTGGTATGGAACGACGCGGTTTCACCATTCATTGGATAGACGCTACGCTGCCGATGGATGAGAAGGTAGAACAAATACTTCAAATGATATGATGGAAGATTGTCGATGGGCGATATTATATTGCCCCAGAAAAGGCATTTATCACTCGCGCAGGCGTTGGGAGAGGTTGCAAAAGGAACTTGCAGCTCAGGGCGTGAAGTATGACTTTGTGCAGAGTGAATCTACAGAGAGCGTGGAACGTCTGATGACAATGCTGATACATAACGGGTATAAGACCATCGTCATTATGGGTGGCGATACAGCACTGAATGATGCGGTGAATTGTCTGATGAAGGAAGACAAGGGTATGCGTGAGCAAGTGGCACTTGGCGTCATTCCTAATGGTACGCTGAATGACTTTGCACGTTTCTGGGGCTTCGATGAACATGATGATGAGAAAACGGTGATGTGGCTGAAGAAGCACAGGGTCAGAAAGGTGGACTTGGGTTGTATCTACTACGAGAATAAAGCTGGTGAAAAACAGAAACGCTATTTCCTGAACTGTGTTAATATCGGACTGACGGCAGACCTTCAGAACCTGCGTCGACAGGGTAGGCAGGTGTTGGGCTCGAAGACGATAGCTTTCCTGTACACTTGTTTGTCGATGGTGTTTCATCGTCATGACTACAAGATGCGCCTGAATATTGACTACGAAGTGACAGAACGTAGTGTGATGACAGTCTGCGTGGGTAATGCCTTGGGCTATGGACAGACGCCGAGTGCGGTGCCCTATAGTGGGATGCTGGATGTATCGGTGGTGTATAATCCGCGAGTGAAACAATTGTTGGCGGGTTTGTGGCTGCTGGTAACAGGACGTCTCTTGAATCATAAGAGCGTACATCCGTATCGCATCAGGAAAATGTCGGTGGAATCTGACAAGGCTTTAGTGTGTGTGGATGGTCGTCAGGCCGAGCGCACGGTGGGTGAGTATTATATCCACGTAGAGCCGGAGGTGATAAATTTCTTGATACCAGATTGAACGATTATTAGCGAAAAAGGAGGCCTTGGTGCCTCCTTTTTGCCTTTTTTCGGACCAAAATGCAAAATAATTGCCTAAATGTTTTGCTATCCAAAGAAAAATTCGTACTTTTGGAAATCAAATAAATCTAAAGCGACTATTATATCTAATAAATAAAACCTTAAGATAGGAACTATGAGTTATTTACGATTTGAAAAAGCCGTGATGACGAACTTGGAAGAGAGTCTGCGTCGTGAATTACTCGGTACCAACCGAGGTGGTGCGTATAGTGCGTCTACCCTTGTAGACTGCAATACGCGAAAGTACCACGGACTGCTGGTGGTCCCTGTGCCTGAGATTGACGATGAGAACCATGTGCTCTTGTCGTCGCTTGATTGTACGGTGGTGCAGCATGGGGCGGAATTCAACTTGGGTCTCCACAAGTATCAAGGCAACAACTTCAGTCCTAAGGGACACAAGTACATTCGTGAGTTCGATGCCAGTCTCATTCCTACCACAGTCTATCGTGTGGGTGGTGTGATACTGAAGCGTGAGTCTATTTTCCAGGCTTACGAGGACCGTATCCTGATTCGTTATACGCTGGAAGATGCTCATTCGGCTACCACCCTGCGTTTCCGTCCGTTCCTGGCATTCAGAAGTGTACGTCAGTTTACCCATGAGAACTCAGTGGCAAGCCGTGATTATCAGTTGATTGACAACGGTATCAAGACATGTATGTACAAGGGCTATCCCGATTTGTTCATGCAGTTCAATAAGAAAAATGAGTTTATCTTCCAGCCCGACTGGTATCGTGGCATAGAATATCCGAAGGAGCAGGAGCGTGGCTATGCTTCTAATGAGGATCTTTATGTACCTGGTTATTTCGAGGTGCCTATCAAGAAGGGTGAGACCATTGTCTTCGCAGCTTCTACGTCGCAGGTGAAATCTAGTTCTCTGAAGAGTATGTTCCAGAAAGAACTGGATTTGCGTGTGCCGCGTGATAATTTCTATCACTGTCTGGTAACGGCTGCCCATCAGTTCCATAACCGTGAGGCAGATGATACCCGTTATCTGTTGGCTGGCTATCCTTGGTTCAAGTGCCGTGCCCGTGATACATTTATCTCGTTGCCTGGGTTGACACTGGCAATTGATGAGGCCGACTATTTTGAGTTGGTGATGAACACAGCGGAACGTGGTCTGCGCGAGTTTATGAAAGGTGACCCTCTGAGCGTCAAAATCTATGAGATGGATCAGCCCGATGTGCCCCTGTGGGCCGTGTGGGCAATACAGCAGTATGCTAAGTATGTAGGTCGCGACAGGGCTTTCGACATGTATGGCAAACTGCTTCAGGATATTATCATATACATCAAGGATGGCGGTCATCCCAACCTGCGTTTGGACGACAACGGACTGCTTTATGCTGACGGAAAGGAAAAGGCCATCACATGGATGAACTCCAAAGCCAATGGAAAACCCGTAGTACCTCGTTCCGGTTATATCGTAGAGTTTAATGCACTGTGGTATAATGCTGTGAAGTTCTGCGCACTGATGGCTGCTGAGAAGGGAGATGCCAAGGGAGCAGGTGTTCTTGAGGAACTGGCTGCCAAGACGAAGAAGTCGTTTGTTGACACTTTTGTCAATGAGTATGGCTATCTGCTGGATTATGTAGACGGAAATATGATGGACTGGAGTGTTCGTCCGAATCAGATCTTTGCGGTGGCCTTGGACTACTCACCCCTGAATCAGCAGCAGATGAAGAGCGTGGTAGATATCTGTACACGTGAATTGCTCACACCAAAGGGCTTGCGCTCACTGTCGCCTAAGAGTGGCGGTTATAACCCCATGTATGTTGGTCCGCAGACACAGCGTGACTATGCTTACCATCAGGGTACGGCATGGCCTTGGCTGGGTGGCTTCTATATGGAGGCTTGTCTGAAACTCTACAAACGTAGTCGCTTGTCGTTCATTGAGCGCCAGATGGTGGGCTATGAGGATGAGATGGATTATCATGCTATTGGGACTATTTCGGAACTGTTCGACGGTAACCCGCCATTCCATGGACGTGGCGCGATGTCGTTTGCTATGAACGTAGCCGAGATTCTGCGTACCATGAAGTTGCTTGAAAAGTATTCATATCAAAAATAAGGAGGAACGACGATGAAAGTATTAATGTTTGGATGGGAGTATCCTCCTCATGTATTTGGTGGCTTGGCTACTGCCAACTATGGTATATCTGAAGGTTTGAAAGCGCAAGGCGATATAGAGACGGTGCTTTGTCTGCCTCGTCCTTTTGGTGATGAGAGTCAGCACGCCTGTCGTATCGTTGCTATGAACGCGGTACCTATTGCGTGGCGCGATGTGAACTATGACTATGTGAAGCAGCGCGTGGGTAATATCATGTCGCCTGAATACTATTATAAGTGTCGCGAGCATATCTATGCTGACTTCAATTATATGCATGTGAACGACCTCGGTTGCATGGAGTTTGCTGGTGGTTATCCTGGCAACCTGCACGAGGAAATCAATAACTATTCTATCATTGCAGGTGTCGTGGCACGTACGGAAGATTTTGATATTATTCATGCACACGACTGGTTAACCTTTCCTGCTGGTATTCATGCTAAACAGGTGAGTGGTAAGCCGTTATGTATTCATGTGCATGCAACTGACTTCGACCGTAGCCGTGGAAAAGTGAACCCCACGGTTTACTCAATTGAGAAGAATGGTATGGATAATGCTGACTGTATCATGTGTGTGTCAGAGTTGACCCGTCAGACGGTTATCAATCAGTATCATCAGGATCCACGTAAGTGCTTCACGGTACACAATGCGGTATATCCTCTGCCTCAGGAGTATCAGGATATTCCCCGACCTGACCATACGGGTAAGGAGAAGGTGGTTACCTTCCTTGGTCGTATCACGATGCAGAAGGGACCAGAGTATTTCGTTGAGGCTGCCAATATGGTGCTACACCGTACACGTAATGTGCGTTTCTGCATGGCAGGTTCTGGTGACATGATGGATCAGATGATTTATCTTGCTGCCGAACGTGGTATTGCAGACCGTTTCCATTTCCCTGGTTTCATGCGTGGCAAACAGGTATATGAATGCCTGAAGGATTCCGATGTATATGTGATGCCATCAGTATCAGAACCGTTTGGTATCTCACCCTTGGAAGCTATGCAGTGTGGTACGCCTTCTATTATCTCTAAGCAGTCGGGCTGTGCTGAAATCCTGGACAACTGTATCAAGGTGGACTATTGGGATGTGCATGCTCTGGCTGATGCTATCTACAGTATCTGTGTGAATGACTCGCTGTTCAACTACCTTAAGGAAGAAGGAAAGAAAGAGGTTGACCAGATTACATGGGAGAAGGTGGGTCGCTGGATACGCACACTCTATAGAAGAACCCTTGGCTGGGAGGAGTAACATTAAACATTAAAGATTAAAAATTAAACAATTATGAAGACAATTTGTTTATATTTCGAGATACACCAGATTATCCATCTGAAGAGATACCGTTTCTTTGATATCGGTACCGATCATTATTATTATGATGACTATGAGAACGAGCGTAGTATCAGCGACATTGCAGAGCGTTCGTATATGCCTGCACTGAATACCTTGCTGCAGATGATTAAGGAGAATGGCAAGTATTTCAAGGTGGCCTTCTCTTTGTCTGGTACTGGAATCGAGCAGTTGGAGTATCATGCTCCTCAGGTTATTGAAAAACTTCAGGAACTCAACGAGACCGGTTGTGTGGAGTTCCTGGCTGAACCTTATAGTCATGGTCTTTCGTCACTGGCTAATCCTGAGGCTTTTGCCCGTGATATGAAGAAACAGAGTGCCAAGATGGAGGAGTATTTCGGCAAGAAGCCTACCGTGGCACGTAACTCTTCTCTTATTTACAGTGATGACATCGGTGCACAGATTGCTGCCCTTGGCTTCAAGGGTATGCTCACCGAGGGTGCTAAGCACGTACTGGGTTGGAAGAGTCCTCACTATGTATACAACTGTAACATGGCTCCCAGTCTGAAACTATTGCTTCGTGATGTAGAGTTGTCAGACGATATCTCATTGCGTTTCAATAACGCAGAGTGGGAGGGCTATCCTCTGTTTGCCGATGCTTATATTGATCGTATTGCCCGTCTGCCGGAGGAAGAGCAGATTATCAATATCTTCATGGAACTCTCTGCATTGGGTATTGCACAGCCACTCAGTTCTAATATCCTCGACTTCCTGCATGCTCTGCCTGTATGTGCTAAGCAGAAGGGTATCACCTTCTCTACACCTACTGAGATTTGTATGAAGACAAAGAGTGTGGGGGCTATCAATGTACCTGATACGCTGTCATGGGTTGACGAAGAGCGTGACTGCTCATGCTGGTTGGGTAATGCCATGCAGCGTGAGGCCTTTAATAAACTGTATTCTGTTGCAGATCGTCTGTTGATTGCCAACGACCCACGCATCAACCAGGACTGGGATTACCTGCAGGCTTCAAATAACTTCCGCTTTATGACCACCAAGCCTTCTAACGTAGGTCTTGACCGTGGTATCTACAGCGGCCCGTTTGATGCTTTCACTAACTACATGAATATCCTGGGCGACTTCATAAACAGAGTGAACGCTCTCTATCCCGAGGAGATTGATAATGAGCAGCTCAACTCACTGCTGACCACTATCAAGAATCAGGGTGACGAGATTGAGATGAAGGATATGGAGATTGAGCGCCTGAAAACCAAATTGGCAAAACTCCAGCCTGCTGAGGCTGAGAAGCCCAAGAAGGCAGCACCAGCTAAGAAGGCAGCCCCCAAGAAAAAAGGCTGAACCAAAAAAGGAATAATCCGATAGAGATTGAATAAAGAAAGAACCGTCCTATTGCTTCGTGCGATAGGGCGGTTCTTTATATTTAAGTTGACTTTTAATTTTTCTATGTTGATTTCTGCTGTTTCTAAGTTGAAAACAATTGGAATCTAAGTTGGAAAGACTACTTGAGTATGTACTTCTTTCCTTTTGAAATATAGATTCCCTTCTTTTGTTGGGAATCACTTACCTTTCGACCCAGCAGGTCATAATAGTTATTATCCTGATGCTCCGGAGTCATCAATTCCTGGATGCCTGTTGTCTGGTCAACATGAAGGGTGATGTAATAGCAGGCCTGTCCATTTCCCTTAGGTGTGAACGTCAGTTTATTGCTAACGGGCTGGCTCAGCGTGATGGTATGTGTGGCCTTGCTGGGGTCGGCATCTCTTGCTGGAAACACATAATCGTTTTCCCCGTATTCAGTGCCTGCCAGTTCCCCTAAGTAACCAGTCTGACCATCAGAGTTGCAATAGCCAAGAATCGTCACTTTGTTGATGGTGATACCTTCGGGCATGGTGATGGTATACTGTTTTGAACTGCTCAGTTTGATGGTACCGGCGGTGCCAAAGGCGGGTTGACTGGAACTACTGAAACCACTGAGTTTGAAGCCGTCAACAAATGAACCGTCACCATTAGATGTCATCTGGCAGATGTTATAACTGTCGGAAATGGGTTCTTTGCCAATCTCTATGATGCTCCCCATAGGTGTACCACCTTCATTCTGTTGCTCTGTGATTTCGGCAACCAGAGAGTTCAGGTATACCTCCACGTTGGTATAACCGCTAGCATCGAGCGCGCTGCCATCAGATGCTTTCTTTGGATCCAGTCCGTGAGCAGTCTCCCATTCATCTGGCATACCATCACCATCGGTATCTGTCAGGGCTGTTTCGCTATTCAACTCAGGCCAAGCGCTCCATGTACTACTGGCACCAGTGGGCTTGTTGTCCTCTTGTGAGTTGACAAAGCCTGCAGCATTGCCAGAACCGGTATGTGAGGCTCTTCCCAGACGAGTATCACTTACCATCATCTCATCAAACGAATCGCGGTGCAAACTGGCTCCGGCATACTGTAATACTTTCTCGTAGGCATCAGCGGCAGAGTGCGTTGTCGTGGTGATAAAATAGATGGGTTCTGACAGCTTGATACTGTCCTTGGTAGCCTGTGTCCATGTGCCATCACAATCGCTGGCGTTCACTTGGTTTATCACACCGACAGTCCAGTTGCTGCTGGTCACGTCGCTGTAGCTTGAGTTTACATTGCCAGTCACGTAATAGTGCCCCCATAGATGCAGGGCAGGTGCATAGTCAGGGTAGGTGGCTATATAAGAGTTGGTGCGAATACCGATGCCGGCAATACGTTTCCCTTTATTGTCTGTGGGCGAACCTGGTCCTGGCTTATAGTAGTTGTTCACAATATTGACGTTCATGCCTTCGCCACCATAGCAACCATTGCCACCGAAATTATAGATGACGTTATTGCGCATATCCATTCGCTCGTCTAACTGGGTGGTAGGACGTGGGCCAAGACGTGGGGTACGACTGCCATGATGTGCCAGCAGGTTGTGATGGAACGAAGCACCACTGCCTCCCCAGTTGCCACCATAGCCATGATTTCCTTTTGAGTGACCGGCAGCCACCAGACTTTGTGCCACAAGACACCATTGGACGGTGGTGTTTTTATTGCCAAGAACCGACAGACACTCATCGATGGACCAGCTTACAGAGCAGTGGTCTATCATCCAGTTCATCTGGTCGAATCCGCCAAAGCCATCCCATCCGTCAGCACCATCTTTCTTCACGTTCTTGTTGCCCAGACGGAAACGCATATAGCGTACGATGACATTATTGCCATGAATACTGCATGGGTAGTCGGCAATACAGATGCCATCTCCAGGTGCTGTCTGTCCGGCAATGGTTACATTGCTGGGGATGGACAACTCAGATTCCAAATGAATGGTACCACTAATGTCGAAGACAATAATCTTTGGCTTGCCGGGGGTCTGGGCCAACGACCATCGTAGTGACTGGTAACCACTATCTTTCAGGTTTTTGACGTGATAGACCGTACCACCACGTCCACCTGTGACATAGCGTCCGAATCCTTCTGCGCCAGGAAAGGCGGGTAGTTTTTCTTGAGCCTTCACTGTTATTGTAGATAATATCAAGGCTCCCAAAAGCATGAATTGTTTCAGTTTCATAATGTTTAGGGGTGGAATTTTTATTTCCACTGCAAAGATACTATTTTTATCCGAATCAGCAAATATATCAGGAAAAGATTGTCCTTACTGATTATCTGACCATTTTGCGGCAACGTGGTGTACCGTCGGCCTTGTGCTCTGTGATAATGTAGGTGCCGTGTTGAGGCTTGCTGATGCGCTGGCCTTTCAGATTGTAGTAACTGAACCCAACGGTAGATGCATCTGGTGTCAGGTAAATGATGTCTGTTGACTGGCTTAGGACGGGATAGTATTCATCCACACACTCCAAAGCATCAGTATTGCCAGCCTTCATGATATCTTCCACTAATGCGTTTAGATAGACCTCCAGATTGGTGTACCACTTCTTTTCTGCATCAAGGGTATAGGTCTTTCCGTCAGCTGCATTGTTGGGGGTTAATCCGTGGGCAGTTTCCCATTCATCAGGCATACCGTCGCCATCAGTATCGAAACCTGTAGGGCGTGAGCCTGTGGGGAAATCATTCTCGGTATAGCCCTCCACATCAGCCACTCGGTCAATGCGACCTTTCTTGCCTGTAACTGAACCGGTATAGGTAGCGGTGCCGTTTTCTGCTTCTTCCATATAACGGGCATCAACGACATCGCGGTCGAGGGATGCTCCACCATAGGCTAATACCTTCTGAAAGGCCGTCTGGGCTGTATGTGTTGTTACAAGACCTGAAGGCGCAGGAGATTCCATCCTGATTCTGACGCAGTCTGTACCATTGATTTGTTCGTAGGTTACGTCAGAGCCGTAATAGTGATTAGGATCTTTTGTATAGTATTCATCATTTTTGCTTGGTATCCCATTATCGTAGATGATGCGGCTCCAGTCGTTGCCAGTTTCATTATTCATCTGGTTACCGTCAATATAATAACGGCTGGTCATATCCCAGAAAGTCTGGTCATTGCCTGCGTTGCCACTACCGGCAAGAGACACGTTAGTAATATAGTTAGTAGAAGCTGCTGGACCTGTTTTATAGTAATTGTTGATTACATTAATCTGTCCACCGCCAGGTCCTCCGTAACAGCCATTACCACAGTTGTAGATCACGCAGTTGCGGAAGTCAACATTCTCTGCCTGTAATGTGTTACTCCATTGGTAGGTGCTATAGAGTTTGTTGCCGGTATAGCCCGACCAATTATAGCGTGCGCCATTAAAGCGTGGTGAGCGATTGTTGACGTGGCATATCAGGTTGTGATGGAAGGAGGCCAGTTTGCCGCCCCAGATACCTCCATAACCATGTGCTCCTTTATCGTGTCCTGCATTGTTGAGGCTTTCACCGATAGTACACCACTGCATAGTGAAGTTATTGTTGTCATAGAAGGAGGCTACTTCATCGATAGACCATGAGAAAGAGCAGTGGTCTAGTATGATGTTGGTCTTCTGTCGTGTCCAAGTGGCATCAGCACCATCGTTTACGTCTTTCTCTTCACCTCTGCGGAAGCGAATGAAACGGATAATGATTTCATTGCCATTGGGGAGTATTGTATAGTAGCGAAGCGTGATGCCAGGGTAGGGGGCTGTCTGTCCGGCAATGGTTGTATTAGCTGGTATCTTAAGGTCGCTGGTCAGTGGGATAACACCACCTACATCAAAAACGATGGTCTTGGCATTGGAGCCACCTTTCTTCAGACAGTAGCGGAGGGAGCCAGATGTTCCACTGCCGTCTTTCTCATTGTCTGATAGTGTGGTGACATGATAGACGGTTCCTTTACGTCCACCGGTGACGTAGCGTCCATGACCTTCTGCACCGGGGAAAGCTGGTATGTTATCCTCTGCCTTTGTTGTTAGAGATGACAGGATGAGAAGAACGAATAATGATAAGTAATAGAATAGAGATCTTTTCATTTGTATCGTGATAGTTGTTTGTAGCATCTGTTTTTGTTAAAAGAGACACGTCGCTCCATTTACTGAAGCGCGTGTCTCTTGAGATTTGAACCTAATCAAGTTCGGTGTCTTTCTTACTTGAAGATTTTCTTGCCATTCTTTACGATGATACCCTTGAAGTTGCTTGTAACCTTCTGACCAGCCAGGTTGAAGATAGCGCTCTTTGCAATCTCGTTCTTTATGGTAGAAATGCCAGTTTTGTCAACCTCGACAGGAGTAATCTCGATAGAAGAAATCAAGATGTTGCCAGTGCCTGAATATTTCTGGAAGGTGTAAGTACCTGCGTGTAGACCGAAAGTGATAACGTTTGCCTCAGAATGCAGTTTCAGGTCGGCTGCTACACCACCATCTGCATCCAGATGACAATAATTAGTACCACTTACGTTTACGTAACAGCTGCGATCAGGTGTGCAACCATTTACAAGCTTGTCTGCTGCGGCATCTTCAGCTTCAAGATTCTTGCAAGAGTTCTTTGTGCAGACAACCTTCACGTCAACGGAGTCGCCCTCAGCCACCTGGAAGGTGATGTTGGTGTTGCTCATCTGAATGTAAATCTCCTTGCCTTCGGGAACCTGATACTGAGCCTTCTCATCTTTCAGTACACTGAAGGTAAGGTTCTTTACAAAGAAATCTTTCTTGTCGGCGCTGATGGCACCACCTTCAACCTTGTAAACAGGACCCGTAGTAGATGAAGCTGTAGCTTCCTCGTCAATAACTGCTGTACCAGTAGTAACGACGATAGTCTTTTTCTCCTTGATAGGATCCAGCACGTAAACATCCTTAGTGGTGCTCTTGGTGGTGAACTCAGCATAGTCACCGTTGATAATCTTAGAGTAAGCTGTTATGGTAGCAGACTCCTCCAGAGTGATAGAATTTGTCTTTTCCTCATTGTCACCATTCACCAGAATATAGTTTTCAGCACCTTCATAGGGAGAAGTGACGGTAACATTTGCACCATTAGCCTCGATGGTAGGAGCGTCAAATGAGAAATTAACGTTAGCCTCGTTGTCGGCACCTTCACAGATATAGTCTGCATTAGCTTTTCCGTTATCGAAGTCAAAGTAAGCCTGGAACTTAACGGTCTGGTTAGCATAACATTTGATAGGTTCGGTGTAAACAGGGCTCTTCTCGTCGGGGGTTGAACCGTCTGTAGTATAGGTAACGATAGTGTTGTCACCATCAGCCTTAACAGTCTTACAGGTCACCTCACGATACCAGAGACCTCCTTCGTAAACCTGTGGACCAACCTTAACTGAGGGAGTACCAACAGCCTCCTTGGCTTCTACGATAATGTAGCTAAGGAACATGTCACCATTATATGAACCCATATACAGAACATCATCAGTTCCCCAGTCATTTGGTACTGTGTACTCAAATTTGAATCCTGCTACAGTTGACTCCTTAAAATCAGCAGTAGGAGCGTCGTTCAGAGGATTAGATAGATCGGCACTCTTTGAAAGCTTGGGATAACGTGCATCCTTACCAGTCTTGTTATTTCCCTGCAAGAAGACAATAATCTTTGATCCAGCGGTAGGTCTCATGGCAATCACGTCCTGAGCGTTCTTCAGACGCAGTGAATTAAGGTGCTTGCCATATTCACCATACTTATCAACGATTTCTTGAGTTACATACAGAGGGGCTTTCTCTACACCAAGTGTATCTGTAACAGAAAGGTCCGTCGATCCCTTACCTGTTGATACAGAACCACCTGTAACATCAAGAAAGAAATCGTCGCCGAAGAGACCACCTTTGGTACGTGAGCCTGTACCATTGTTGGTGTAGTCATCACAAACCAGTACATAGCTGTGCTTACATACTTTAATGTCTGTTACTGATGCGGCATTAGTTGCACCAGCAAAGCCCATGAGGGCTAAGGCTAAAGTAAAAATCTTTTTCATAATTTAATAATGTTAGTTAATAATAAAGTTGTTAGTTATTCTTTCTTTTTAATATCCTCCCCTGTACCCTGATGATGCAGGGGAGGATGGATATCATTCTTTGACGAGATAGGTTTGGTTGGGCGTATCTCCATAATGTACAATAGTGATACCTTCCGTCTTTCCTTTAACGGCAACTCCAATCATAATTTTTGAGTTTGTTTTGTTTCCCTTGTCGTCTTTTACTACTCTTAGGATTTCAAATCTGCCTGTTTGAGCAGAGTAGGTATATTCGTACATGGGTGTAGCTTCTGTATTAGACTCGTCGACCCAAGTTCCCTCTGTGGTTCCTTGGCTCATCTTTACAATAACAGAGTCGGCCTTGACAAAGTCGAGACTTTCTACAAAACCCTGAACCTCCTCGCCATAAGCGTTTTTCTTAACGCCAGATGCACGTACCCATTTAGTGCCAGTCAGTGCATCGTGGTGACTAACTTCCTGTGAATTGGAGTAGTTATCCACCCATGATGGATTATCAGTATTGGTATCTTCGTATTCATTGGCTTTGGAGCATGATACCATCCCGAGTCCCAACAATGAAGTAACAACTGTGATAATAGATAATCTGAATTTATTCATAATTCTTACTTTTCAAAAATCAATTCTCAATTTACTGGTTACGCCATCTAGAAGCACCAACGTTGTTGTTGTAGATATCATTGTTCTTGTCTTTAAAGAACAAGTTTACATTGTACTCTTTTGCTGTTCCATCAAGAGCATCTGCACGGTGCATATTCTGATCAGCAGAAGTGTTTGCTACGTGAGGTGGACATGGCTGTATCATCAAATCCGTAGCAGAGATATTGGCAACCTTTACATCCAATGTACCGTTTAAAGTAGCATGATTTGCTGTTACTAAGAGTTGGAATCCATTTTCTTCAGAAGTCCAACGGTTAGCGCTAAAGATACATGGTGGATTCGTTCCCGACAAATCATTGTTTGTTGACCAGTTATTGTCGAAATTTAATGTAACATGCGCTCTTCCCTTATCTCCACCAAGGTTTTGGGTGTCCTCAATCTGTGAACCCCACATCTGCAGTACGCGCTGGTCTGCAGGTTGCTTACAGAGTACAAACAGATTGTTCTTCACGTTGTAAACAGAACCATCAGGCATACCAACCATCTTGATAAGTGCACCATTGGCACGTGTATTGAAGTTGATAAATGTGTTGTTCTGAATGGTAATGTTCCATGCACCAGCCTCCCAGTTAAGAGCTGTCTGCTCTTTAATTAGAGTGGGGTAGGGACTGTCGTAGAATGTGTTCTCAACAATCTTCATGTCTTTATAGAGGTTTGATGCTGCATTTTGAGCCGAACCGTCAATGAAGCAATAACCACCAGCAGCAGCATTGTAGTAGCCACAGTCATAAATCAAGTTGTTCTTAATGAGTACATGGTTCCAAATCTTGTAGTTCTTTCCCTGCTCGCGAATAAATCCACGAACCATACGTTTGAAGCTACAGTTCTCGATAACCAATGAATCAAGCGTTACTGCCATACCATTAGAGTACATGTTGAAGAAATAGTTTCCTGCAGCAGTACCTAGTCCGGCTTGAGTATCTCCATAGTTCAATGCTTTAGGGTTATCGAAGTCAATGTCATAGAAAGCAAGTTTCTTCATGTAGATCTCACCACCCTCACCAGCTTCAGGCTGACGACCGAACATAAAGCAAGTGTATGGCCCCTGCCACTGTTCTCCGTTAGTGCCTTGCTCGTAGATAGCAGAACTCTTTCCAAGACCACATATAACCTTTGCACGAAGTCCTTTAGCGACATCGTCCGGATTAGTGCGTAGTACAAAACCCTTACAGGTTATATCGTTACCATCCAGGTAATATGTCTTACCACCTTCCAAGAGGAATGTCTGTCCTTCTGCATAGTCTGCGTTTGAGATGAAGTCATAGAGCGTCGGACTGATAGGAGCAGCGTCATATTCGCTTGCTAAGGCAAATACGTCAGCTCTACTCTCATCTCGATTTGGAATTGCAAGACTGGCAGCTTCGGCCATCAATTGTTCATGGCTCAACAGAATAGGCTCACCTGGAGTTCCGTCTGAACGCTGTGTCACGGTGTTATATTTTGCATCAACGGGAACACTGATGAGCGGATCAATTACGTCAATGACATAAGTTGAGTTCTTGGAAAGACCTGTGATGACAATGTAACCACGAGTGTAATCCTCCTCTTGAATCTCGTATTTCTTCCATTTCTCGTCAACCGATGCGTTAGGATTGTTTGGTGACGGAGTAACAGTCAGATACTTGTAACCGAATTTGCCGTTTGAGTCAATATTAAAATGCTCATAGTAAGCAGCAAGCTTCTCCTGATCTTCTTCCGTATTGAGGTCAAGACCAACTTCATTGATGGTCTTATGCAGATAGACGTGCATAGTCTCTTCAGTCGTTTCTGCCTGATTGACATAGATGACATTAGGAGTCGGATAGCGTGGGTCTGTAGATATTCCCATATATTCTGACCACTGACGACCACTTCCGTGTCCATACCAGTTAGATGCATGGGCAAAGGTTGTTTCATCTCCTTTGATATTACGATCTAATGTAGATAGAGCACGGATGGCAAAACGATAGTCGGTAGAATACTGTAAATCCTTGATAAGCAAGTCCAGGACTTTAGGACCTACGATTGTGTCAAGTAGCAAATCGCTAGTGCCTTGAACCTTAGCCCATGCTTCAGGTCCACCGCTTACTTTTGGTTGTAATGCCATCTGTACCTGATATCCGGCACAGTCATTCACACCATACCAATAAAGGTGGATTGTATTACCGTTTGGGTAGTTGCCGTCTAGACCGCTGTTGTATTGGTAGTCGGAACCTTTCGCACGATTTTCGTCTCTGATGAACATGGTCATAAACTCTCTGTTGGTATTGGTTGACGAACTATTATTGTCGTCTTCCTTACACGACACGGTAAAAACAGATGTGCCGCACAGCAGGAGTAACATGATGTTATTCAGTGTTTTCTTCATAACTGTAATGTTTTACTTTAATTTGTCCCTTTTACCTCTTAATAACCATAATAGTTCTCGTAGGCACCTGCAGAACGCTGGATAACCAAGTTTGGATAGGGGAGAATATACCTTACAACGGGTAGTTGGTCAGCTGTTGGGATGGTTGATGGGAAAGCCTGCGGGGCTCCATCCTTATATAAGTACAAGTTGCCACCATCATCACAGCGGATGTATCCATAAAATGAATATTTACAATAATTATTGGGTAAACCTGCCTCTTGATCACCCCAACGGTAGAAGTTGGCATGTTGCCATGTGTAATTACCTTCAAAGCCGCTAGTAATCTGAGATGTCATAGGATCGGAGTCTGCGCGTTCATAAGCATTATAGATGCGTAAGCTAGGCAGAGACTGATTGGGATATTTTTGTAATACATTTCCCGAACCATCGACCAAATAACCATACATTTGTGAGTAGATTGCAGCACGGCGTAGTGCCAAGGGCTTCACCTCGCTAAAATAATAGGGGTGGTAGTGAATTGTAGTCGGTAGACGACTGATATTGTATAGATTATCATCGTGCTTGTTAATGGCACTTTCGAACTCTATAGGACTACCAGCGTTACGATAACCTGTAGCATAATATCTCAAGAAACTATAAACAATTTCTTCAGCATAGGTATTTGTGCGTACAAGATCGCGCCAACGACTATTCTCACCAGCAAATTCCCATTTGCGCTCATCCAATACGGCTTTCTGAAAAGCAATTTCATCAGCTTGTGCAGCTGTGATGAAAGTTGGATCGCCATCATCGAATGCACGGTCGTGGACAAGTTTGAGACGATTTACGGCCTCAGTTGTAGGACCACCATTTAATGCATTGGCAGCTTCTGCATACATCAACAGCACATCTGCATAACGCATATATGGGTAGTTGATTCCTGTAGAACCTGTTGTAGTGTTACCTAAGGCAGAACCCTCGGATGTCCAAAGCTTAGACCACTTGTTGTTATGTACGGTGTAGTCGTTACGGATAAGTATGGAGTCGCCATCATTGTTTTTGTTGAGACCATAGTACCACATACCGTTAACAAACTCACGACGTTTGTCGCCCGTACGGAACAGGAAACGATAGAATGCATTCAGACGACCATTGCCACTTGCAGCACCCCATGCGCCAATGGTCTTGCCTTCATTGGCAGTATAGGTTGGGCCCTGAATATAGCCAGTGTTGCCTGTTGACTCCTTAGCGAATGGAATCTCAAAGATAACGTCATCATCGTTAATCACTTGATAGTTACATTCGTTGACAAAGACATCCTGATAGCTGCTCTTCAGTGCGTGCGTTCCGCTCTGATATACAGAGTCTGCATAGTCACGTGCGATGGTGTAGAAGTCTTTCCAGTTATCTGGACGTTTCATCGTACCATAACTCTTCTTATCTGATTTGTCTGGGCGAAGAGAGTAGCCACCTGCTGTCAGTGCTATACGGGCAATCATTGCCTGGGCGAACTCCTTAGAGCAATGCTCCACAGTAACACTCTTCGTGTTTGACATATAAGGAGCAATGGCTTTTAAGTCCTTAATCAATGTGTCTTGAATAGCCTCACGATCAGTTACAGGGAGAATATACTCGGCACGTTGGCTGGCAGGAGTGAAAGAGAACGGCATGTCGCCAAACATCACAACGAGGTCGTGGTATATCATGGCTCTAAGGCATTTTGCCTCACCAATCCACTGCATAACCTCTGCGTCTTGTGTCCATTCTGGATCATTTTCCTTGTTCTGGTAGAACTTGGAGTTTTCTGCTGAAGCAATAAACTTATTGCAGTATTCAATCAGGTTGTATGCAGCAGTCCAGAATTTCTGGATGTCGCCACCTTGATCATCACAGTCGAAACGTGCATATGTGGTATGAGAGTGGGCACTCGCGTTACTAGTCTGCATATCTACGTCACTATTCAAGATAAATGTACGCTGATAGGCGTTGCCATATAGGTCGTTGACCAGTGCTTGGGCATAAACACCATTGAGCGCACGTTCCATCTCTGATTTCTGGCTGAAAACAAATTCTCCTGAATAAGCAGATGGCGCTTCTACGTCCAGATAATCATTGCATGAAACCAACGCCAATGCGGCTACTCCTGTTAAAAGAATATTTTTGATTTTCATATCTATGTCTAAATTAGAAGGTGATGTTAGTTCCAAAAACAAAGCTGCGGCTGCGTGGATAACGGTTGTAGTCCATACCGCAAGTCAGACCAGTCTGGATGTCAACCTCGGGGTCATAACCGGAATACTTGGTGATGATAAACAGATTGGAGGTTGATACGTAGAAACGTGCCTTTGAGATACCCCATTTCTGAGTCAGGTTCTTGGGAAGCGTGTAACCAACGGTGATGTCATTGCAGCGCAAGAAAGAACCATCTTCAATAAAGTATGAGTGGGTAATCTTCTTTGTTACGTCCAGTGGATTCCACAGACTTCTATTTGCATTTGCAGGCAAGTAAATCAGTTCGGTACTGTTGTCGATGTGCTTCAACATATAAAGCACCTCACCTTTCGTACCTGTAAGACTACCGTTCAAATCGTTGTACTGCCATCCGTCTGCAAACTTCGCAAGTACATTGTTGAACTTCTTACTATTACCTTCAGAAGAAGATAGAGTGTAGGCTGTCGCATTGTTGATGTCGAAGTCTACCATATAGGTGAAGTTAGCAGTGAAGTCGAAATCCTTATACTGACCACTCAGACCAAAACCTCCTTGGAACTTAGGATTGGTATTACCAATTACCGTACGGTCGTTCTCAGTGATACGTCCGTCACCATCCAAATCTTTAAACTTTATTTTTCCAGGAAGGGTTGCTTTTCCGCTATTTGATTCACCAGAAATGTCATTGATAACTGTCACGTAACCATCCTCGCGAGGTGCTTGGTTGTTTTTTGTTCCATTATCCAATGCACTAGATCCCCAGGGAATAGCACGGTAGTCTGTGTCAAAGTAGAATTCGTCAAAGCCATAAAGACCATCATAAACGAAACCGTAGATCAAACCTACCTCATCACCTACGCGTAAGCAATAGTCATTATAACTAGATTTCCATCTGTTGTTCTGATCCCATACAACATTATCGGTACCGTTCAATTTGTCAATTTTCATCTTGTTGTGGCCAAAGGTGAGGTTCGCACTCAGTACATAGTCCTTCCCCTGCAGAATATCGCCACTGATAGATAGTTCAATACCCTTGTTGGTCACCTGACCGATATTCTGCATCTGGCTGGTATAACCTACGGGAAGCAGATCTGACTTGTAAAGCAAATCACGGGTGGTGTTCCAATAGAACTCAGGTGTAATAGTCAAACGTCCGTTGAATAACTGGATATCTGCAGCCAAGTTACGAGTAATGGTTGTTTCCCATTTAATCTTTTGGTTATAGAACTGTGCACCACTATTGTTGCCATAATATTGTTCTCCAAGTGATGATACTTCGCCAAAGCCGGGACCACCAGATGAGTTGATGGCATATAGTTCACGGTAGAGGTCGGCGCTGATACGGTTGTTACCAGCTAGACCAAATGCTGCGCGAATCTTTAATTGACTAATCCATCTGATATCCTTCATGAACGGCTCCTCAGAAACAACCCATGCTCCAGAAATTGAAGGGAAGTAACCCCACTGATAGCCAGGCGCAAACTTCGTACTACCATCAGCGCGCATAGTTGCAGAAACCAAATATTTGTGGTTGAAGTTGTAACTGACTTGACCGAAGAATGATGCCGTACGATCAGGTGTCGAAAGGCTTGTGGTAGCATATTGAGGCGTACCAAATCCCATGTTGTTCCATGCTTCTTCGGCAGTAAACGCACGTGGGAAATAGCGATTAGTCATATCGTTGTAGCGTGTCTGGCTCTCATAAATCTCTTGACCCAGTAAGAATGATAAGTTGTGAACATCTTGCAGTGAGAGGTTGTAAGAGGCAGTATTCGTCCATACATAGTTTAGACGCTTGGTATTCTCAAGTGTTGCTACAGGTTGGGTGTTATTTGCCTTACCAGTACTTGTTAATGCACCATAGAAACGACTCTTGTCGGACCATTGAAGACCAATGGTAGCCTCTGAGCGTAAACTCAAGTTGCTGATAGGTTTCCAGTTCAGCGCTACACTATTTGTATAGGTATAGGTATGCTTAATCTGCTGATTGATGGCAATGTCATTTCTTGGGTTGGTGTATGTAAACAGTTCTTCCTCGTCGGGGTCTGCATAAGTGGGGTCTACATAACCGAATTCACGAAGACCGTTAGTTGGACGATACTGCAGTACATCTATAATACCGCCGGTACCTACGTTTTCTCCTCCAGCACCTTGATCACGACGGAAAGTGAACTTCGGATTAAATTGGATAGAGAAGTTTTTACTCACTTTGACATCGGTCTTAAAGTTGATGTTCGTGCGACGAACGCCTGAGCCCAAAATAATACCCTTATCTTCGCTTTGAGTCAGCGACAGGTTAAACTTTACACTCTCAGAACCACCACCGATGGTGACGTTAGTAGAGTAGTTAACAGGTGTTTCGCCCATTACCTCGTCCTGCCAATCGTATGAAGGTAAACGTGAGTACATATCCAAGTCATAGGGGTTGCCGAAGTTGGCACGGAAGAATTTTGCGTTAGATGAACGCATGCCATTACAAGCGTGCCACTGATATTGGTAGTTGGCAAACTGCTGTGCATTCATCAGATCCAGCTTCTTTGAAAGGTGACTGATGCTCAGGTTACCATTGAATGATACCTGTATCTTGCCTTCCTTTGCCGACTTGGTGGTTACTACCACTACACCATTACCACCCTTGGCACCATAGATGGCTGTCAGGGAAGCATCCTTCAATACGTCGATAGAGGCAATGTCGGTAGGGGGAATATCGTTGATATTGGATACTTGGAAACCATCGACGATATACAGAGGCTCATTTGACTGGGTCACTGAGGTACCTCCACGTACGCGGATGTTGACATCTGCGCCTGGCTGACCATCGACAGTAGTTACCTGTACACCTGATATCTTACCTTGCAAGGCAACTGCAGCGGAAGTAACGGGCACAGCCTCAAGTTTCTTACCAGAGATAGACCCCACAGAACCAGTCAGGTCTTTACGGGCTTTACTTGTGTAACCAACTACAACGACCTCTTCCATGATATTACTGTCGTCTTCTAACACGACTCTCATGTTCAGTCCAGCTGCCAGTTCCGCAGGTTTTGTTCCGATGTACGAAATGATAATTGTCTTACCCTTCTTTAGGTTAAGGGTGAAGTTTCCGTCAAAATCTGTCACCACTGCGTTCTTGGGATTACCCTTTTCTACCACGGTAGCACCAATGACGGTTTCGCCAGTTTGGTCGAAGACTTGTCCTTTTGCTGTTGTCTGTGCCATTGCTTCGGGTGGAGCTAGCACGTAAAACGCTGCCAAAAGACATAGTTTGCACAATAATTTAATTGCGGACTTCATACTTTGCTTTTGTTTGTTGTTAGGTTGTAAATGTTAATAGTATTCTTGTTTGTTTTAGTTTTTTGATATGAACTTAAAAGTTCAAATCGCTGCAAAGTTAAGTAAAATTTTTGAACTAACAAAATTTTATAAAAAAAAATATGAGACATTTTGAAAAATGCCTCATATTGTTTGAAAAGGTGTTAAACGGTGCTATTTTATCACGCGTTTCTTACCATTGATGATGTAAAGACCTCTCTGCATGTTCTTTACGCGCAAACCCTGCATGTTGTAGATGACACCATTGGTATTGACTGTAGCCTGTATGTTCTTGACACTTGTCAAACTGCCGGCAACAGGTCCTTCCGGACCAAATCCTCCACGGATGTTGGCTGCGCGGATGGTGAGTGTGTCTTTCGTCGGGTCAATGGTGATATCGTTGAATACACCATTGTTGGAGATGCCAACAAACTCCCCATTCTTGAACAAGGCGCAAGCTGTCATGCCGTTGTCTGTCATGTCGAATGTTACTGTGTTGTTCTCGTACTTGGCATCTGAGGGAGCGTCCAACTGACGTGCATTTCTCTGTGCGTTGGCAGCCCAATCGCCCAGTACATTCTCGATAGAGTATGTCTGCAGTGCACTTGCATCCAGAATCGTATTCAGTTTGGTATTCTGTTTTGTGAAGGTCACCTCATTCTTTGCAGGGGTGATATCCTGACCATTGGCATTCTTTGTTCCATATTCACCTGCAACGCTGTAGTCGCAGTTCAAACCATTGAGGTTCCAACGTGTGCTGGCAAGTTTTTCACCACTATCAAGTAGGGTAGTGTTCAGATATACGCAGACAGGATTGTCGCTCCATGCGCGTCCGAAGTTGTAGGTGCCTGCATTATTCTCAATCGTACAGTTGTTGAACACATAGAGTTCGCTATTGGCAGTAATGGTTGCACTGCCGCGTACTTCATTCACCAACTTCACGTTGTTGTAATAAGCCTTGCCATTACCACAGAGGTAGTCGACGGTACCGTGGAGTTCTCCGCCCTCGAAATAATACAGACCGCCTACCTTATGAGAATAATAGGTGTCCTGATGTGACAACAGGAATACGTTCTTACAGATGGTCTTGGTTCCCTGATCGTGCAGTGATGCGGCTCGTCCGTCATTACCGCCATAGGCAAAGTCGTTCTTCAGAGAGATGTCTTGCATGTAAAGTCCTTCACCTGTATTGTTCAGCAGGTCGGCTGTACCTAGTCCTTCCTGAACAGGACGTGTCGTGATGATGGTGTTTTCTGCACTTTGTCCGATGAGTGAGATATTCTTACCGGAAATCACGGTTTGTACTGTGTTGCCTAAATCGTAGATTCCGTTTGGCAGGAAAATCTTTGCCCCCTCAATACCCTTTGCCACCTCAATAGCATCGAGCAGACTGCTGGCATCTCCTTTCTTGACGATAAGCCATTCGCCCTGCTTGTCATAGTTTGTGGTTGTCGTATTAAACACTGTGATACTATGGATATAGACAGCACCATTGCTGTTGATAGTCAGCGTTAGCGTACCTTCTTCGCCCTCATAGTCAAAAGAGCCTGCACCACCGTCGTTTTCAACTTTTGCTGCAATGCTTGTACCATTACTGGCCTCGATGGTGGCACCGGTAGCAGAATGCTGACAGAGGGTGAAGTTGATGGTAGCCTTCTTGCCAACGAGTAATTCTATCTTGTCTCCATTCTTGAATGCCCAGCCATGTTGCTTGTCGTGCCAGTAGCCACTGCCAGTAGAATTGAAGCCCTCATGGTCTTCATCATAGAAAGTGACGTTGGTCAGGTCGTAAACGTATTTACGACTGTCGCTTGGAACTTCAATCTCTGTCTCAATGGCATAGAGTCTTGTGTCGCCGGTGATAATATCTGCAGTGGTGAACTTGGCACCAACGGAATTCTGTTTGAACCAACCACGTGCTTTGTAACCTTCCTTCGTGGCTTTTACGTTGGTGATATCGTAGGCAAACTGACCGATAGTGGCGTCTTCCTCGACAACTTGTTTCGTTAATTCAGAACCATCAACACCGATGTAAGTCAGTGTATAGTCTGGCTTCTGGATGATGTTGAGCACATAGTCCATCTGCGTCTCACCGGCGGTCATGGGGACGGTCACCTTACAGGCTGTTGCTGTACCTTCGTAAGTGATAGTGCCAATTTCGCCGTTGGCAGCTGTTACATCCGTCAACGGGTTATCTGTACTTACCATGGCTTCAGACTTCGACAACTTCAGTGTGGTCTCATACTGTTCTCCGAATACGTCTTCTACCGAATACTCCTTGTTGTTAATCTTAAATGAAGTCAAGACTGGTATGTCTTTCTCTGTGCCAGATAATGTTCCTTCAATGACAATATCAGAGAATCCTACATGTTTGCCTGGGTCCATACTATAGAGGTTAATAGTCAAGCCACAGGCACCCTCTGCAACAGTTGCACCAGTTATATTGTATGAGATATTACTGAATGTCAGACCGGCTTCATCTGTATTGGCTGGTTTTTCTCCGTTGTCGCGGTTGGGAAGTATACCACTTGCCAGCGTCTTGGTTGTTCCGTCAGGGTTCTTCCATGCAATGTCAAGCTTACCTCCATTAGTGCCATAGCGAGTGGATTTGAAGCTGACTTTTGAAGGAGTGAAACTTAAACCGGGCTTAGGGGTGATTGTGAAGTTAATGGCGTTGCCATCATTGGCAGCACTTTCTTTCGCTGTAACGTTGAACCAAGTCTGATTCATGTTCTTGTTGTCCTTGCCTTCAAGGATAACACTGCTTCCATGTGATATCTTACTGCTAAGGAAATAGTCGGCATTTAAAAAAATTGCCGTCTGTCCTTCAGTGCCTTGGTTGAATGCGAAGGTTGCTGTTACAGCCTCGTTGTCAAGTGTCACTTTCTCCTTTGGCGCATACTGAGTGACAGAAATGCAGTAGTAATAGTTGTTTACGTCGGCAGATGTGATTGCTACATAGCCTGCTTCTGCATCACTCTTTTTTGCTTTATATGAGTTCTCTTCTGTCAGCACATCTGTATTGGCGCCGATAGTATACTTGGAGTAGCCAGGATAACCTTTTACTGTAACAAGGTCGCCAGCGTTCCTGACAGGAACTTTGAATACTGCACCAGTAGCAACCTGAATGTTGTTACCGTTGTTACGGAAAGAGGCACCATTAGCCTCAATAATCATCTTCAATCCGTTTTTCTCCAAAGCCTCAACTTCTCCAACTTCACTGCTTCCCGAGAAAGCCATTGTGGTTGTCATCACGTCTGCATCACCATAGTTCCATGTGCCTGTGATGTCCTGTGAAACTGGTTGAGGCTCGTTATCTTCGTTTTGTGTAACACTAATCGAAATCAGATACTGTCCCTTGTTGATAATTTCTACATAGCCTTTGGCGACATCAGTTGCTGTTGCCGTGTATCTGGTTGTTGCCTCTGTTGCATCAGTTCCTGCAATGGAATATGCGAAGTATGGTGCAGAGAAACCTATAACTGTCACCACGTCTTTTTTGCCCTGTACGGGCACTTTGAAAACGACAGGATTACCTGTCTGAATAGAGTTTTCGTTGTTACGGATAGTCTGTCCGTTAGCCTCGATAGTTAACAGTAATCCGTTGTTTTCAACAGCGGCAATGGTTCCTGTCTCGGTTGAACCAGACAAAGCTACTGCAGCAGCAACTACGTCGGCATTGGTGAAGTCCCAAGTTGCTGTTTGGGGTAAGTCTGCATGAGTCACTCCGCAAAGGATGCTGAGCAGACCCAACAAAGAGAAACGTAATAGTTTGTTCATGTTGTTTTTGTTTAGTTAGTTATAATTATTGTTTTATCTGTTTTAGTAATATAAACCGATGCAAAAATACAAAGATTGTTTCGAAGTGCCAAATATTTTACCTTATACTTAAAAAAATATATCACTAATAGATATAAAAGAGAAAGCGAAGCTATCATGCCTCGCTTTCTCTTTGGTTCTTACTTAACAATAATCTTACGTCCTTCTACGACATAGATACCAGGCTTCAAGCCTTGGGTTGAAGTTGCCCTTGGACGTATCAATCGACCGCGAAGGTCGTATATATCGAAGACACTGGAATCACCGTCAGCAATCTGGGTCTTGATACCCGTGGCTATCGACTTGACGAAGAGTAATCCTTCACTGATGCGACTGTCGTCCCACTCAATACCGTAGTAGGATTCAACGATAGGAGAGCCAACAAACTTCGTCACACCACTCCAAATACGGATGCTGTCTCCTACAGCCAATGTGTTATTTGAAACAGGCTCTACGCGAATGGTACCATTGATAGTCAGTGTGCCAATGTTTTGCAGGGCCGTACAACCATTAACACTGGCCGTAGTACACTTGCTGGCACCTACTACATAAACTGCAGACTGGTTCAGTGTGACATTCTTTCCACCGAAGAAAAGCGAGCCTGAAGTTGCACCTTTATAACTGCCTGGACGTAAGGTTCCATTAACCTCAACCGAGGCATTCTCCAGTTGTTTTGAGGTAAGATTTGCTCCTGAGAAGATGGCATCTTGCGCTACAGTCAATTTGCCTGTACCCAGTTTTCCAGAGGTAGAGAGACACAACTCACCTTCCTTTACAGTGGTAGTACCTGTATTGGTGTTGACAGCCGACCATGTCACCTTACCACTACCTAATTTCACCAGATTAGAGTTTGCGGTGACTTTTACAGAAGAGCCCCAGTTGGCATCATTTCCTACCTGCCATGTGTTGGTTCCACTTGTGCCGTTACCAAAGTCACAGATGCCTCCTAGTTCACCACTGCCGGTTAGTTTTCCTACACGGAAGGTCTTGCTCGTGTTGAGTACCACAACACCGCTTGGGACGTTGAGAGTGCCATTAGGCATGCCGTTGCTGGTGTCAAGGGTGACGCGGCCACTTGGGTCACCATTGCTGGTTACGCTTAACGTGCCGGCGAAGTTGCTAAGCTTGAGGGCCAGATGTGTGCGGGTTGCATACCAGTAGTTGGGACTTGTACCACCTTTGCGTACGGGACAAGAAACTGTGAGTGTGCCCTCACCGGTGATGGTGTTGGTATAAGTGGCATCGTTCACCGTGTTCCATGTTCCAGTCTTGCCCTTCGGAATATTGATTGCGTAGCTGGTTCCAGTGCTTTCGTCTAAACGTCCACCTTGGAATTCAACAGTCTTGGCAGGCGTGTTGGCACCGAGACATTGTACGGTACCAGCGGCAATTACTAACGTGTTGAGGCTGGGGTTGTTGACATTAAGCTTCATCCATCCAGAGCCTTTCTTCGTAAGTTTTGTGCCACTCATAGCTCTGTCTACGATGAAGTCGGTAGAGTTGTTGATAACACCACCAATCTCGCTATCGAACTTAATGGCAGAACCATTGGTGACTTTTTCTGTAGAACGTAGCTCTCCTCCGTTCTCAATGATAAACTTGTCTGCAGCAGTAGTCACTGCGCCAAGATTACCCTTTTCCTGTGTGGAGTTGGCTAATGAGGTTACGACGACTACACCACCTGAGATGCGGTTACCGCCAGTATAAGAGTTATCTGTCTTAATGGTCAATAGACCTTTTCCGCTCTTTTTGAGTGCTGATTTTCCTGTGATAGCACCAGAGCCCTGCATCGTGTAAGCCTTCGTGTTCTCCACATAGATGGTGTCAGCCTCCAGTTCACTGTTGATATTAACGGTAAATTGGGCGGCATCATCACCGAAGAAAACATCATCACCAGTTACGAATGTTGTCTTATCTTCACCCTTGGCAAAGTTCTTTGTGTTGTCCAGATCCCATACGTTACTCTCCGATCCCATCCAGTTAATGGTGTCGGCACTGCGCATACCTTCTATAATAATATATAGGTTGTCATTCTCAATGCTGAGAGCGGCCTTCTTGTTAGAAGGCACCCCTTCGATGCGGATGTTGTTGATGCTTCCTTTGATTTCCGTAGCCTTACCGATGAGATATTTGCCTGGTTCAATGTCACCTTCACCATGGTATGCAATCTCAATGACAGGTGTCAAATGTTCAGGACCATATAGCCAACTCTTAGTCTCAATGTTGAGGTACTTCGTATTGATCTGATCGGCCGTGAAATCCTCGTAGAGATCAACTACAATGCGTGAACCAAAGCCCAACAGTAAACTGTCGGTTGTGATTGTACCACGATTGTCTGCACGACCAGGACGCAGAATGGATGCATAGTCCATCTTGATAGAGCGGAACTGACCTCCATCACTGTTTAGTTCGGCAAAACGGTTGAGCCATAGGGGTGAATTCTTCATCGTACCATCGAAATTCAGTGTACCTGCCCAGATATTCGTCTCGCCTGTATGCGTCATGTCAACCTTGGGCAACTCCAAAATACCGTCACCCTGTTTTACCAGACGACCATTCCCACTGATACCACCTCCACTGACAGTGCAGGTATAGGTCACATAATTAATCTTTGTATCCTTTGTGGTACACTCGCTGGCAGCAGAACCTTGTACCCATGTGGGGACGTTGAATGTCAGAACCTCGGGCTGAGCGCCATCCTCGATGGTGATATTGCTATTTGTCGTCTCGCATACCATGACATGTTGTCCGTTCAGACTGCTGTTGATGGTTCCATTGTTCAGCACCTCCACGCGTCCTGTTGTGGTCAGTGTGGGTGGTGCCATGGTGATTCCCTCGAGTTCGCCAAGATAGAAACTTGGACGTGGTGGCTGATTGTATCCACACATCTGCCATACCATGGCGTTGCGATACTGATGGTCGTACCATAGTGATGGGATGCGCCATTTGGTGGTCGTTGGGGTAGAGTAGATGCGGATATTGTTATCAGCGGTGCGCATGATGACTTCTTCGCGCCAGTCACCTAAGATGTCGCCTTGGAAACAAGGTGTTCCCTTCGTGTCATTATTGGTCATAGAGCCTTCCATCGTGTATATGGGACTCCAAGAGCCATATTTGGCAATGCAGCCGGCAGTATTCTTGCCGTTAACATAATTGAATGTTTCTTCAAGCAGATCACCATCCCAATAGATACGCATATTCTGGTTGACACCAGCCTCTGTGATGCCGGGGACGGTCTTGCATGTTACAAGACTGATGGGGCCAATATCAGTTGGCGTGCCCATCGAGCCGGGGAAGTCATTCGTGAAGTTTCCTGCCATACAGCGACCTACGTCACTGTTGGCGATATAGCGGTAAAACACCTTTGATGTGGTGGCGTCACGGTAGTTTGTTCCTGGGTTGTCTTCCATGCAGGCAAATACCTCATGACCATGACGGTAGGGATCCAAGTCACCAACCTGTTCGGCGTCACCATGTCCAAAGCCTGTTGTTGAGAGGCCCTTGCCATTGTCGTCGATGACCATTGATCCATACACAATCTCGTCACGACCGTCCCAGTCTACATCGGCTACGCAGTAGTTGTGATAGCCCTGCCCCTTCCAAGGACCATTACTGTTGTTGAACCAGCGCCAGCGCTCTGTGAGCTCGTGTGTGGTGGGGTTTACGTCATAGGCAATCATCTTGTGACGGGTGTAGATACCACGTGCCAGGAATATGCTTGGTTTCTTACCATCTAAATAAGGTGCTCCGAAGAAATGCTTTGAACTGCGATGCTGCCATCCGGAATGTCCCCATTCTGTGGCCAGGTCGGCACCAGCCGTCTCCCTAAGTTTCAGGGGGTAGGGCATAACTTGATACTTCGCACCTGTCTCGCCATTAAAATATAATAGGTATTCCCCGTCGGTGCAGATAAACCAGTTTACGCCGCCGCCATAGTCACCACGTACATTTGAGTTCGCGTTACCCACTGTATAAGTGTTGCCGTCACGCATGTGCATGGTCAGACCGTCAGTGGCACGCATGACGCACTCTGCCTTGCCGTCACCATCCCAGTCGTAAGCCATGATGTTCTGCTCATTATTCTGGAAGTCTGCCATGTTAGGACCGCAGTTGATCCACCACAAACGGGTGCCATCGAGCTTGAAACATTCGAAGATGGTGTATTCCTTTGTGCTGACACCATTGATTACCGGACCGTACTTGGGGTATGACTGCTCCATCTCACTCAGGTTGTCGAACTTCATGATGATTTCCAGTTCGCCGTCGCCATCGACATCAGCGCAGGTCGCGTCATTGGGTACAAGCATACTCTTGATACCTTCATGATTGAGTTGAATCTCTGTGTAGCTGGTACTCCAGTTCTTGGCCTCTTTACTTTGGCTTTTTACAACACCGTTAACCACGGCAGCAACGGTATATTTGCTGTCTGTGGTACCTTCTGCATCGGTGTAGTTTGATACGGAAAGAGGTTTGTCGTTGATCAGTTGACCATTACGATACACGTTATAGGTGACATCGTAGTATTCGTCAGCCTGAATACGCCAGTTGAGATACATACCGCGTGTGGTCTTCATAGCGATAAGGCCACGATCCAACTGGTCTGTTCTACGCTGCGCTGTCATGCTTGCTGTCGCGAGCACTAGCGCTGTCATTGTAAGAAGAAATCGTCTCATTGATTATATTTTATAGTTTTCAGTTAGCTTTTTTTGACGCTGCAAAGTTACGAAGAAAAAACTAAAAGTGTGTCAATTATACATTATTTAATATTTTATCTTTTATCTTAGGCTTTTTATACTATATTCTTTCAAATAGTTACTGAAAATATTAATAATCTGACTTTTTGAAAAGTTTTATCTGTAAAATATTTGCAATTTAATATTTAATTGTTATCTTTGCACCCAAAAATTAATTATCAATATGAGTCAAGTCATAAAACCTATAGACTATCAGCGTTTGCTCGATATGCGTCAGACAGAGCAGGGTATTAAATTAATTAAGGAGTTTTTTCAGCAGAATCTCTCCACAGAGTTGCGTCTTCGTCGTGTAACAGCTCCCTTGTTTGTGCTACAGGGCCTGGGTATTAACGACGACCTGAATGGTGTTGAGCGTGCTGTGACATTCCCCATCAAGGATTTAGGTGATGCTCGTGCAGAGGTAGTGCACTCATTGGCTAAGTGGAAACGTTTGACACTGGCTGAGTATGAGGTGGAGCCTGGCTATGGCATTTATACAGATATGAATGCCATTCGTGCCGATGAAGAATTGGATAATCTCCATTCTTTATATGTTGACCAGTGGGACTGGGAGGCGGTGGTCCGTCGTGAAGATCGTACGCTTTCCTTTCTGAAGAATATTGTGGAGCGCATCTATGCTGCTATTCGTCGTACGGAATATTTGGTGTGCGAGAGCTACCCTCAGATAAAACCCTTCCTGCCGGAGAAAATACATTTTGTACATGCAGAGGAACTGCTTCAGATGTATCCCGATAAGACACCTAAAGAACGTGAGGATGCTATCTGTAAGAAGTATGGGGCTGTATTTGTCATCGGTATTGGTGGAAAGTTGGCGAATGGTGAGAAACACGATGGTCGTGCCCCTGACTATGATGACTGGAGCACAGTGGCTGAGGATGGTCGTAAGGGCTTGAATGGTGATATCCTGATATGGTATCCTGTACTGGGTCGTTCCTTCGAACTCTCGTCTATGGGTATCCGTGTGGATAAGGAGAGCCTGTTGCGCCAGTTGGAGATTGAGGGTAAACAGGAGCGCGAAAACCTCTATTTCCATCAGCAGTTGTTGAATGACAAGTTACCTTTGAGCATCGGTGGCGGTATCGGTCAGAGTCGTCTCTGCATGGTGCTGCTCCATAAGGCGCATATCGGCGAGATTCAGGCTTCTATCTGGCCCGATGATATGCGTAAGGAATGCAAAGAGATGGGGATGCCTCTCATCTAAATATCATGTAACCAATAAAAAAGTCTCGATAACCATTGTGGCTATCGAGATTTTTTTTGTACCTTTGCAAGCAAATCTAAAAACTAAGAAATGGAGTATATTGTTTCGGCACGAAAATACAGGCCGATGTCATTCGATACTGTGGTGGGACAGTTGGCGCTGACCACGACGTTGAAGAATGCCGTGAAGAGCGGAAAACTGGCTCATGCCTACCTGTTCTGCGGTCCGCGAGGCGTGGGTAAGACCACTTGCGCACGTATCTTTGCCAAGGCCATCAACTGTCAGAATCCTACTGCAGAGGGTGAGGCGTGCAACGAGTGCGAGAGTTGTCAGAGCTTCAACGAGCAGCGTTCGCTGAATATCTTTGAGCTCGACGCTGCCTCAAATAACTCGGT
>JAEEGG010005071.1_pt1 | contig 31554 bp, 30 predicted proteins | sample 9134161 | NCBI WGS metagenome assembly JAEEGG01 (sample SAMN16246543, study PRJNA631951) | gut metagenome | biome: gut microbiome; feature: rumen; material: CR-attached | host: Bos | place: Iran: Karaj | collected 2018-10
AGGTAGTTGCGCTCGACGTTCGTGGAGAGGTGCGGGATGGAGACGAAGAGGCGGCCGCCAAGCTTCACGTATTCGACGAGGACGTCGTACTGCTTCTGCGTCGCGCTGTTCCAGCCGGAGAAGGCAAGCGCCTTGTAGTGCTTGAAGAGGCGCTTGGCGTCGAGGTCGGACTGCGCGAAGGAGACAATGTCGACCGTGCCGTAGGGCGTGCCGGAAAGCTGGAGGTTCACGTATTCGCCGCAGACGTCGTGGAGCGGGAAGAAGGTCCTGCGCACGATTTCCCAGCCTCGCTCGGGCGAGCCGTGGTACCAGCAGGGGTTCTCGTCGGCGCGGAGACCCGCTCCGGCGATGGCGTAGGTCGGGACGAACATCGGACTGCAGAAGTCGTGCCGCCCCTTGATGATGGCCATCGTCGTCTCAGGCTGTCCCTCGGGCGTGCCGTTGGCTTTGACGAAGTCGTAGAAGTCGGAGATGATCTTGCGGTACGAGCGGCAGATTTTCGAGCCGTAGTCGAGCGTGTGGTAGAGCTTGCGGGCCTCATCCATGTAGGGGACGAACTTCGGCACCGTCTGCGTAGGGTCACCGCCCCACGGGGCGTCCTTGGGCGAAAGCGGCACAGCGGGGAAGGAGTGGCGGGGCGAGTCCTCGGCGAGGGTGCATTCGACAAACCAGTTGCCGCTTTCGTTGATGATGATCTTCGCTCCGCCCATGTACTTCTGGATGAAGGCCGTCATCAGCATCCGCATGCGGTACGGGCTCTTGTTCGGAAGCCATGCGTAGTGCTCGTGTGCGAGGTGCGAGCCCCAGGCGGGAAGGCCGTACTGGTGGTAGAGACCGCGCGAGTAGGCGGAGGAGAAATTCTGGTTGGGGAAAGGGAAGTCCTCGGTGAGCGGGATGTCCGTGCCGCCCTCGATCTCGTAGTCGAGCGCGAAGCTGCCGCTCGTCGCCATGACGTTCCCCCACCCCGCCTTGTGGCGGGCGTCGACGAACTCGCGGATGCGGGCCATGAGGTCGTCGGCGAGATCGTCGAGGTTGATCTTGTCGGCCGGCTTGCCGGTGCGCTGCATCGTGCTTTTGAAGCTGCAGGAGTAGCGTTCGCCGAAGTCGTAGCCGAGGTAGTACTTGCCGACCTCCTTGAAGCGGTCGATCCACTTCTGCTCGGAATTGGTGTAGATGAAGGTCGTGTAGATGCCGCGCTTCTTCGCCTCCTTCATGAAGCGGAGGAGGCCCGCGCCGAAGCGTTCCTTATGGTCCTTTATCGCCTGCTCCTTGACGGCGTAGACATGGTCTCCGGTCTTCCAGTCGGGCGGCGGGATGTTGATGCCGATTTCATCGAGCGCGTAGAACCACTCCGCCTGCACCTGCGGGGAGTAGCCTCGCGGCACGCCCCAGACCTGCGCGAGGTTGCCCTGGTTGTCCGCGATGATCTTGTCGATCATCTCAAGCGGATGCGAGCTCTGCTGCATCCAGGCCTGGTGGCCGAGCATCACGGAGAGAAGATAGTCCTTGGCCATCGGGTAGATTCCCGAGCCTATGTATATGCCGCAAGAGGGAAGCGGAAGTGGTTTACAGTTCTTTTTCATGGTTGAAATTATTATAGCCAATATTTGGGGTTGTTTGCCTGCAAACAACCCCACGATAAAAAAAGGCTTGTTTTCCATCGCGGCTTTCGTTAAGATTTACTTCAAATGAAAGAGGACAACCATGCCTGACAACAACACCTGTCCCTGCGGCAGCGGACTTCCCTTTGAAAACTGCTGCGAACCTTATCTTCTCGGACGCAAACCCGCCCCGACGGCGGAAGCGCTGATGCGCGCACGCTACTCGGCATACGCGCTTGGAAGCATCGACTACCTTTTCAAAACCTCCGGGCCTAAAATCCGCAAGGACTTCGACGCAGAAGGCAGCAAGCGCTGGTCCGAGTCCGCCGAGTGGACGGGGCTGGACGTTGTCTCGAAGGAGAACGGCGGCGAAACCGACTCGAAGGGCATCGTCGAGTTCATCGCCCACTACACGGTCAAGGAAACCCCCTTCGAGCACCATGAAATCGCCACATTCGAGAAGATAGACAACGAGTGGCGTTTCATCGACGGAAAGATCATCGGACCCGCGCCAGTCCGTCGCGAAGAACCCAAAATCGGGCGCAACGACCCCTGCCCGTGCGGCAGCGGCAAGAAGTACAAGAAGTGCTGCGGGGCGGGCAAGTAGCCATGTTCAAGGCCGCTCTCTTCGACCTCGACGGCACATTGCAGGATTCGGAAATCGTCTGGGTCAAGGCTACGCGCGATTTCGTCCGCGACAACGGCTATCCCATGACGGACGACCAGGCCTTGCGCACCGTCTATGGCAGGTCGTGGACGAACATGTACCGCGACATCATTGGCTTTCTTCCCTCATTGGCGTCCGTGAGCGCCTTTGACATGGCAGACCGCGTCCGCGACTACTACACGCGCCTCGCCGCCGGTCAGGACATCTCCATTCCCGGCTCCGTTGCACTTTTCAAGCGCCTCGCGAAGACGATGCAGGTCGCCATAGTGTCAGGCTCCCCGCGTCTGGACATCGCCAATGCAGTCCGCGACCTCGGCCTCACAGATTGCATTTCGTTTTACATCGGAGCCGAGGAGTATGGCGAAGGCAAACCCGATCCGGCATGCTACCTCATGGGTGCCGAGCGCGCGGGCGTCGCCCCGTCGGAATGCGTTGTCTTCGAGGACGCTGCCGTCGGCATACTCGCGGCGAAACGGGCCGGCATGCACGCCGTCGCCCTAACCATCCCCGGCCGTCCCGAGCAGGACCTCTCCGCCGCCGACGAAGTGCTGACAGACTTGTCGCAGTGGAAGGCCAGCTAGACCTTCCAGACCGAAGTTCGCACCGCATTTAAGACACAATCACGCGCTAAATCTCTGGCATTCAACGGAGGCGCGGAGATTGGCGCGCGATATTGGTGCATTGCTTATCCATGCATCGTTCTTGGCACTCTGCCGCCTCTTTTCGGACGCGCCCATTCCCTTCCCAACCCCTTCCCGTCCTTTTTCGTCCCGCATGAGTTTCGGATTGCAGTCATATATTTTGTCCGCACCGTAGTTGCAAATACGCCCTACTTCCCACATCGCTCAAACCATGCCGCACAAATTCAGTCCGCACCGTAGTTGTATTTCATTGCAGACTTTGGTATAATGATAAGCATCTAGTGGTTGAGTCCTGCTGCCGACAACGTCCGCCGCTGATGGCTACTCAGGTATTCGCGCCGAGCCGAGATCAATAGTGAATATTGCGCAAGGAGGTTTGCATGAAGAAGAGAAAAGAACCAAAAAGCTTGCTTGACGAGATTATGCCGGTCGACGATCTGCCCGGCATGGCTCTGTACTTTGGCATTCTCCGCACAGTAGGGAAGATAATAGGTGCATTCGTCGAGACGGACATCGCGATAAACCACGCCGTGGCCCCGCGCTACCGCTGGGAAACTCTGGACTCCGGGACCTACATGCTGGCGCTCGCCCCCGTCAGCGCCGTAGCGGCGCTGTGGTTCGTGCCTCGCCTCATCGCCATCGCACTCCGCAAAGTCCGCCGCCCCAGTTACTATGAACGGGAGAAGGCCCTGCGCCAGGCGCTTGCGCACGAAAGGCGCAGCACGCGCAAACGCTCCACGCTTAATCCCATTCCCACGCAAGAAGCGCTTCTGACGCAATTCGGACGCATTCGCCACAATCCACGCGAAATGCTTATTTTCGGCTCAATGCTGGAAGATCTGGAGGCTTACGTCGATAACGGCCTAGTCCGCGACCCTGATGGCACAATCGTCGGCCGCAAGGGCGGTATTAAGCAGTGGCTTTGGGAGAACTGCCCAGAACTTGGCAAACGCTATCACACCGTAATGCGCTACAAGGCTCTGGCTAAGCGATTCAAGCAGGTCATCGACCTAAACGACCCCGTGCCAGTAGCCTATGCAATCGCGGCAGCAGAAACACCCATCGAGGTTGTCGCAGGCAATCCTGAACGCGACGGCATCGTCGAAGCAGCGGATACGCAACCATGGTGTAGACCGAAATTCGATGGCACAAGCGATGCGGCCTCTGCTGAATTGCAATTACGGTGCGGACAGATATTGAATGGAGGACGCGCACAAAAATCAAACATAATGCAACTGCGGCACGGACTGAATGATGCGCAAAACGACATAGCAGTGGTGAACAATGAAAATGGAGATTGCGGTAAGTACGGGGGATGCGTGGTGGAAGCGCTGCCACCGGAGAGGTTCGCCATGATCCGCGATTCAGCAGATATCGCAGAAGGTTATCGCAGAATGATCAGGTTCATAATCGCAGGAAACAACGCGCGAGCGTTCCTCGCGGGGTGTCAGGCTACGAAGAAGAACCTGGATGAGCGGCTCGCGATGCTCCTTGAGCCAGACATGACGCCGGCGTCGCGCAGAGAAGCACTCCCTGTGCGAGGCAGAGGTGGCAAGGAACGGAGGCCGAAAGTCCCAACGAGCGCACTGGCATAGCGTAACTTTCCTTCAGCCACTGGAATTTGTCCTGTGACCGCATTGCGCACAATACTCGCACTCAGTACCTGCTGGAAGTCAGAGAGTTGGTGCGTACAAGAGCCTCAAAGTCGCGCTAAAACTTCGGTCTAGACTTGCTAAATCGAGATGAAGCGCCCAAAGCGCCCGACAGTATCCGGCTGCGCCGCATTCCACGCCGTGCGCCCACCGACGATTACCCTGTGAATGCCGACCGGGGCCAATTCCTCGCCTCGGAATCCGGCGTGGGAATCGAACTTGTCCGCATCGAAGATCACCAAGTCGGCGACATATCCGCGACGAACTAGCCCGCGTTCCGGAATGCCGAAAATTTCAGCCGGCAGCGACGTCATACGCCGTACCGCCTCGCCAACGCCGCACATCTCGCTCACCATGCGGAAAAAGCGCGGGAACGACCCGACCGACCTGGGATGGCCGCCGTCTCCCGGTTCATCAAGCTGCATCGAGATGCCATCCGAACCGCAGCAGACCCACGGCTGCGACAATATGCGCCGCAGATTGTCCTCCGACATGCACAGGTAGGCCGCGTTGACTTTCTCCGGGGCCATGATCTCGCGCATGCAGGCGCGTTCGACGCTGATTTCCTCATCTTCGGCGATTTCGGCAAGGGTGCGTCGCTTTGAGAGGATGATTGTCGACGGCAAATCTCGCGGACTGCGGCGCAGTGCCTCCGTGACTTCGTCCTGTAAGATCTCTGATGCGCGAAGTTTCGCCGCGATGTCGGGGTCCCTGAAATACGGATCGGGCAACGTTTGCGCAATCTGGGTCGATGAATACACATACGGATAGCGGTCGGCGTATATCGTCAGCCCCGACGCGCGCGCGGCCTCAATCGTTTCGAGCAATTCGTCGATTTTGTGGAAGTTGCGCGGGAAGATCGTCTTGAGGTGGCTCAGCTGGAGCAGCCCCGACCCCGCCCGGGCGACCTCAGCCGCCTCCTTGACCGACTCTATGAGGCTGTCGCCTTCGCTCCGCAGATGGGTGGTGTAGACCCGGCGTGTCCCGCGTGTCGCCACGGAGAGCGCCTTGAGTTCGGCGGTGTCGGAGAATTTTCCGGGGAAGTACATCAACCCAGTCGACCAACCTGCCGCCCCATGCTCGAAAGCGTGCTCGATGCGCCTGCGCATCGCCGCGATTTCAGTTTTGTCCGCAGGGGTGGCGCGGTTCCCCATTATCTGCTGGCGAACCGAATTGTGCCCGCAGAGCGCCACGGTGTTGGTCGAGCAGCCGCAATCGTTGACCGCCCTGATGTATCCGGGGAGGTCCTCCCAGCTCCAGTCGCGTGCCTTGTCGGGGACGCAGCTGGGGGAGCTTCCGCAGTTGCCGTCGACCTCGGTGGTGATGCCCTGAAGTAGCTTGGAGCGGTTCTCTGGGTATTTCAACTTAGCAAGGTCGCCATGTGAATGGGCGTCGATGAAGCCTGGCGCCGTCAGCAGACAAGTTGCGTCGATACGCTCGGCATCCGCAGCGGCAAAACTCCCTGGTTCCCCGACATCGGCGATTCTGCCGTCCTCAACAAGGATGTCCTTGGCAACCGGCTCTCCGCCTAGACCGTCGCAAACTTTGCCACCGCAGATGACTATACTGTCACTTATCATATTGCCACCTCGTCAGTCGCTAGTCGTGAGACTTTCGACTTACGACTTTGGACTTTCGACTTGCGGCGAAACGGCGCGCGGCTTGCGGCGGAACCAGCAGGAGGCGGTGAGGCGCCAAACCTTCCAGAAGGCCTCGATGGCGATCGCCCGGCTCATTTTCGACTTTCCGGCGCGCCGTTCGACAAACATGATGGGGATTTCTTTGATGCGGAATCCCTTCATCCACGCCTTGAAGCTCATCTCAATCTGGAACGAGTAGCCGTTGGAGGTGACCTTGTCGAGGTCGAGCGCCTCAAGCACCTCGCGGCGGAAGCACTTGAAGCCCCCCGTCGGATCCATGATTGGCAGACCTGTGATGACGCGCACGTAGAAGCCGCCGAACGTGCTGATGAGCAGACGGCTTAGCGGCCAGTTCATGACGCGAATGCCGCCGATGTAGCGCGAACCGAGTATGAGGTCGGCCTCTTCCGAGGCCTTGATGAAGTTCGGCAGCTCGGCGGGATCGTGGGAGAAGTCGGCGTCCATCTCGAAGATGTGGGTGTAGCCTTTCTCAAGCGCCCACTTGAAACCGGCGATGTAGGCGCGGCCAAGTCCCTGCTTGCCGGGGCGGTGCAGGACATGGACGCGCGGGTTGGCGGCGGCCATTTCGTCCGCGACCTTGCCTGTGCCGTCGGGCGAGTTGTCATCGACGAAAAGGACATCGCCGCCCTCGAGGTTCTTCATGACCGCATCGGCAATTGGGCGGATGTTATCAATCTCGTTGTAGGTAGGAATAATGACTACTGGCTTGTTCATGGCTTGGAGGTGGAGGGGTTGCTTTCGCTATTGGGAGAAGAGGAGTGCGGGAGGCTGGGAGTTGAGGTGGAGGGGTTGCTTTCGCTTCCGGGAGAAGAGGAGGCAGGGAGATTGGGAGGTGTTTTTGGAGTGAGTGAGCCTAAGTTGCTTTCGCTATTGGGAGTGTGGAAGCGTGGGAGGTTGGGAGGATTGGAGGCCTTGAAGTTGTCAACATGTTCAAGGCCTTCCTTTAGAGTTGGAAAACCAAAGTTGAGGACAAGTCCGACAGGGAGATTCATCATGTACAAATAGGTTCTGCACTGGTATGCGAAAACGGGATGTTTTATGGGTAGTGCCTTGATTTCAACCACAATCTTGTCTTCGACAAGCAAATCTATGCGTTTGGGATGCTCATCATTCTGGCAGAACACATGGCCTTTGTATACGACGGAACATGGAACTTGACGTTCAACTTTAAAACCACGTTGTCCGAGTTCCCATGCGAGCACAGCCTCATAGGCCTCTTCCTTCAGCCCGCATCCAAGTTCCCGATGCACGTCAATCGCGGCCGAAATAATCTTTTCGGTCAAATCAGAATAGATTCCATCGTATTCCTGCTCAGCCATTCTTCAAAAACTCCAAATCTCCTACACTCCCCTCTCCAAGAAGCGGAAGCAACAACTCTCAACCCTCCTCCTCATCTCCTACTCTCCCCTCTCCCGGAAGCGGAAGCAACAACTCTCAACCCTCCTCCTCATCTCCCTAGCTCCCCTCTCCAAGAAGCGGAAGCAATCACTCCGGCTCTGCCTCCCCTTCCAGGATGCGGCCCTTCGTTTCGGGGAAGCGGGCGTACCAAAGCGCGAGGGCGTCGTGGAGGTGCTGCGCATAGCGGTAGTGCGATCCCGTCCCCGTGCGGAGTTCGGCCTCGTAGATGAACTTGTCCGCCGTTGTGACGTGCTCGAAGTCGAGCTGGGTTCCCAGCAGCATCCAGTAGACGTACGCTGGATTGCCCTCTGCGAGAAGTCGGTGCGACTGGCGCGAAAGCACCCTGCCGAAATATGCGGCCTCGGCGACTGCATCGCGCAATGCGTCGGCAGTCTCCGTGCCGCGCGGAGGTAGCTGGTCCTCCGCCGCGTAGAAGCCGCGCGGGACGAGCGTCGAGTACTTCGTGCCCGTGCGGTGTCGGTTGAGGTCGCGCAGCTCTGCGAAAGTGACGGCATCCCACGAGAACCGCACGGCGGTGCGCAGAACAGGCGCGCCCTGCCAGGCGTAGCGGTTTGAGTGGTGGCGAAGGGCGTCCGCCATGGCCGCGCCATCCACGTTCTTCGGGGCGAAGGCCTCCAAGTGTGCCGTTGCCTCGGCGGGACCGGTGGCGGTCGCCGCAAGGGCGTCTGGCAAACCTTCCCTTGCGATGGCAATGCGGGCGGCGAAGGCGTCTGCGAGACCAGCGCGCATGTCGTCCGACGCGCCGGAATGGCGGAGCATGCGTGGCGCGCCAAGCTTAAGTTCGGCGCGAAGCGCCTCACCCAGGGCGTTGGCCTCGGGCAGTGACTCGGAGCAAAGCCGGCAGCAAAGCGAGGCCCAAGCACGTGCAGACATGACGAGCATGACGTTCGTCGAAACGCCGGCGGGAAGCATATAGCGGGCGCGGTCGAAGGCGTAGTTGCGGCGCATGCGGGCGATTTGCTTCGCGGCCTTTTCGGAATTGTCCGCGAGCAGCGACGACGGAATGCGCATCACCTGAGGATCGGCCTCCGAGAGGGCGCTCCACGCCTTCTCCAGCCGCGTGTAGTAGGCGAAGCAGCGTTCCATGTCCGTCCGCCACTGGGCGCGGAGGTCTTCGGGGATTCCGAGCGTCTCGGCGGAGAGAAGGAGGTCGGGGGAAATGCGTATGTAGCGCGTGGAGCTTTCCTGTCCGCCGGCGACGGAGGCGAGCGACCACACATAGTAGGCCAGCCACATGGAGATGCCGTCCATGAAGATGGCGACCGGCACCATGTCGGCGATTGACTGGTGACCGTAGTCGATCATGCGGAAGATGGAGTCTACGGAAGCGTCAAGGCGGGCCGGATCGATTCGGGCCACGATTGACTCCACACCCTCGTTGTTGCGCGAGTAGCGGGCGCCGGTGGCGGCGAGAAGTTCAGGCGTAAGGGCGTGGCGTCCGGCCTCGCGGGCGGCGTCGGTCTGGCAAAGGGATACTAAAGTCGCTTTCATGGTGCAATAATGTCGTGTGCTAAAGTATATCCTATTTTATGCGGATTGTGCTATCATTTTATTTGGAAAACGGCGATTCGCCGTTTCATCGACCATTCATCATTCTGCATTCTGCATTCAGCATTCTGCATTAACCAAAGGTTTACCATGACACTCACGCGTCCAGACGACATGCCACGCATCAACACGCCAGAATTGGCCAAGGCCTACATCGACGAGCAGATCAAGGAGCTCCGCGCCCAGATCGGCGACAAGAAAGTCCTTCTCGCACTCTCCGGCGGCGTCGACTCCTCCGTCGTCGCGGCCCTCCTCATCAAGGCCGTCGGCAAGCAGCTCGTCTGCGTACACGTCAACCACGGACTTCTCCGCAAGGGAGAGCCAGAGCAGGTCATCGAAGTATTCCGCAACCAGATGTCCGCGAACCTAATCTACGTCGACGCAGTCGACCGTTTCCTCGACAAGCTCGCCGGCGTCTCCGACCCCGAGCAGAAGCGACACATCATCGGTGGCGAATTCATCGAGGTCTTCGCCGAGGAGGCCCGCAAGCTCGACGGCATCTCCTTCCTCGCGCAGGGCACGATTTGGCCGGACATCCTCGAGAGCGAGGCCGGCATCAAGGCGCACCACAACGCCGGCGGTCTTCCACAGGACATCGCCTCCCGCTTCGAGCTCGTCGAGCCTGTTCGCATCCTCTTCAAAGACGAAGTCCGCGAAGTCGGCCGTGCGCTTGGCCTTCCCAGCTCCATGGTCGACCGCCAGCCCTTCCCCGGCCCCGGCCTCGGCGTCCGCTGCCCCGGCGCGATCACGCGCGACCGTCTTGAAGCCGTTCGCGAATCCGACGCGATCCTGCGCGAAGAGTTCGCCAAGGCCGGCCTCGCCGGAAAGGTGTGGCAATACTTCACGGTCGTCCCCGACTTCAAGTCGACCGGCGTCAAGAACGGCAAGCGCACCTTCGACTGGCCCTGCGTTATCCGTGCGATCAACACCGTCGACGTCATGGAGGTCACGGTCGAGCATCTGCCGCCAGCCCTGATCGACCACCTTGCCGCGCGCATCACCTCCGAGGTCCCCGGCATCAACCGCGTCCTCTTCGACTACACGCCGAAACCCCCTGCAACGGTCGAGTGGGAGTAGTGATGAAGCAGAGAGTTTAGCCGGCCGTGCAACGGTCGCCTAAACTCTCTGCTTCATCTCCATGCAGTTCGTCATTACGGCAAAATGTTGCCCTTAGCAATGTTTTTCCTTGCTAAGGGCAACATTTTGCCGTAAAATATTAGCCAATGAACAACAACCTATCCATATCCCTAATTGAGCCGAAGGATTTCACCGTCGCGCTTGGCGGGCTTATTCGCTCACTGCGCCAACGGGCGCAACTCACGCAACCGGAACTGGCCGTGCGGGCTGGTGTTCCGTCTACAACTCTCTCTCGTCTGGAGCGCACTGGTCTCGTCTCTACCGATCGCTTGGCACGTCTGCTTTTCGCGTTGAACGCGTTGGATGCCTTCAAGGAGTTTCTTGACGGACAAAGACATCTGGCCGATTTGCCGACAGACCTCAGGGACTTTCGCCCAAACACCCCGCGTCCCATGCGCATCCGACATAGCAACAAGGGAAGAAGAAGGCCATGAGTATCGACAGACTTAACGTCTCCTTGGCCTTCGCACCCGACGACTGCCGTCCTGTAGGGCTTCTTTCCCAAAACGGCCGGGACTCCCTATTCCAGTTTTCGGAAACTTTCCTTGCTTCTCCCCTACCCCTGTCACCATTAAGGCTCCCCGTGAGGCCAGGAGTCCAAGTCTGCACCGCAGGCGGCGGAATCGAAACGTTCGGTCTTTTCGAGGATGCGCTTCCAGATGGCTGGGGCCGGCGAATCATCGACTCGCGTTTTCGCAAACGACATGGGAGGCTTCCAACGCTCATGGAGCGATTCGCCTCGCTTGGCGGCGATGGCATGGGCGCGCTTGTGTTCGAGCCAGCGGAACCATTTGATCCAAATGAGGCTGAAGAATTCAGGCTAGATGTTCTAGCGCGCAATGCATGGGATTTCGATGATGGCAAAATCGATGAAGCCTTGCCGGCATTAAGACGGGCGGCGGGAAGTTCCGGTGGCGCCAGGCCAAAGGCGAACATCCTTTTCAACCCCGACACTGGCGAAGTTCTCCCGCCATTTGCGCATCATGGGGAAGATTTCTCCCCATGGATAGTGAAGTTCAACACACGTGCAGATGGCAAAGGTGCCGGAGCGCTTGAATATGTTTACGCCGAGCTGGCGTCCGAAGCCGGTGCGAATGTCGCTCCACACCGACTTGTTGAAACGAAGGCAAGACGCTTTTTTGTCACCAAGCGGTTTGACCGCGTCAGCAGAGGGCGGCGCATTCACATGCACTCGGCGGCCGGTTTGCTCCATGCCGACTTCAGAATTCCCGGAAACGAATACGCGCTTCTTTTCCGCCTCACCGCGGCACTCTTGCGCAACGATTCGGCGCAGCATGAACTTTTTCTGCGAGCCTGCCTCAATGTCCTGCTGCACAATCGTGACGACCACCTCAAGAACTTCTCCTTCCTCATGGACTCCGAGGGACACTGGTCGCTTGCGCCCTTCTACGATTTCACATTTTGCGATGGACCAGGGGGATGGCAGACGTTGTCCGTCGCTGGCGAAGGGGCGAATCCGGGCGAAGCCGATCTGCTTCGTCTTGCCTCGCAAATCGATTTGCCAAAGTCTCAGGCGCGAGACATCATCGATCGCGCCAAAGCGGCGCAATCGCATCTGCCGGCTTTATGCCGAGACATAGGCATTAGACCGCCACGCCTCTGAGACGGCTAACCGATCACGGCTTTGCGCGGTTGGAAGGTGTTGACACGTGCAACGATAATCCGTATTCTTATATACAAATGAAATACTTGCTGTTCTCCACTTTTTCACTGTTCGCCATCTCAGCGGCTTTTGCCGAAGAGGCGATATCCACTTCCGTCACGCTGCGCGATTCGTCCGTGATCAAAGGCACTGTCGCGCCTGACACCGCATTGGAAGGCGCTGTCGCCTTCAAGGACGGCGTGAAGCTTCCTGTCGCCACGATCCGCGAAATGGCGGCCGACGGCACAAACGGCACGCAAATCGTGACGCTCGACAACGGCGACAAGTTCCACTTCACGCCAACGACGAAGACGCTTGCCGTATCCACGGTCCTTGGCGACCTTTCCATCTCCCTCGCGAACATCCGTAGCGTTGCCTTCTCCGCCACTGGAAAAGCCTCCGCCGGCAATCTCATCTTCCACTGCACCTTCGACTCCCCAGAGGCCGTCCTCAAGCCCGCGATAGGGCCGGCGGGAACCGTGCTTATGCCTGACATCTTCGAATCTGGCAAGTTCGGCAACGCCATGCGCGTGAATCCCAGAAGTGAATCCGCACGCTTTGTGATTCCCGCCGGCTTTCTCAAAGCGAAAGGATGCATTGAATGGTGGGGCAAAATCCAAAGTCCATCCGACGGCTTTTCCTCCTGCGACCCGCGCTTCTTCAGAATTCGCTTCACGGAAACGGTGGATTCGGTTTTTGAGTTCTCCTCAAACGACGGCGTCGGCGGTGGCGGCCTTGTCATCCGTTTCCCGGGTCTACACTACCTTCAAAAGCGAGGATTTCGCTCAGCCTCGCGTTATTCGCAATACTTCGGGGCCGAAGGGGCGCAAGAGTGGCACCACTACGCATTGGTCTGGAACTCCGACGGCATAGAGACTCCTGATTCTCAATCTCTCTTCAGGTTGGCGGTCTACATCGACGGGAAGCGCATCCATGTTGAACCTTTTGACTGGCGTCAGAAGATCAACGTCGGGATTCTGGAATCGACACCGGCCACTATCGACTTCCCTTTCAACAGCGACCATGACAATCCCCTTATCGGCAATGCCGAGTATCTCATTGACGAGATGAAAATCTGGGATGGAGATGCACTGCCGGTATTTTAGAACAGCAAATTTCAGGCACTTGTTTGGTTTCCCTGGCGGTACAACGGACACCCTTCTCAATGGCTACGATACCGAAAATCACCTTGGATGAATGGCAAAAGGCTGTTTTGCCATGGCTTCGAAAATGTGAATTCGCGCCGTCCAAACTCAGCAATGCCACGCTACTCTCGTACTTCTTCTGGGATGACGATAGAATAGAGACAAAATTCTACACGGTGGAATGCGCCTTCCTGTGCGCGTTCCACAGTTGGGGTGCCGGCATGCCGGCGACAATCGTCACAAACCGCGAGACGAAGGCCATGCGCGACTTCTGCGCGCAACATAGTGTAAGGCTACAGATAGATCCGGAGCTTAAAGGTGGCGTTCCCGGCATGAACATCGACTGCATACGGAATTTGCACAGTAGATTTGCCACGGAATACGTGGTCGTGCTGCAATCCGATGGGATGCCAGTAAAGGCAGGACTAGAGGAATTCGTGGGCGAGTGGGATTACGTTGGTGCGCCATGGGCTGGTCACGGCAACTGGAAGGACTGGTTCGTCTATCCGCGCTTCGCCGTTGGCAATGGCGGCTTTTGCATTCGCTCCAAACGAATCTGCGAAGCGGCGTCAAAGGCATACGCCCCCTTCTGGTCTCATCTTCCGTATTCGCTGCTTGTAGGCGATGACATTTTCTACTGCAAGACAATGCCTTTTTTAAGTCGAAAGTGGAGGAAAACTTTCCAATACCCGTCCAGAGAAGAGGCGTTAAGGTTTGCCGTTGAGCATATTCCACAGGGACTTGAATTGACAGTTCCTCCTATCGGTTTCCACTCTGAAGCCGGATTCCGAAACTATGTCAGACATTTTGGCGTACCATTTGCCGAAGAAGTTGGGTTGTGATGCGATTGAATCTTTACGAGGACTGCACTTACAAAGGAAGCTAATGATGAAGAACGTGCTTGTGACAGGGGGAGCCGGATTCATAGGCTCGCATGTTGCGGAATGTCTTGTTAAAGCAGGATACCGCGTTGTGGTACTTGACGATCTTTCCGGCGGATTCGTCGAAAACGTCCCAGCCGGCGCTGAATTCGTAAAAGGCTCCGTCCAGGACGCCGCTTTGGTTGAATCGCTTTTCGCCAAGGAAAAGTTCGAATACGTATTTCACCTCGCGGCATACGCTGCCGAAGGTCTAAGCCATTTCATACGGAATTTCAACTACAGCAACAACCTCGTTGGAAGTGTCAATCTCGTAAACGCAGCGGTGAATGCCGGCTCGGTCAAATGCTTTGTCTTCACTTCCTCCATTGCCGTTTACGGGCGCAACCAGACGCCAATGGTCGAAGAACTGGTTCCGCAGCCAGAAGATCCTTATGGAATCTCCAAATACGCCATGGAGCTTGACCTTAGAGCTGCCCGGGAGATGTTCGGACTCAACTATGTCATTTTCCGCCCGCACAATGTGTATGGAGAACGGCAGAACATCGGCGACCCTTACCGCAATGTCATCGGCATCTTCATGCGCCAGATACTGACTAAGCAGCCGCTCACAATCTTCGGCGACGGCGAGCAAGTCCGCGCCTTTTCGTACATAGACGATGTGGCACCCGTTATTGCCGCATCAATTGAGCGTCCTGAAACATGGAACCAAGTTTACAACATTGGCGCTGACAAGCCTTGGACCGTAAATGAATTGGCAACGGCCGTCTGCAAGGCAATGGGCAAGCCCGCATCTGAAATCAGGCATCTTGATGCCAGGAACGAGGTCGTGACGGCCTATTCCAGCCACGAAAAAGTCAAGCGCGTCTTTGGTGACCTCGTTCGCAACGTCCCTCTTGATGAAGGCATTGGCAAGATGGCCAAATGGGCGCTGTCACTCAAGGACATACCCGAACCCAAACGCTTCGGCCATATCGAAGTGCTGAAAAACCTCCCGCCAAGCTGGGCCGCACTCGGCACAACTACCCTTAAGTAGAGTACCTCATGCACAAGGTCATATGCATATCAGTGGTACGAAACATGGAAATGTACGAACAGTGCATAAAGGCCAATCCGTTTCTTTCCGATGTTGAAAAAGTTATTTTCGACAATCGTAGCAACAACATTGGGATATCCGAGCGATACAATTCCTTTCTTGATTCATATAATTACACCAACAACGCTTGGTTTGTTTTTTGCCATGAAGATTTTCAACTGCTTTCTTCCTTAGCAGATTCCCTAATTGAGGCCGACCAAGCGACAATATACGGTCCAACGGGCACCAAGACACGCAGATGGTGCAAATGGTTATTTTGCGGTTACTATCAAAGTGCCATGTTGGGAAGGATTCGCCAGTCACGAAAGGACGGAACATGCCTTGCCGAGTTTGGTCAGGAAGTGCCGCAAGGAACCATCGTAGAGCTCTTAGACTGCCAATGTCTAGTCGTGCATTCTTCTCTCGTAGCCAAATACAAGCTTCGTTTTGACAATCAATTCGAATTTCACTGCTATGCCGAGGATTTCTGCGCGACAGCAATAGAGGAATACGGTATTCAATCTGCCATTCTGCCATTGCAGTGCCAGCATTGGTCACCGGGCAACATATCCAGTGGATACGCCGAGGCTGCTCATTCATTCAACATGAAACACCCTCGGGCTGCGTATTCAGCCCCCGTTTCATTGGTACTTGGAGGGGGGGTGCCTTGGAACTGGCGTTTGCAGGTAAAAGCACTGAATTTCATTAACCAAAAATACCCACATACGACGCAAATCCTCAAAAAGTTTTTCCTAGCCTTGTCACAGCATTAGCTTTATGAGCGCAAAAGTCATGTTAGTTTTGAAACTAATGTTTAGATTGCATCTTTTCAGTAAGCCACCATATTCCCTTCAGGATTCTTCCCGCAAAAGGAGCGGCCAGACGCGAAAGGACATTTCGCAATCGCGTACCGCAAAGTTTGGTGAACTCCTCATCGATCGTCTTTGAGTCAGGAACTAACGATGATGGTGGAGTGAAATCCGTTAGTTCGCCTGTCTTCCGCCTCGCATGATATGACAAGCTATTTGCCGCGAAGGTGGAGTCTGGACCGAATCCTATGTTTTTGACGAGGTTCACGCATGGGTTCAGGCAGATGCCGTCATGCGAGACGATCAAATAGAACCACTGCATGTCCCAGTTGCCGCAGTCGCGGGCGCTGTAGCGTGAAAACTCCTCGAGGAAACGTTCTCGTTGAAAGCGCTTCGGGAATGCGCGCTCCATTCCCCCGCCGTCACGAAAAGCCGGATAGGAGGCCATGTCGTATTCGTAGAGCCGTTCAACGCGACGCCATGTGGCCCATCCCCAGCAGTGGAAGAATCGCGATGGATAGTAGCTGCCGTCTCCTACGCCGTGCGTGAGCGGGTTGTAACCCGTGATGTTCATGACGCGCGGGTCGTCACGGTAGCGCTCAAGGAGAACGGCGCAGTAGCGGAAGAAGGATGGCTCGGGGAGAATGTCATCCTCCAGGATGATTCCCTCCTCGACGTTCTCAAAGAACCAATGGATGGCGCTTGAGACAGCGCGTCCGCAGCCGAGATTCTTGTCGAGGAAGCGTTTCTGCACCTCGCAAGGCCAATCCACGTTCGCAACGACCTCCCGCGCCAAACGGCAACGTTCCGCATCCTCAGGATGAGAGGCGCGCGGTCCGTCGGCGGCTATGAAGAGCTTATTAGGACGGGCATTGCGAATGGCGGAGAACACCTTGGCTGTATTGTCCGGCCTCCGGAAAATAATGAACAGAACGGGCGGAGTCGGTGACGCGGCATCTAAAAATGCTTTCATGCAAGAATCTCTACTCCGTACTGCGCAAAGCGGCTGTCGGCGGTTGCGATTGGCATCTTCCCGGCAAGAGCCGTGGCAATAATGAAACGGTCTGCGGGATCGCGATGATGAAGCGGCAACTCTGCAGCTCTGAACATCACCTCGTCAGACAATGGCGATGTTTGTACATGATATGCGGTTTTGAAGGTCGCCATCATTTCGCGGGGTGAGACGGGAAGAACGATTCCGCCATTTCGCCACTTGTACGTGATTTCCCACTCGGTAATCGGACTCACATTCAGAAAATCGACTTCGCGCAACTTTGCGAGCGTGGCAGGGGAGAACCGATCGGTCGCACCGTTTGCCAGCCAAATCACCGCGCACGTGTCAAGTAGGATCTGACGCATTGCAAGCCTCCCAGTCGCCAGAGTCGTCGCCAAACAGATCGCACTTCACCTCGATCTTACCTGCAAGTTGCGGAATGGGGGCAAAATCGCGTTTTTTCTTGCGCAAAGGGACAAGTTGCGCGACAGGACGGCCGTATCGCACTATCGTAACGGGTTCGAAGTTGTTCTCAACATCAGCCAAAATACTGGAGAAATGTGTTTTCGCCTCATGAACGCTCATAACTGATGGCATTTTCAACCTCCAAATTTGAAAACCATAATGCAAGTATGCTACCACATCTTGGTCTGTTGGTCAAGACTCTTTATCGCCATCGCGTTGGCGCGTCATGATCCTTGCTCGTCCCGAAAACACGAACTGATTATGACTCGCCAACACGCAACACATGGCACAATTTATGTGATATAATTTTTGCCATGAAAACTTCACTATTTGCCACTCTCGCCACCCTTGCGCTCTCCTCGGCCCTCGCAGACGGCGACCTCGCCGCAGCCGTGACGTTGCGCGACTCGTCCGTCATCAAGGGGACCGTCGCCGAAACGACGGTCTTCGAAGGATCGGTCGCATTCACGGACGGTGTGAAACTACCCATCGCGATGATCCGCGAGATGACGGCGGACGGCACCGGCGGCGTCCAGATCGCCACACTCGCCAACGGCGACAAGTTTCACTTCACGCCGACGACGAAGGCGCTCTCCGTGGCCACCGTCCTTGGCGACCTCTCCATATCCCTCTCAAACATCCGCCGGGTTGCATTCTCAGCCTCGCCAGGCAGTTCGGCCGACGGCCTCATCTACTACTGCACCTTCGACTCACCGGAAGCCATTCTGAAACCCGTAGTCGGCCCCGCCGGCAAATTCCTCTCCGGCCGCTTCGTCGACGGAAAGGCCGGTAGCGCGCTGGCTGTGCGCGCCTATTCTAGTGGAGCCTATATTCAACTTCCTCCGAACACCATTGGGCAAAAGGGGTGCTTTGAGTTTTGGGCAAAATTCACACCTCCAGCTGAGAGAATTGGCGTTGGACAATGGCCATGCTTTTTCACGTGCGGCGTACTGGGAGCCGAACCGCGGTTCTGCCTTGAATGGAATGCCAACAACGGCACAGGCGGTGGCGGCGTGAACGCCATGCTTGAGCACCTTCGCGCCTGCACATCGGGCTATGGCGCTTCGCATTCCTACTTTGAAATACTTGGCAATGCAATGACTGAATGGCATCACTATGCACTCGTGTGGAACAAAGATGGCATCCCCTCTCTTTCTTCTGGTGCCTCTCTTCCCATTAAGGCCGCGATTTTCCTTGATGGTAGGCCCATTGCTCGCGAATCCTTCCGCAACGTTCCAAATTGGAAATTGAGCCCTTCAATCACCGGTCCGGCCACATTCCTCAGCTTTCCAACACATCCGGAAGACGGTGTTCAGAATCGTGTCGACTATGTCATAGACGAATTCAAGTTCTGGAACTACGACCGCACGGACTTCGGGATGTGATAAGCACAATTGACAACATCTGCTCTGTTGTGCGGAAATTGCGCGTCTGGGGAATCAAGGGTGTCTTAGGCTACATTCCCAGGCGAATTGAAGCATTCCGGTTCCGCTCTTTTCTGAAAAAGAACTACGACCGATATTCTTCAACCACGCCTCAGCGCGGCATCACTGTAATCGCCCCCATTTCCATGGGGTACAGCAACAGTAAAACAGTGCGCGACTTTCTCTATGCGCTCAAGGCATCTGGCATTCCATTCCAATCGCTCGACATCAACACGAGGCATGATGTAATCACCTCTGATTATGCTGATATTCTGACACATCCAACCGACTTCAACATACGGAAATACGACCATGTCGTGGAAATGTTTCGCAGCCCACTTCCCGATGGCATGGTGCCGTGCCGTGCCCGAATTGCCTTCTGGGAAGGCGAGCATGGTTTGCTTGAGACGTTCCCGTATCTAAAATCGCCCGATCCGGTTATTGCCATGTCGGACTTCAACTACACCGATTTCAGAAACGAGCTGCCGCCCGAAACACCGGTTTTCAAAATCCTATACCCGCTGCAGCGCGTGAGTGCCGACATGGATGACCGGCAAACCACTCGCGCCAGATATGGAATCGGCGAAGATGATTTCGTGGTCTTTTTCAATTTCGACCTTGGTTCCTTTTTCCGCAAAAACCCAATCGGCACCATGCGAGCCTTTGCCCAAGCTCTCGGAACAGGGCCGAAGGCCAAATTGGTATTCAAGCTCAATCTGGCAAAGGACTTTCCAGAGAGAATCGACTTGCTTAAAGCTGAGGCTGCCAAATTTCGGATATCTGACAAGCTTATTCTCGTTACGGGCTATATCCCTCGCAAGGATGTCTACGGCCTCACCAATGCCTGCGATGTCTACATCTCGCTTCATAGAGCGGAGGGTTTTGGCATCGGCGTTGCCGAGGCGATGCAACTTGGGAAGCCTGTAATTGTAACAGACTACAGCGCAACAACCGAGTTCTGCAACTCTGAAAACTCTATCCCCATCCCCTATCGCCTGATTGCCATCCGCCCTGGAGAATATTTCGAATCGATGCGAACTTGGGCTGACGCCGATATCGATGCCGCAGCCGCCGCGCTTAGGCGCTGCTACGATGATCCAGCCTTCCGCACGGAGATCGGCCGTAAGGGCCAAGCCTTCGTCGAGGAGCATTTCTCGATCGCCAATTTCCGCAAATCCGTAGAAGCCTTTCTAGATGCCACAACCCTACCGCACTAGGCCGAACGCAGTTCGGCCATCATCACTGCCCCACTTACCAGTGGAGATGGTCGAGCTGCGCTCGGCCAACAGCCCGGCCAAGCAGCCCATTCTCCGCTACCGCCGCTTCCATGGCTGGGATTACTCAAAAGGTGCCTCCTTTTTCATCACGATTGCCACCGAGCCTCGGCGCAGCCTCTTTGGGCGGGTCGAGCAAGGCGCGATGGTGCTTTCGCCGCTTGGCCAGCAGGTGCAAGAGGCCCTCGAGGCCATTCCCCGCCTCAATCCCGGCATCACCCTCTACGGCAATGTGGTCATGCCAGACCACGTGCACCTCTGCTGCCATCTGGCCGCAGGCCTTGCCGAGCCTCTACAGATATTGGGCAATGCCATCAGGCGGTTCAAGAACTACACGACAAAATTGGCCAAACACAGTTTGGCCATCTCCACTGGAACCCCTAGCGCCCAGGGCAACCACCCCTTATACACCTCGGCCATCTCCACTGCCACCCCCAGTGGAGATGGCCGATCTGAGATCGGCCTACTCTGGCAGCAGGGCTACCACGACCTCCTCTGCCTCTCGCGCGAGGCCATCGATGCGGTGGAGCACTACATCGCCAACAACCCGCTCAAGTGGTGGCTCATGTATTACGACAAGAGCCTCATGAAGGTGCGAGAGCCGCTTGATTCGCCATTACTCAACGGCACCGGCATCTTCTGGCGAGGAGTCGGCAATACCGACCTCATCGATCCCGCTACCATCGGGCCAAATCGCCGCATAGTCTCGATGCGCATCTCGCGCCGCGTTCCGGCCAATCTGCTGCCTCAGGTAGTGGCAGATTCTCTTAAAGGCGCGAACGTCGGCTACATCTACGCCTCGACCTTCTTCTCTCCGGGCGAGCACCAGCTGTACAATGCCCTCTTGGCCGCAGGCGCACCTATGATCAAGCTCCAAACCTCCAAGATCGGCTGGGGCTACAGGCCTGTCGGCTCCGAGCCAGAGCTTTTCGCCAACCGGAAGCTACTAATACTGGCCCCCATGCTTGCGCCCGCTACACCCTCCACCCGCCACGAATTGCTCGATGCAAACTGCCACGCCGCCTGCATCGCCCACGCCTGCAATGGCGGCAAGGCGATTTATGTGGTGCCAGGCGGAAGCGGGGTTGAGTACAGGCAAATATAGGCCAAACTCAGTTTGGCCATCTCAACTATGGCTACACGTCAGCCCAAGTGGAGATGGCCGAGCTGAGCTCGGCCAAACAACATCCGCCACCACTTTTGTGATATCATACTTTCACTGTAAATGAGCACGCAAGCAAAAGTTCTGATAGTCAGGCTTGACGGAATAGGCGACTATGTTCTATTCCGAAATGTTTTGCGTTTCATACGCAATTCCGCCCGTTACAGAGATGCCGACATTACGCTCCTTGGAAATCCATTATGGCGTAATCTGGCAGAATCATTTGACACCGACTGCGCAGACACTTGGATTTGGCTGGAAAATCGTGGCAAGTATTTCAAGAAAAGCATTGAGAACTTGGTTCCCGCTTTTATTTGGCGTAGGCGAGTAGAAGCCGCCCAATCCTCCCTACGCCGCCGTTTACGCGCGATGCGGTTTGACGCAGTAATCTCGCCGCAACCGATTCGTGACCCATTCCTGGATAAACTAGTCTCAGGTATAGCTCCAGAAACAATTGGTGTAAAATCTACTATTCCGCTTGATACCGATGCCCTATACACTCAACTGATAGATGCAGGAGACATACCCTTTGTCTTTGAACGCAATCGAACTTTTGCCGCTAACTTGACAAAGGAACCATGCAATGCGCAACTTGAAATGAGTCTTCCTACGCCAACATCATCTGATAAAGGTGTTTTCCTATGCCTTGGCGCATCTCATTGGACTCGGATTCTTCCGGCGAAACATTATTTGGATGTCTGCAATTTGATTCTTAAGAAAACACAGCATCCAATTTTCATTACAGGAACTAATAAAGACATCAAAGTCGCCAATTACATTGTTGCCAAATGCCACGCACCAAATCGCGTGAAATCTCTGGCGGGAAAGCTTTCACTTTCCGAGTTCGCACAAAAGGTTTCAGGTGCCTTCTGCGCAATCTGCAATGATACCGGCTCTATGCACATTGCGGCGGCAACAGGAGTGCCAGTTGTTTGCATGGCAAATGGCATTTCGGGGAAAGATGCATATTGGCCTTACCCAGACGGCCGCATAGAACTTGTACTTCCTCCTTACAGTCCCAAGTGGTTATCAACATTTTTACCAATTTCTCAACTTCAGACTTACGCAGCTTTCGCATCTATCGATGTGCAGGAAGTTTTCAAAGCAGTTGAGCGTCAGAAGCAAACTTCTACGAGTGAACCCAGCGACTAACCTTTCATGAAAAACATGTTTCAGTATTACTATGAAAAGTATCGCATTTGGGGACTCAAAGGCGTATGGAATTATTTTGCTGGCATAATGGAGTCGGGGCAGCAGCGGAAAACCTTTCTAGATAACGCCACCTACTCGCCTTGCATTCCGTCAAACGAAGGCCTAACCTTAATAGCACCTTTTCATGCCAGCTATTCGCTCAGCAAGGTCATGCGCGACTTCGCCTTCCGCCTCCGCGATGCCGGCATTCCCTTCCAGACCTTCGACACCGGCAAGGCCAGCGACATACCCGATCCCGACATCGATGCTCTAATCACGCCGCGAGAAGAGTTCCGAATCATGAAGTACCGAAATGTAGTGGAGTTGCAATTAGGTTCTGTCCCTGCCGAGGAACTCGGGCTCAAAAAGTCGCATGTGGTTTTCTGGGAGTTCGATTCCGGCCTTCTGGAGACTTTCCCGAAGCTACAATCTTCCGACACCGTAATCGCCATGTCCGACTTCAATGCGGCCTACTTCCGCAAGGTTCTGCCGCCATCCACGCCAGTCGCGAAGATCCTCTACCCATTTCGATTTACCTCCCCTACCCTGCCGACCGTCGAAGAAACGCGCAAGCGCTTCGGAATCGGCAAAGATGACTTCGTGGTCTTCTTCAACTTTGACTATGGCTCCTCCTTCTTCCGCAAGAACCCCGACGGTGCCATGCGCGCCTTTGCCAAAGCTTTTCCGCAGACGCCCGACACCACTCTTGTGTTCAAGACAATCCGGGCAAAAGAACACAAGGTTGAAAAGGCACGACTAGATGCACTGGCTAAAGAACTTGGGATTGCCGCCCGCTTCCGTTCCTTCGACGAGTTCATGCCGAGATGCGATGTCTACGCGCTCACGAATGCATGCGATGTCTATCTCTCCCTCCATCGTGGCGAGGGATTTGGACTTGGAATCGCCGAGGCCATGTCTATGGGCAAGCCTGTTGCAGTCGCGGACTGCGGTGGCTCGACCGAGTTCTGCAACCATGGCAACGCCATTCTAATTCCAACCAAAGCCATCAAGTTGGCCAAGGAACAGATGGACCACCCATGCTACCTGTCCGTGACATCTTGCGCCGAACCCGATATTGGCGCTGCGGCCGAGGCATTGCGACAGCTCCATGACTCGCCGGATCTTCGCCGCCAACTCGGCGAATCCGGCAAAGCCTTCGTCAAGAAGCACTTCGCCGTTGATAACTTCAAAACCTCCGTGAAGGCTTTTCTGGACACCTCCACATAATATGTGATACACTTTTTGGAAAAGGCGGCGGTATGGCTAAACTAACAATAGCGCTTGATGAAACACTACTCAGGGACGCACGGAGAGTCGCCGCTGAGCATGATGCGACCTTAACTGAATTAATCAGAGAATACTTGGCTGAACTTGTGGAAGACTTTGACGCTACCCAAGAGATACGGGCTAGACGCTTGCTGGAAACAATCAAACGCAACTCAGGCCACTTGGGCAAAATCAACTGGACGCGCGATGAACTTCATGAACGCAATTGAGATCAAGACCTCCTTCGGGCTTTCCTACTGGGATTCGCTCATAATTGCCGCCGCCGAACGCGCCTCATGTCCCGTCGTATTCTGCGAAGACTTGAACGACGGACAGCAGTATGGTACGGTAAAGGTTGTAAACCCCTTCAAATGATGCCATGTCTACAACTGACACTCAAAATCAAAAAGCTATCCTTCAAAACTACTTGGATGGGCGTCTCGAATGGCACAGGAACCACCCAGAGATTCCAGCCCAAGGTCCTTCTTCCGTTACTGCCCTTACTTATTTCTTCTCCGCTTCAGAGGTGGAGGCTGAAGCAGGATTTCACAACTTGGAGTGCGCCATATTGGAAACATGGCGACACTGCGGGGCGCTCCACACCGTTATTGTCGCCAACTCATATTTTAAATGCATTTCTCGCTTCGCGGAAGAACATCCGACTCTTGTTGAAGTGCAAATCGAGAAAAGCCTTATCCCTGGATCAGTCGAATCAATGAGCGCGGATTGCAACGGCAAGCTTTACACTCGTTTCTCGACAAAGTATGTCCTAGTGATTCAGGACGACGGATTCCCTTTGCGGTCCGGCCTCCCATACTTTCTTGGACTAGGTGACTTTATTGGCGGACCTAGAAACTATGTTCGCGACTATTGGTGGGTGAATTTGCTACGCCTTCTCATGCGCGAATGCCCATACAATGGCGGATTTTCGCTACGCACCAATAAAGTATGCAGATTGGCCGCAAAGTTCTGGGAAAGGAAATGGAAAAGTAATCATCCATCATGGGACACGATAGAGGATGTTTTCTATACAACGACTTTGCCAAAGGACTCGCTTTACTACAGACTTGTAGTTAGCGCCAACAAAGTCCACTTAGGATACAAATTTTCAATAGAGGGCGAGTATTATCCAGACACCCTGCATGAGATTCCATTCGGCTTCCATTCCGCAAGAGCGTTTTGCAGGATTGTGGAAAAGCATCCCGAAATCTTGGAGATTGAATCGTGAAGTACAATGTGGTTATTGCACATCGCGTGAGTCCATGCCTGTCAAAAACAGCAGTGGGATTTTCATCTAAATTTGAGCTTGTTCGCACTTGTTCAAACACTTTAAAGGCTGCAATTGGAAAAATCAGCGGCATGGTCAAGCTCTATGTCATTCTAGACGGATGCGATAAAGAATATGAAGAATTGTACAACCGCCTGTTTTCACATTTTGAAAATGTTGAGATGGCACTGATTAAAACAGCATCGATTGGAAATTTTGCTACATATGAAAAGCAGATTCAAGTGTTAAAAAACAATCTGGACACAGATTATCTTTACTTCTCTGAAGATGACTATCTGTATCTGGAGAACGCCTTCACCGAAATGATTGAAATGATGCGAACAGGCGCAGATTTTGTTTCCCCCCTTGATCATCCAGACAACTATAACACGCTATACTCAAATGCCCAAGTCGAAAGGCTTGTCCATATCGCCGGAACAACGCATTGGCAAACAGTCGACTCGACTTGCCTGACATTCATGTGCGACCCGAAGACCTTTATGTCAGCACTGCCCATACTTAGATCATACTCTTCTGGCATTCCCGACACCCTCATGTGGTTCGGCCTCACGAAACGCTGTGTTCGGACACCAAGGTTGTTCACATATCTTGTCAAACACCTCTTGCGAATAAAACTGTCAAAACGCGAATTGTTATCTCTTTGGACGCTTAAGGCACTGCGCTCTAAATGCTTTTTTACCAAGCGGTATTTATTGTGGAGCCCAATTCCTACACTTGCGATACATCTCTCTTCTGAATCGTTGCCGCCATTGTCGGACAAGGTTCTTGAAATGATACCCGACGAAGCACGGTTGATTATTCACAATATCGCAAATAGATATTTATCCGAATAATTATTTTCGATTTAATGCTCGTTGCAAAAAAGTAATAGCCTTGCTACGTAAAAACCGTAGGCTTTCCTCAACTTCATTATCATTTGAGGGAACATCAAGCAGGGCTTTTGTTATGCAAGAAGGAGAGACTGGATCAGCAACCAATCTATTAGACATGTTAAAAGTATTCAACAGTGTCGCAATGCGGGCTGAACCTGTCCGATTGTCAATAACAGCAAAGCTATGCCGATAAAGAAGGGAAAATGTCGCTCCATGAAATGAATCTGTAATTACGTATTCTGCGTGTTTAAACGTTGCCACCCAGTCTTGAACTGAAATCATGGGATGCGGTATATGTTGATGATGCAACTGCTCTTCAGTCAATATGACGCGCAAGGGCAATCCCAATTGTTGGGCGACATGTTCGGCAATTTGCATGTACCTTTGTCCGGATGTTAGAAAATACCCAAGAATGTATTTCCCTTGGGGAGCGACCGCCTTACTTGACAGGTTATCGTATTCGTGAATTGGCAATAGCATTGTAGGATCTGGCATACACTCAACATCAAGACCAAATAGAGATTTGCAAATGTCGACACCACGTTGTTCTCGAACTGAAATTGAGGCAAAATCGTCCAGCATTGCGCGCAAATAATCAATATTTGCAAAATGTGGATCATCACACCCGAACGACGCTGCATAGGCTATTCGCCTCACATTTGTCGGCTCATTAAGGAATGACGCAAAATATGCCAACCCGGCACCTGGCCGCCACACTTGATCACTTCCAATTACAACTGCATCTATGTGATTTAAAACTATATATTTTGTCAAATCAGCTTCCGTCCCTAGCGGTCGCGAAAGCCCCATATGTTCATTCACAAAAGGTCTGATATTTCTTTCCAGCGCATAATGGTAAATTGGGCCAAGAATTGGCACCTCCATTTTCTTGAAAAAACGCAAATATGCCCTATGCAGCACTACGAGCGGAAAATATAAGTTACACACTCTACCTTCCTTGTAATTCAATACAACAACCTCATGCCCCAAGCGTTTCAATGTTTCTTGCAAGGCCCAAGCTTGAAGAATGCCTCCGTAATTTGAATGAAGGGGCAATGTTAATATGGCAATTTTCATTTTCTAAGCCACTCCATTATATGTTTTCGTATACCAAACATAAACAGAGCATCTCTCAAGTTTCGCAAAACGATTGCTGGATACGCAAAATAGAAGGCTATTCGAAAAGATAGTTTTCTCGAAAGCAGGCATACTATATTACGAAACCAAGAAGATGGACGGTTAAACACTATCGCAGGGTTGTACTCTACTGCCTTATCATAATCTATTACTCTTGAAAAGGCCCGATTCGATATAGCGTTCTCAAACAATGCCCCCCCCTTCGGCGTTCGTACAATTGCAAGTGACAATCCTTGATCATCCTGGATTTCTGGCAACAAACACTCAGCGCCCCACAAATCACCCATTGTCAAATCGGCGCCACTCTTTCCATCGCGGAAATAACAATGGTGACACGAAGGTCTTGAGAGCATTTCCGCCATATATAACCGCTTGTATGGAGAGTTGGGCAATAGCAGATCTTCATTGTCACCTGACAACTTAAAGCGCATTGCCAGATGTGATTGCTTCCACCCCTTTGATTTATCCCGCATACCACACCCAACTATCAATGCTCGTATCGACATTGGAACATATGCAGACCAAAAACTCCTAAAGAGAGAAGCTGATGGTACTCCATGGCACACAATTTCAGCACAAAAGAGATTCCCACTGTCTGTTTTGAGGAATGATTTGATTGCAGCTATTTGACAAGGTGTTCCAGAAAACAGAACCTTTTTCTTGAGTATTTTCAAATCATTGCTTATCATGTGATAAGCATCTTGCATGTCGCTTTGAAGATATTTTGCCCCTCGCAACCGCTTCAGCCCGTCTATATCATCCACTCGCACATGTTTAACATCACACGAAGGGAACTCGAAGGATGCCCCATAAACGACACCTCCATGCGCAATTATCTCCTCTGCCAAAAGCGTGAAGAGTCCCCCAGAAGACGATTCAAAGAGAATGTTGTCTCTTTTAATTCTAATACCGTATGCGGCGATGTTAGTTTGTTTACATTCATTTTTACGCACCACGGGACATACTGCCTCACATAAGCCACATCCGATACAATGCGATGGATCAACCGTATAGACCGTTTCCCCCGTATTTGCCTCTTTGATACGCAGTGCACCGATTCTACATGCTGCGACACAAGCCCCACACCCCGTACAGTCATCCTTAATGGGCAAATTCGGTTTTCGGACATCAGGTTTGCGACTTACAAAGAACATGTTATTCCCCTTTTTCCAATGCTGTGACAATAGTGTTTATTGGAATGGAAAAATTGCTCCCATCGCTTTCCAGCTCAAAATAAGAATAGTTAAGCCCTAATTGTAGAGCGAGCCGTGCGTAACATAGTTCAAACCAACCTTCCTGTAGAAGTTCGATCCATTTTGTCCCTTTGCGAGCAGCAATCATATTGGCCTCGCCAGAACCATGCGGAGCTATGACAATTGAAGCCGAGTGAATTGTCTTCATCTGCTCATCAAAAGGTAAAACTTCAAAATGGCAAATATCGAATCCTAGCGTTGATAATGCATTCTCAAAGTCAATTTCGTTTTTAATTCTTCGAGCGCCTGTTTTGCTTCGGGAAATGTAAATCTTTCGGCCACTATTTGTCGAATCGATATGCTTCTCAATCTCAAATTTCAGGAAATCAACATCTGCCTGTCTAACATATCCACTTTCGTGGCGCCGTGTGACAAGCAAACCATGCTTTGCACAAACCGGACACGATGATTCAATGAAACGGTCGGTACCGATTCCAAAGAATCTGGACATAACATCAAAATATGTCGGTCGTGAAAAGGGCACTAGGAATTTCACATTCGGAAATAAATGAAGAACCCTAAGAGCAGGAAGTAATCCTTCAAAAATTTGGTGATAATAACAATTATGAAATGAAAGTGGTGCTAATGGGGCCTCCGATTGCAATTTTACTGCTGGAAGAAGAGTTTCAAATACGCCACCAAATGAATAGAAATGTGGAATACTGATTACGCTCTCTTGAAGCAATCTCCCATCAGAAAACCACATCGTCCCATGAGCAGGCGCAATTACAACATCCGATAAGAGATAGACAAAGCAATCTCCAAAAGCTCTTTTAAGGCGGAAAAAAGGCGGGAAAGAGGCAGCAAAATCATAATGCTGAACATAAGCCCCATCAATCTTGATTTGACTTTCGACCCGACTGCGAACAGCAATGTTGGCCATTTTTTCACCAATATCGCGTATTACCCCACTCCCAAGATAAGAACATCCCCCTAATTTGCTCATCGTGACTACCGAGATCAATCTAAAGATTTTCCATCTAAGCGCTGCCAGGGCGCTGTAAACTACCATCTCAATTCTTGACGGAAAATGAGAAAAAACTCTCTGATGGGCATTATAGGTTAACGCACGATGCATGAAACTCTTTAGCTGTGAAACATGACTCATCCCATGCCTCAATACTTATTACAAAAAAACATTTAGCATCATGTGCTCCCTAGCGATGTGCAATTTGGCGAGCAGTTCTCTGAAGATGTTCATGGTTGGTTCCGAAAAGGGTGTGTGGTGCGCGCCCGGTGGGCCCTACGCCTCCACAAGGGTGGCCAGAGGTGTGCGCGTCCGGTGGGCGCGCACCTCCACTCGCGCGCACCTACTAGCCCGCATCTCCACTAGCCGTGCAGCACCCGCTGCATGGCCGGCGGAGGGCCGCCACTTGCGACTATAGGATTATACCAAGATTCGGCAGAGGGTGCAATGTGGCCGCGATTGTGCGCGCAAATGTGCGCGCTCAGTGAGCGCGCACCTCCACTGCCCGCACCTCCACTGCCCCCAGCGCCACCAGTGGAGGTACGGGCGCACTGCGCACGCACACTATTCCGCAACGGTGGCCTCAGTAGCCGGGGCGGCTCCCGCAGGGGCTGCCGTAGCGGGAGCGGCGGCAGCCTCAGCGGGTGCGGCCGCAGGCGCGGTGGCCGCAGGCTGCGCGACGGGCTGAGCGTATGGCGCCATGGTCGAGTTGTAGGGCGTTGGCTGCACGTAGACCGGCTGCTGTACGTAGACCGGTTGTTGCACGTAGACCGGGGCGGGTTGCTGCACGACCACAGGGGCGGGCTGCTGGTAGACTACTGGTGCCGGTTGCTGCACATAGACCGGCGCGGGCTGCTGCACATAAACCGGAGCAGGCTGCTGAACGTAGACCGGCGCAGGAGGCGCATAAACCACCGAAGGCCGATAATAGACGGGAGCAGGTTCAGAGGCGATGGCTGCGCCTACCGCCATTCCCAGAATGCCGGCGGCGAAGAATCCGGCCGGTCCGGGGCCATGATGATGGTGGTGGAACCTCGGAGGCGGACCGTACGGGCGGGCGGTGGCCTCGGAAGGCACGAGCAGTGCTGCGCCAAGGGCGAGTACAACTGCGGTTGTGGTCAGTTTTTTGTTCATCTTCTGTTCCTTTCTCCTTGGATGTTGCCTTTGCAACAGGTTAAATAACGCGCGAAGAATCGCGAAATTGTACGAAATCGTACTATTTCATGACTTTTTTCGCGGCATTCGCCACATTGACGAGGTGGTCGGCCACACGTTCGGCGTTTGACGCGAGTGACAGGTACTGCGCGCCGACATCCGGCGTACAGACGCCGGCGTCGAGCCTCGCGATGTGGTTTGCGGCCATTTCGTCCGTGACGTCGTCTATCCGGTCCTCTATTGCGTAGGCCTCCTCGAGGGCCTTGCGATCGAGATTGATGTAGGTCTCCATGACCTTGCCGAAGAGGTCGCCGATCAGCGATTTCACAAAGTCGACTTCGACAATCGCCTTTTCGGAAAAACTGTGGTTCGAGGATTTTAGGTTTTCCGCGTATTCCACGATGTTCTCGGCGTAGTCGCCGATGCGCTCCAAGTCCGAAACGGAGTGGAAGGCGGTGGCGAGGAATATGTGGTCCTCCTCGCTCATGGGGAGCTTGGAGAGCTGTACCGCGAACTTGGTTATCTCGGCGTTGAGGAAGTTGAGTTCCCGCTCGTTTCGCCGGAAGAGCTCCAGCTGCGAGAAGTCCAGCGAGCAGATGATGTCGCAGGCGAAGTTGAAGTTGCGGAGGGCGAGGTCCGCCATGTTGACGATCTCGTTCTTCGTCTGCTGGACGGCGATTGGCGGCGTCTTGAGCAAGTGTTCGTCGATGTAGTAGAGGCGGTTGTCGTCGGGCTTCTTCTTCTCCTCCTCTTCTTCAATCTGGGCGATCTGCGCCTTCGGGTGGACGCCGGGGACGAAGCGGAGGGCGAGCTTGACGAAAAAGCCCGTGAACGGAATGAAGAGAAGGACGCTGACGACGTTGTAGAATGTGTGGAACATCGAGAGCTGGAAAGGCACGGCGCGTGGGAAGAGGCGCGCAAAGGGCGCGCCGACATGGAAGGCTCCGCCGCTGAGTGCGATGGCGATCTCGGTGACAATCAGAAAGGAGACGGCCCGGACGAGGTTCTCCAATACATGGAAAGAGGCCACGCACTTCGCCTTGCGCGCCGCGCCAAGCCCGGCCAGAAGGGCCACGACGCAGGCGCCTATGTTGGAGCCGAGGATGAGGTAGATGCCCTGGTCGAGCGAGATGAGACCCGAGACAAGCATCGTTATGGAGATCGAGGAGGTCACTGACGAAGACTGGATGACCGCCGTGAGCACGACGCC
>JAEEGG010005073.1_pt1 | contig 31549 bp, 24 predicted proteins | sample 9134161 | NCBI WGS metagenome assembly JAEEGG01 (sample SAMN16246543, study PRJNA631951) | gut metagenome | biome: gut microbiome; feature: rumen; material: CR-attached | host: Bos | place: Iran: Karaj | collected 2018-10
ATGAAGAGCTCGCCGTCCTTCATGTAGCCGGCATCGCCCGTGTGGAACCAGCCTTCGTCGTCGATGGCCATAGCCGTTATTTCTGCCTTGCGATAATAGCCTTTCGTGATAGTCTCGCCCTTGAGGAGTATCTCGTCGTTCTTGCCGAACTTGATGTGCACACCATCCAGCGGCCTGCCGATAGAGCCGAGCGAGATGGGCTGGTTCCAGCGGTCGCAGGAGACGGTGGCGGTGCTCTCGGTGAGGCCGTAGCCCGTTATCATGAGGATGCCTGCCGAGCGCACGAACTCCTCGATGACAGGCGGGATGGCTGCTCCCGCTGTGGGGAAGAAGTTGCCTCGCTCCAGTCCCAAGGTCTTCAAGAGCAGGGCGATGACTGTCTTCTCGTAGAAAAGGTAGCGCATCTTCAGGGCGAGAGGCGGGTCGAGCCCTCGCATCTTGTAGTCCACATTGTAGGTCTTGCCCACTCGAAGCGCGTCCTCGAGCATCTTTCGCTGTATAGGCGAGGACTCGTTCATCTTTTCCTGAACGCCGCTATACACCTTTTCCCAGAATCGCGGCACAGCACACATGCAGGTAGGATGCACCTCGCGAAGGCTCTGAAGGATGTCCTGGGGACGCCGGTTGACGGCCAGCGTGCAGCCTGTCTTGATGCAGAGATACGACCAGCCGCGTTCGAAGACATGTGTGAAGGGCAGGAAGTTCATGATGAGGTCCTTGTCGGAGAGCGGCAAAGCCCCTACATGACCGCGGAATGCAGCGTTATACATCCTGTGTGTCAGCTGGACGCCCTTGCTGATGCCCGTCGTGCCGCTTGTATAGAGGATGTTCGCCAAGTCGTCCTCCTGCACCTCGGAAGTGAGCCTCCGGATCTCTTCGCTATGGTCTTTGCCGTCGGAAAGCGCCAGGAACTCATCGAAGTAGAGGCTCACATTGTCTTGCGGGTCTTTCTGGACAGAAGGGTCGAAGATGATGAGCTTCCGCATGGACTGCTCGATCTTGAGTATGCGGTAGGCCGTGTCGTACTGGTATTGTTCGCCGACGAAGATGTAGCGTATCTTCGCATCGCTCACCATATACTTCACCTGCATCTCGCTCGCAGTGGCATAGAACGGGATGGTGATGGCCCGGATGCCGTAGGCACCGAAGTCCACATACATGCATTCCGGCATGTTTTGCGAGAAGGTGGCGATGTTTTCCTGTACGCCGACGCCCAGCTCGAGCAGCGATGCCGAGACGCGACTCACGTTTCGGGCATAGTCTTCCCACGAAATCTCCTTCCATTTCTGCAGCTCGTCGTCGCGATAAAGCATGGCGGCTCGCTTGCCGTAAATGGCTGCTTGGCTTTGGATGAGAGAAGGTAGTGGGGCGGGGTTCTGCATGGTCATATTGTGCTTAGATAGCACAAAGATACAAATAAATTAAGAATTAAGAGTGAAGAATGAAGAATTATTTGGCTTTTTTCGTACCTTTGTGCTGTAAAATGGTATTGTATCATGTTCAATGTTCAACGTTCAATGCTCAATGAGAAAGCGATAGAGTTGCTGTGCCGACTCATCGAGGTGCCACGCATCAGCAGGGAAGAAAAGGCTGCTGCCGACCTCCTGCAGGACTATATGCAGAGCGAGTTGGGGCTCGAGGTGAAGCGAAAAGGCAACAACCTCTGGTCGCTCCAGCCGAACTTCGATGCAGAGCGGCCTACCTTGCTCTTGAACGCCCACATCGACACCGTGAAACCCGTTGCTGGATGGCAGCGAGACCCTTTCAAAGCGACAAGAGAAGGCAGCCGCATCTACGGGCTTGGTGCGAACGACGACGGTGCCAGTCTGGTATCATTGCTACATGTCTTCGCCGCTCTCAAAGAGGAAAAGACCCGTTTTAACCTCGTTTTCTTGGCGAGTGCCGAAGAGGAAGTGAGCGGGAAGAACGGCATAGAGAGCGTCCTGCCGCTGCTCCCGAAGATAGACGTCGCACTCGTCGGTGAGCCGACAGGCATGCAGCCGGCCATCGCCGAAAAGGGTCTGATGGTGCTCGACGTAACGGCTCACGGCAAGGCTGGGCACGCTGCCCGCGACGAAGGCGACAACGCCATCTACCACGCCATCGAGGACATCGAGTGGTTCCGGAGTTATAAGTTCGAGAAGGTCTCACCCCTGCTCGGCCCTGTCAAAATGACGGTGACCATCGTGAACGCAGGCACACAGCACAATGTGGTGCCCGACACCTGCACTTTCACGGTCGATGTGCGCTCGAACGAGTGTTATACGAACCGCGAATTATTCGATGAAATCGGCAAAAATGTCAAGTCGGAGGTCAAGGCGCGCAGTTTCAGGTTGGGTTCCTCAGGCATTGATGTGAACCATCCACTTGTGCAAAGAATCATCGAGCTTGGCGGCAAACCGTTCGGCTCGCCCACCTTGAGCGACCAAGCCCTCATGCCCTTCCCCAGTCTGAAGATGGGTCCGGGCGAGAGCAAACGCAGCCATTCTGCCGATGAATTCGTGGATTTTTGCGAGATTCAGCAGGCGATAGAGACCTATTTGGCCTTGCTGAAATGACCGATGGCAGGCTAAGGGAAAAAGCGGCTTAAGAGGGGGTTGAAAACGCCGCGTGCGGCGATGCCCAACGCCGCAGCCGGGGATTGCCATCGCCGCACGCGGAAATTGCCATCGCCGCACGCGGCGTTTTTTGATGCCTCACAGAGGGCTGAAAAAGCTCAGCGCAAGCAGCTCAAAACACCATATTTCATCTCGGCTGATTTCCGCTCTCATCCCTGCTTGGCAAGGGTAGTCGGCATCTATACTCCCCTCCCCCTATAATTTAATATATACTGCCTTTTTTTGTAACATTTCTTGCCGGTATCGGCAAAAAGCCGTATCTTTGCGGCAGATTAAACAGCAAAAACTTGCCGATAGAGGATATTATGGAGTATATTTCTGTGGTAGAATTTGCCGAGAAGCATGGCGTTTCGGAGCGAACAGTCCGCAACTATTGTGCGGGTGGAAAGATAGAAGGTGCCTTTCTGACAGGGAAGACATGGAACATTCCTGCAGATGCGGCTCTGCCCAAGCGCGGCTCTGCCAGAGAGAAGGTCTCGCCTTTGCTGAAAACATTAAGGGAGCAGAAGGCTTCGAGACTGAAGTGCGGCATCTATCATCGCACGCAAATCGACCTGACCTACAACTCCAATCACATGGAAGGTAGCCGCCTGACGCACGACCAGACCCGCTTTATCTACGAGACAAACACCATCGGCATCAGCGATATGTCTGTCAATGTGGACGATATTGTTGAAACAATCAACCACTTTCGTTGCATTGACTTCATCATCGAACATGCAGAGGAAAAGCTGACAGAAAGGCTCGTCAAACAGTTGCATCTGCTTTTGAAGTCGGGCACTTCAGACAGCCTCAAGGATTGGTTTGCCGTGGGCGACTACAAGAGACTGCCAAACGAGATTGCCGGAGAGAAGACAAGTCTGCCTCAGGAAGTGTCCACGCACATGAAAAGCCTGCTGAGCGACTACAACCTCAACCGTCGCCATACGCTCGACGACATCCTCGACTTTCATGTTCGCTTCGAAAAGATTCATCCTTTCCAAGATGGAAATGGCAGAGTTGGGCGGCTGCTGATGTTCAAGGAATGTCTAGCAAACAACATCGTCCCATTCATCATTACCGACGAGCTCAAGATGTTCTACTATCGCGGACTGCGAGAATGGGGACACATAAATGGCTATCTAAGGGATACATGCTTGACAGCTCAGGACGCTTACAAGGCGCTGCTTGACTATTTTCAGGTCAAGTATAGCGAATAAGCTGCCATCACCGCTTTTCACGGAAGAAGCGTTGCATCAGTTCGATGCATTCGTCGGCCATCACGCCACTCGTGACCTTCGTACGCGGGTGCAGGGCTTGGGGGGCAAAGCGCAGGAAACCGCGCTTTTCATCGGGCGCTCCATAAACAATTCGGCTGATTTGCGACCAACCGAGGGCACCTGCGCACATCACGCAAGGCTCCACTGTGACATAAAGCGTGCAGTCGTTCAGATACTTGCCGCCAAGGTGCTCCGCCGCCGCCGTGATGGCCTGCATCTCGGCATGCGCCGTGACATCGTGCAGCAGCTCAGTCAGGTTGTGGCTCTTGGCGATAATCCTGTCCCTGCACACCACGACTGCCCCGATAGGAATCTCGCCCTGCTTGTACGCCTCGTTTGCCTCCGCCAAGGCCTGCTTCATGTAGAAATTGTCGTCAGCCATCGTCTTTTTTCTTGCTTTTGTGTGCAAAGTTACGAAAAATGCTTAACTTTGCGAAAGATTTCAACATAAAATACGCTATGAACAACAAGGAATACCTCGTCATCAGCCGCAGCAACGGCACCACGAAGACTGGGTCGCCTTACGCTTCGCTGAAGGTGGCAAACCTCGTCGAGACCATCAATGTGGCAGTTTGGGACATGCCTCCGACGGCAGAGCCGCAGGTGGGGCAGCTCGTCGTCTTCTATAATATCAAGGACAACGACGGCAAGAAGTCGTGCGACCTGCGCGACCTGAAGGCCTGCGGAGAACCACTCCTCGACCATCCGCTCTACAATCTGTTGCCCCGTCCGATACGCCGCGATGTATGGGATGACACGATTCGGCACCTGCTCAGCTATTGCTCGGACAAGACTTTGATGAGCATTATCGAGGAGTTTGCGGGGCGATTCTACGAGCCATTCAGTCAATATCCTGCCGCCACAAGCAACCATCATGCCTTCCCCGGCGGCCTGCTCAACCATACGCACCAGATGCTCAAGATGCTCGAGGGGCTCTATCCCTGCCTGCCTTACGAGGTGAAGGTGGAGCACTGCATCCTTGCGATGCTCTTCCACGACTGCGGCAAGATTCATGAGTACAGCAAGCAGGGTGAGCCGCAGCCGGATATGTATCTGCTCGGCCACATCTACATCGGCGCTCATTGGCTGCAGAACATCCTGGAAAGCAAGGGCTTCGACAAGGACGAGACGAAGCGAATCGTGCATTGTGTCCTGTCGCATCATGGACAGAGGGAGTTCGGAAGTCCCGTCGTCCCATGCACACAGGAGGCCATCGTCGTGAGCCACCTGGACAACCTCAGTGCCAAGACCGACATTTGGGAAGGGGCTGGCGACATGGAGTACATGAATGCCTTGGGGACGAAGAAGGTTGCCCCCCTCTAATTTCCCCAAAGGGGAGGACACCCAAACGAGAAGATGAATTATAAAGAACAGGAACTTCAGAAGCTTCAGGAAGCGCTTTATGCCACTCTAAGCGAGGTGGACCGCATCTGCAGGAAGCATGGCATCCGCTACTTCGTGACGGGCGGAACGGCAGTTGGCGCGTACTTCTGGCAGAAGATACTGCCTTGGGACGACGATGTGGATGTGGGCATGATGCGGCCCGACTACGAGCGCTTTGCCGCGATTGCCGGAGCAGAACTGGGCGACCGCTTCTTCCTGCAGACACCCGACACGGAGCCTCACACGCCTTTCTACTTCATGAAGATCCGCATGAACGGCTCCCGCTTCTCGGAGTCCACATTCCAGCACATCAAGATGCACCAAGGCATCTACGTCGACATCTTCCCCTTCGACAAGATACCCCGGCAGCGATGGCTCGAGCGACTGCAGCACAAGGTTGTCTTCTTCCTGAACGGCCTCTTCATCGCCAAGGAGATCTGGCAATGGAAGCATTGCGGCAAGTGCGACATCCCGGAGCCCAGGAAGCGGGGCTGGCTGCCGTGTTTCTTCACGCGACTGCTCATCACGCTGCTCAGCAAACGCTCTATATATAATATAATGTATAGGACTCAGACCATGTTCAACGGCAAGCCGCTCCCCCTCTGCAAGAACATCATCACCAAGAGCGAGCGCCTGCCCATCGAGGACATCAAGCAATCACAAACCGTCACACTCGGTCCGTTGCAAGTCAGCGCTCCCCGCGACCTCCTGCTCTACCTCAACAACCATTACGGCAAAGTCATAAAAGATGTTCCCGACGAGATGAAGGTCAGCCATCGTCCTGCAGAACTTGTCTTCCCTGAAGCCTTATGAAACAGAGAAACCACGCTTTCGACATCCTTTGCGGCATCTGCATCATCCGCATGGTGACGCTGCACATCATGGCCTTCTGCGGAGAGGACAAGCAGGACTGGTGGCTCGAGGTGATGCGCTGGAGCTTCTTCTTCATGAGTTTCTTCTTCTTCAAGGCCGGCTACTTCAACAAAGGCACGTCGAGCGGCACGGACCTCGACTACCTGAAGGACAGGAGCAAGCGCCTCCTGGTGCCCTATCTGATGAGCGGCATCATAGGAGCCATCGTCTATTTCAGTTTCTACTTCCCACTCGTGGACCGCTACAAGAAGTTTGTCGAGCCGCTGGATTGGAGCCATGTCTGGATGAAGAGCGGCTTCTACGGCAACTCGCCCATCTGGTTCCTCTTCTCGTTCTTCACCGTCTATATGATGGTGCGATACATCGACAAGGTGAAGCATCTGTGCTGGCTCACGCTTGCTTTCCCCGCTCTCAGTTACTGGGCATACCGGACGGGCAACAATGTGCCGATGAGCCTCGGCAATGTCTTCATCGCATGCTACTTCTTCTATCTCGGCCGCCTGTGGCGCTGGGTGATGCAAAGGTATAGCAATCAGCAAGTGATGGCAGCGTCGTGGCTGATGGTGGCGGCCTTCATCGTCCTTGGTATCGTGGCTCCCGGCACATACAACATGAGCCAGAACCTCTTTACGGGCAATGCTTTGATGGCTGTCGTCAATGCCACCTTGATACTTTGCGGCTTGGCGGGTGTCCTGCTGACGTTGCAAGTGCCGCGAATCCCTTTGCTCTGCTTCATAGGCGAGCACAGCATGGTCTTCTTCATCTCGCACTATCCGATGCTGTACTTCTACAAGTTCACGCACCTTTCCTTCGGCAGGAGCATCTACGGAAGAGTGGATGATGTGCTCATCCTCCTGCCGGTCATCTTCTGCCTGTGTGCCTGGCTTGTGCCTTATATAGAGCGAGTTCCGTGGCTTAGTGGCCGATGGCCTGAGAAGCAGCCTGCAGCTCCAGCAGCCGAGCCACACCAAGACTGATGGACTTCAACCCGAAGTCTTCCGGCCTGACCTCTTCCCAAGGCAGCCAAAGCACCTCGGCCGCGTCGTCCATAGCTGTTGCTCCGGTTGTTTCCTTTACCTTGCAGAGGAAGAAGAGGTCGAGAGTAGGGATGTCGAGACCTCCAAAGTGATACATGTTGGGCAGCGAGAAGAGGTAGCGCGACTCGACAACCGAGAGGCCGGTCTCCTCCATGACCTCCCGCCTGACGCCCTCTTCGCCTGTCTCATAGCAGTCGCAGAAGCCACCGGGCAAGTCGAGCGTCCCCTTCGCAGGCTCTTTGCTTCGGCGGACAACCATGAGACGGTTCCCTTCGTCAACAATGACGGCCACCGTCGAGGCACTCGGATTCATGAAATAGACAAAGCCGCAAGCCTCGCAGCGCTTGCTCTTCTCGGTGTCCTCTACGAAAGCATTCGCCCCGCATTTCGGGCAATGGCTAAAGAGGCGCAACAAATGATTGTCATTTACCATTTACTATTTACCATTTACCTTTTTGTCATTTACTATTTACGAAAACGACATTTCTTTTGATACTTATTGTTTGCAAAAATAGCGAAAAGTGAGATATAAAGCAAACTTTCGTTGCCTGTTTCACCAAATTTCGCTAACTTTGTACTTCGGAACAACTAATTGTGTTAACTATGATGACTACATTTCTTGATTGGTATCAGGCGTTGCCTCCCTATATGCGCGCCTATTGGACGATAGCCATTGCTGTCTCCATCATCTTTCTTATCCAGATGACACTTACGCTCATCGGTCTTGGCGATACCGATGCCGGCGGCGACATGGGCGACCTCGATACGGGAGGGGCTGACATGGGCGACGGCAACGGCGACACGATGGACACGGGCGGAGCCATACAGCTCTTCACGATACGCAACACGGTGAACTTCCTGCTGGGTGTCGGCTGGGGCGGCGTTTGCCTGAGCGGCTTGATAGAGAACCGCTTCCTGCTTGCCGTGGCAGCCATCCTTTGCGGTTGCATCATGGTGGCAGCATTTATAATAATGTATAGGCAGCTGATGAAGCTCGAGGGCAACGGCTCTTATCGCATAGAGGAGAGCGTGGGCCAGGTGTGCGAAGTCTATATCCGCATCCCAGGCAACAGGAGCGGCAGCGGCAAGGTGCAGATTAGTTTCCACGGCTCGGTGCAGGAGCTGCCGGCCCAGACGGAAGGCGACGCCATTCCGAGCGGCACGAAGGTCCGGGTGACGAAGGTCGTCGAAAGGAGTGTACTGATAGTGGAAACTTTGGCTTGATTCGTTTTAACGTAATAACGTTATAACGTCATAACGAAAGAGTAAATATTAAATCTTTAAATAGTAAATTTTCTTATGGAACCCTTCTATCTTATTGTGATTGGAGTCGTCGTACTCGTCTTCCTCTTCATGGCCATCATCAACCGCTACCGTCGTTGTCCCAGTGACAAGATTCTGGTCATCTATGGCAACCGCGGCAACAGCAAGAGCGCCAAGTGTGTGCACGGCGGTGGTGCCTTCGTATGGCCCATCATCGAGGACTATGCTTACCTTTCCCTGACGCCCATCGGCATCGATGCGAACCTGACAAACGCCCTGTCGAGGCAGAACATCCGCGTGGACGTGCCTTGCCGCTTCACCGTCGGCATCAGCACAGAGCCCGAGAGCATGCTGGCTGCTGCTGAGCGCCTGCTCGGACAGACGCCCCAGCAGATTCAGGAGCTTGCCCGCGACATCCTCTTCGGACAGCTGCGTCTCGTCATTGCCACCATGAGCATCGAGGAGCTGAACAGCGACCGCGACAAGTTCCTCGAGGCCATCACGGCCAATGTAGAGGTCGAGCTGAAGAAGATCGGCCTGCGGCTCATCAATGTGAACGTGACGGACATCAAGGACGAGAGCGGCTACATCGAGGCCCTCGGCCAGGAGGCTGCAGCAAAGGCCATCAATGAGGCGAAGGTTCGCGTTGCCGAGCAGGAGCGAAACGGCGAAATCGGTAAAGCTGAAGCCGTCCGCGAGACGCGTATCCGTACCGCCGAGGCGAATGCCGAAGCCGTGAAGGGCGAGAACGAAGCCAAGATAGCCATCGCCAACTCCGACGCCGTGCGTCGTGAGCGTGAGGCAGAGGCCCAGCGCAAAGCCGTTGCTGCCGAGAAGGTGGCAAACGCTCAGGCGCTCGAAGAGGCATACGCTGCCGAGCAGAAGGCCGAGAATGCGCGTGCCGACAGGGAGCGTGCCAGTCAGCAGGCCAACGTCATCGTGGCACAGGAAATCGAGAAGAAGCGACTTGTCATCGCTGCTGAGGCAGAGGCCGAGCAGAAGCGCGTCAATGCCAAGGGTGAGGCCGACGCCATCTTCGCCAAGATGGAGGCCGAGGCAAAGGGCTTGTTCCAAATCCTGACGAAGCAGGCCGAGGGCTACGACAAGATGATTCAGGCTGCCGGTGGCGACGCCACGAAGGCCTACACCCTGCTGCTCCTGGAGAAACTCCCCGACCTCGTCAAGACGCAGGTCGAAGCCATCAAGGGCATCAACATCGACAAGGTGACGGTTTGGGACAACGGCGGCGGCGCTGGCGACGGCAAGACGAGCACGGCCAACTTCCTCGCCGGACTGATGAAGAGCGTGCCTCCTCTCAGCGAACTCTTCGACCAGGCAGGCATGGCGCTGCCCGAGTATCTGGCAAAGAAAAAAGAGGAAAAACCAGAGGCTCCCAGCGAGGCTGAAGAATAGTCGCAAAGGGCATTGAAAAACGCCGCCTGCGGCGATGGCAATCCCCGCGTGCGGCGTTGCCCATTTCCGCGTGCGGCGTTGGCAAATTCCGCAGGCGGCGTTTGAAACCTCCCCATTGCGCATCATCATTTTTAGGTAATTTTATCATTTTGAGGTATGTAGCTGCTTGCTATGTGCCTCTTTTTTTGTATCTTTGCAGAGCGAATGGTTTGAAACGAAAGAACAATGACTCTCAGAGAACTCCATAAAGGACAGTCGGCCACCATCCTCAAAGTGGGAGGTGAAGGAGCGCTGCGACAGCACTTCCTCGACATGGGCATGATACCCGGCACGCAGGTGACGCTGCAGAAATACGCACCCCTCGGCGACCCGATGGAACTGCGGATTCATGGCTACGAGCTGACCTTGAGACTGGCCGACGCGGAGGAAATAGAGGTGGCCCCCACGCCTCCCCTCCAGACTCACCCCCAGCCCCTCCCTTGTAGGGAGGGGAGTGATTACTCTTTCGGAGAAAGAACTATATGCTCCTCTCCCTACAAGGGAGAGGTTGGGAGAGGGTCCGGGTCTGGTCGTGATGGTGTGATTGAGCATCCTGGCTTCGGTGAGGAAGGCCGCTACCACGATGAGGACGCATTTCATCCCATTTCATCGGCAAAAAAGGGACCTCTCACCTTTGCGCTCGTCGGCAATCAGAACTGCGGAAAGACCACGCTTTTCAACCAGCTGACGGGCAGCAAGCAGCATGTCGGCAACTTCCCCGGCGTGACAATCGACCGCAAGGACGGCATCATCAAGGGACACCCCGATGCCACCGTCACCGACCTCCCCGGCATCTACAGCCTCAGCCCATACACGAGCGAGGAGGTCATCAGCCGTCAATTCATCCTGAAGAGCAAGCCGAGCGGCATCATCAACATCGTGGATGCCACAAACATCGAGCGCAACCTCTACCTCACCATGCAGCTGATGGAGCTCGGCATCCCTATGGTGCTGGCGCTCAACATGATGGACGAGGTGAAAGGCAACGGCGGAACCATCCGCATCAACCAAATGGAGCGGCTGCTCGGCATTCCCGTCATCCCCATCAGCGCCATGAAGAACGAGGGTGTGGACGAAGTGGTGAGCCACGCTATCCATGTGGCTCGCTACAATGAAGGGCCGGCGCGTCAGGACTTCTGCAGTCCCACGGAACACGGCGGTGCTGTGCATCGCTGCCTCCACGCCATCATGCACTTCATCGAGGACCACGCACAGGCTGCCGGCATCCCAGTCCGCTTCGCTGCAAGCAAGCTGATAGAAGGCGACAAACTCGTGGCATCGGCACTTAACCTCACACAGAACGAGCAGGAAACCATCGAGCATATCATCTGCCAGATGGAAGAGGAACGCGGCCTCGACCGCTGTGCCGCCCTCGCCGATATGCGCTTCAATTTCATCCTCCAGGTAAGCGAATGCTGCGTCGTACGCCCCGAAGAGAGCCAGGAGCACAAGCGAAGCATCCGCATCGACAAGATCCTGACCGGTCGCTTCACGGCCATCCCTTCCTTCCTGCTCATCATGGCTGCCGTCTTCTACCTGACTTTCAACACGATAGGCGCCTGGCTGCAAGACCTCTTCCAAGAGGGAATCGACCGCTTCACGGCGTTCTCCGATGCCACGCTCACGCAGTGGGACATCGCTCCGCCCATCCATTCGCTCATCATCGACGGCATCTACTCCGGCGTCGGCACAGTGCTCGTCTTCCTGCCACTCATCGTCATCCTCTTCTTCTTCCTCAGCATGCTCGAGGACACAGGCTATATGGCACGAATCGCTTTCGTGATGGACAAGTTGCTGCGTGGTTTGGGACTTTCCGGCCGCAGCATAGTGCCTCTGCTGATTGGCTTCGGCTGCTCGGTTCCAGGCATCATGGCAAGCCGCACGCTTCCCAGCGAACGCGACCGCCGGCTCACCATCTTGCTGACGCCTTTCATGTCCTGCACCGCCAAGATTCCCATCTATGCCTTCTTCGCTGCGGCTTTCTTCCCGAGACACGCGGCGTGGGTGATGATGTCGCTCTACATGATTGGCATCCTCGTGGGCATCGTCGTGGCACTCGTCTTGAAACGGACGCTCTTCCGAGGCGAGGCGGTGCCCTTCGTCATGGAGCTGCCCAACTATCGCATGCCGGTTGCCATGAATGTCTGGCATCTGCTGTGGGACAAGGCGAAGGACTTCCTGGGGCGAGCCTTCACCGTTATCTTCCTTGCCAGCATCGTCATCTGGCTCCTCCAGACATTCGACTTCCACCTCCAGATGGTGCCTGCCGAAGAGGCCTCGCGCAGCATGCTGGCACAGATATCGAGCCTTGTCGCCCCCATCTTCGAGCCACTCGGCTGCGGCGACTGGCGCGTGGTGACATCCCTCGTGAGCGGTCTTTTGGCAAAGGAGGTCGTAGTGAGCACGCTCAGCACCCTCTTTGCCGGAGTAGCCATTACGAGCATCTTCACGCCAGGCGTGGCCTACACCCTGCTCGTCTTCTGCCTGCTCTACACACCCTGCATGGCAACGATGGCCACCGTTCGCCGAGAGCTCGGCACCCGATGGATGCTGTTCATCATGGTCGGGCAGTGCTGCGTCGCCTGGCTCGTGGCATTCCTCGTCCACCTGATTATCAGCTAAACTCAGAACTCTCAGAATATTCAGATTACTCAGAACACTCAGAACACTCCTACTATGAACATCCAAAGCATTATCCTTTTAGTTGCCGTGATAGTCGTTGCAGGCTTTGTGCTGTACCGCTATCTGCGCAGTGACAACAAATGCAGTTGTTGCGACTGTTGCAACAAAGACAACTGTACGCCACACCTCCTCCTGCTTCTCCTCCTGCCACTGAACGCGATGGCTGCTCATCCCTATGTGGATGGCAACACGGGAGCAACGGAGGCATACGCCACGGAGCGCACCAAGTACCAGATCCTGGCTAATAGCAACGACAGCACCCGCGACGTCTATCGCATCCCTGCTATTGCCAAGAATAAGAAAGGCGAACTCGTCGCCATCTACGACTACCGCGTCTGTGGCTTCGATATCGGTTTCGGCGAGGTCGACGAGGTGATGCGCATCTCGAAGAACAACGGCAAGAAGTGGTCGGCGGAGACTAAAATTGCCGATGGAATGGGCGGAAATGACAATGTCTTCGGCGTTGGCTTCGGCGATCCGGCTCTCTGTCTGGACCGTGAAAGCGGACGCGGCGTGCTCATTACCGTCAGCGGGAAATGCATCTATGGCTATGCCAAAGCAGACTATCGTCCCTTCATTGCAAGGCAGATCACCACGGACGGCGGACATACTTGGAGTGCGCCGGAAGACATCACTCAGCAGTTCTGGGGAAAGGCTGGCGCAATGTTCCAACAAAAGGAAACAGACGATGGAATGGGCGTTTTTGCTTGGGCAGGCTTCTTTGGCAGCGGCAAGATTCTGCAGAGCCGCGTCACGAAGGTCGGCGACTACTACCGCCTCTATGCGGCCTTGCTGTTGAAAGGCACAGGACTGAAGGGCGCGTATGTCGTTTACAGCGACGACATGGGCATGAACTGGCAGCTTCTGGGAGGCGATGCCTCGTTCCAGGCGGCTCCGGACAGCGACGAGCCGAAGGTGGAGGAACTGCCCAGCGGACAAATCGTCTTGAGCGGCAGGAAGTGGTACGGCCGCACGTTCAACATCTGGACCTTTGCAGAAGGCAGCGTCACCAAAGGCTCTTGGGACAAGCCCGTCAACAGCCATGATGTGCCGACGGGCATCAAGGTCGGCGCCAACAGTTGCAACGGCGAGATCCTCATCGTCCGCGGGCGTCGCGTTTCCGACGGCAAGCGCGTTCACGTCGCTCTCCAAAGCCTCCCGAAAGCCGACACACGAGCCGATGTTTCTATCTTCTACAAGGTTCTCGAGGAAGGCAAGAACTACACGACTGCCGCCTTTGCCGAGGGCTGGAAGCTCGGTATGCAGGTCACCAACAAGCGCTCGGCCTATTCCACCATGTGCCAGCAAAAGGATGGCCGCATCGCTTTCTTCTACGAAGAGGAACCCTATATATATAATATGGTATACGTTCCTCTCACCCTCAAACAGGCAACGAATGGCGAAGTGAAATAAAGCAAATAAAGAAACACCATGAAAAGAACCTTTCTCTTGGTCGTCCTGACCATCGTGTCCTTGAGTGTTCTGCCGAAGGACAAATCAGATGTACTGCGCGACAACCTCTTCCGCAATCCCAAGTATGTTACCGTCGTGGCACATCGAGGCGACTGGCGCAACCATCCCGAGAACTCCATTCCTGCCTTCCAAAGCTGCATCGACATGGGCATCGACATGATTGAGATTGATGTGCGACGCACCAAAGACGGCCAGCTCGTACTGATGCACGACCCGACAGTTGACCGCTGTACCAACGGAAAAGGCAAGGTAGCCGATTTGACCTACGACGAGATACAGAAACTGCGACTTCGTCCCCAGCACAACGCATCTGTCACTCGCAACCACATTCCCACGCTCGAAGAAGTCCTCGTCCTTTGTAAGGGAAAAATCCTCATCAATATCGACAAAGGCTACGACTACTTCCAGCAAGTGTACGAACTGATGGAGAAAACGGGCACCACAAACCAAGTCATCATCAAGTCGAGCAATCCCATCGACAAAGTGAAGCGCGAGAACGGCGCGATACTTGACAAAGTCATCTACATGCCCATCGTGAACCTCAACGACAAGAATGCTGAGAAGAACCTCGACGAGTTCATCAGCATCCATCCCGTCGCCATAGAGTGTTGCATAAGCAAGTACGACGAAAACGTAGGTCGCTTGCTTCAAAAGGTGCGTGATGCAGGCATCAAGATATGGCTCAACAGCATTTGGGGCAGCCTTTGCGACGGCCACGACGACGACCGTGCAGTAGAACTGGGTGAACCCGACGAAAGCTGGGGCTGGTTGTTGGACAGAGGTGGTGCCGTCATTCAAAGCGACCGCCCATTAGACCTTATTCAATATCTTAAGAAGCACAAGCGTCACAAGCTGAAATCAAACCTATAACGTTTTTGCTTCTGTCGAAATAACGAAGCCGCTTTGACTTATATGGACAAAGCGGCTTCACTTTTTGTTATTTTTGTCATTTATAGAAGAGTATTCCACCTCACAGGATGGAAAGAGGATGGAAAAGAACTGTGAAACGATTTGATTATCACAGCGTAATTGGTGGAATAGCGATTTCCATCCCTTTCTCTTGTGGAGGCCAAAGAATTGCCGTACCTTTGCAGCGACAAAACAAAAAACGACATGAAAAGGAGGACAATTGTTATCATCACCGCAGTGTTGGTGCTGGCCTTTGCGGGCGGCATCGGATGGAGCTTGCGAGACTTGCCGCAGAAGCGCTTGCTCCGTGCGGCTGAAGACATGGTGTTCACGGATGCGGACAGCACGGAACGACTGCTGGAGCAGGTCGATACGATGCGGCTGACGGAAAGTTCGCGGATGCTGTATGACCTCCTGGGTGCTATGGTTTTTGAAGAACAATGGTATCTAGGCAATGCCGACACCGCCTCTTGCCTTTTATCAGATGCAGAGAAATGGCGCTTTATGCGCGAAAAGGCCAGCCAGAAAGCAGACGAGGAAACCTTTCCCGATGACAGCACCCTCATGCGCGTGTATCGTTATTATGAACACGAGAGTCTTGGTGGCACAAGCGATGATAAGGATGCCTTGCGCCGCTTCGGACGCATCTGCTTCGTGTTGAGTCGCTACCAACGTGACAAACTTCAGCTTACGCAAAGTGCCCGACTCTCCTATCTGGCCATCCATTGTGCCGAAGCCACGGCAGACCATGCTCTTGCCTACCGTGTCTATAGCAAGTTTGTCAATCATTTGTATCTTTCTCATGCCAACGCTATCCAATCCGTGTTGAGTCTGCACCATGCATTGGAGCACTATCGCCAGTCGCCCGACCAGCCGCGCTGGCTGCTGACGATGCTCAATGACTATGGCTTCTCTGTACTCCATTATTCTCCTTTCGACCTTCATCATTTTGCTTCTCTGGAACGCATCACTGCCATTGCGGCCAGACATCGCGAAGAACCGTCATCGCCACTTGTCAATGACTCCATCTATCAGGGTCTGGATTCCCTTTGGGCATTGCCTCCTGCCGACTTCGTATATACGATGTTTCTGCGCATAGACAAAAACCATTTAGTCGGGGAAGTCGAAATATATGTCGGCCTTTATGAAGAAATGCAGCAGGAGCACAAAAATGACACTGCGAAACATTGGCGTCCTTCGTATGAAAGCGAGAAGGAACTAGTAGAGCAAGACTTCGCCGTCAACCGCGACACATACCTTGCGCCAGGCTACGTGAAGAAGTCGGCCATGTTGCAGCGAAGGCTTATGACGGCTGTCATCGTCATGCTGGTGCTGGCTGTGCTCGTCCTCATCCTCCTCTTTTGGAACTGGCGCAATAGGGTTGGGCAACGTCACGAACAAGAGCGCGAGAGCCACCGGCGCGAGGCGGAGCAGCTGGCGGAACGTCTGCGCCAGAAGGATGCCGTGATTGCCATGCTTCGCGGTCACATCATGGACAAGAGCAAGATACTCGACATGCTGGAGCCTACGGCAGGCAAGCGCACCATCATAAACGCCCGCAACTGGCGCGAGATAGAGATGACGTTGGACACGATGGACGGAGGATTCGTCAGCCGCCTGCGAGCGCAGTTCCCGCAGTTCAGCGAGGAGGACATCCGGCTTTGCATGCTCACACGGCTGCGGCTATCAAACACAGCCCTTTCTGCCATCTACGTCATCTCCGTCTCTGCCGTGCAGCATCGCAAACAGAAACTGAAGAAGGAAGGTTTCGGGGTGACTGACCCGAGCATGACTCTCGATCAGTTGATAGCTAACTACTAAACAATAATCTTATGAAAAAGAACTGTTTTCGATGCGGAAGCTTCCGCATCCTGCTACTGCTGTGCCTTATTGTAAGCACGCAAACAGAGGCTATGGCGGACATCGTCAAGGGACGTGTGGTGGATGCCGAGACAAGGGAAGCATTGCCAGATGCTATGGTGAAACACACTCAGCGTTTTGGAGACTACGGTTATTCGATGAAGAGCACAAAGACTGACTCGTTGGGGATGTTCGCCTTCTCAGCCAATGGACGAGGCAGTATCGAGGTATCCATGCTTGGTTACTATACAAAGTCGAAGCCCGTGTTGGCCTTCAGCGACAGCAACAAGGACACGCTCGACATAGGAACGATAGAACTGAAGATGTCGCCGCAAATGATGAAGATGGTGGAGGTGACAGGCCGCGCACGCCGTTTCACCGTCAAGGGCGATACGATAGTATTCCATCCCGAGGCGTTCCATTTGCAGGAGGGCGCAAGACTGGACGAACTGATTAAGAAGTTGCCTGGCGTCGAGGTTGATGACAAGGGCAAACTCTCATGGAACGGCAAGCCCATCCGCATCACGATGGATGGCGAGAGTCTCTTTGGCGGCGATGACTTGGTGAAGCAACTGCCCGCAGAAGCCGTGCAAGACATCAAGACATACAACAAGCAGTCGGAGCTAAGCGAGCGCACGGGCAAGGACGACGGCAAGGAAGACATGGTGCTCGACCTCAGCATCAAACCCGGCTTCCTCGACCGCTGGTATGGCGACGTGAAGGCTGGTTACCAGACAAAGAAGTACTACGATGGTGAACTGATAGCGAACCGCTTGTCGAAGACTGACCCTGTGATGGTCTTTGCCAATGTCAACAGTATCGACAGGCATTGGCGCCGTAATATGAGTGGGAGCTCTGCCTACATGGGCAGCGGTTTTGGCAAAGAGCTCGGCGCATCGGCTGGCTATCAGCACAACTGGCAGCGCAAGGAGGGAACCCACGACCTGAAGAGCAACTACAGTTTTACGGGCGGATTGGCGCACGACGATGACTGGCGCGCCAGCAACCAACTGACTGAAACCTATCTCCCCAACACTGCCGCCACACGTTCCTCGTCGGAGAGCTATCAACGCAATCACAAACTGGAACCACGTTTGAATGCCAGCCTAAAGTGGGTGCGCGACTCGCTGAACACATTTACGTTGAGTGCCAGCGCAGAACATAACAGCAGTCGCTCGCAAAGCCATCAGGCCACAGAACAGGAGGAGGCGTTTGGCTTGGAATATGCACCGACGATATCACAACTTACGGAAACTCACACCGATGGTCGCGAAACGAAACTCAACACGAAAGCGGAGTGGGAACATTATATAAAGGATGGTGCACTCGGAGCCAGCGTCACGTTAAACTATCAAAACGGAAAGACAGACGGAACAACAGACCGAACCATCACGGCACACAACCAAACCTATTCCTCATCGCAGCTCATCCAGACCTACACATCACCGTCAAAGCAGTTCTCCACCTATGCCGAGGCTCATCACGCCCGCTGGCTCACAAAGAAATGGATGATGCAGGCGCAATACGCTCTGACCTACAACCGCAACCTGGGCGACCGCGACTTCATGACCAACGGCGTGGCCGATGCTACCAACAGCTATCACAACCTCTACACACGCAATGAGCATAGCCTACGACTCGCGCAGACCATCAACCTACAGCCTGTTCAGCTCATGCCGACTGTCTCAGCTCGATGGCAAGGAGAGAGCCAGGACTACAGGCGCGGTCAGCTTGATACAGCCGCCGTGCGCCGCCATTTCTTCATCGACCCTTCGCTTCGTGCCACATGGAAACTGAGCAAGACTGTAGGCTTTGAGCTAAGCTACAGCTTCAAGACGTCACTGCCAGACATTATCCAAACCATCGGCTATCGCGACCTCACCGACCCGCTCTTCATTACCGAGGGAAATCCCAATCTGCGGAGCACCCACACCCACGACGTGAAACTGACATCCAACATGGTGCTCGCTCGTAGCCAGACCTCATTCAGCGCTACAGTCAACTACAATCACAATGACCGCGAGGCAACAACTGCACTCGGTTACAACCCCACAACCGCCGTCTATGTCAGCCGCCCCGAAAACATCCGAGGCAGCAAGTCATGGAACTTCCGCCTGAACTTCGACCAAGGCCTTGGCGACTACCTGCGCCTGCAGAACGACTTCCGCATGAATGCCAGCAGACGCTATGGTTTTCTCACCCTCCTTCCCTCTCAATCCGAGCGCGTCGTGAACCGACAGCATAGCCTTAACCCAAGCGAGAGACTCACCTTCTCGCTCGATTACAATTGGCTCAAAGCCTCTGCTTTCGCGGATATCAATGCCGACCGGCTCCGCTACACAGCCTCGCCCGAACAGAATACCACGCATTGGAACAACAGTTTCGGGCTGTCCTTCGAGGCTACGTACCGCAACTTTGTATTCTATTCAAGCCTAACCGAACGCACAAGCCGCGGCTACACCATGGAGAGCATGAATCGCGACATTCTCGTCTGGGATGCAGCCATTGGCTGGAAGATACTGAAGAACAAAGCGCGCCTCATGCTGGAGTTTGACGACATCTTGAACAACGAGGACGGACGTAGGAGCCAGCAGTCCGCTTATCAGCAGACAACGACTTGGAATGACTTCCGCCATCACTACATTGGCATCAGCTTCGCATACCATTTGGACGCAAAGAAAAAGGAATGAAGGAAATCTATATAGGAAAATTGTGAAAGAAATCAAAAACACTCATCACTCGTCACCTAAGGTACTTAAAATACTGAATTACAGTGAAATACATAGGTGATGAGTGGGTGATGAGTCGTCAGGCACTCGTCATCCTCTTACAATAATAATAATCAAAGGGTTAGGGGAAAAGGTGATGAGTGACGAGTGTTTTGCAAAAACTACCTACGATTTGATTCCAAACGACCCTCAGTTAAAATGCAAACGTAACACGTCAAGTTGGTCAACTTCACACGTAAAGTTTGCAAATTACACACGTGAAGTTTGGCAACGACACTGCAGGTGTTTTCATTAGCTCAACGGCAACTGGTGCGAGTTCTTCACTTCGCCGAGGACGAAGAACGAGTTGAGCGAGCCGATACAATCGAGGTCGCCGAGGATGCGGAGCACGAACTCCTGGTAAGCCTTCATGTCGGAGACATAAATCTTGAGCATGAAGTCGTAGTCGCCGCTGATGTTGTAGCACTCCACAATCTCGGGGATTTGCTGCACAGCCTCCATGATGCGGTGCGCGTTCTCGTGGGAATGCTGCTTCATCCTGAGGTTGCAGAAGGCGATGAAGCCGCGGTTTATCTTCTCCGCATCCAGCACAGCCATGTATTTTTTGATGTAACCTTCGCGTTCGAGGCGTTTCACACGCTCAAACGTCGGTGTGGGAGAGAGGTGAATCTTCGCAGCTAACTCCTTGTTGGTCAGCCTGGAATCGTCCTGCAGAAGGCTTAGAATCCGCAGGTCTGTTTCGTCGAGGTAGCTCATGAAAAGTTAAGAATTAAGAGTTAAGAGTTAAGAAAGAATGTTTTTCCTGCTGAAGGGGCATTTCTTATCCCTTGTCAGGTGCTTTTATCTGTTATGCGGTGCAAAGTTAGTAATTATTTCTAAATAATTCATTCTTCTTGGAGAATATTTCATGTTGCCGTAACTTTGCACCGTCGAAAGGACATAAAAACGCACAAAAAGAAACATAACAATACATTATTTAATATTATGAGTACGCAGAAACAACACCTCGAGACGATTGCCCTCCATGCAGGGCAAGTTGCTGACCCCACGACAGACGCTTGTGCGGTGCCTATCTATCAGACCGCAAGTTATGTGTTTCACAACGCCCAGCACGCCGCGGACCGCTTCGGACTTCGTGATGCGGGAAACATCTACGGACGCCTTACCAACTCCACTCAAGGCGTGCTGGAGGACCGCATCGCTGCTTTGGAAGGTGGCGTTGCTGGTTTGGCTGTTGCTTCCGGTGCCGCAGCTATCACCTATTCCCTGCAGAATATCCTTCAGGCAGGCGACCATATCGTGGCAGCCGACAACCTTTACGGCGGTTCTTACAACCTCATTACGCACACCCTCGCTGCGTCAAAAATCGCCCATTCCATCGTAAGAATCAACGATCTTGCCGCGCTGGAAGCCGCCATCCAACCCAACACGAAAGTCATCTATGCAGAGACGCTTGGCAACCCGAACAGCGATGTGCTGAACATAGAAGGCGTGGCTGAGGTGGCACACAAGCACGGCATCGTCTTCATCGTAGATAACACCTTCGCCCCGCTGCTGATTCGTCCCTTGGAGCACGGCGCAGACATCGTGGTTCACTCCGCTACGAAGTTCATCGGCGGACACGGCACATCGCTGGGCGGCGTGATTGTCGATGGCGGAAAGTTCGATTGGAAAGCCAATGCCGACCGTTATCCCTCGATAGCAAAGCCGGATGCCAGCTATCATGGTGCAGTCTTTGCCGACGTAGCAGGCGCCGCCGCATTCGTCACTCGCATCCGTGCCGTCATCCTTCGCGACACAGGCGCTGCCATCTCTCCCTTCAATGCCTGGATTCTTCTGCAGGGAGTCGAGTCGCTGCCTCTGCGCATCGAACGTCACACAGAGAACGCCCTGAAGGTTGTCGATTACCTTTCGAAGCATCCGCTTGTGGAGAAAGTGAATCATCCGGCCATCGCCTCCCATCCTGACCACGAGCTTTATCTGAGCTACTTCCCCAAGGGAGCTGCCAGCATCTTTACCTTCGAGATAAAAGGCGGACAGGAAGCAGCCTGGAAGTTCATCGATGCGTTGCAGATCTTCACCTTGCTCGCCAATGTCGCCGACGTGAAGAGCCTCGTCATTCACCCCGCCACAACCACTCACTCGCAACTCTCTGCAGAAGAGCTTGCCGAGCAGCACATCACCCCGGGCACCATTCGTCTGAGCGTAGGCGTTGAGCATATCGACGACATCATTGCTGACCTCGAACAGGCCTTCAATGCAATAAAATAAGAAAAGAAATCGTTAATATAAAAGCCCCCTCCCCGCTCCCCCTTTGGGGGAGTGCTTCGGAACCAAATTAAATAATAAAATTGTAAATTATTAAATTATAAATCTTTAAATAGTAAATGTCATGGCTATTTACAACTCAATCACAGAGCTCATCGGCAAGACGCCGTTGGTTCAACTTAGCACTTTTGCACAAAAGCGCAACCTGAAAGCGAACCTCATCGCTAAAGTAGAGTTTTTCAATCCAGGCGGCAGCGTCAAGGACCGCATTGCACTCAGCATGATACTCGATGCCGAGGAGAAAGGCATCCTCAAGCAAGGCGGCACCATTATCGAGCCGACCAGCGGCAACACGGGTGTCGGGCTGTCCCTCGTCGGAGCAGTCAGAGGATACAAAGTCATCCTGACGATGCCCGAGACGATGAGCATCGAGCGTCGGAAGCTTGCACAGGCATACGGCACGGAAATCGTTCTGACGCCTGGCAGCGAAGGCATGAAGGGCGCCATCCGCAAGGCAGAAGAGCTACGCGACAGCACACCGGGAGCCGTCATCCTGCAGCAGTTTGAGAACCCTGCCAACCCCGCCGTTCATGTTAAGACGACAGGCGAAGAGATTTGGGCAGATACAGAAGGAAAGGTCGATGTGTTTGTGGCAGGCGTAGGTACAGGCGGAACGGTTTCCGGCGTAGCAAAAGCGCTTAAGGCTCATAACCCGAATGTCCACATCGTTGCAGTCGAGCCAGCCAGCAGTGCAGTCCTTTCCGGCCAACCTTCCGGAGCACATAAGATACAAGGCATAGGAGCAGGCTTCGAACCAAAGAACTTCGACCGTCCTCTCATCGACGAGATTCTGCCCGTCAGCAACGAGGATGCCTTTGCCACGGCTCGTGCCGTTGCCAAGGAGGAAGGCATCTTTGTGGGTATTTCATCGGGGGCAGCAGCTTACGCAGCTGCAACAGTGGCACAGCGCCCTGAGTTTGCAGGCAAGAATGTGGTCGTCCTTCTGCCCGACACAGGCGAGCGCTACCTTTCCACAGCCTTGTTGGAAGAGTAAGCGCCAATCGTGAAAACCCTCAGAAAAGCAAGATGGACAGCCTTTCACAGACTGTCCATCTTCTTTTTTTTGTAGCGCCTACGGGAATCGAACCCGTGTTCCATGCGTGAGAGGCATGTGTCCTAGCCGCTAGACGAAAGCGCCATACTTTTTACGATTCGACGATTTTCTATTTACGATCTGACTCGCTGCTTAGTGTCTCGTCGTTTTGCGGAAGCTGGGGGATTCGAACCCCCGGTACGGTAACCCGCACGTCAGTTTAGCAAACTGGTGGTTTCAGCCACTCACCCAAACTTCCTTCCAGTATAAGAGTCTGAAGTGGTGTAGGAACCGCCTTCTTTCTCTTTTGCGGATGCAAAGGTAGAGTTTTTTTGCGAACTGAGCAAACATTTCAAGTTTTTTTTATACTTTTGTACCAAAAATCATGATAAATGAGTCTTAATACAGGTCTTCAGCTTCCGAAAGGATGTTTCCTTGTGCAATTTCCGACGATTTCCGACGAGCGCGGCAGTTTGGCTTTCGGTGAGGGGAAACGTCACATACCGTTTACCATTAAGCGCATCTTCTGGTCCTATGATATCCAGGGCGGCAACATGCGCGGCAATCATGCCCATCGCACCTGCGAGATGGTGCTGTTTCCCATCGGGGGAAGTTTCGACATCGAGTTGGATGATGGCGAGCAGAAGACGGTTCTGCACATGGACGACCCAAGCCAGGGTGTGTTCATTCCGCCCTTGGTGTGGTGCCGGCTGATGAACTTCACGGAGAATGCTGCCTGCATCAGTCTGGCTTCGGAGGAGTATTGTGCTGAGGACTACATTCATGATTACGACGAATTCAAAAGACTTTTGAAGAGATGACCATTATACCTTATTCCATAAACCGCAAAGAGACGTGGGACGCGTTTGTGGAGATGTCGAAGAACGGCACTTTCCTCCTGAAGCGCAACTTCATGGACTATCACTCCGACCGTTTCTTCGACTGCTCTCTGCTCATCTATTCCGGCATATCGCCCGACGAGGAGTTCAAGGAGAGGAGACTGACGACGAAGGACCTCGTGGCTGTCTTCCCTGCCAATTGGGACAAGGAGCATCAGACGGTCTATTCGCATCAGGGCTTGACTTACGGCGGACTTCTGGTGCTGCCCGAAGTGACGCAGAAGGAGGTCATGGACATGATGCAGGCCATCGTGCAGTACTATCGCGACATGATGCAGGCTGAGCGGATCGTCTATAAACCTATACCTTATATATATAGTAGCATTCCTTCGGGCGAGGACCTCTATGCGCTGTTCCGTGCGGGAGCAAGGCTGACGCGGCGACTGGTGAGCACTTGTGTCTCGATGAGCAATCCCATGAAGATGAGTACGCTGCGCATCCGGCAAGCACGGAAAGCTGTGGACAACGGCTTTTACATCGACCGCATGACGGAGGGCGACACCGAGACGCTTCGCGAGTTCTGGACACTCCTGGAGGAGGTCTTGGAGAAGTACCATCATGCTCAGCCCACGCATACCTTCCGCGAGATGTCTCTCCTCATGAGTCAATTCCCGAAGAACATCAAGCTCTACATCGTGCGGCACGAGAAGAGCATTGTGGCTGGCTCGGTTATCTTCGAGTGGCGAAAGGTGGCGCACGTCCAGTACATTGCCAGCGGCGAAGAAGGCAGAACCTTCGGCGCACTCGACCTCCTCTTCCGGCACCTCATCAACGAGCGCTACAAGCAGTTCGACTACCTCGACCTCGGCACATCCAACGAGAACGACGGCCGCTATCTGAACGAAGGGCTTATCCATCAGAAGGAAGGCTTCGGCGGTCGCGCCGTCTGCTACGACACATACGAGGTAAACATCGCCTCCCCCGTCCTCTCCCAAGGAGGGGTGAACGGCGACTTTTCTCCCTCTCCTCTGGAGAAGGCAGGGGTGAGGCTTGTTCCCTATCTCGACCTTCAGCGCATCAGCAAATCCTTCGAGCCGGAACTGACGGCAGAGGTGTCGAGGGTGGTTCAAGGCGGCTGGTATCTGCTGGGACAGGAGAACAAGCGTTTCAGCAAGGCCTTTGCAGAGTACTGCGGCAGCCGCTATTGTGTGCCGACGGGCAACTGCCTGGATGCGCTCACGATGATACTGTGTGCCTACAAGCAGATGCTCGGATGGACGGACGATGCTGAGGTCATCGTTCCCTCTAACACCTACATTGCCAGCATCTTAGCAGTGAGCAGGTCAAGACTGCAGCCTGTGCTTTGCGAGCCGCGTCTCGAGGATTACCTCATCAATCCGGAGAATATAGAAGCGCTCATCACGGAGCGGACGAGGGCCATCATGGTGGTGCATCTCTATGGCCGTGTGTGCGACATGAAGCCCATTATGGAAATAGCCCGGAAGCATGGCCTGAAGGTCATCGAGGACGTTGCTCAGGCTCAAGGCGCTGTCTATGAAGGCGTTCGCACCGGCCATCTCGGCGATGCGGCGGGCTTCAGCTTCTATCCCGGGAAGAACCTCGGTGCGCTGGGCGATGCGGGGTGTGTGACGACCGACGACGAGGCGCTGGCCGACTATGTCCGTGCGATGGCCAATTACGGCAGCAAGGAGAAGTACTTGAACGAGATGAAGGGGCTCAACAGCCGCATGGACGAGATTCAAGCAGCCGTGTTGTGCCTCAAACTCAAGCGCTTGGATGCCGACAACGAGGCGCGCCGAAAGGTGGCGCAGGCCTATAGCGAGGGCATCACGAACCCGCTCATCACCCTTCCCACGCAATGCGAAGACCCCTTGCAGAACGTCTGGCACGTCTATCCCATCCGCACTCCGGAGCGCAACCATCTGCGCGAATATCTCTCGCAGAAAGGCATCGGGACAATGGTGCACTATCCCGTACCGCCGCACCGGCAGAAGGCCTACAGCGAGTGGAACGACAGGAGTTATCCGCTCAGCGAGCACATACATCGCGAAATCCTGTCGCTCCCGATGTCGCCCGTCATGGAGGAAGAGGAGATACGGCGGGTCATCGAAGTCCTCAATGCATACAGCGTTTAGCAACACGAAAAGCCACAGCCTCCATGCACTCGCGCTTCAAGCAATGGCAGGCACAACAAATGTTTTCATATAGTACCCAACAACATGAACCTAACCGAAATAGAAAGAAAGTTCCTCGTCATCGGGGAGTTCCGAAGTAAAGCCGTGAGTTCCACACACATAGCCCAGGGCTACATCGCCTCCGGCAATGGACGCACAGTCCGTGTGCGTATCCGTGGCGACAAGGGCTACCTCACCATCAAGGGCCCGAGCGACAAAGCAGGCCTTGCGCGTTTCGAGTGGGAGAAGGAGATACCCCTGGCTGAGGCGGAAGCCTTGCTGACCATCTGCGAACCCGGTATCGTGGAGAAGACGCGCTGGTTGGTGCCGAGCGAGGACGGCAGGCACACCTGGGAAGTGGATGTCTTCGAAGGCGACAACAAAGGCTTGATAATGGCCGAGATAGAGCTGGAGAGCGAGGCGGACCAGTTCGAGAAACCCGAGTTCATCGGGCAGGAAGTGACAGGCGATCGCCGCTTCTACAACTCCCACCTCCGCCACTATCCTTTCAAGCTTTGGGGAGGTGAAAATAAGGCCGTATAGGGGCATAAAAAACGCCGCGTGCGGGGATTGCCAACGCCGCACGCGGAAATGACCAACGCCGCACGCGGGGATTGCAATCGCCGCACGCGGCGTTTTTTATCTCATTTCACGAGGATTTTCTTACCGCCTCTGATGTAGATTCCGCCCTGCAGAGGTTTGCTGATGCGCTGGCCTGCAATGTTGCAAAAAACGCCCATTTCATCGGCAAAATCCTTGGGAGAAAGTATGGCGTCCTGAGAGTCGCCGTCCGAAGTGTAGATGTCAATACGATGAAGCACTACGAAGTTGGTGTTACGTGCTGCCACCTGTATCATCTTGAACTGGCTGCCTGTCTTTATCTCAGGGAGTATGTAGGTTGACGATTCCGGAAATGCCGTGTCATAGTCCTTCATGTCGGCAAAACTGAATGTCTGAGTCGCAACATTTCCCGCCGAAACGGTTAAGGTCCCACTCTCGTCGCTCGTTCCCCTTGAGGCACAGACAACAATCTTCGTGATGGCTTTGCTCTGAATCTCTTCGCTGAGCGTAATGACAAAAGGCACCTCGCCGGAACCGGTCTCCCTTCCTATGCGAATGCCGCAGCCCTTGTCGTTGTAAAAGGAATACCGGGTGTTGGTATGCAGGGTGAAGAACTCCGAGCCTTCGCTGCAGAAATAGGCTGGACTCACGCCTGTAACAGAAGTCTTTAAACTCGTCCCTGCCACAGTCCCGCGATTGAAGTCAATCGTATAGACCTTGGCGTCGAGCACTCCTGCGCAAAGCAGAAACAGCGCTAAGAGACCTTTTGTGAGATTCCAGCTTTTCATATAGCAACCTTGTTTTTTATCCTACTTGGCTGCCGCCTTTCACAGGGTTGAGGACCGTGGTGACGCTGAGGTCGCCGTTGTGGTTCACAGCGCTCAGAATCATGCCCTGACTCTCCTCTCCCATCATCTGGCGAGGGGCAAAATTCGCGATGAAAAGGACGTTTTTTCCTATCAGCTGCTCGGGTTCATACCACTGTGCAATGCCGCTGAGGATGGTGCGGTCGGTGCCGCTGCCGTCGTCGATGGTGAACTTCAGGAGCTTCTTGCTCTTCTTGATTTTCTCGCATGCCTTGACGAGGCCGACGCGTATGTCGAGCTTCTCGAAGTCCTCGAAGGATACGATGGGCTTGACGGGGGCTGCCTTGTAGGAGGCCTCTTCGTTGGCCTTGAGTGTGTCCTCGAGCTTCTTCTTCTGCTGGGCGACCACCTCGTCCTCTATCTTGGTGAAGAGCAGTTCGGGCTTAGGCAGTTGCTTGCCGGCGGGCAGGATGTCGGTGCGGCCGAGGTCTTCCCACGAGAAGCTGTCGAGGCCTATCATATCCCTCAGGCGCTTGCTGCTGAAGGGCAGGAAGGGCTCGAAAGCGATGGCGAGGTTGGCCGTGATCTGCAGGCTGAGGTAGATGATGGTCTTCACGCGCTCGGGGTCGGTCTTGACGACCTTCCACGGCTCGCAGTCGGCGATGTATTTGTTGCCGATGCGGGCGAGGTTCATGGCCTCTTTCTGCGCCTCGCGGAACTTGAAGCCCTCGAGCAACTGCTCCAGGCGTGCCTTGACGTCGCAGAACTCGGCGAGCGTCTCCTTGTCGTAGTCGTTGAGCTCTCCGCACTCGGGCACGCGGCCTTCGTAGTACTTCTGTGTGAGCTGCAGAGCGCGGTTCACGAAGTTGCCATAGACGGCCACCAGCTCGTTGTTGCAGCGTGCCTGGAAGTCGTCCCAAGTGAAGTCGTTATCCTTCGTCTCGGGTGCATTGGCGGTGAGGACATAGCGGAGCTCGTCCTGACGGCCTGGCAGCTCGTCGAGGTACTCGTTGAGCCAGACGGCATAGTTCTTAGAGGTCGAAATCTTGTTGCCCTCGAGGTTGAGGAACTCGTTGCTGGGCACGTTGTCGGGCAGGATGTAGTCGCCGTGTGCCTTCAGCATGGCGGGGAAGACGATGCAGTGGAAGACGATGTTGTCTTTGCCGATGAAATGGACCAATCTGGTCTCGGGGTCCTTCCACCACTTCTCCCAAGAGCCGAGCTCGGGATGGGCGTCGCAGAGCTCCTTGGTGTTGCTGATGTAGCCGATGGGGGCGTCGAACCAGACATAGAGCACCTTGCCCTCTGCACCTTCAATGGGCACGGGAATACCCCAGTCGAGGTCGCGTGTGACGGCACGAGGCCGCAGTCCGCCGTCGAGCCAGCTCTTGCACTGACCATAGACGTTCGAGCGCCACTCTTTGTGGTCCTCCAGAATCCACTTCTCGAGCCACTGCTGGTCTTTGTCGAGAGGCAAGTACCAGTGCTTGGTAGGCTTCTTGACAAGGGGATTGCCGGTCTCTGCGTTATATGGGTTGATGAGTTCTTCGGGCGAAAGCGTGGCGCCGCACTTCTCGCACTGGTCGCCGTATGCCTCGGGAGCATGGCAACGCGGGCACTCGCCACGGATGTTCCTGTCCGTCAGGAAGTGGCCGGTCTGCTCGTCGTAGAACTGCTCGCTCACCTGCTCGATGAACTTGCCCTCGTCGTAGAGCTTGCGGAAGAAGTCGCTCGCAAGCTTGTGGTGCGTCTTGCTCGTCGTGCGGCTATAGACGTCGAAGGAAATGCCGAACCTCTCAAAGCTGTCCTTGATGAGGTTGTGGTAGCGGTCCACTACCTCCTGCACCGTGATGCCCTCCTTGCGGGCACGGATGGTGACGGGCACACCATGCTCGTCGCTGCCTCCGATGAACAGGCACTCGCGCCCCTTCAGGCGGAGATAGCGGGCATAGATGTCGGCCGGCACATAAACGCCAGCAAGATGACCTATATGGACCGGTCCGTTCGCATAAGGCAGAGCGGACGTAATGGTAGTTCTCTTGAAATGCTTATCCATGATTGTAAGTGTTTATTGCCCACAAAGGTACGACTATTTCCACTCACAGCCAAACATTCCAGAACCTTTTTTCGATAAGCATTAAAAGACTACACCTGCATTTACATAAACGCCGCAAGTGTGAACTTTGTTATCGTATAAATGTTTGCCAAATTTGTAGAGGTGGTCATCTTCGAAGATGGGCAGGAAATCGGCGCTGAAACCCAGTCCCAAATAGAAATGGTTGAAGTCGAAATGACCGCCGACCTGCATGCCGAACTGGAAACGCCTCGTGCCGTCAATATCGAAATAGTTCAATCCATCCTCGTCTTTTCCCAAGGCATTCACCTTGAAGTTGACACCCAAATAAGGCGACAGATGAATCTTCGTGTTGGGAATGGCGAAACGATACGCCACATTCACGGGAATCTCGATGGCAAGGTACTTGTCGAAGTCGCTGAGGAAGTCGCCGAGACCGACATTGGCCTTCACGCCGACCTCAGTATACAAAGGCAGACGACACTTGGTCACATTGAAACCACTCATCCAGCCGACATTGAAGCCGTTCAACAAATCGCTGACATTCTTGTCGCCACGCTCGGTATAGAAAATCGTAGGAGCATAGCCAGCATAGAAACGATGGTAACACTTGCTCGGCCCCATAGTCGTGGCGGCAGACTTCTCAGCAGGCTCCTTAGCCAAAGCCATCGCACTCGAACCCATACAGAGAGCCACGAGTGCAAAGAAAACTAATCTCTTCATTTTGTTTATTGTTTGGTATTATCAACTAATTCACGCCGCAAAGTTACTTCCTTTTACATAATCTGCCAAACAATCAAGGAACTTTTTCATCTTTTCTTGCCCATCGCACCCATTATTCCCATCATTATCATCTCTCCCATCGTTCCCATTTCTCCCATCGTTCCCATTTCTTCCTTTCAGTTCCCCTCCCCCTTCGCCTTCCGTCACGTATGTTGCGATGCCATCGCAACACTAAACTAATAAAAGAATGGCTATGTTAGTGCAAACGACTGATTTTTATGCTAAAATCCTTGCGTATGTCCTGAGAAAATGCTAAATTTGCAGCATATAAACAAGAACGTTAGACAGATGGATTCAAATACTACAGTGGAATCAATATTGGCGGCAATAAGATGCTTGTCAGAGCGGGATTTGCTGCTTTTGCTTTCCAAGTTGTTCGGTGATGACTCGGCAGCGTATGCACAATCCCTGACATCTTTTGTAAGCGAGAACAAGTTCACGGATGGTGTCGTGTGTCCGCACTGCGGCAAGAGGCACGTTGTTCGCAACGGCCACAGGAAGGATGGCGCACAGAAATACATGTGTGCCGACTGCGGTAAATCTTTCACGGCCCGCACCAACACGATTACGGCGGGCAGCCCCAAACCATTGGCAATATGGAAGAAGTACATCGACTGCATCATCAATGAGTTGCCGCTCCGCAAGGCGGCCCGGGAATGCGGCATGGCCGTCTCCACGTCATTTGCCTGGCGCCACAAGATACTGGATGCATTGCGCAACATGGCAGACGACGTGAAACTTAGTGGCATTACAGAGTCGGACGACACCTATTTCCCCCTTTCCTTCAAGGGAAACCACAAGAATTCCAAGGATTTCGAGATGGGGCGTGCCCCGAGGAAGCGCGGTAGCGACGGGATTTCAAAGGGGCTGTCGGAGGACTTGGTGTGCGTTCCTTGCGCGGTGGACCGCAAGGGGCATTCCATAGCAGAGGTGTCCAACCTCGGGGCGTGTTCCGCCGAAGACCTGGACAACGTCCTGGGTTCGAGGATAGAGAGCGGATCGACTTTCTGCACCGATGGGAGCAAGGCGCAGAACAAGTATGCGGCAACCCATCAGCTTGAATGTGTGCCGATAAAGGGTGGCAAGTCGAAGAAGGGCATTTACCATATACAGCACATAAACAGTTACCATTCTGTGCTGAAGAAGTTCATAGGCCATTTCAATGGCGTGTCAACCAAGTACCTCAACAACTATCTCGTATGGAACAACTTCGTGAACTATTCCAAAAAGACCGTTGAGGAGCAAAAGGCCGTCCTGCTGAATTTCGCCCTGACTACAAAGAAGAAAATCACGTTCGTTATGATACCGACGAGGCCTGCCGTGCCCCTACCATCTGCACTCGTGGAAAATCAGTCATAGACGCAAACATAGCCAATGAAATTATATCCTACT
>JAEEGG010005074.1_pt1 | contig 31549 bp, 30 predicted proteins | sample 9134161 | NCBI WGS metagenome assembly JAEEGG01 (sample SAMN16246543, study PRJNA631951) | gut metagenome | biome: gut microbiome; feature: rumen; material: CR-attached | host: Bos | place: Iran: Karaj | collected 2018-10
TTCGACACGTGCAAAGACCCTACAAGAGGCACTTCAGGATAAGATTGTTTTCATCGGTCCTGATTTTTGGAAAGAACAAGAGAGTCCTTATTTCAAGGAGGACAAGTCTCTCTTTGCTGAGTGGCAAAGTGAGGCTAAGGAGCAAGGACTTAAAGTACGGGTAGGTCGTTGGACGATACCTGGAGAGCCCATTGCGATTTTAGTTGATTTCAATCCGTTCTTCGAGCAGAAGAATGAAATATACGGTTGGCTGTGGGAGCACTACGGTGTGGATTCACTGCACGCCTACGGCGACTACGACGAGGCATCGATGTTCTCGTATGCTGCCGCCCTGGTGGTAGAGAGTTTCTACAATAAGTATCTTAACAGCAGCCAGAAAGTGATTTATCACGCCAATGAGTGGATGTGCGGACTTGGTGCGCTTTATCTTAACAACAAACTGCCCCAGATCGGTACGGTATTTACGACGCATGCTACAAGTATCGGTCGTTCTATTGCTGGAAATATGAAGCCGCTCTACGACTATCTCTTTGCCTATAATGGTGACCAGATGGCCGGTGAACTGAATATGCAGTCGAAGCACTCTATCGAGAAACAGACCGCCCATTATGTGGACTGCTTTACTACGGTGAGCGATATCACAGCCAAGGAGTGTGTGGAATTGCTCGATAAACCTGTAGACGTGGTACTGCCTAATGGCTTCGATAATAGTTTTGTGCCCAGTGCAGCAACCTTTACCCGTAAGCGTAAGGCTGCCCGCAAGAAAATGCTGGAGGTGGCTAATGCCCTTTTAGGTGAGGATATGGATGACGACACACTGCTGGTTTCGACTTCTGGCCGTTATGAGTTCCGTAATAAGGGTATCGATGTGTTTGTGGAAGCCATGAACCGTTTACTTCGTGATCGCGACCTGAAGAAGAAGGTGGTAGCCTTTATCGAAGTTCCTGGTTGGGTAGGGGAGCCCCGTAAAGATTTGCAGGAAAGACTGGCAAGTGGCAAAAAATATGATACGCCGCTGGATGTGCCTCAGGTTACCCATTGGCTGCACAATATGAGTCACGATAATGTGTTGGGTATGATGAAGTACTACGATATGCACAACCGTCAGGATGAGAAGGTAAAGGTGATTTTCCTGCCTTGTTATCTCGATGGTAACGATGGCATTGTTAATCTGACCTATTATGATGTGGTGCTGGGTAATGATCTGTGCATCTATCCGTCGTACTATGAGCCTTGGGGTTATACACCGTTAGAAGCTGTGGCCTTTAAAGTGCCATGTATTACAACCGATCTGGCAGGATTTGGCCTTTGGGCAAATTCCGTGTTTGGTAAGAATGGCGAGATTGCAGATGGTGTGAAGGTAATCCATCGTACAGATTATAATTATTCTGAGGTGGCTGATATCATCAAGGATACAGTGGCAGAGTATTCGAATATGACGAAGAAACAGATTGATGCTTGTCGTAAGAATGCAGAGACCCTGTCGAAGAAAGCCCTTTGGAGTGAGTTTATCAAGTATTACTACGAGGCATACGATATTGCTCTCCGTAAAGCGGAAGAACGTAAGAGTGAGAAAGTGAAATAAGAATTCAAATTAAAATTTGATAGAATATGAAAATTAAAGCAGATTATGCAAATGTTCCTTCATGGAAGATGCTGACCGTTAAGGCTACGCTTCCTGATGAACTGAAGTGTTTGGACGAGATTGCCCACAATATGTGGTGGGTATGGAACTTTGAGGCACGTGACTTGTTCCGTGACCTTGACCCTGAACTTTATCATGATGTGAAGCACAATCCCGTTATGCTGTTAGAGCGTCTTAGCTTTACCCGTAAGGAAGAAATCCTGAAGGATAAGGCACTGATGAAGCGTATTAAGAGTGTTTACGACATGTTCCGTAAGTACATGGACGTAAAGCCAGACTCTAAGCGTCCTTCGGTAGCTTATTTCTGTATGGAGTATGGTATTCATTCTGCCTTGAAGATTTATTCTGGTGGTCTGGGTATGCTGGCTGGTGACTATGTAAAAGAGGCTTCTGATTCTAATGTAGATATGTGTGCTGTTGGTTTCCTGTATCGTTTCGGCTACTTTACACAGAGCCTTTCAATGGACGGACAGCAGATTGCTAACTACGAGAGCCAGAACTTCGGTTCACTGCCTATTGAGCGTCAGCTCGATAAAGACGGTAATCCGTTGGTAATCGATGTGCCTTATACCAACTATCAGGTTCATGCTTACGTTTGGCGTGTGAATGTCGGTCGTGTGAAGCTGTATCTGTTGGATACTGATAATGAGATGAACTCTGACTTCGACAAGCCCATTACCCACAGTCTTTATGGTGGTGACTGGGAGAACCGTCTGAAGCAGGAGATTCTGTTGGGTATTGGTGGTATGCTCCTGCTGAAGAAGCTGGGAATCAAGAAGGATATCTATCACTGTAACGAGGGACATGCTGCCCTCTGTAATTTGCAGCGTCTGTGCGATTATATCGAGGAAGACGGTCTGACATTCAATCAGGCTATGGAGCTGGTTCGTGCCAGTGGCCTCTATACTGTTCATACTCCTGTTCCTGCTGGTCACGACTACTTCGACGAGGGTCTGTTTGGCAAGTATATGGGTGCTTATCCTGCTAAGCTCGGTATTTCATGGGATGAGTTTATCGGTATGGGTCGTACTAACCCTGATGATCACAGTGAGAAGTTCTGTATGAGTACCTTCGCTTGCAACACTTGTCAGGAAGTAAATGGTGTGTCAAAGCTGCACGGTTGGGTATCCCAGAAGATGTTCGCTCCTATCTGGAATGGCTATTATCCTGAGGAGAACCATGTAGGTTATGTAACCAATGGTGTGCACTTCCCCACTTGGGCTGCTGCTGAGTGGCGTGCACTATATGCCAAGTATTTCGATGAGAAGTTCATGAGCGATCAGTCTAACGAGGAAATCTGGCACGGTATCTACAATTGTCCTGATGAAGAGGTTTGGGCTACTCGCCAGGCTCTGAAGGAGAAACTGTTTGCCTATATTAAGATTCAGTTCCAGGAGACATGGCTAAAGAACCAGGGCGATCCTGCTCGTGTAGTGAAGTTGCTTCAGCGTATTAACCCCAACGCACTGGTGATTGGTTTCTGTCGTCGTTTCGCTACCTATAAGCGTGCTCACTTGCTGTTCACCGACTTGGAGCGTCTCGATAAGATCGTTAACAATCCCGATCATCCTGTTATCTTCCTCTTTGCTGGTAAGGCTCACCCCGCTGATGGTGCTGGACAGGGCTTGATCAAGAAGATCTTCGAGATTTCGCAGATGCCTCAGTTCCAGGGTAAGATCATCTTCCTCGAGGACTACGACTTCCTGCTGGCTCGTCGCCTTGTATCAGGTGTTGATATCTGGATGAATACACCGACGCGTCCGCTTGAGGCTTCTGGTACCTCTGGTGAGAAGGCCGAGATGAACGGTGTTGTAAACCTCAGTGTAAAAGACGGTTGGTGGCTTGAGGGTTATCGTGAGGGTGCCGGATGGGCTCTTACCGAGAAGCGCACCTACCAGAATCAGGGCTATCAGGATCAGCTCGATGCTGCTACCATCTATGGCCTGCTGGAGAATGAGATTATTCCTCTCTATTATGATAAGGATAAGAAGGGCATCTCTAAGGGATGGATCAAGGTCGTGAAGAACTCTATTGCACAGATTGCTCCTCACTATACCATGAAGCGTCAGCTCGACGACTACTACGATAAGTTCTATAACAAGGAGGCAAAGCGCTTCAAGGAACTTACTAAGGATGATAATCGTCTGGCTAAGGAGATTGCTTTGTGGAAGGAAACGGTTGCTGAGCGTTGGGATGCTATCAGCGTAGTAAGTTGTTCTTCGACTGCACCTGCTTCAGGTCTGCATCTTACAGGTGAGGATTACACACTGCGTTATGTCATCAATGAGCAGGGACTCGATGATGCCGTTGCTCTGGAGAAGGTGAATGTGGCTATCGACAAGGATGGTAATGAGCATGTGTTCTCTATCGAGCCGCTGAAGATGGTTGGTCACGAAGGCAATAACTACACCTTCGAAACTGTTCACTCACCCAAGCAGGCTGGACAGTATAAGAGTGCCGTCCGTATGTATCCTAAGAACAAGAACCTGCCTCACCGTCAGGACTTCTGCTACGTGAAGTGGCTGGAGCTTCCTCTCGGAAATAATTAAGGCGGATCTCAGATAAACGAAGAGCCTGGGTTCATTTGAACTCGGGCTCTTTATATATTTCTTGGAGGTATCGCCCTAAAGCGTTGCTGTTGTTGCGTTGGGCAGTATTGAGTACGCAGTCAGACATTCGATGGTGCAGACTGTCGATGGCTTTATAATTATTCGGATGGGAATTGCTATCGTTGATGGTAGATGCTTCTGAAAGTCTGATGAGTTCGGCTCCGAGCAATTGGATGGAGTCGTTAAGGTGCTGCCATTCGTTGTTGATCTTTGTACCAGACACACGGCTGAAGGTCGGATACTTGTTCAGTTCTGCTGTGATGTTGCCTGGTTCTAAGAAGAACATCACCCCATTGTCTGGCTGACTCTTGGCATATATACGACAGAGGAAAGTACTATCGGTTTCACCTGTTAGAAGGAACTGCCCGTTGTTTACTACCGCCATCGCCAGAAGAGTTTCTGGCTGACGATCAGCTACGAGGCAGATGGTATCACCCTCAGGCAGTTGTTGGGCAAAACCCTTGATCTGAAAAGAACTGGACTGGCAGGAGGTGAGCGCAAAGCCCACTGCTGCCAGTCCAAGTATAGACTTTATCTTCATACCTATTATTAAATAAGGTAGAGGTCGCTGATGCTCTGATTGTTGATGACGCGACGGATGGCTTCTGCAAAGGTATCAGCTACGGAGAGCTGCTTCACCTTAGCACAGCGTTGGGTATAAGGGATAGAGTCTGTGAAGACAATCTCCTCAAGGGCTGACTCCTGTACGCGTTCACTGGCAGGACCACTCATTACACAGTGACTGGCACAAGCACGGACAGTTTTGGCACCATGTTCTTTCATCAGATCAGCAGCCTTGGTAATAGTGCCTGCTGTATCAACCATATCGTCGACGATGACCACATTCTTGCCTTCCACCTCACCGATGATCTGCATATCTGCCACCACATTGGCACGAGCACGGGTCTTATTACAAAGTACCAGCGGACAACCCAGATACTTGGCATAGGTGTTGGCACGCTTAGAACCACCTACATCGGGAGAGGCAATAACGAGATCTTCCAGATGGAGGCTCTGCAGATAGGGCAGGATAACACCAGAACCATAGAGATGGTCTACTGGAACATTGAAGAATCCTTGGATCTGATCTGCATGCAAGTCCATTGTGATGACGCGGTTGACACCAGCCACGCTCAGCAGATCGGCTACCAGTTTGGCACCAATGCTTACACGGGGTTTGTCCTTGCGATCCTGACGAGCCCATCCAAAATAAGGGATTACGGCATTGATGGTGCGGGCTGAAGCACGCTTGGCTGCATCGATCATCAGCAACAACTCCATCAGGTTGTCGGAATTGGGGAAGGTGCTCTGTACGAGGAAGATATCCCGTCCGCGGATACTCTCCTCATAGGATACCGCAAATTCTCCATCTGAGAATTTCGTCATTTGTAATTGTCCTAACGGGCAACCCAGACTCTGGCATATCTTTTCTGCCAAATACTTCGTGGCTGTGCCCGAGAATACCATGTAAGAGTTTGTCGTACTCATTGTTGTTTTGATATTTAATGTCTTTTGTTTATCCAATCGTCTTGCGGAGCCGGCTGAAGTGATTCAGCAGCTCCTTGTAGTCTATCTCGTTGTGGATATTAAAGCGGTTCCACAGATCACCACAAATTACCACACCTCCAAAGCCTAAGTCCTTGGCAATCTTTACGTTATCGAGATTCATGCCTCCCAAGGCATACACTTTCTTGTCGATGAGTCCTTGGCGCGAGGCTTCTTTCAGTTCTGCCAGCGTAAAGGAAGATTTCTCATCAACATTCGTCTGACTGTCGAAAATGGAGTGGAGGAATACATAGTTGGAACGCTTCTTCGACTCCTTAAGCTCACTGATGGCATGACAAGTGCGGGTGATATTTCCCTTATAACCAATAGGTGGCTCTGTAAATGCATCATTAATGTGGATTCCCTTCAGACGGTATTCCTCCTTCAGGTAGAAATGGTCGTGAACAGTAATCTTGCTACAGTTGTCTGAGCCTAACAGGGTCAGCAGACGCTCCGAATACATAGGTGATGAACCTGGCTTATACAGATGCAAATTATCCAAGCCCTCCTCGAAGAGGTTGGCCAAAATCTTGTCTTCTTCAACGAAGAAGGTGGGCTTAGTCATTACAATAAGCTTCATTTTCTGATCTCAGTTCTCTTTCTAATGTGCAAAATTACATAGTTTTTTCGATATTATCACTACTTTGGCTAAAAAAATGGTCTTATAGGTGCATTTTTCAGAAAAATGTCGTAATTTTGCAACCCGAAAGTGTGAATTGTTATTTGTAATTATATAAAAGGTAAAAAGAAAATGAAAGCATTTGTTTTTCCCGGACAGGGAGCACAGTTTGTAGGAATGGGTAAGGATCTGTATGAGACGAACCCTCTGGCAAAGGAACTTTTTGAGAAGGCTAACGACATTCTCGGCTATCGTATTACCGATATTATGTTCGAGGGAACTGATGAGGAGTTGAAGCAGACCAAGGTGACTCAACCTGCTGTATTCCTCCACAGCGTTATTTCTGCTCTTTGCATGGGTGAGGCCTTCGATCCTAAGATGACTGCTGGTCACTCTCTGGGTGAGTTCTCTGCTCTTACAGCAGCTGGTGCTTTGAGTTTCGAGGATGGTTTGAAGCTTGTTTATGCTCGTGCTATGGCTATGCAGAAGGCCTGTGAGGCTCAGCCTTCAACGATGGCTGCTATCATCGCCCTGCCTGATGAGAAGGTTGAGGAGGTTTGCGCAGAGGTCAGCAAGTTGGGTAAGGGTGTAGTGGTTCCTGCCAACTATAATTGTCCTGGTCAGTTGGTTATTTCAGGTAATGTTGAGGCTATCGAGGAAGCATGCGAGCAGCTGAAGGCAGCTGGTGCCAAGCGTGCACTGGTGCTGAAGGTGGGTGGCGCATTCCATTCTCCGCTGATGCAGCCTGCTAAGGACGAGCTTCAGGCAGCTATCGAGGCTACAGAGATCAAGACGCCTAAGTGCCCTGTATATCAGAATGTTGATGCTAAGCCTCATACCGATCCTGCTGAGATCAAGGCTAACCTCATTGCCCAGCTCACCAGTTCAGTTCGCTGGACTCAGAGTGTACAGAATATGATTGCCGATGGTGCTGACGACTTCACGGAGTGTGGTCCTGGTAAGGCCCTGCAAGGCATGATCGTTAAGATCAATAAAGAAGTTTCTGCTCATGGCATCGAGTAAGATTATTATTTATCAGGTTTTCACGCGACTCTATGGAAACAGGAACACTACTCGGAAAGAGAATGGTTCCATAGAAGAAAACGGTTGCGGAAAACTGAACGACTTCACGCCCACGACCCTGAAGAAAATCAGGGAAATGGGCGTGAGCCATATTTGGTACACAGGTGTCATCCGTCATGCTTCCCAGACGGATTATTCTTCCTATGGCATTCCTCGTCAGCATTCTGCTGTCGTAAAGGGAAAGGCAGGTTCGCCCTATGCTATTACTGATTATTACGATATCGATCCTGATCTGGCTACAGATGTCGACAAGCGTATGCAGGAGTTTGAGGCTCTGGTAGAGCGTACCCATAAGGCTGGGATGAAGGTGATCATCGACTTTGTGCCCAACCATGTGGCTCGTCAGTATCACTCTATTTGTAAGCCTGAGGGTGTGAAGGATCTGGGCGAGGAGGATAACCCACAGATGGGGTTCGATCCGCAGAATAATTTCTATTATTGTCCTGGTCAGAGGTTTACGCCTTACTTCGATCTCTATCATGGTGAGGCGGAGCCTTACTATGAAGAGCCTGCAAAGGCTACAGGAAACGATTGCTTCCATAATGCCCCTGGTATGAATGATTGGTATGAGACGGTGAAGCTGAACTATGGCCTCGACTACTATGCTGGAAGGGTAGGGCACTTCAAGCCGATTCCTAACACTTGGGATAAGATGACAGATATCCTGCTTTTCTGGGCCTCGAAGGGGGTTGATGGCTTCCGCTGCGATATGGCTGAGATGGTTCCTGCCGCCTTCTGGCACTGGGCTACTGACAAGGTGAAGTATCGCTATCCAGAGAAGATATTCATTGGCGAGGTGTATAACCCTGCGGAGTATCGAAACTATCTGGCTGCTGGCTTCGACTATCTGTATGATAAGGTAGGCATGTATGATACGATCCGCGATGTGATTTGTGGTCGTCAGTCTACCCACGCCATTACTTCTGCTTGGCAACAGACGGATGATATCCGCGATCATATGCTCTACTTCCTGGAGAATCACGATGAGCAACGAATAGCCAGTAACTTCTTTGCTGGCGATGCTCGTAAGGGTGTGCCTGGATTGGTGGTTTCCGCCCTGCTTCAGCAGAATCCGCTGATGATCTACTTCGCCCAGGAGTATGGCGAGCGAGGTATGGACAAGGAAGGATTCAGTGGCGAGGATGGTCGTACTACCATTTTCGACTACTGGAGTGTCGATACAATGGTGCGTGCTGCCAAGCATAAACTCAATGACGCTGAGAACACGTTGGCCTCTAAATATAATAAGGTGATGAACATCGCCCAGAGCGAAAAGGCTGTGTATGAGGGCGTTTCGTTCGATCTGATGTATGTCAACGGCTCTTACCATCGTCAGTATGCCTTCCTTCGCAAGGCAGGATCGGAGGTGCTGCTGGTAGTAGCGAATTTCGACGATTGCCCAACGATGATGAATGTCGTCATTCCCTCTCACGCTTTCGACTATCTGAAGATCAAGGAGAAGAATGCCATAGCAACCGATTTGCTTTCTGGTGATAAGATCAAGATTACCATCAAGCGCGATCAGGGTGTTCCAGTGGAGATAAAACCACTTGATGCTATCGTATTGAAATTCAAGGCTTAACAAATAATTGGGGGCGCTTCTTTTCTGGAAGCGCCCCCTTTATCTTAAATCTCTGTAATACTCCCCGTCATGGGCTTGTTCACATCTTTCTTCTTGGGATGCCCAGCGTATTGCAGCGAACCAACACCAGTTACTCTTCCATGAATATAATCTGAAGCATAGCAGGTAATGCTACCCACACCTGTAACAGCGGCATTTGTGTTATTCGCCTTCAGCTCCTGGGCGTGGATGCTGCCCACACCACTGCATGAAAGATCAGCATCGCGTATCTCTCCGTCGATTGAGATGTCGCCAACACCACTGCACTTCACATTGATCTTGTCTGCCTGGACATGGTTCAACTTGAAAGTACCAACACCAGAATTCACCACATCCAGATTGTCTGTGTCGAGACTATCGAGTGAGACGCTGGCTGCTCCGCTGTTACTGAGTTTCAGCAGGTTAGAGGTGTACACCGTTATAAATACGTTCTTTGTCTCGATGTTGATGTTGTCTCTGGTAAAGCTGATATCCAGCTTCTCGCCCTTGCTCTCAAAGCCAAACAACTCGATGTAATTCTCAGGTGCCGAGAGGACAACGAGTCCGTCCTTCTCTTCGCTCTGCACAATCTTTACATTGGCTACAGCACGACTACTCACCTCATTAAACGAGTTGAGCTTATACTCCTTCTTGACAATGGTTTCGCTTGGTTCAATCTTGTTGAGGCCAAGACCATTCACGTTAACACTACACGATGTCAGAGCGATCAGTACGCCCATCATCATTAAGACTGTTTTCTTCATAAACTTATTCATATTATGTGACTTTTATTGTTGTTATTTGTCTATTTGACGTTATGAAGCCTCTAAAAAGTTGCAACGATATCATAAAAAAGATATCGCATGATGACTTTTTGTTGGTAAAATGTCAATATATTTCATTGTATTTAATGATTTGTGTATCTTATTGATTATCAATGGATTACCATCGCTTGAATTTTGCTCGGCGTAAACTGGGACTTTCCTCGGAGTAAAGTCGGACTTTAGTCGGAGTAAACCTCCACTTTAGTCGGAGTAAACTCCCAGTTTGCAGGTCTGAAAACTGCATTGTAACATTATTTCAGTTTCTTCGATTTTCCATGATATTACTTTTTTCTCGAAAAGATTGCTCATCTCGTTTTTTCTTTTTATCTTTGCAATCAAATAAGTATATTACAATGGTGATTCTGAACGAACATAACAAAGACGAGTTCCCCCCATCGCATACGGCGGAGCATCTACTCAACCAGACCATGATCCGCTTGTTTGGTTGCGGACGCTCTTATAATGCCCATGTGGAAAGGAAGAAGAGCAAGATGAGTTTCTATTTGGATCATAAGCCAAGTCGTCAGGAGGAGAAAGAGATTGAGCGCAGAATGAACGAGCTGATCGAAGAGGATCTGCCTGTGACTTTTGAGTTTGTGACTCGCGACGAGTTGCCAGAGGGCATTGAGTTGGATCGTTTGCCTGAGGATGCCTCGGAAACCATCCGTCTGGTTCGCATTGGCGATTACGACGTATGTCCTTGTATTGGCAAACATGTACGTTCCACCTCTCAGATAGGGCGCTTCGAGATGTTGGGCACAAACTGGGATGAGCATGAACATTCGTTCAGAGTCAGATTCAAGGTGATATAAAAATGAAGAATCCCGTCATTTCGACGGGATTCTTTTTTGTTGTATTAGTTTTCATGAGTGTTTTCATTAGTGGCTATTCGCATAAACACGGGGTAGTGGTCGGAATAGCTTAACTCTTTCTTATAGTAGGATAGTCCATTCATACCTTTATCGTGGAAGATGTAGTCGATGCGCACTTTCTTGTTACCTCTGAAGGTGTACATGAATCCGCTTCCGCACTCCTTGAATCCATCAACCTTATCGCCCAGCATCGTATTATATACGTATGAGTAGGGCACATCGTTGAAGTCACCACATACGATGATGGGTGCTTCGCACTCCCGCATATCCATCGCCAGCATATTAGCCTGACCAGCACGAGCCATCATTCCAAGGGTATAGTTGCCATAGATGGCACTCATCAAGGCATTGCTCTCAACGTCGATACCCTGGTTCTGCATCTTAGCAGCCTTATACATCGTTCTGTTAAGACCAGTCGTCTCCAAGTGGGCATTGTAGACACGATAGATGTTCTCATTGATCTTGATTTCTGCCCACATGGCACTATTGTTCGTCATTTCGAAGTTCATGTTCTTCGATTTGGTAATGGGGTAACGACTATAGATCACCATATCGTGCTCTCCCATAGCCATATAGGGGAAATACTCCTTGTAGGCATCGGAGTTTTTCTTGTCGCCACTCTGGTCGGAATACTCCTGAAAGCATACGATGTCCACCTTCTGCTTCTTCATCTCCGATAAGATGTCCATAGCCATAAAACCAGTTGTCTCCCTTCCAAAGAGGGCTACGTTATAGGTGGCGATCTTAAAACCAGGTTTGGTGTCTGCTTTCTCATCGAGTGATCCAAACTGGAAGAGTGTACCAGAGTAGGGGATACAACTCAGTATGGCAATTAATGGCATCAGAGCCCAATGGAACTTACGCAGGGCAAGCCAGTAGATGAGTATAACGACATTGGCAATAATCAGAATTGGCAATGCATATACCAACATGGCACGAGCTGTGTTACCAGCAGGATTTACATCACCTCCGAATAGTCCTATCAACGTAAAGACCATCAATAAGAAGGTGATAACAAGTACCATAAAAGAAAAATACTTTTTTACAGCAACTTTTCCCATAGTTCTTTTTATCAATGTGTGGTTATTGTTCTATGTATTTCTTGACGATGTCAATCAGATTCTCCACCTTGAAGGGCTTAGCCATGAAATCGTCGCAACCAGCGTTTTTGGCTTCGCGGATATTCTCCTCAAAAGCATAGGCGCTCAAGGCAATCACAGGTACTTCAGAGTTGACCTCCTTGATAATACGTGTGGCATCAAGACCATTCATCTCTGGCATACGGATATCCATCAGAATCAGATCAGGCTTCTCATCTTCATTAATCGTCACAGCCTCAATACCATTGTGGGCACGAAGCAGTCTGTAACGCTTCTGGAGTACGATCTTCACCAACTCGTAGTTGCTATCCTCATCTTCTGCCACCATAATGGTCTTCTTATTGAGATCGTCAGGACGTCCGCTAACACGGATGGTACGGACATTCGTTGTTGTCGTTGTCTTCAAAGGAGCTTGTCCGCCAATCGTACCCTCGAACGGAAGTATAAATCTGAAGGTAGAGCCTTCGCCTACAGTTGAATCAACGAATATATGTCCACCCAGCTTCTCTACGATAATCTTACAAAGGGGAAGACCAAGACCATAGCCGTTCTTCGTTGTCTCTGCATCCCTCGATACGTATGTCTCAAAGATGTGCTCCAAGTCTTCTTTGGCAATACCAGAGCCCGTATCCTTTACAAAGAACTCGATATCCTTGCCATCATCAAGCAACTGATAGCCATACGAGATGCTGCCTTCAGAGGTATGCTTCAGGGCATTACTAATCAAGTTGGAGAACACCTGAGTCAGACGATTGGCATCTGTGTTAAGCGTTACAGGCATGGTGGGGCGCTTCCAGATCAACTTGACAGAATCCGGACAACGGAACTTGAAGAGGTTCTTGATATCGCCACATAGTTCTGCCAAATCCGTAGATGCCTTTTTAATCACGATTTCGCCTGATTCTACTCTCGAAAGATCCAATATCTCGTTAACCAGATTCATCAGACGGTTGTTGTTACTTTCGATAATCTCGAAGTATTTCATTCTGTCTTCAGGAGAATCTGTTTCAACGATCACTCTTGAGAAACCTTCAATAGCGTTCAACGGGGTGCGGATTTCATGGCTCATGTTGGCAAGGAAAAGGGATTTCATCTTACTGGCCTTTTCAGCCTTGGATGCCTTTTCCTCATATTCCTTCAACTTCTTATTCGCAATAGCAAGCTGCTCGTTAGCAAGATTCAGCTTCCGAGTTGCATCGGCGAATTTTTGAAGCAATATCTCTCTTTCATTATCTTCCATCATGCCACTTTAAACATAAGATGCTGCAAAAGTAACAAATAAAAATGAGAATAAAGAATAATATTGCTATTTTTTTTCAACTTCGCCTTACTTTTTCCCAAGCACCACTTGTTTTATGATTTTTTAAGTAGACCATCCCACGAAAAACATTGATATTCATAAAGACGAAATAGTAGGCGGTATAGAGTAACTTGTTCTTGTGTCCATGCTTATTTGACAACCATCCGCAGAACGCCATCAGGTAGAACAGGATCTGGAGAACCATCAGGATATCATAGCAGATGCCTGCTCTGAAAATAGTCAGGATGATATTGAGTATCAGAAGAATAACCAATGCGACAGGGGTAATGCTCCATCGGAGTACACGATGGCTGACATACTGGAAGGTAACTAATGGTTGACGGAAGGGATTGAGCATATGACGTAACCACCAGATGCTCTGAAGACCACCAGCTGCGATACGGCGTTTGCGCTTTGATTCTTCAAATATGTTGGCAGAACCATATTCCTGAGCGTAGGCATTGGGGGTATAGGCAATACGTTTACCTTGGTCAACAATGTACATCGACATCATGAAATCATCGAGCAAGGCTTCGTCTGGAACTTTTCTGACAAGGGTAGGGTCGATGGCATAAAGCTCACCAGCAGCACCCATAGCAGAGTATAATTCACTATCCCACTTCTTCAGAGTGCTCTCGTATTTCCAATAGAGACCTTCGCCCTCTGCAGGCATCTCTCCCTCTTTTTTCGCAGCCACACGCTTTTCACCAGATACACATCCCACAGAGGGATCCTGGAACAGACGTGCTATTTCGCGGAGTGCTGTAGTATTGATCATGGTGTTGGCATCGGTGAAGGCAACATAACGTGTCTTCAATTCCTGAAGACCGTGTTTTAATGCGGCAGTTTTTCCCCTACGTTCTGGACTATATACGATATCTACATCAGAGTAGTCTGCCAACAACTCGTTGGTGCGATCATTACTTCCATCTGTTACCCACATGATGCGGAATTTGTCCTTAGGATAATCGATAGCTCTGGTGTTTTCCATCTTTTCCGTAACCACATCTTCCTCATTATAGGCACAGATCATCAGGGTCATCGTGGGCAGATCTTCGTCAGACGGAAGGGCTGCTTCACGAGGTTTTCCCGTGAAGAGCCGCTTAATCCGAATGATGATGTATAATAATATTCCATACCCTAAATAGGTGTAGAATACGATGAGCAACAATGCCCAGAACAGGATTTTCAGTATCAGCATAGTAGGCCTTTTGTTTATTAGTTCTTAGTCTCAATTTCCTCCTGCATATCAATGAACTGCTTATTGGCATCATAGAATTCGTATTGCAGGAAAGCGAGTTTCTGAGAGGGAATCACACGGATACCAAGTCCGTATTTCATTTGCCATTGTCGTTTCAGACTGAATACGCCTTTGTTGATGTAGGCTGCCACATAGGGATGTACGTGGAGATAGAACTTGCGGATTCCAATCTTGTGGACAAGGGTATCAATCTTACTCTCTAAAGTATCTGTAAACAGGATGCTCGATTTGATGGTTCCTTTTCCGAAACAGGTAGGACAGGTCTCTTCTACGTTTACACTCATGGCTGGTCGTACACGCTGACGGGTAATTTGCATCAGGCCGAATTTTGAAAGCGGCAGAATATTGTGCTTGGCGCGGTCTTTCTGCATGTTTTTGCACATACGCTCATAGAGCATCTGGCGATCTTCGGGCAGTTTCATGTCGATGAAGTCTACTACGATGATTCCTCCCATATCACGTAGTCGCAACTGACGAGCCAATTCATCAGCAGCACCGAGGTTGGTCTCCAGCGCATTGGCTTCCTGTCCGTTTTCTTTCTTGATGCGTGTACCACTGTTTACGTCCACCACGTGCATAGCCTCTGTTTGCTCAATAATCAGATAGGCGCCGTGTTTGTAGTTTACGGTCTTTCCAAAACCAGACTTCAACTGCTTGGTTACGCTGAAGTTGTCGAAGATAGGTACTGTTCCGTTATATAACTTCACAATATCTTTCTTTTCTGGGGCAATAATTCCCAGATAGCTTTTGATTTCGTCGTAAACAGTGTTGTCGTTTACATAGATACCGTCATAGGTGGGGTTGAAAAGATCGCGCAACAAGGCAACAGATCTGCTTTCCTCCTCAAAGCACAACTGAGGACTCTGTGTCGTCTTTTGAAACTTGGTAATCGTGTCTTCCCATCGTTTCAGCAGGATCTTCAATTCTGCATCAAGCTCTGCAGCGCGTTTGCCTTCGGCTACCGTACGTACGATAACTCCAAAATTTTTGGGCTTGATACTTTGAATTAGCTGCTTCAAACGACTGCGTTCTTCTCCGCGTTTGATCTTTGTAGAGACAGATACGTTATCGTCGAAAGGAATCAGAACCAGATAGCGTCCTGCGAAACTCAATTCACAAGTCAGTCTGGGGCCTTTCGTGTTGATGGGCTCCTTGACAATCTGTACAAGCACCTCCTGACCAACTTTCAAAACATTGGCAATACTGCCGTCTTTCTTTAGTGCGGGCTGAATGTGCGCTTTCTGGATAGGGAAGAGTTTCTTGCGGTCGCTGACCACCTGTTTGAGATACTTCTCATAAGAGTTGTATTGAGTCCCCAAGTCAAGATAATGCAGGAACGATACACGTTCTGAGCCAACGTCAACGAAGCAGGCGTTCAGACCGGGCATCAGTTTCTTAACCTTGCCCACATAGATGTTGCCAACAGAAAACGATGCCGTACGCTGCTCCTGCTGGTATTCTACCAGTTGTTTGTCTTCGAGCAGAGCAATGGAGATGTCTTTCTGTTGTACATCAATGATTACTTCACTTGTCATTGTCTTTTTTGCTGTTTCTGACCTTTAGGTCTCGTTCGTAATTCGAAAAAGGGTGTGTCGCTATCCATAATAGGATCAGCAGACACACTCCTTTCATTTCTTTTGCGGGTCACGAGCTTACTTGCTCTTGTGACGATTCTTGCGCAGTCTCTTCTTACGCTTGTGAGTAGCCATCTTGTGGCCCTTCTTCTTTTTTCCGTTTGGCATAATAATCTGTATTTAATTAAATTGTTAATTACTTCATTTTCTCAATAAAGTTCTTTGAGGGCTTGAATGAGGGGAAATCGTGAGCATCGATAATGAGCGTCGTATTCTTAGAAATGTTGCGAGCTGTCTTCTTGGCACGATGCTTGATCACGAAAGTGCCGAAGCCACGCAGGAATACATTCTCCTTCTCGATAGCCAGACTGTTTCTAATTTCCTCCATAAATGCCTCAATGGTCGTCGCTACGTCTTTTTTGGCTACACCTGTTTCCTGGGCAATTTTGTTGATAATTTCTGCCTTTGTCATATTGTCTTTTCTTATATATTAATAATGTGAAAAACCGAATATCTTCGATTTCGGACTGCAAAGTTACTAATTTTCAGCAGATTACCGAAATATTTCTTGTTTTTTTTTCAAAAAATAATGTTTTTCATCATTCTTTTGGTGGATTTTGGTTCTATTACATCCCAAAATCATGAAAAAGGGTGTTATTTCCCTAAAAATAGTGGGGCATGTTTCTTCGCCCACAAAATGACGGGATAAAGAATGCCGACGATGAGCAATGCCAGCGGGAGAGCTTCATACCATTGGTAACAGATGGTGGTATCAAGTCCCATCAGATGTTCAATTATGATATTGACTGCACTGACCATCACAATATGTAAGCCAATAATGACCAACGTGCCTATGGATAGGGTTTCTACCCAGGCGGGTGCAGGGTGTCTCAGTAGTTTGCAGCCATAGAGGACGCCAAACATAAAGCAGATGTTCACGGGATAGAACAGGATAATATGTAAGATATGCTCACCATTAAAGAAAGCCCGTAAATGCCAATCAAATAGAATGATGCTGATGCATAGGCAACCAATGCATCCGATAAGATTCCGTTTGAAAACCGTACTGCTGAACCATTGCTTTTGTGCGCAAAGGTATCCGATATAATAATAGGGTAGGTTCCTCATCAGTCCCATAGGGGTAAGTTGTGGGGAGAAGTACCAGTATTTATTGGCAGCATACAGAACGAAAGAGATGATACATAGTAGCATCATGATGGTATGTTGATACTTTGTCCGGCGACAAAGATCAATAATTAAATGCATGATCAGGATGGCGGGTAGATACCATAAAGGACCGTTCAGAGGTTCGGCAAAGGCGTTCTCGTGTTGTAGAAGCAATGTGCCGATAATAGGCTTCAGAGCCTCAAAAGCATTCGGAAGAGCGTTGTGTTGCATATAGAACCTACACAACCAATAAGGGTAGACTATCAGACAATATAGCAGGTATGGAATAACGAGTCCTCGCCAATACTTCTGCCAGTTGCCTTTCCAACTCCCACGGTCTTTTTTCAAGTAGCCTGAGAGGAAAAAGAAAATAACGATGATCACAGATTGGAGATAGCGGTAGTAGAACCACTCCTGCGATTGTGGCAGGTGGCAGAACACGACACAGATCACAGCCAGTGCCTTTCCCCAGTCTATCCAATGGATACGCTCTTTCATAATGCAAAAGTAACATTTTTCGGTGAAATAGCCAAGATTTACAACTTTTTTCTTTACTTTTGCACTTGTAATGGCAAAACAACGGATAGAATATATTGACGCGATGCGTGGGACGACGATGATTCTCGTTGTCTTTTCCCATGTTTGCAATTATTGCCTGGGCGATAAATGGATGGGTTATAACGATGTGTTTTTCCTGTTTCGTTTGCCTTGTTTCTTCTTTATCAGTGGCTGGCTTTTTGCGCAGCCAGATCGTCAGTGGAATCGTGTTTCTGTCCGTGCTACGGTACGCCATAAGTTTAAGGTACAGATTATCCCTACATTCATTTTCCTGCTATTGTTGGCACCACCGCCACTTTTCTTTTCCAGATTAGGGGCGCTGAAGGGAGGCTACTGGTTTACGTTTGCACTGTTCGAGTTCTTCCTGCTTTGCATTTTCTCTGAACGCTACCTAAAGAAGTGGGGGGCATTGTTTGCTGTTATCATTTCCATTGCCGCTTTCTGTTACGATGTATTCTATAACCGTTATTTCGCGTCAATGGGTTTGTTGACAAAAGCGCTCGGCTTCCTCAGTTTTATGACGTGGCGTTATTATCTCTTTTTCTTCTTTGGAACCTTCGTCAAGCGTCATTTCGATACCTTCCTGAAATGGACAAAGAAGCCGATAGTGATGGCAATTTTTGCTGTGGGATTCATTGCGATGGCTCTGATGCCACGTACGGAATCCGTTACCCTCTCGTATCTTGTATTTGCCTTTGGCGGTATCTTCGGACTTGTTCTGGTGTTTACATTTTTCCGCATGTTCTCAGCAGCTTTTGAGAAACGACATCTGTTGGGCCGAAGCTTGCAATATATAGGCACTCGCACCCTCGACATTTATCTGATACACTATTTCATCCTCCCTCGTTTTCTGCAACCCTTTGGTGAACAACTACGTGCTTATGGATGTAAACCTCTTGAATTCCTGGTGGCATTAGGAATGGCAATTCTCATTGTAGTCGTCTGTTTGTTAGTAAGTTATATGATACGGCTTAACCCCTTCTTGGGTCATTGGCTTTTTGGTGCAAAGTATGAAAAACGGTCGTAATATATCCCAGTATGATGTCATCAGTCAGCTGCGTTTTCCGATGATCATCCTTGTCACATATGCCCATAGTTATGGCAGAGTGGCAGATGATTTTGTATGGCTATACTCAGATTGGGATATGTACGAGTTTTTGAAACTACTTATCAGTCAGACGCTTGTGAAAGTGGCAGTGCCTGTTTTCTATATCATGTCTGGCTATCTGTTCTTCTGTCATCTTGAACAGTGGAAATGGGGTGTGTGGCGACAGAAGATGATGCGCAGGGGTCTGACACTCTTATTGCCCTATCTGTTTTGGAATCTGCTGATGGCTCTCAAACTGCATGATTTCAGTTGGTATATATTCTTGGAGCCAGCCAATATGCCACTTTGGTTCCTTCGTGATTTGATGGTTGTTTCTTTGTTTACGCCTGTCATTTACTGGGGCGTCAGACATTTGGGCTTCTGGTTATTGGCAGCATTGGCTGTGATCTATTTTGCTGGTACGAGAGAAACAACGCCAGGTTTATCGGCTTATGCCATCTGTTATTTTACGCTTGGCGCTTTCTTAAGTATTCGCAGAATGGATTTGATTGCTACGATGCGCCATTTCGAAATACCTGCGTATATTCTATCATTCCTTCTGGCTGTTGCCATGTTGTTGACGTATCATACTTCTGTGTTTCATCACTTGATGCTGGCTTTCCGTTTATTTGGGGCGATAAGTGTCTTTTGTCTGGCATCACGTATGATGACACTGACGGATTATCGTATTCCAAAGGTGGTCTGTGATTCCTCCTATTTTATATATCTGGCTCATTATGTCTTTTTTCTCTCTGTGATAGATAGCGTATTCTTCTCGTTATTCGGAACTTCAGAGGTAAGCCTTTCTGTTCATTACCTGCTTTGTCCGTTATTGAAAGTAATACTTTTCGTTGCCGTATATGTACTTTATCGTCGTCTCAAAACAGTTATTTTCAATTAAAGCGACGATTTTCTCTCAAAGAGTATTGTCATCTGCTCTTTTTTTATTATCTTTGCCCCAGAATATTATTAATCACCTAAATACGATTTGATATGAAGAATCAGACTCCTACTCCCCATATCGGGGCCCAATTCGGTGAAATAGCCGAGACTGTGATTATGGCAGGCGATCCGTTACGTGTGAAATTCATGGCAGAGAGATTCCTGAAGGATCCTGTTCAGTTTAATAATGTACGTGGTATGCTTGGTTATACAGGTACTTACGATGGTAAGCGTGTCAGTGTGATGGGACATGGAATGGGAATGCCCTCCATTGGCATCTATACCTATGAGCTTTATAATTTCTATGGTGTAAAGACCATTATCCGTGTAGGCTCTGCCGGCTCTATTAATAAAGACCTTCACATTGGCGACATCGCTATTGCGATGGGTGCATGTACCAACTCCAGTTATGCTAATCAGTATGAGCTGCCAGGCACATTTGCTCCTATTGCAAGCTTTGACCTGGTTCGTAAGGCAGCAGAGACCTGCGAACGTCTGGGATATAATTACAAGGTGGGCAATGTGTTCTCATCAGACACCTTCTATAACGAGAACCCGCACAATGACAAGTGGATAAATATGGGTGTGCTGGCTGTTGAGATGGAGATCGCCGCTCTCTATATGAATGCTGCCCGTTCTGGTAACCGTGCACTTGGTATCTGTACCATTTCCGATCATATTCTGACGGGTGAGGTGACTACGGCGGAAGAGCGCCAGACTACCTTTACTCACATGATGGATGTCGCTTTCTCACTCCTATAAAAACATTTCTTATGGCAACAGTTGATGACAAGAAGATAATCTTCTCGATGGTTGGGGTGAGCAAAACCATCCAACAGAACCAGAAGCAGGTGCTCAAGAATATCTATCTCAGCTTCTTCTATGGCGCAAAGATTGGTATCATTGGTCTGAACGGTGCTGGTAAGTCTACGCTGATGAAGATTATCGCAGGACTTGATGAGAAGTTCCAGGGACAGGTGGTGTGGAGTCCTGGATACAGTGTGGGCTATCTGCCACAGGATCCGCCGCTCAACGAGGAGAAGACGGTTAAGGAGAATGTGATGGAAGGGGTGCAGCATGTCTATGATGCCCTTGCGGAATATGACGATATTAATGTCAAATTCGGACTACCAGAATACTACGAGGATCCTGATAAGATGGATAAACTGATGGCACGTCAGGCAGAATTGCAAGATATCATTGATTCTACTGATGCTTGGAATATGGATTCCAAACTGGATCGTGCGATGGCTGCACTCAATTGTCCTCCAGGAGATTGGAGTGTGAAGAACCTCTCTGGTGGTGAGCGGCGTCGTGTGGCTCTTTGCCGATTGTTATTACAGAAGCCTGATGTGTTATTACTTGATGAGCCAACCAACCATCTTGATGCAGAGTCCATCGACTGGTTGGAACAACATCTGCAGCAGTATGAGGGTACAGTGATTGCTGTTACTCACGATCGTTATTTCCTCGATGATGTGGCTGAGTGGATTCTGGAACTGGATCGTGGTGAAGGTATTCCTTGGAAAGGCAATTATTCCTCATGGCTGGAACAGAAGAGTCAGCGCCTTGCCCTTGAAGAGAAAACGGCTTCGAAGCGTCGTAAGACATTGGAACGTGAGTTGGAGTGGGTAAGGATGGCCCCCAAGGCCCGTCATGCAAAAGGTAAAGCCCGTCTGAATTCCTATGAGTCGATGCTGAATGAGGAACAGAAACAGAAAGAAGAGAAACTGGAGATATTTATCCCCAATGGTCCACGCTTGGGCAACAAGGTGATTGAGGCAGAGCATGTCGCCAAGTCATATCCAGAGAAACAACTCTTCAGCGATCTCAATTTCACGCTACCACCCAATGGTATTGTGGGAGTGATTGGCCCTAATGGTGCAGGTAAGACTACACTCTTTCGTCTGATTATGGGCATGGAACAGCCTGATGCAGGCTCCTTTTCTGTAGGTGAGACTGTAAAACTGAGTTATGTAGATCAGCAGCATAAGGATATCGACCCGGACAAGACTGTGTATCAGGTTGTCAGTGGTGGCAATGAGACGATCCGCATGGGTGGCAAAGATATTAATGTACGCGCATATCTGTCTCGTTTCAACTTTAGCGGTGCCGATCAGGAAAAGAAATGTGCCGTGCTCTCTGGTGGTGAGCGCAATCGTCTTCATCTGGCCATCGCCCTGAAACAGGAAGGTAATGTGCTGTTGCTGGATGAGCCGACAAACGACATTGATGTCAATACCCTCCGTGCTTTGGAAGAAGGTCTTGAGGCTTTCGCTGGTTGTGCTGTGATCATCAGCCACGACCGTTGGTTCCTCGATCGTATCTGTACGCATATCCTTGCCTTTGAAAAGCCGTCTGGATTGGGGGAGGGGAGCGTATTTTATTTCGAAGGCAACTACACGGAATACGAGCAGAATAAAGCAATGCGCTTGGGTCTTGAAGAACCCAAGCGCATCCGTTACCGTAAGCTAATGGAAGAGTAATTACTTCCGTTGGCTTTCGGTTTCCTCACGTTTAGCTTTGTAGAAACGGTCTACAAAGTCCACCTGTTCGCGGTTGGGGCGCATGATCAGTGAAGCGCCATTGGCAAACTGCATCGTGGTGGGTTTCGATTCGTCGAAGGTTGGCCAGTAGGGCAGTCCTTTACTATTGGGATTGCCTGTCTTGGCGAAGTTTACCCAGTACTGCTGGATAATCTCTGAAACAGCCGACTCAGCAGGATATTTGTCTGCCTGCATCAGGAAGTGGCCGTTCAGATACATGATGTCATCTGCATGGGCAACACCACGACGACGAGGATCCTGTGAGAAACTCATTGTTGAAGGCTGGGCGAGATAGGCAGCATAGGCAGGACTCTTGCCTGTCTTGGCTTGCAGACTTACCCAAGCGTAGGATGGCCAGGCAAAACCCATATCGCGGAAAGCATCGCCAAATCCATGCCAGGCTTCATCATTAGTACTGCCAGGATAGACTTTCAGAGCCTCTTCTGCCCAATCACCGAAGATGCCGTCAACGGTCTTCTGATAATTCTCTGCTGTCATATTGCCTGGAGCGAAAAGAGCTCCCTCGTCGCTGTTGGTCATGACAATCACAGGTACATCATTATATTCGCCTCGCTCATAGAGCCGGTACTGGTCGTCAGTGATCACATAACCATCGACACAGGGCCAGAAGCCGCTAAAGCCAACGTTCCCGTCACAAAGTGACATGGCGTCCATCTTGCGCAGTTCTTTCAGTGACTTTTTCTTCAGGTGCTTCTGGAAGGCTACGCCCTGCATCTCTGCTCCTTTCTGCGAAGCATCCATGCCCAACGAACGGGGTTTGTCACTCCATGGAGCAAAAGAGCCACCGCTCTGACTGATGCAACGATGGAACAGTCCCTTTGCCAAAGGTGAGGCACAGAGGATACTGCAACTGATAGCACCGGCACTCTCGCCAAAGATCGTCACATTCGTGGGATCACCACCGAAGTTGGTAATGTTACGCTGAACCCACTGGAGGGCATAGATCTGGTCCAGAATACCATAGTTGCCGGAATGACCTTCCTTGTTCTCTTTCGTCAGTTCGGGATGAGCCATAAAACCAAGGGCACCAGTACGATACTCAATGCTCACAATGACCACACCACGCAAAGCGAGGTATTTCCAAAGATCACCACCATAGTGCTCTGTCTGGAAGCCGCCACCATGGATCCATACCATGACGGGCAGTCGGTCGTTGACAGAGGTGGCGGGTGTGGCAATACCCAGATAGAGACAGTCCTCACTCATCATGTCTGCCGTACGTCCTGGACGTGTGGGCTGTGGTGGCCAAGGACCGAATTTGTCACATACTCTGATACCATCCCAAGCCTTAGCAGGCTGGGGAGCTTTCCAACGGAGATCACCCACAGGAGGAGCTGCGTATGGAATGGCTTTATACACGGCCAGAGCCTCGTCGAGAACTCCCTGTACATCGCCCGTTTCCACGTGCGTTTGTAGTAATGGCTGAACCTGCGCTGTGGCAGTCAGACCAAATAGCATCATCGCTACCAAAAACAATGTCTTCTTCATATAGTTAGTCATTAAAAAAGTACGCGCGTTAATCTGAGTTTTTGCAGCGGGTCAGATAGAGCTGGCGCAAATCAGACCATTTATAATAGGGGAACTGATTAGTAGCTACGGGCAGGGTTGCCTCATGACCATTCAGCAGACATTTGACCAGCACATCGTCATTTCCATTCTTCTTGTGATAGAAGACCAGTTGAATGTTACAGGCCTTGCCTGTTTGCCAATTCTGATAGCAGTTCTTGATCTCATACGGATCCTCCGGGTCAAGATCGGCTCCGTTGATACCCATCAGAATGGTCAGCGGACCGATACAAGTGTCGTGTCCGAATCGCAGGTCAGAAATGTGGTCGCTGGTACCATCCATCACGGCATCGGCCTTCTTAATGATATCCCTCAAGATAGGAATCATCTCATACTGGTTGGGGAACAGCCACGAATAGGTGCCGAGGTTTGAGGCTTCCCATCGGTTGGCAATTTCCTCGTCGGAGATGATATTTCCCATCATACCCTCATGACCAATACTTGGTAGCGAGGTGTAGAGATTGATGAGATTCTCGCTGATACGGTTCATGTCGCCAGGCAGACCTTCCGTACTGGTGAAGACGCGTGAGATAATTTGTTCGCGAAGGGAGTCGACGCTTTGGAACTTATCACGGTTCTGTTCGTAGCGTGGTCTTGGTTTCTCAAATTTGTGCTTAATCGGATTCTGTCTGTCGCCAGGAACCACCCCGTCCAATGTGAAGCGTGATGACTGCTCGCGTATCTCTATCTTTGGATTACACTGAACCAGTTCCTGACAGAACGCCGACATGCTGAGTACGCAACGGCCTGTGAGCGATGAGATAGCCAGCACATTGCCACCTTTCTTAAATACCTCAGGGAAGTTGTTGTACATGATTCTGGCGATGCGCTGGTGCTGCTCCCAACCCAGATCGCTCAGTTCACTGACACCAGTCGTCAGTTCCTCTTTGGCCGCATCGAAACGCTGATAGAATGCCTCTCCCTCAGCCGTGAGCAGCTGTTTCCTATGGGCCGTGGTCAGCAGACTGTCGAGCTCCTTGTAAAGGAATCCATTCCAATAGTAACGTGAGCCGTGGCGTGCGTAATGGCTGATGTAGAACGGCTTATAGCCGCTTGGAGCCTTGGTCAGTTTTACGGTTGTAAACTCATACGGATAGTCTGTTCCGTATGCCTTCCTTGGGTCTGCCTTCAGTTTGTCGAGGGCTGATGAACCCTGAGCTACAGCGGCAAGACAGCATAGCAATAATGCTATAAATACAAATGGTCTTTTCATACTTGTTGGTGATAATATCTGGTTTCAATGCGCAAAGTTACGAAAAATAAACGTAAAATGAAAGTATTTTGAGAAGATTAACGCACTGATGGATAATCTTGATCTTAAGAGTTATGACCTCTCCGTCACGAAACAGGCCACCAGTCCGTAGGTGATGGTGGGACGTATCCAGATTTCCGTCAGCAGATATTCGGTGTATTCGTTGTTAGGCTCCAGATAGATGTCGTAGTTGTAAAGTGCGGCAATGATCATGTCGATGACGCAGATGGCCCATAGGTTGCGCTTGGTGTAGCTCTGCCAGTTCTTTCGTGCATAAAAGAAGGTGAGCATACAAAGCAGCAGTACCGACAGCGTCAGGCAAGCCAAATGTAGCGCGTAGTAGGCTAAGGGCGGTGCAAAGAGGATGTCGCGCAACAGCACCGTCATACCTACAGAGATAGAGCACCAATAGTTAAACCGATGGGTATCAAGTCGGTTAAAGAAATACATCCATATCATCGCCAGACAAGCGATGTAGAATAGGTTGAGCACCAGCTCTGGCCATGACTCCTGCAGACCGAAATGACCAATAGCATAAAGCATAACGCCCACCGATACCATGGCAGCTACGGCGGTAATCACGATGTCGAAGATCTTGGCATTCTTCTTAAATCTTGTCTGCATATTCAGATTGCTTGGGTTACTAACATTATTTTCTGCGGGCAAAGATAACAAAAAGTGACGAAACACCAAACAATTCGTCACTTTTTTCCATAGTAATTAATTAACGATTTGTGAAAACCAAGCCGCGATGGATCGCAAGTCGTTATTCTAAGCACGAAAGAACTGGCAGAGCTACACCAAGCGCAACCAACAGAATTACGGCTTGAAGCCAACGATTGTTTATTATACAAAGTTACATATTTACTTCTAATTTATTTAATATTCCATGGTAAGACATTTTATTCCTTCTACTAAATGATTGGAATTTGCCTGCAAAGTTACTTATTTTAAACGGATTCTGCAAATATTCCTACAATTATTTCCCTCTATTTTCCCTCTATTAAACCTCTACATAACATCTACCTTACCTCTACATCAATCTTGCATGCCTCTGCAACCCGCATTCCCACGCTGGGAACGTTATGTTCCCACGGTGGGAACATCATATTCCCACGTTGGGAATATCCATTCCATTAACGAAAGACATGTGCCATCTTAACGAACGATGTCATTTCCTTGCTACTATGTAGAGGGATAGTAGAGGATTGGTAGATGTTTTGTAGATGATAAATAGGGGTAGAATTCTGTCTAAACCACTGATAAATTGCAGTTTACGCAATAATTAGTAGAAGCAGATAGTAATTTTGCAGAAATACCATATTATTGGTGCGTGAATCAGGCTCCTTGTCTTTCGCCAACTCCAGTTGAATCTTTCGTTCATTCCGGGCTGTGGCTATAGGGTCAGAAAGAGCGATGAAGCCGTTATTGTACTTATATTTGAGATTACCCTCCACACAGAACTTGTTCTGGAACATACCCAAACCGTCATGGTTCATAATACCTTTGTATAAAGGTGTTTCGAGCAATTTGTTGAGGGGGTATCAGTATTCAGTAAAGTAAGATGGTATAATCTCAACAGACTTTTCGCTGAGACATAAAATACCCGCCCAAAATAAATAAATGTATAGGGATTAGGGTATAAGAAACAGCAAGAATGATGGTATTGCTTGAGAATAGCACGTTTCGGGTTGTTCCTTTTATATGATATGATTTGATAATCAACCACTTAACTTTTATTCATGGGCAAGATGGTTTGAGGGTAATAGTTGAGGACAAAATGATTATTTCAGGGTAAATCACGGGGTACAATACCCTATTCTTTTTCTAAATTATCCTTCAACAATCACTTTCTTTCAAAAATAATTCGTACCTTTGCCCTCAAATTTTACCATATGAGCAATAATAATTATAGCAAAGATTGGCAATCTATAAGTGACATTATTCAGTCAACTTATAAGAGTAAACATGTGCCACACGATACTAATATCTTAACAGGTTTTCATCCAATAGATGAATTAACACATGGGCTTCAAATAGGTCAACTTACAGCCATTATTGGAAGACCGTATATGGGCAAAACGGATTTTGTTCTTTCAATGATGAGAAACATTGCTTTTAGGTATAATCTTCCAACCCTTTATTATAACCCGATGATGGTTCCAGAATCTTTCTTGTACAGAGTACTTGCTAATGATATCAATATACCATTTAGAAAGATTTGGAACAATGAACTAGATTTGAACGAATCTGAAACCTTAATTGGAAGCATGGATAAATGGGAAGATAAGAAGATCTTTTTAGAATTAGATGAAAAACTAACAATAGAAGATATTTGTTATAGAACTGAAGAAGGAACTAAGAATAATGGGATAAAACTCCTATTTGTTGATTATGTTCAGCTAATAAATTCACCTCAGAATGAGACAGACGAAGACCTTTTGCCAATTATCTTGAAGTTCAAAAATCTTGCACGTAAATTAAACATCGCTATAGTTTTGGTTTCACGTTATAACCCTACATCAGAGAATATTGCGATATTTGAGGGTAAGCACCCTCTTTTATATGAGATAAAAGAAATAGGTTCTATAGGTATGGCTGATATGTTATTTGTTCTTCATCGACCAGATTTTTATGATAGCAAACGTAAAAAGAAAGGTAATAAGCTAAATGAGAACGTGAATATTTATATAGCAACTCAGGATTCTGAACACGTAGAAAAATGTACCCTGTCTTACAATGAAGAGAGTGGTAGAATCGATAATTACTAACTTTTACCAATAATTGGATAATGAGATCTGCCTTTATTTTGTCTAATATATTATAAAAGGTATAGGTAAAGTGACGATATTCTGAAAAATAATTTGTATCTTTGCACCAAGTTTAACGAAATATTATACGCCAATGGACAGATAAAAGATAAAATGACATAGGGAATAGCGTCCGCTTTTCTATCTTGTTTTCCGAAATCGCCAAATAGAAGAAAACTGCAAGAGTAAAGATGGATGCTCACGGTCAGCGTGGGCACATTACTCGTTCAAAGCAGTTTGGGTGTTTGGCGATACCCGGAAAACGTAGGCGAAGTGATTGTCCACGTTTTTTATTCAAGTACGATAACGAATCAAATAGCATAATTATGAAGAAGTATTTATTAATCTCATTTTTCTTTTTCAGTCTCTGTACATCGGCTCAAAAGAGTTATTGGGAAATGCATGATCCATCTCCCGATTCCATTATGTCTAACGTTAAAATTTCAACATTGGGAGGTATTTATACCTTATCTTCTATAGATAGCATCCCAAATAAGACTAAAGAACAGTTGTATAGCACAGCTAAGGAATGGATAGGCCGTGTTTACAAAGATCCCAAGACTGTAATTAAGTCTGAGAATCCTCCTACACAAATTGTCTTTGAAGGACAATTAACCTCTTCACAAGAAAGTAATGTAACAACAAGAGCTTTTCATGGCAGAGTGGAGTTGAACTTTAAAGACGGAAGATACAAGTGGACTATTAGCGACATATCAAGTCATATGACAGTTATGGGTAGAACAACAACATCGCCTATAGAACGAATACCAAGATATTCTCTGTCAAGAGGAGAAAGAGGTGCTAAGTGGCTTTTGGCCGATTTATATGATTTCTTCCAATATTTTAAAACTATAATGCAAGGACAAAATAATGATGATGATTGGTAATCATTCTATAGAATATATGCATTACTACAGGAAAACGACACCGCAGTATGTCGAGGAAGCACAACGGGTGCATAGGGAGAAGTTCGACTATTCGGAGATCGAGTACATCAATACCACCACGTCAGTAAAGATTAAGTGCCGATAATGCGTTATCGTTTTCATGCAGGAGTCCTCAAGCCACCTTACGAACGGTTGCAGGAAACATAAAGACCATCCTGTGCTGAAAGGATTCTGTGTCCCAGTAGACGAGAAGTTCATCATGTTATATCTCAATCTGATCAATGATGGCAGTTGGACACCAGTCAGTGGCGGTGTACCCCAAGCAAGGGAGGAACGCTAGGCGATAACGACAGTGATGTCTTGGGGGAGAGTCTTCATGACTCTACTAATAATATTCGGGAAAGTGCAGATATTGATGCATTTTCCCGATTTATTTATAATGATACAAAGTGATTTAGTGTCAAACTTTTCTTATATGAAATTTTATCTTTTCTGGATTTCCTTTTGGCTTTGACGGGTTTCTGAAGATTGGTTCATAATCAAATAGAATATCTATTGCACCCTTTTGAGCTAAAGAGGAAAAATCTTCTTTAGTTTTTTCAAGAACCTTTTGAGAAAAATGTGACCATTTTTTGTATGAATCTGTCTTAAACATGAATGCCTTTAGTTCATCATAGGTTATATAGTTTGTCTTTAAACCTTGAAATCTCTTTAATAATAGATATAATTGAGGAGTATGCTTCTTTTGGCATAATTTCACGACATTCTTCATGTGATGAATATATCCTTTTCGCATATCAAATACATTTTCAATACAGTCAGTATTGAAAGTGAAGACAATCGTACCTTGTCTTCTCATTTTTTCTCCTGAAGAAACATGTTGTTTCGGTATCTCTACATTAGCAAAAATGGGTAACCAATTAGTAATAATACCCCCATTATAATTCACTGTCTTTATTTTTATTTCTTCTATAGCTTTTATAGTTTTGTCAATATCGTTAAAATGGCTTGGATGTATATTTAGTGAATTGAAATCTATGGTAATCTTGGGTATATCTTTAGAATTCGCCCATAATGGTTTTTTACCCACTTGTTTATTACAAATATCAGCATCATAGAATTGTCGAATGTAATTCTGTATTTTCTCTGAAATACACCACATTATTTGTTGTGCTAAAAGGGGAAGATCTGTATTAAGTTCTACAAATGAATATGGAGTGTTTATCCATTTTTCTTTTATTTTATTAACCTTATTTGGGCCATCTTGCACATCTTCGTTTCTACACTTTATTTCTTCAAATTTCTTTTGGAATTCTTTTATTTCTGTGCTATTCCCTTCAATAATAGAAATCTGTTCTTGGTTAACATTCTCAGCTTTCCACGTCCAATTATAACAACCCAAAATGAGTATATTACTATCAATAATACAAAATTTTAAATGCATAAGAGAATTGTTGAAAGATACAAAAGCAACATATCCTCCAAGTTTTTGTAATATAGAAAAGTCCAATGTCCTATTTATTTTATCGTCATGAATTAAAACTGATACTTTAATACCATTCTTTTGCTTAAACAACAAAATGTCAAGTAAACGTTTATTAGTAAACCATGCAACAGCCACATTAATTGACGATTGAGCCTTCATCAATTCTGCCGTAATATTCATTTCAATATCTTCAAAATACGACCTCATTGCTTTTTGAACAAAATATTGATTTCTGATTTTTTCTACTCCTTTTCAAGACTTAATCTAATACCCTTTCCACAATATGGACAGATTATTATGCCATAAGATGATGATGCATTCTGTTCACTTTTTTGTATTGATGCCTCTGTATTAATTTCAGAATCTGATTTCACAGGGAAATCCTCATTTCCAAACAATAGTTCTGATGTTGTAATACCAATTGCTTCAGCAACCAATTCGATGGTATCCCATTTTGGATTGGTGATAAGAGAGTTGAAAGCCTGATTAAACTTTCCCATACGTTCAGAAACTTCTCTCTTTGTCAATCCCTTCTGCGCTATTACTTCTTCTATTCGAGCTTTAATATCCATTATAAATAGTTTTGTTTGCAAATTTACTAATAAATTGGTAATGATAGCAATATTTTTATTTAAATAATTATAAAACATAAATAAAAATACTTGTTTTCCTGTTTTTTTTGTATCTTTGCAATATAAATGAGGCTAATATGGAGTATAAAAAGAAAGAATTAACTCTTTATGGTTACTTTTCAAAGGAAACTGTTTGTCATCTGAAAATACATCAAGGAATGTCTACAAGATATCTCCAACGCGCACTTGATGTAACACTGGCTTGCAAACTGACGTTGACGTATGGCAAGTATCACTTGATGATGCTCCATAGACAGTTGGCCATGAGTGAGGAACGGACTTCTTTCCATCAAGCGGAGAGAACGGCTGACGTGATGAACAAGATGACCGTCTTCCATTCGTCGCCAACGGACTTCCTGCATACTCAGGAACAAAGTGCGGATGAATCCATTGACGTTTACAAAGAATACAAACAACTCGTGGCAGAGTATAGCGACGAGCATTTTGAACCAGCCATCGTGGATCAGTTCTGCAAGACGGTCTATGAGGACGAGGAACACTTCATCTTCTTCAAACCATTTTGCAACCTGTACTTCTCTGTATATGCTCATTCGCTGCTCTGG
>JAEEGG010005076.1_pt1 | contig 31534 bp, 24 predicted proteins | sample 9134161 | NCBI WGS metagenome assembly JAEEGG01 (sample SAMN16246543, study PRJNA631951) | gut metagenome | biome: gut microbiome; feature: rumen; material: CR-attached | host: Bos | place: Iran: Karaj | collected 2018-10
ATAGCACAACCACGTCTTTATTGTCCGTTTTTTGTCACTGAAAAAGAAAAATTGGATTTAAAGTATAAAAATTTGCATTTGAATTGAAACAATACCTATATTTGTCCCAACAAAATGTACCGATTGGCAACTCAAAAAACCACCTGAAACATGAAAAAGACGGCTTTCCTTTTGATGCTTTTCTGCCTTGGTTTCATTTCGCTGGCAAAAGCCCAAGAACGCCAAACCGTACAAGGCTACTGCAAGGACGAAAACGGCAAAGCCATCGAGAATGTGAGCGTGTATGTGCACGACTCACTGCTCGTTTCAGTGACCGACGAGCAAGGCCGCTTCACTTATAATCTTGCCAAGGCAGGCATGAAGCTCCGTTTCGCCCACATGGTCTTCGAACCGACCTATTACACCATCAAGGATAAAGACCTCAACGGCAAGAACTTGACGGTCAAGATGAAAACCAAAAGTCATGAGTTGCTTGAAGTGGAAGTGACAGCCAATGCTCCTCATATCGTTTTCGACAATCCCGTGATGACCGTCCTCGATTACACCCTCCGTGAAGACGGCATCTATATGATTGTCTATCGTCGCCGCAATTCCGCCCTACTCCACCTCTCATTTGATGGAGACACATTGCACGAAATGCCCATTTCCTCGCGTTACAAATACCTCAGCAAAGATGCGTTCGGCGAAATCCATGCCATCAGCGACTACAAAGTCGAACAACTTGGATTTCAAGAATCGATAGACGGTAAGAAGATTTTCATGAATTTTTACAATTCCATGTCACGGAAAACATTCTATGACCAATTCTCGACCATTTTGGCAGCTTCCGACAGCATATTCGTGACAGGACGGTATTTTTACTACAATAAAGAATTGGGCTACTACCGGAACAGGTTGGGTAGCGATAAAGAACCGGAATTGCTCCATTACATCGTTGACGAAGAAGGGCGGGACGACATTTGGCTGCTGTTACATACTGGCGGAATCGGTGCTAACTTTTGGGTTGCCGACCCTATTTACAACCCCATCTATGCCATCGACAACAAATTCTACCTCTTTGCCTACACCGACCACGAGACCATTGTCTTCGATGCCGTCGGCAATGAATTGGAGCGCTATCCCCTCACCTTCCACGAATACCGCAAATGGAACGGCAAGATGGTGCCCGACCGCCGCTGGAAACAAAAGATGATGATGGATGTGGCGCGAAAGGAATTCTACACTTTTTTCGTCACCGACGGTATCTACACTTTGAAGCGCATCGACCTGAAAACCGGAACGGCCACCTCCGTGATGGACCTCAGCGGCTATCCTTTTGCGCAAAACATGAGGATACATGACGGCGTTTTGTATTTCATTTATCCGACGGGCATCAACCACCGAAAGGCATTGTATCAGGTGAGGATAGAATGAAATTATGATTGATTATTTATCAAAGTCGGTATGATTTTTGTAGTATTTAACCTGAATCTTTCCTGGTTAAATCCTCAAAAATCACACTCCATGAAGAAGATTTACATTCTATTGCTTTTTGCAACGTTAACTTTTCAATGCGCCGTGTCACAAAACGCCAAAACCACCGTTTACGGCAACCTCGGCGTGGAGAACGTGAACATCAGCATCGTGAACACGCCTTACGGCACTAGTACCAATGCCAAAGGGCATTACGAATTGCTGCTTTTCGACCGCTCGGAGGCCGTCAACCTTTATTATTCGTGCATCGGCTATCAGGATACGGTAGTGAGCCTCACGCCAAGACAATTACAGCGCGATTCCATCAACATCAGTTTCCGAATGCGCAAGATGAGTTATGACCTTCAGGAAGTGGGCGTCTCGGCAAGCAAAGACTTTTACCGTTCTGGTTCCAACCGCAACATCGCCGACATCGCGTTTTTGGATGGGAAAATCTACCTTTTGGAGAACAAGCCCAAGACCTCCTCAATGGTTGTTCTTGACACCGAAGGCGTTGTGCAAGCCCGCAAGGACTTCGACCAACTCTTTGAAAAGTTCCACATTGACGCTTTCGATGACCTTATTCTCGTTGGTCAAGACAGTTGCTTGCAAGTGTATCTCGATGAAAAGCAGGGTATTTTGCCCGTTTCCACCTTCTCACGCGATGATTACCGCAACAAACTCCTCAAAATCGTGTGCGAGTACAACGGGGCTTACATCGTTAGGACCATCGTTCACGACAGAGGTCTCTATTGGCTCAAGTTCAACCACGGCAAAAGTCAGGATTTCCTTTACATGAAGAAAGACGGCTCCATGGAGAAGCCCCAATATCTATGCAGCTTCATCGACACCCTCGGCTATCGCGCCTGCCAGTCGCAATGGATGAAGATACAAAACGAATACCATCAAGCGATGGCGGGAAACTTCACCCTCGAGTCAAGCTATGTGGAAAATGGCGACGGGAAAGGAGAAAGCATAACTTCCATGAGCATCAAAAAAGCGGAACGAGGAAGTCCGGGCATTGACCTCATCAACGAGGGGATATGGGACGGAAACCTGGTTCGCTTGGCAGAAACCCCAACCTTGCTTGGGATGATACAATGGTATTGCTCCATGCTGGCCAAAAAGGAATTCCAGATTGTCCCCTTGAAAGTCAACGGCATGCTTCAATTCGTCGGTCTTGACAACCGAGAAATCGTGGAAATCGGTCCCGACTTCAAGATTGCGAAAAGACAGCCTCTGAAAATCACTTCGGGAGAGAAATTCTTCCAAAACGAATTCCTCACCGACAAAGCCACAGGCAAAACTTACGGTCTTTTTGTGGAAGACGGGATGAACCACATCGGCCTCTACGACCCAGAAGCGGGCACAGTCGGCATGGGACAAAAAGCCAGCAAAAAGATTTTTCCAAGGGTATTCAAGGTGCATGGCGGCTATGCCTACAGCGTGTTTTTCGATTCGGGGAGCAATTGTGGAGTGATTAGTCGAGTGAAGATAGAATAGGTTTTCGAGGACAACAATTAGGTTTTTATCTATATTTGCCCCGTCAAACCAATCAAATCCCATTTCATCATGAAAAAACTATTCATCTTTTTCACCATGGCAACCTTCGCATTCGCCATGATGGCATGCAACAACAACGGAAACAACAAACAAAACACTGACAACAAAGCAAGCACAAAGAGCACCGTCAGCACACCAGACGCCTCGGTAGAGTTGGGCAAAACATTCTTGGAGAACTTTTACCAAGGGCTGGAGGAAGCATTTGACCAAGAGCAAGAGAAAGCCTATGAGCATATACATAAACATGTTACACCAAAAGCCAAGCAGTTTCTGATAGAGCAATACGACTACGATTGTGATGGGGAATGCATGGCGATATGGCTCTTCCTTTATCAGGGAGGCGGTGATGTAATCGGCGACTGCCAGCGCACTATTGAACCGGCTGACGGGCTTTCGTACAAGGTTACCAATACCTATTATTATGAAGGCAAAAAAAGCTACGAATATCACGTGAAGATTGGCCTTGTCAAAGACGGAGACTCTTTCAAGATCGATTCCATCACCCCGGAAGACGAAGAATACTTCGATTAACGAATCATGGCCTCCTTTTTCCGATTAAGATACGACAGCCGCTGGGGCGAGGAATTGTTCGTCACGGGGAACATCCCAGAATTAGGGAATTGGAATCCAAACAAGGCCGTTCCGATGGAATATGTGGGGCCTGGGATTTGGTCCGTTTCCGTAGAGACGCGGCGCGCCACGTCTCTACAAACGGTGGAATACAAATATTTCATCCACGAAAACGGCCAAATCCATTGGGAGGACGGCCCCAACCGCATCCTGCCCGAGGACAAAGACCACATCTGGGATTGGTTCGGCATCACCGAACGCCAAACGATGCGAGGGGTGGCCGTGCCGCTGTTCAGCCTGCGTTCGGAGAACGATTTCGGCATCGGGGAATATGCCGACCTGCCGAAACTGGGCGATTGGTGCGTTGCCAACGACCTGAAAATCATACAAATCCTGCCCATCAACGACACGACCGCGCATTATGATTGGCACGACTCCTATCCTTATAATGCCATTTCCGCCTTCGCGCTGAACCCGGTCTATTTGAACATTGAACAATTGAATAAGAACGCCTTTTCCCCCATAGATTCCCGAGGGAATGACATGGGGAAAAAAGCTTTCAAACGGAAGCGGACAACGCTCAACAAGGAGGAATCCGTCAACTATCCCAAGGTACTGAAAGCCAAATGGAAATATTTCCAAACCGCTTTCGAGCAACAATGGAAATCGCTGAAAGGCACCGCTGAATTCCAGCAATTCGTCAAGGAAAACGAAGACTGGCTCCATGACTATGCCCAATATTGCGCCGAGCGTGACGGCAACGGCACAGAGATCCATCTCTTCCTGCAATATCACTGCGACAAACAGCTTCGCGAGGCCGTCAACGCATTGCACGACAAAGGCCTGCTGCTGAAGGGCGACATTCCCATCGGGGTAAATCCCTCTGGCGTAGATGTGAAATCGCATCCCGATTTGTTCAACCTTGATGTGCAAGTCGGCGCCCCACCTGATGACTTCTCTGCAGAAGGACAAAACTGGGGCTTCCCATCTTACAATTGGGAGGCAATGGCCAAGGACAACTATGCCTGGTGGCAACGCCGCCTGCAAGTGATGGCCCGCTATTTCGACGCCTACCGCATCGACCACATCTTGGGCTTCTTCCGCATCTGGGAGATTCCCAAGACGGCCAAATCAGGCTTGCTAGGGCACTTCTCTCCTGCCCTGCCCTTGAGTGTGGAAGAAATCGAAAAACAAGGCTTCCATTTCGCCAAAAGCAAGCATGTGAAGAAAGGTGTTGACACGCTTTTCATCCCCGCTCCAAACAAGAAAGACAAATATATCCCTCGCATTGAGCTACAGAAAACCAAGACCTACCAAACCCTCAACGAGGAACAGAAACACGCTATCAATGCCATTTACGAGGACTTCTATTTCCACCGCCACAACGACTTCTGGAAGCAGAAAGCCTTGGAAAAACTGCCCGCTTTGGTCAACGCCACAAAGATGGTTGCCTGCGGAGAGGACCTTGGCATGATCCCCGCATGTGTGCCTGAAGTGATGCAGGAGTTAGGCATCATGAGCCTTGAGGTGCAACGCATGCCCAAAGTGTTCGGGCATCAGTTTGTGCAGACTGAAGACCTGCCCGAAAACTGCGTCTACACCACGGGCACCCACGACATGCTCACCTTGCGCGGTTGGCTGGCCGAAGACCGCGTCCGCACCCGCCAGTTCCTTGACAGCCTCGACCTCGACGACCGCAAAGTCACCGCCAAGACCCTCAAAAAGATACTGGACAAGCACTTGGATAGTCCCTCGAAGTGGAACATCTATCCACTTCAAGACCTGCTGGACTTGGACGAAAAGAATTGGTCGCCCAACCCTGCAGACGATCAAATCAATGTCCCCGCCAACGCCAAAAACCAGTGGAAATGGCGGATGAAGGTGAATTTGGAGGCTTTATTATCTTCCATCCAATAAAAAAACTTATCTTTGAAGCCTAAAAACAAACCACCATGAAATTCAAACCCTACAACCATAGTGAAGCCGCTCTCAACGAGCGCATCGCATTGATTATCAACGAAGAGAAGAAAAAAGGCCACAAAAAGGAGGCCCTGCGCACCATCTTCCAAAGCATCGATTTCACCACCTTAGAAGCCTTTGACAACGAAGCCAAGATCCAGGACTTCTGTGAGAAAGCCTTGGCTTTCCCGAAACAGAAACCGCACCTCAGCGTGCCTGCCATTTGCATTTATAGTCCCTTCATCCGTCAGGCCAAGCAACTACTGGCAGGCAGCGGCATCCGTGTGGCCACAGTGGCCTGCGCCTTCCCTTCGGGCATGATGCCCTTCGATCTAAAGGTCAAGGAGGTGGAATACTGCGTCAATGAAGGCGCCGATGAGGTGGATATGGTTATCTCGCGCGGCACGTTCCTCGCAGGTCGTTACGATGAAGTCTTCCATGAAATCAAGACCATCAAGGAAACCTGCGGCAACAAGGCCCACTTGAAAGTCATCCTTGAGACGGGCGAACTGAAGACCGTGGAAAACATCCGCAAGGCCAGCGAACTCGCCATTCTCGCCGGTGCCGACTTCATTAAGACGTCGACGGGCAAGGTGCCAGTGGCTGCCACGCCTCTCGCCGCCATTGTCATGGTTGACACCATCAAGGAATACTACGAGGCTACAGGCAAGAAGGTCGGCTTCAAGCCCGCCGGCGGCATGAAGGTGCCGGAAGACGCCCTCACCTATTATTATTTGGTGAAAAACATTCTCGGCGAACAGTGGCTCAACCCGAACCTCTTCCGCGTAGGCACAAGCCGCCTTGCCGGACTTATATTAGAACAAATTGGATAATGGGATCGACTAAAGCCGAGAAATCTTTCAAAAATCAATTAAAATACAAACCGCGGATTTTGTAATATTTTAAATAAGATTTTTGACAGATTTCTTGCTAAGCAATCCAAAAAAACAGACAATTATGGCAACCATTAAAGGAACCTACAAAGGCAATCTCCGTAACGAGATGACCCATGTGCAGTCGGGCAACACCATCCTCACCGACGCACCCACCGACAACCATGGCAAAGGCGAAGCCTTCTCGCCCACTGACCTCGCCTGCGCGGCCCTCGCCGGTTGCATGATGACCATCATGGGCATCAGCGCGCAAGGCCATAAATTCGACATTGACGGCACGACCTACACGGTGAAGAAGACCATGAACGCTGACCCGCGTCGTATCGGGCAAATCGACATCGTGTTCAACTTCCCCGCCAAAGAATACACAGAGAAGCAGAAAACCCTCTTGTGGGCTGCCGCCGAGAGTTGCCCCGTAGGTCGCTCGCTGCACCCCGATGTCATCGTTAACATCACCATGAACTTCCAGGCCTGATGGAATACGACATGCTAAAAGGACTCCGCCACAGCGAGACGCTCTTGGTGGAGCATAAGGACACCGCCGCCGTGTACGGCTCAGGTGCCTTAGAGGTGTTTGCCACCCCCGCCATGATTGCATTGATGGAGAAGACATGCCTAGAAAGCGTCGCCGACAAGATTGGTGAAGGCAACACCACCGTGGGCATTGCCGTCAACATCAAGCACCTGAAAGCCAGCCCTGTGGGCTCAACAATCCGCTGTGAGGCCACTCTCGTCGAGGTGGACCGCCGTCGTTTAGTCTTTGAAGTGAAATGCTATGAGGGAGAGACGCTGGTCGGCGAAGGGGTGCATGAAAGGTTTGTCGTGGATAGCGAAAAGTTTATGAGCAAATTCTAATTAAACCGGCCCTTCGACTGGCTCAGGGACCTTAAACTTTTAAAAAAATGAAATACACCTACAGAACCCAAGGCACTTGCAGTCAGGCCATAGAGTTTGAAATCGAGGACGGCATCTTGAAGAACGTACAGTTCTACGGAGGCTGCAACGGCAACACGCAAGGCGTCGCCACTTTGGTGGATGGCATGAAAGCAGAAGACGTTGTCGCCAAACTAGAAGGCATCCGCTGCGGTTTCAAAGGCACCTCTTGCCCCGACCAATTGGCCAAGGCCATCAAACAAGCATTGGCGGAATAAATTTACTGCCTTTGCAATTTTAAAGACATTCACGCGTTAATTGAGCAAACAAACATAATCGAATATGAAGAAACACATTTTATCGGTGGCAGTATTGGCACTTGCAGTCGCCCTCACCACTTTCAGCAGTTGCAGGAAACCCAAGGCAGAAGACAACACCCCTGCCAAGGAAGGCCTCTATCTCGGCATTGTCGGGTTCAACAGTGAACTTTACACCATGCCGCTCGGTCTGCTCAACCAAGACACGAAACACAACTTCGAGAGTTTTGTCGATGGGTTGTCGATGCAAAACGGCACCATCCTCTATCACGCTGTCAACACGGGCCTCAACAGCCTGGCGGCGGCCAAAATCCCGGAAAACCTCATCAACGTCTCCGTGGTGACTTTCACCGATGGTCTCGACCAAGGCTCGTATGTGCTTTCCGACAGCTATAGTTCAGGCAGCGAATACTTGTCGGCTGTTAACTCAAGAATCAACAACGAACTCATCGGCGGAACCAACATCTCGGCCTATTCCATTGGCGTACGAGGTTCAGATGTGAGCGACATCGAAGGTTTCCGCAACAATCTCAAGAAACTGTCGAGCGACCCCACAAACAATGTCTTCGAAGTCAGCAACATGAGCGAGGCTTCCGAAAAGTTTGCCCAAATCGCCCAGCAACTCTACAACCAAAGCACGTTATACAATGTGACCCTCAAACTCCCGGCACAAGAGCCCAACACCAAGATTCGCTTCACTTTTGACAACGTGACCGAGGTCAGCGAGTCGCAATGCTACATAGAAGGCACTTACATCCGCAATGGCGGAAAAGGCCAACTGACCGACATCCGATACGTAGGATTGCAATGCATGTCGGGCATCGCTGTGACTGCCTCTACCGAAGGCATCTTCGACCTGTTCTTGTTCCAGAATCTCACTGACCAAAACGGCACACAAATCAGCACCGATTATGTGAAGCAATGGAACTGGCTTGAGTCAACGTCACAATGGCAATACAACAGCGAGTTCACACCTTCGGGCAACACCCAAACCGTCAACGAATACAAGAGTGCGATGATCATGCTCGTGCTCGACTGCTCCAGTTCACTTGGCAGCGATTTCGTCAACATGAAGACAGCAGCCAATGGTTTCATTGAGACTTTGAGCGGAAATTACAACGGAAGATAGTCTGTTGACTATGACTATTGACAATGACCATGACCACCTTTACTGTGGGTCATGGTCATTGTTCATTAATAGTGGAAACGTTCACGATGCACAGCCACTTTTTCCTTAAAGTTAACCAAACGCGAACCGGCCGGCGACACCTCCTCTACCTCAATTTCACCTGCATCACCGCCACGCCAATAGCGCTCGGAAAAGGCTTTTAGGGCATCCAAATCGTCAGTTCCTAAATCGTGAAGAAGCAGCCACCCTCCTCTTGGGGCGGCACGTTTCAAGAAAATCCCATCTGAATCCAAATCGACAACATCGATATTTGGAATTGTAAAGTCACTAGCAACCACCTTTATGCCTAAATCTTCGGCAATGGTTCTCAAAAAACCGAATTCGTCTGCATCAGAGGCCACTTTGTCATATCCTTTGAGATAGTTAATCTTATAGAAAGCCATCATGTAAATCAACCGCTGCAACTCCTCAAAAGTCAAATCCCTACCCAGTTTCTCAAGGCTGATTCCACGGTATGGACAAGCCGGTCGGTCGTAAAAATCAACGTTGGCAATCCTGCCGTCCTCGCCAATGAGTTGGGCAAGCGTGCTCTTCGCCCAGACCACATTGCCCGAAACAAAGGCCTTGCCTCTCTTGGTAACAATATGGTATTCATCAGGGTTATCAAAAGCCTCTTCTGTGTTGACCACCGTTTTCCTGTACTTATACCTTTTCCTAGTATATTGTTGATAATCTTGCGGTTCGGGAATCACATCGGTCTTTGTATCCAATTCATAGTAACGGACATAGTCGATGCGCAGTTCCACTGGCAACTTGGCAGTGTCGATGTAAGGCGAGCGGTCACGACCCAGTTGGGCGTCAAGGATGAGGTAATAGTCTTGCAAGTCGAAAGGGAACTGGCCATCGATGCCTTTGCGGTAACGAGGATAGTTGAGCGTCCTTTTGCCGTTGACAAAAAACACAAGACTATCGTGGAAGCGTTCCATGCCATAAGTGTTGTATTCGCCCTCGTTGTATTTCGGATAGGCCACATGAGACGGCCTGTTGCGCTTGCCGAGGTGGACCGTATAATGGCTGTGGACGGTATTGTTCACATAGGGGTTATCCCTGAAATGCTCCATGATGTCTATCTCGCCTCCATACGGCCAATTAATCGACTGATTGACCTGTGGCATCATCCAGATGGCGGGCCAAAAGCCTTGCGCCACATCAAACTTGGCCCGAACCTCCACTCTGCCAAAGCCAAAGGCCTTGCGGTTGCGACTCCATACGCCGCCGGTAAGAAAAGCCGCAGTATCTTTCGGGAGGAAGTCGTTCACCATGCCACGAAGCACGAGATTGCCGTCCTCCAAGGCATATAGCCGTTCATTTGACGACATGTGAATCATCCAGTCGGCCTTGCCTCGCCAAATCTTCGACCACACCTTCTTATCCAAGGCGTCCTCATCAAACTCGTCGTGCCAAACCAAGGCATAACGGCGATTCTCTTGGGCCGTAGCCAAGCCCAAAAAACATAGGGACACCAACAACAGTAAAAAACACTTTCGCATATTGCATTTTTTCGGGTGTAAAATTACGATTTTTCCTTTTCAGTTGTGCGTTTTCAAGTTTGTTTCTTACTTTTGCCACAAATTTTAACCCATGGAAAAAAAAGAACTGCGAGCCTACATCAAAGACTTGAAAAAACAGCATACCAAAGAACAACTACGCGATCAGTCGGAGAAGATTTTGGCCAAGTTGGAACAGCATCCTGACTTCATCAAAGCCGAAAGAGTGATGCTCTACAGTGCCTTGCCAGATGAGGTACAAACCCAAGCCTTCCTTGAAAAATGGCATCTCAAGAAGACCATCATCCTGCCCACCGTGGTCGGCGACGACATCATCCCTGTAGAATATGGCAAGGACACCGCTTTTGCCGTGGGCGACTTCAACATTTTGGAACCGCAGAACGAACCATACACTGGTGATTTTAACCTCATCGTCGTCCCTGGCGTGGCTTTCGACCGACAGGGCAACCGCTTGGGACGTGGCAAAGGCTATTACGACCGTTTCCTATGCCAACACCTAGAAGTAAAACGCATCGGCATCTGCTTTGACTTTCAACTAGTTGAGTCCATACCCACGGAACCTTTTGACATCAAAATGGACGAGGTCGTCTCTCTCTGAAAGGCAATTCGATAGATTTCTTTTCCAACGGGTAGAGTTGTTTCGTTATTTTTCTTATTTTTGAAGCCCTTTTGAAACATTTATTCATCATTATGAAAAAACGACTTATATTCACGCTTATCGTCATGCTCGCCGGCATGACCGCGCTGAACGCCCATCCTATTAATGCATCCAAAGCCAAGAGCATCGGGCAGAAATTTGTCAGCGCAAATTTCAATACTACTTTAAAAACCAACGACTTACAATTGGTTTACACAGGCACATCCGACCGCAACGAGGCATGCTTCTATGCCTTCAACTTGGGACAAGAAGGTTTCGTCATTGTCAGCGCTGACGACCGTTTCCGTCCTATCGTGGGCTATTCCGACGAAGGTCCGTTTGAGACGGAGAACATGTCGCCCGAACTGGAGTTCTACCTGGGCAAGATCATCGAAGCGCGCACAAGTCGCGCTGCCGTGCTCGACGACCGCACGGCCGAAGAATGGCAGAGCGTAGCGACCACCGGCAAATTGCTCTCGCGCAATGGAGGCCGTGGCGTTGACTACATCTGCACCACCAAGTGGAACCAAGACTCACCTTACAACTTGTATGCGCCAGAGGCAGGTGGCGGTCCAGGTGGTCGCTGCTATGCGGGATGCGTGGCCACTGCCATGAGCCAAGTGATGAAACGCTGGAACCACCCCGCTCAGGGTTCAAGCAGCCATTCATATTACTGCCAAGGCTATGGCACGCAAAGTGCCAACTTCGGCAACACAACTTATGACTGGGATCACATGCCCGACCACCTCAGCGGCGCTTCGCAGGAGGAGATTGAGGCCGTGGCTCTCCTGATGTATCATTGCGGCGTGGCGGTCGACATGCAATTCTCACCCTCTGGCAGCGGCGCCAACTCATGGGACGTGCCCTCTGCTATTCGGCGTTACTTTTCCTATTCCAACAATTCAAGTTTGAAAAACCGCGACGAGTATTCTCTCACTAACTGGCAGAACATGCTCAAGGATCAATTCGACATCGGTTGGCCTGTCTACTATTCCGGCTTCAGCAATAGCGGTGGTCACGCCTTCGTGTGCGACGGTTATGACGACAACGACCTCTTCCATTTCAACTGGGGATGGGGCGGTAGCAGCGATGGTTGGTTCGTCATCGACGAAATCGACTATGCAGGTTGGGCACAAGCCGTGTTCAACTACGTGCCGTCAGACGTTTACAACTACCAGCCCATGCAACCCGACAACCTGGCTGTGGAACCCAGCAACGACTTCGACTATTCAGCCACACTGAGTTGGACCAACCCCACACAAAACATCCACCTCAACAGCCTCTCGTCTATCGATCAAATCGTGATCACTCGCGATGGCGTCATCATAGAAACTCTCAGCGATGTTACACCCGGCCAAGACATGACTTTCACCGACCACTATATGCCCGCCATGGTCACCTACGGAGTTTATGCAGTGTCTCACAACGCCGCAGGTCTACCTGCCACCGAACCTGACGTGCTGATTGGTCCCACCTGCCAATGGACAGTGACGATGAGTTCGTCTGACGCCCAAGGCTGGCATGAAGGTTCGTTGTCGTTCGTCAACGAGGCAGGCAATGTAGTGGCCAACGTCACGCTCAATTCATCAAACGCCAACCGTACCATCACACTGCCCCTCGGCCATGTCGAAATCCTCTGGAACACACCTACTCAAAACGTTGAAAACCTGAGTTTCGTTGTCAAAAACGAAAATGGCACTGTCAAAGCCCATTTCCATGGACCGTCGAACAACCTCAACAAAGGCCTGTTCTACATCCTCAACAACACTTGCAGCGACAAAGACACCGAAGTTGAAGGCCCAACCCATCTCACGGTTGCTCAGACAGGACAAAACGCCGAACTCAACTGGGACCCCGCAGACATTCCAAATACCATCAACTACCACGTCTATCGAGACAACATCCTTTACGCTGTCGTTACCGACACGCATTTCACTGACACCGAAATTGGTGACGTCTTCCACAACTATTATGTCACCGCCTTTAGTGAAGAAGGAGAAACCATGGCATCTAACCTCTGCAATGTGATTCCCGAATCGCCGTGTGAGACCCCCACTAACTTTCGTTACGAGATGGCGACACCCACAAAAGTAAGCCTGTCATGGGATGCCCCAGAAAACCAACCCACTGGCTATATGATCTACCGTCGTTCCAGAGGCGAAGAATTCAAGCGTGTCAAATCGACCTCCTCCACCTTCGTTTACGACAACATCGCCAATCAACCCGACCAGCATTTTGAATATGCAGTGGTGGCTTACTATAGGGACAACGACTGCACCTCGGGCTTCGCCCCCACCCAAGACAACCCTAACCAGTATTTCCTGTCGGTCAACAAGACTATCATCCCGCAGCAACTCAGATTCCTCATCCACGAAGGCCGTGTCGTCCTGCAATGGGACGAAGCTACCATGACTGAAAAATACCGCATCTATCGCGGCGGTGAGTGCATCGGGCATAGTACAGGGACTGATTTCATAGACTACACCGCCACATCATCGCAGTCCTACCGCTACACTGTCACGGGAATAAGCAACGGTCTCGAATCCAACCATTCCAACGAAGTATTCATTGACTGGACCACATCCATCGAAGAAACAAGCAACACAAATGGGACCATTCTCTACCCCAATCCCACCACTGGGATTGTCTACGTTGAAAGCAACGGACTGCAAGAGGTTGCCGTCTTCAACTTGATGGGACAAGAAATGATGCGCCAGAGCGCCATCGAAGGCACGACCGCCATCGACATGACTTCGCTTCCCGAAGGCACTTATTTCTTGAAATTGACGGGTTCGCGCAACGAAATCAAGAAGGTAGTTAAAATCCAATAAATCAAAATAATATGAACAAAATCTTGAAATTGGTAGCTGTTGCGCTACTGTTGGGAACCGGGTTAACGCTTTTCGCGCAAAACGATGAAGAGAAAGGTCCCGTCTATCAAATCACAGAGACCGTCAACGTGAAGCACACGCCTGTCGACAACCAAGGCAGTTCTGGCACCTGCTGGTGCTTTGCCGGCATCGGTTTCGTCGAGGCGGAAATCCTACGCATCTATGGCAAGGAGTTCAACCTGTCGGAGATGTTTGTGGTGCGTAACGCCTGGACCGAAAAAGTGTCCAAATTCATCAGAATGCATGGCAACAACACCCTAAGCCAAGGCGGCGAGGTGTGCGATGTCCTCTACATGATTGACAAATACGGCATGATGCCTGAAGCCGACTACAGCGGTAAAGTCATCGGTGAGGAACGCCATATGCACGCTGAGATGAACGAAGTCATCAGTTCGGTGGCACATGCCATCATCAAGAATGGCAACAAGAAAATCTCACCTGCCGGTCCCAAGGCCGTGCAAGGCGTCCTAGATGCCTACCTCGGCGTTGCCCCCGAAGAATTTACTGTGGACGGCAAAAAATACACGCCCAAGTCGTTTGCTGAGACCTATCGCATCGACCCTGCCAACTACATTGAAATCTGCTCCTTCACTAACGAGGAATACTACAAGCCCTGCATGGTCGAAATCCCAGACAACTGGACTTGGACCCCTGCTTACAACATGCCCCTCGACAAACTGATGGAAGCTGTCGACTATGCCCTCGAGCATGGCTATACCCTCGGTTGGGCACAGGACGTCAGCAACAAGGGCTTCTCGGGCAAGACCGGCCTGGGCATCGTTCCCGAAGACCCCGAAAGCGAACAGCTTTGGAAAGAGATTGTTGCCGAAAAGAAAGTGACCGACGAAGACCACCAAAGAGCCTATGACAACTGGGATGCAGGCGACGACCATAGCATGCTCGTCGTTGGCATCGCCAAAGACCAAAACGGCAACAAATACTATAAGATCAAGAACTCCTGGGGCGACAGAGGCCCTTACCAAGGCTACTGGTACTGCTCCGAACAATACCTTCGCCAATACACCATTTTCTTCACACTCAACAAAGAAGCGCTCTCAAAGGCCATGAAGAAAGATTTGGGACTTTGACAAAGTTTTATTATTTTTGCCAATCCTATTAAAACAATCATTAAATCAAATAACACAATGAAATTCAAACACCTTCTCCTCGCCTCCGCCATGATGCTCAGCATCGGCGCTGTGGCACAAGACTCCAACAAAGAAACGACAGAAGGATTTCAATTCACCAAAGTGAAAGAACTCCCTGTCACCTCCGTTAAAGACCAAAACCAAGCCGGTACCTGCTGGTGCTACAGTTCGTTGGCTTTCTTTGAGGCCGAACTGCTCCGCATGGGCAAGCCCGAGTATGATTTCTCCGAAATGTACATCGTTTACAAGACCTACTTGGATCGTGCAGAAGCCGCTGTCCGCACCCACGGCGACGTCTCCTTCTCGCAAGGCGGCTCTTTCGGCGACGTTTTGTATGCCATCAAGCATTACGGCCTCGTCCCTGACGAATTGATGCCCGCAGGCGCCATGCACGGCGACTCCTTGTCGAACTTCACGGAACTCTCTGCTGTCACCGACCCCTATGTGGAAGGCGTCATCAAGAGCCGCAAGATTCAAATGGACAAGGACGGCAATCCGCTTTGGAAGAAAGGCCTGGCTGGCATCTATGACGCATACCTCGGCGTGCCTCCGACCGAATTCACTTACAAAGGCAAGAAATACACGCCCATGAGCTTTGCTGAATCGACGGGCCTCAACATGAACGACTACGTCAACTTGACTTCGTTCACGCACCATCCTTTCTACGAGCCCTTCGTCATCGAAGTGCAGGACAACTGGCGCTGGGGCCAAGCTTGGAACCTCCCCATCGACGAACTGATGCAAGTCATGGACAACGCCATCGACAATGGCTACCCGATTGCTTGGGGTTCCGACGTCAGCGAAGCCGGTTGGCTCCGTGGCAAGATGGCAGGCATCGCTGTGTTGCCTGACCTGGAAGCTAAAGGCCGTGACCTCCAAGGCAGCGACATGGCCCATTGGCTGGGCATGAGTGCCGCCGACCGCAAGAAAGAAGCACAAAACAGTCCCACCCCGCAAAAGTGGGTCACGCAGAAGGAACGCCAAATCGCCTACGACAACTACGAGACTGGCGACGACCACGGCATGCTCATCTACGGCACTGCCAAGGACCAAATCGGCAACGAGTACTTCATCGTGAAGAACAGTTGGGGCGATGCCGGACAATACAACGGCATTTGGTACGTCAGCAAGGCTTTCGTCCGTTATAAGACCCTGAACATCGTGGTCCACAAGGACGCCCTGCCAAAGGACATCGCCAAGAAGCTTGGTATCAAATAATCATACCAATAGAAACAAATTCAATTAAGGGAAAGCCTTTGACTTTCCCTTAATTGCTTTTAAAAAACAAAATAACATGACGAAAAAGAACTTATTGCTATTGGTGCTGATGTGTGGTCTCGTGTCCTGCATCGCACAAAACCCAAAGGAAATGAAAAAAGAACGCCTGACTTACTTTAGTTACGACCACCACAACACGATGACCTGGCATTCCGGAGAGAAATACAATGTCAGTGCCGAAAAAGATGGCAGGATACATATCGTCATTGACGAAGGTTTCCCAAAGGAAAAGGATTTCTACATCAACGACACCACCATTTTCGACGAATTGGATTCTATCATCAAGGCGTTCAAAATGCACAAATGGCATGACAAATACCATCCTAGAATGGAAATCTTCGATGGTGACAGCTGGTCGCTCTATTATAAATACGATTCAGGCAAGAGCCAGGGCTCGGGCGGTTACATGGCCTGGCCCGACAACTACTACGAGGCTCGACATGCCATATCAGCATATTTTCAGAAATGGAGAGACTACCCCATTCAAGCCAAGGAAATCAACCTCTTTCAGTACACCTGCACAAACAAACAAGGACGCGACATCGAGTACCGCCTCGAACGCGGCGAACAGGAAGCCCGACTTTTCATCCGCAATGCTGAATACGACACGGACAAAGAGGTGGCTGTCAGCAACGACTATCTGAAAGAGCTACAAGAATTGGTTAACATGTATCGCCTAAAAGACGAATACAGTCGCGCCACCGACGACGACAGCGCTTCGGTGTACCGCTTCTTCATTTGCTACAGCACAGGCGACACAATTGACTTCACCGGCTATTACACCACATTCGTGAGTGGACAAACAGCACCTTTTTTAGGTTTCTTTGGCCGTTGGCTACCCGTTCGCGGCAACCTTGTCAGGCTTGAATATAATTTTAGGGTCACAGACTTCCGTGACATTAAATACTACGTCATCAAGGAAGACGAAGGTTTCACTCTCAGCTATTATGATGAGAGAGGACAGCATCGTGAAGGCAAGATGGACAAGGAAGACGTGTCGAAATTACAGAAGTTGGTGGAATCCTTCGGCCTCGACAAAGCCAAGGACGAGTTCGAGGGGAACTCCACATGGCATCTCTTCACTGATTACGACTCAAAAGACATAGTCCGTTTAGGCGGTCGGGGCGACGACGATGCCTCGGCAGAAAAAGCGCAACACATTTTTGATGCCCTTACGGCGTTCTTTGCGCCTTATCTCCAGTAATCAACGTTTGATTTGTTCAAACCCCTTGCCATACGCCCCCATCACGGTGTTCATCGTCATGAACGCCTTGGGGTCTTCATCCTTCACAATCCTTAAAATCTGCTGCGACTCGCGCTTATGGGCCACCACCATCAGAATGGGGCCTTCACGCTTGGTGTACCAACCTGTTCCATCGATCATCGTCACGCCACGCTGCATTTCGTTGGCGATGCGACCCGCCACCTTATCGGGTTCGGAGGTGAAGATGAAGGCTTGCACGGTTTGCTTGTTGCCTGTCAGCACTAGGTCGATGCAATAACTGCACACCCCCATAACGATGAAACCATAGATGATGGCTTGTATCTTGTCGTTCTCAATGACAAAATAGGAGCAAGATATAATCACAATATCGATAAGGAGGATGACCCTGCCCTGCGAGATATTGCGGTATTTGCACACCATCATCGCGACAATGTCGGTGCCGCCAGTGCTGCCCCCTTGGGTGAAGGCCACGCCAATGGCCAAACCTGCCAATCCACCGCCAAGAATAGCCGCAAGGATTTTCTCCTCCACAAAAGGCTTCATCGCGCCAACCGCATCTGGGTCGGTTTGATACAACAACATAGGCTCTGTAATGTAATGCTGCAATAACGACATGAACATCGACGCCATAATAATGGAATACACCGTCTTGATGCCAAAGGAAGGTCCCAACACCTTGAGCGAGATGAGCACCAAAATGGCATTAATGACAAAAACGGAAACACCCGTCGAAATGCCCGTGGCATAGAAAATCAAAGTGGCGATACCGCTGACGCCGCCGCCCAAAACATGGTTGGGGATAAGGAAGGCAGTCCAACCAAAGGCCATTACGAACAAGGCCAAAGTAATGATGACATAGCGCTTCACCTCGGCCAAAACTTGCTTTTTGGATGCTTTCATACTGATTTAGTTTTGTTGGGACAAAAGTAGAGAATTTTTCCTTTTCCATAATAAAAATGAAATCAGACGACGACTATTTCCTTTTCAACGGGATTGGGGCGGACAGCAAAACGAACAAAACACAATAATTCAACAAGTTGTACTCCGTAGGAGTTTCCTTTTACTTGATTGTAGAATTCCCCTTAAGAAAAGAGAAATCCTCTGCAAACTCTTGATTTGTAGAGGATTTCTTGTCGTACCCGAGGCCGGGCTCGAACCGGCACGCCTTTAAAGGGCAAGGGATTTTAAGTCCCTCGTGTCTACCAATTCCACCACTCAGGCACTTACACAAAAAATCCCGATTTCACTCGGGACCTTGTGGAGCGGAAAACGAGACTCGAACTCGCGACCCCGACCTTGGCAAGGTCGTGCTCTACCAACTGAGCTATTTCCGCCTGCTTTCAGCAGTCGGCGTTTTCGTTCGCGACTTGGCAAAATCAAGTGCTTTGCTTTTGCTCTCGCTGATCCGAAAACTCCGCTTCGCTCTTGAGCGGAAGACGAGACTCGAACTCGCGACCCCGACCTTGGCAAGGTCGTGCTCTACCAACTGAGCTATTTCCGCTTGTCTGCGACAATCGGCAATCTTGTCTTTCCAAGATTTCCGCTTTTGTTTTGCGCGGCAAAAGTACAACTTTTTTCAATACCGCAAGCAATTAATGGAAAAATTTTTCTTCCATCATAACTATCTGATTGATTCTGTGTGTTTTAAATAACGCAATTGTTCGCATAGGCAGCACATTCACAGACCCTTTTGGCATAATGATTCAACATAATTAGATTTCATGCACTTGCATCAAACCTCGCCATGTCAAGTATAATAGCCATACTTACCATCATACTTGACATAGGACTTACTCCAAATAGATGCCAATTTTACCGGATCATAACCAAGGACTTTTTTGCCCACATCACGAAGTCTAGGTTTTATCCCTTTACCAGAAGCCGTTTGCAATCCAGAAACGTTAGAAGTGGAGTTTACTTCAACCAACTCAACCGCACCATTCTGAAGAACACAAACATCCCATCCGGCAAATATCAATTCGGGAACAACCGATGCCATTTTTTTGCATGCGTCAACCACGTCTGTCCAATGAGGAATAACAAATCCCTTGAAAGCTTTTCCAGATTCTGGATGCACCACGTAAGTGTTACCAAGTTTATCGGCGCCGTCTCCACAAACAAAGCCTGTCTCTATATCGACACAAGCAACAATACCACCCGCCGACGCATTGTCAATTATAGATTCGCCAACACCTACTCTCATCATTGCAGAAACCACCTCGCTCCGACCATTATTTGAAATGGTAAACACCCTTAACGTATTCAAAGACTGAGGATGAAACTCTTCCATCTCCTTACAGCCAAAGAGCCTCTCCTCTATCACATAGTCGTTTTCGCAAAAACGTTTGTACAACTCTTCCAGATCATTGTCGTCGTCTTTTTTTATCAAAACGATGCCTTTTCCTAGCGATCCTTTTCCTGGCTTTACCAGACAATCCCTGGAGTTGACAAATGCAACAAAAGACTCAAAAGACTCGTTTTTGGGGTACATCCACTTCCTGTGAACAAATTCTTTGAAAAACTCCAGTGTCGTCACTTTGTTCTTAAACCTTTTATTCACAGAGGACTGCACGGTTTTCCTATAAATGCAATGCATGTCTCTATCAGAGATGAACTCGCTACGCTGTTTCTCGTCCAGTTTCCAGAACTTATAGCAATGCATGTATTCCATATAAGAGACCCTATGTCGAAACAAAGCTCGCTTATAGTCGGCAAGACTTCCCTGCTTGGGGAGTTCGTCAGAAATTTTTTTTACCGCCACTTTCCACAATCGTTTCCGATCTTCTTTCAGTTTTACGAACTCACGGTAAACATAATAAAACCGGCGAAACTTTTTCAGTTCATCTTTTAGTGTAGACATTCCTTAGATTTATCACTTTGATTAGTGCAATGACAATCACTACCGATTTAGCAGTTTCTTAATCTCATTCAATTTCATCAAGGCCTCAACAGGAGTCAAAGTGTCAATGTTGGTATTAAGGATGTCCTCCTTGATTTGCAGCAACAATGGGTCATCCAACTGAATGAAACTCAATTGCATGGCATCGTCCTGCTTTTTGGCGGCGGCCTTTTCAACATCTTCGCTCGTGTGCGACTTCTCCAAAACGGACAATAATGCCGTGGCCCGCTCGATGACCTTGCGCGGCATGCCTGCCATCTCAGCCACATGGATACCGAAACTGTGGGCGCTGCCGCCGCGCTTCAATTTGCGCAAAAACACCACCTTGTTGCCAACCTCCTTCACCGAAACATGGTAATTCTTGATGCGGGCAAAAGAGTCTTCCATCTCATTCAACTCATGATAGTGCGTAGCGAACATCACCTTGGCGCGACTCACGGGGTGGTCGTGCAAAAACTCGGTGATGGCCCAAGCAATGCTGATGCCGTCGTAAGTGCTAGTGCCGCGTCCGATTTCATCCAACAACACAAGACTTCGCGACGACACATTGTTCAAGATGCTCGCTGTCTCGTTCATTTCCACCATGAAAGTGGACTCTCCCGAAGAAATATTGTCGCTGGCGCCGACACGGGTGAAAATCTTGTCCACCAAGCCGATTCGTGCCGAAGCAGCAGGCACAAAGCATCCCATCTGCGCTAATAGCACAATCAAAGCCGTTTGCCTCAACAGTGCCGACTTGCCCGACATGTTAGGGCCCGTGATGATGATGATTTGCTGCTTGTCGCGATCGAGGTACACATCGTTGGCGATGTAACTCTCCCCTACCGGCATCATCTGCTCAATGACAGGGTGACGACCCTCCTTGATGTCCAACACAAATGAGTCGTCAATAACGGGTTGCACATAACAGTTTTTCAGCGAGATGTCGGCAAAACTCACCAAGCAGTCGATGCGGGCCACAATGGAAGCATCCACCTGGATGGGCCCCACAAATTCAGTGACGGCAGTGACCAGCTCATTGTAAACCCTCTGTTCTATAACGCTGATCTTTTCCTCCGCGCCAAGAATTTTCTGCTCGTATTCCTTCAATTCCTCTGTGATGTATCGCTCTGCGTTGGTCAAGGTTTGCTTGCGAATCCACTCTGCCGGCACCTTATCCTTATGCGAGTTAGTGACTTCGAGGTAATAGCCAAACACGTTGTTGTAACCCACCTTCAAAGAAGTAATGCCTGTGCGCTCCGTTTCGCGTCGTTGGATGCCCATGAGATATTCCTTGCCTGACCGCGACAAGTTACGCAGGTCGTCCAACTCGGGATCGACGCCCGCTGCGATGTAGTTGCCTTTCGAGAGCAAGGCTGGCGCATCGGGGTTCAGGTCTTTCTTGATGCGCTCCCGTATGGAAATACAAGGGTTGAACTGCTCGGCAAAACGCAGCAAAGCGGGATGTTGGCTCTCTTGGCAAGCCTTTTGCAAGACCTCAATTTGGTCTAAGGCCCGACCCACTTGAAGCAATTCCCTAGGATTCACCCTAGACAGCGAAACCTTAGATATAAGTCGTTCAAGATCACCAACTTGACGAATAGCATCCTGAAACTTTTGTATTTGCTCGCGCTGGTCCACAAAATAGCGCACCACCTCATAACGAGCTTCTATCTGTTCCTTATTCTTAAGGGGAAGGCTCAACCAGCGACGCATCAAGCGCCCTCCCATCGGCGACACCGTCTTGTCGATGACATCAATTAATGTTTTAGCATTGAGATTAGACGTGTGCAGCAATTCCAGATTGCGAATGGTGAATTTGTCAAGCCACACATACTGCCCTTGGTCGATGCGCGACAAAGAAGTAATATGGTCCAACTTATCATGTTGCGTTTCAATCAAGTAGTGGATAGCTGCACCTGCCGCCACTATGCCTTTTGGAAAATCGTCAACGCCAAAACCCTTCAGCGAAACCGTATGGAAATGCTTATTGAGTATTTCATTAGCATAGTCGTCAGTGAAGACCCAGTCGTCAAAGACCGTAAGGTAGTATTTTGCGCTAAACAGGTCTATGAACTCCTTTCGCTTGTTGCGCTGCACCAGCACTTCAGAAGGATTAAAGCTTTGCAACAGCTTGTCGATGTACTCATTGGCACCTTGAGTCAGGTAAAACTCACCCGTCGAAACATCCAGAAAAGCCACGCCTGAAGCCTCTTTGTCCAGGTGCACCGAAGCCAAAAAATTATTCTCTTTTTGTTCAAGCACGCTGTCGCTATAGGTCACGCCCGGCGTCACCAGTTCCACCACTCCTCTTTTAACCAATTTCTTGGTCAATTTCGGGTCTTCAAGTTGCTCACAAACAGCCACTTTCAATCCAGCACGCACCAATTTTGGCAGATAGGTATCCAAGGCATGGTGAGGAAAACCCGCCAACTCGACAGAGTCGGCGATAGCGTTTGATCGCTTGGTAAGCACGATGCCTAAGATTTCGGAGGATTTCACTGCATCTTCGCCATAGGTTTCATAAAAGTCGCCTACGCGAAACAGCAGCATAGCATCTGGATATTTCGCCTTAAAGGAGAAATACTGCTTCATCAATGGGGTTTCGGTCGCTTTCTCTGCCATAATAATTCATGTGATTGCTCAAAAAAAACGCAAGATGATTTGATACGAAACATAGGACTCGGAACGATGGTTCCTTCTTAAGATCCAGGAACTCTCTCTCAGTCTCTTCATCTCGCCCCTATGCTAAGACTTGCGCATCCGCTTCGCTTGGGTTAAGGGGGTACAAAATTAGCGTTTTGTTTGAAACAATTCCCCGGTTCTTCAAAAAAAACAGCATTAATGCCGCGCCAACCGCAATTTTCCTTTATTTTGCCGCAAAAAGAGAAAACTATGCGCAAACTCAGCATGGAAGAACTAAACCGCTTGAGCAAAGAAGGTTATGAGCAGGCAGAAAAACTACCTATTATAATAATATTGGACAACATCCGCTCATTGAGCAACGTGGGCGCTTTTTTCCGCACTGCCGATGCCTTTCGCATCAGCGAGTTGGTTTTGTGCGGCATCACTGCTTGCCCACCCCATCGAGAGATTCATAAGACTGCATTAGGGGCAGACGAAACCGTGAAATGGCGCTATTTCAAAACTACTGAGATGGCATGCCAACAATTGAAAGATGAAGGATACCGTATTTTCGCCGTCGAGCAAGTAGAAGGCAGCATACCCTTGCAGGATTTCGCATTCAAGGAAAACTCAGCTTTCATTTTGGGCAACGAGGTAGAGGGGGTAAGCGAAGAGGCCCTGCCATACTGCGAAGGAGCCATCGAGTTGCCCCAAATAGGAACCAAGCATTCCATCAACGTGTCAGTATGTGCAGGAATTGTCATGTGGAAAACCTTCGAACAGCTTTATTTGATGAGGAAATAACACGGTTTTATGGTCTTTTTAGGCGAAAAAGCTGAAAAAAACGCAAAAAAAACAACAATTTAGTGTTGTCAATTGAAATATTTCCTATTTTTGTTCGCTAATTAGAGTGTATTATAAGACAAAGACAATATCAACTAATTTAATTACAAACCTAACACAATTGCGTTATGAAGAAAAACTTGACTATTTCGAAGCTGCTGATGCTCGTCATCATGGCTTTCCTTCCTTTCAGCATGTTTGCCCAGGAAGGTAACAACAAGAAACCAGTTGAGAAATACTGGTACATTCAGGCAGACGGAGGTCTCTCCATCTACCATGGCGATTTGGCCAACTACAGAGGTGGCATTTGGAATGACTTCAACCATTTCAAGAGCATGGCTCTCCAGCCCAACTGGGATGCCCACTTCGGCATTGGTTACCAATTCGGTAAAGTCATCGGCCTGAACCTCAAGGGCGGCTACGGCACCTACGCTGGTCACAAGCACAACCAAGCCCTTGTGTTGAACAGTGCCCCCGAAGTCACTCGCTACAACCTTGGTCTCGACCAATCGAACTACATTGAAGGCAACCTGAACTTGACCTTCAACCTGTTCAACATGTTCAAGTACAACCCGAGAAGAGTCATCAACCTGGTGCCTCACATCGGTATTGGCGGTATCTATTACAAAGCCGGTGCCGTTAACCACCTCGATGGCGACGACAACGCTGAAACTCCCGCTTTGGCCGAAGCCGCTGACAAGCGCGACCTGAGCTTCACGGTTCCTGCCGGTATGGAGATCACCTTCAACGTGGCCCCCAAGTTCGACATCTTCTTGGATTACACCTACCTTTTCACCGGTACTGACAACCTTGACCAAGTGGCCAAGATCAAGACCGATGAGGACAAGCACATCATCAACGACAAGGACATGTACAGCCAGTTCAACCTGGGTCTGCGCTACAAATTCAACGATCCTTGCGACATTGAGAAAATGGCTCGCGAGTCGAAGAAGATCACCTATCGCGTTGATCCTGACCCGCTGAAAGAAGGCGAAGATGGCAACGTCTGCTTCGACGTCATCGTTACCATCCCTGGCGAATACTTCGAAAAGAAGGCCGTCATGAACCTGAAGCCTTATCTGGCTTACGACGGTGGCCAAATCAACATCGACCCCATCACCTTCGTGGGTGAAAAGGTCAAGGGCGAAGGCGACTTCCGCGTCAACTACAAGGAAGGCGGCGAGTTCACCAAGCACTACTGCATGCCTTACCAACCTGAAATGGCCAACAGCGAACTTAAGGGCGACCCGATGTTCTACGTCTACGACGGCACCATCTATCCTAACCAAGATGAAATCGTGAAGAACACCTACTTCACCCGTGGCGCCACCGAACACCTCGCCAATGGTGTTATCCACAAAAAGAAGACCAAAACCGTCACTGTCTATGACACCACTTATGTTGACAATTATGTCACCAAGTGCACCTACTACTTCAAGAAGGACAAGTGGAACATCAAAGAAAGAAAGAGCCTCAACAAGATTGCTGACAATGAATTCAACAAATTGTTAGACGCTGGCGTGACCGAATTCATCATTGCTGGTTGGGCTTCACCTGAAGGCGAAGAAGACCACAACAACGGACTTTCCACCAATCGTTACAAAGAGGCCGAGAAACAAATTAAGGATTTGGCAAAGGCCAAAGGCAAGAACATCACCATCAACGGCAAGAGCCAAGGCCATGGTGAAGACTATAACAAGTTTGAGGAACTCGTCAAAATTTCCAACATCAAGGACAGAGACGCCATCTTAAGCAACATCGACATGAACAGAAACAGATTAGCTGCTGCCATCGAAGACCTGTGCCGCATCTATGAAAAACAACTTGACAGAGGTCGTGACGGTGACATCCTGCCTACGATTCGCCGCGCTGAGATTATGGTGATCGAGCCTGAGATGAAACTCGTTCCTAGAACCATCGAAGTTCCCGTCGAAGATTAATTCTTCATCAAACCTCAACAAAAAAGCCGCTCAATGAGCGGCTTTTTTTTGTTTTACACGACGAGAAAGTCAAAGTGAAACTCGATGCAATCCAATATCATAGGGTTGGTCAATCACTTCAATGATTCGTTGATAGTCGCTCTCATTGGCCACGAAGTCGAGACGATTGGTGTCGATGAGCAAGATGCGCATGTTGTTCTGCTGTTGGCGGAGAAAGTCGAAATAACCCTGTTGTATGCTTTCAAGATAAGCATCACTGATTTCCTGCTCATAACTGCGGCCACGCTTCCTGATATTGGCCTGCAAACGGGCAACGTCAGAATAGAGATAAACCAGCAACTCAGGTTTAGGCATGTCTGAGAAGATGATATTGAAGAACCGAGAAAACAACTGGTACTCGTCGTCTTGAAGATTGTTCTTAGAAAAGATCAACGACTTGGCCACATAATAATCCGAAATGATGAAATCGTGGAACAAGTCAAGCACACCCAACTTGTCCTTCAACTGCTGGTAACGCAAGGCCATAAAAGTCATTTCCAACTGGAAGGAATACTTGTCAGGTTCCTTGTAGAACTTTGGGAGAAAAGGATTCTTGTCGCCCTCAAATTCCTCCAGCACCAGTTTTCCATTGTAATCGTTGGCAATACGAGTGGCCAAGGTCGTCTTGCCCGCTCCGATGGTTCCTTCTATAGCGATATAATTATAGTTCATAACTTCATTCCATTACTCTAACGATTGATTGATCGGGGCATCGAGATAGCAACTCCCGCTGAGTAACCTGAAAAACAGGATGCACCAGTTCGGGGACCACCTCGCAAAGCGGCAACAGGGCAAACCGGCGCAAATGCAACCGAGGATGAGGCAACGTCAATGTGGGTGTCACAAGGACCTGCCGACCAAAATACAAGATGTCCAAGTCGGCAGTACGGGAGGTGTAGCCACTGACTTCAGGATGGCGTTCACGCCCCAGTTCGGCCTCTATCTCCATTAACTCATGTAAAACAGTTTCGGGGTCCAGCTCAGTGTCGACCACAATAAGCCGGTTGAGGAACCACTCATCAGCATCAAACCCCCAAGGTTCAGACTCGTAGGACGACGAAACGCCAACGATAGCGCCGCACCTATTACTAATTAATAGGCACGCTTTGTCAAAGAGTTTTTCTTTGTCGCCCATGTTCGAGCCAAAAAGCACATAACAGGTTCCCATGCCTCCTATTTTTTTGCAAAGGTAAGCGTTTTTAAATCACAAAACAACCCATCGTTTGAACAAAATACTTACTTTTGCAGCCAAATCAAAACAAAATCACAACACCATGAAATTTTCAAAAGTCTTATTGGCTGCCTTTTTAGGCACATTGATTGCTTTAGTGGTTAATTTCTTCATCAAGTTAGGCGTGGTCACGTCGATGATATCTGCCATGTCGAAACCAACCGAGACGTCAACGACAGTCAAGCCGAACTCTGTACTTCAGATGAAACTTGACTACGCCATCCCGGACCGTACTACCGACAATCCTTTCGGCAGTATCAATTTCAATACGATGGAGTCGCAGGACATGACGGGTCTGAACGACATTCTTCGCAACATTGAGCATGCCAAGACCGACCCTAACATCAAGGGCATCTATCTCGAATTGAGCAGCATCCCCACCTCGACTGCCACCCTACAGGAGATTCGCGACAAACTCATTGAGTTTAAGGAATCCGGCAAGTTCATCGTCACCTACGGCGAGAGCTACTCACAAAGCGCCTATTATATCGCCTCTGTTGCCGACAAGATCTTCCTCAACCCAGAAGGTGCCTTAGACCTGCACGGCATGGCATCTCAAATCACCTTCTACAAGCACCTGCTTGACAAACTCGACATTGAGATGCAGATTGTGCGCGGTCCTAACAACCGCTTTAAGAGTGCCGTAGAACCTTATTTCCTGGACAAGATGAGCGAAGCCAACCGTGAGCAAATGGACAAGCTGTTGGGATCTGTTTGGGGACAAATCCTCACAGGCATCAGCCACAACCGCAACATCAGCGTGGAACAACTCAACAAGATTGCAGATGAATTGGAGACCATCTTCAATGCCGACAAGGCCTTGGAATATGGACTGGTCGACAACCTGTATTATAAAGACCAAGTCTTAGACGAGTTGAAAGGCTTGACGGGCAGCAACAAGAGCATCAATGCCATTGGCAATGCCAATTATGCAAAGTCGTTCAAAGACAAGAACAATAGCAAAAACGAGGTCGCCGTCATCTATGCATCAGGGCAAATCTATGACGGCAAGGGTGACGAAAGTGCCGACATCTATTCCGAAAACCTCAGTAAGACCATCCGTAAGGCCCGTGAAGACGAGAACGTAAAGGCTATCGTGCTCCGCGTCAACTCTCCTGGTGGCAGTGCCGTGGCCTCGGCAATCATCGGTCGCGAACTTGACCTAACCAAGGAGGTGAAACCTGTCATCGTTTCTATGGGCAACTATGCTGCTTCAGGTGGTTACTGGATTTCTGCCAAGGCCGACTACATCTACGCTGACCCCACCACCCTCACGGGTTCCATCGGCGTGTTTGGCACCTTCCCCAACATGCAAGGTTTCCTGAATGATAAGATCGGTTTGACCTTCGACGTGGCCAAGACCAACGAGAATGCTGACTTCGGCACTATAACCCAACCCCTTACTGAGTTCCAATACGCCAAGTTGCAGGAAAACGTGGTGAAAACATACGACCAATTCACCAACCGCGTCGCCGAAGGTCGTGGCTTGCGCCAGACCTATGTCGACAGCATCGGACAAGGCCGCGTGTGGGCTGGTGTCGATGCCATCGAGATTGGCCTCGTTGACGAGTTGGGCGACATGGAAGACGCCATAGCCTATGCCGCACAAAAAGCGGGACTTGGCAGCGACTACAAGGTGGTGGAGATGCCGGAACAAAAGGATTTCTTTACCCGTATGATGGAGTCGATGAACAATTCAGAAGACCAAATCGATGCCGCCATGCGCAGCAAACTCGGAGGCTACTACGACTATATGAAAGGCTTGGAAAACCTGCAAAAGAACACCGGTATCCAAGCGCGCATGCCGTTTGATATGGTTATCGAATAATCATCCTTGGCATTAGACCATAAACAATGCGGAGCGAAGTTAACTTCGCTCCGCATTGTTTATTTCTCATATTCCGCCATCACCTCATCGCGCTCTATCTGCTTTTCCCCCCAGTCGTCCATCAAGGCTTGAAGCTGTTCTTTTTTCTGACCATAGGCCCAATACCAATCGTTGTCAATCTTGATATCAGGATGTTGGTCGGGATGAGCCATGATAGCATCTTGCTCAGCAAGTTCGACCTCCAATTTGTCGATGGCTTCTTCTAGGCGCTGTATTTCCTTGTCTACCTTGCGCAACTTGGCATCAATCTGCTTCTTCCGCTCGTAGTTGACCTTATTTTGCGAAACAGGCTCTATGGCTGCAACTTTAGGTTGTGTTTTTGCGGCGATTTCCAGTTCCTTCAAGTGACTGAGGTTCTTCTGCTCCAAGAAATCGTAAATGTCACCGATATATTCCTTAATGTTAGGCTTGCGAAACTCATACACCTTGTTGGTCAACCCTTGCAAGAAGTCACGGTCGTGGGAGACGATGATGAGGGTGCCGTCATATTGTATCAAGGCATTCTTCAGAATGTCTTTCGAAAGCATGTCCAAGTGGTTGGTGGGTTCGTCGAGGACCAACAGGTTTGTCGGAAAGAGCAGCATCTTGGCCAAGGACAAGCGGGCCTTTTCGCCTCCAGAAAGCACCTTCACCTTCTTATCGATGTCGTCGCCACGGAAGAGGAAAGAACCTAAGAGTGCCTTCACTTTCAGACGCATGTCGCCAACAGCCACATCATCCAATGTCTCGAAAACGGTCTTATTCATGTCAAGCATGTCTTGTTGGTTCTGGGCATAATACCCAATCTTCACCTCATGACCCAATTTCACTTCTCCCTCATGGTCAAGCACACCGCAGATGATTTTTGACAGCGTGGACTTGCCTTCGCCATTGCGACCCACGAAAGCGATTTTCTCCCCTCTAGGAATCAACAGGTTGATGTCTTTCAAGATCACTTGGTCGCCATAGGACTTGCCCACATGATTGAGTTCCAAAGTCACCTTACCCGAATGCGGTGCAGGCGGAAACTTGAAGTGGATAGCGGTGCTGTCGATATCGTCGACAACTATTTCATCCATCTTCTCTAGTAGCTTCACGCGACTCTGCACCTGCTTGGCCTTGGTCGCTTTATAGCGGAAACGTTCGATGAAAGCTTCAATATTCTTGATCTCGCGCTGCTGGTTCTCGTAGGCAGAGCGCTGCATGTCGACACGTTCCTCGCGCAGACTGACATAGTCGGAATACGGAACCTTGTAATCATAGATCTTCCCATTGCTAATCTCCACCGTTCTAATGGTAATGTTGTCCAAGAAAGCGCGGTCGTGACTCACCATTAATATCGCGCCATAATACGATTTCAGGAATCCTTCGAGCCATTGGATGGACTCGATGTCAAGATGGTTGGTCGGCTCGTCAAGAAGAAGCAAGTTGGGCTTTTTCAGCAAGATTTTGGCTAATTCCACGCGCATCTGCCAACCATTGCTGAACTCACGCATGGGTCGCAGCATATCCTCATGACTGAAACCCAAGCCCACTAGAATCTTTTCCGCCTCGCCTTCAATGGAGTTGCCACCCAGCAAGGCCAAGCGGTCATTGAGGTTGTTCATTTTTACGATAAGTTTCTCATATTGAGGACTTTCGTAGTCAGTGCGTTCAGCCAGTTCCTGTTGCATCTTTTCCAAGTCGCGCTCCAACTGGTGATATTCATCAAAGGCGGAAAGCGCCTCATCCAAAACCGTCTTTGTACTGTTTACATTCTTTTCCTGGGGCAGATAACCGATAGTAACGCCCTGAGGGATAATGACATCGCCCTTTGAAGGTTGTTCCAATCCACAAATTAGTTTCAGCAGAGTGGTTTTGCCTGCGCCGTTTTTGCCCACCAAGCCAATGCGGTCCTTCTCGCGAATCAAAAAGGAAATATCGGTGAAGAGGTCCTCACCGGTGAAGTGCATGCTTAGGTTTTGGATGGAAATCATGATGGCCGTTTTGAGGCGGCAAAGATAAGGTTTTTTCTTGGTTTAGGACTTTTTCGCAATCTTCAAAGCTTATCTATAAATAACCAACGACCTAACCACGATACCGTTTCGTGAACTGATCTTCACACAGTACAAACCATTCCCAAAACTAGACAAATCAAGTTGCATCACATCGCTGTTGGACTCTTTGCTAAGCAGAACCTGCCCTAAGGCATTGCAGACCATCACCTTTTGCATCCCTTCCAATTCAACGGTAATCTGTCCTTTGGAAGGATTAGGATACAGCCTGAAACCATTCTCTTGGTTCTCCTCCACTGAGGTAAGGTCGATCGAGATATAATGGAGTTCAGGGTCGTTCAAAGTGGCGGCAAAGTCCGACTCGCAGGTCTCGCCGTCGTCCGTTTGATAAAAAGCAGTCAAGCGGTAATAGACATCCTCGTGGTCATCATCGACCAGGTTGTCGCGGTATTCATAATATAGCTGGCTTTCTATGGCAGGAATTGATGCCACTTGCTCATAATCTGTGTTGTCGAACGAGCGATACAGGTTGTATTGTTGTAAAATGTAGCCATCCTTGGCAATGGCTTCCCAACGACCTGATTGGTTGGTGACAAAAGCACGCAGCATCCAGG
>JAEEGG010005077.1_pt1 | contig 31534 bp, 28 predicted proteins | sample 9134161 | NCBI WGS metagenome assembly JAEEGG01 (sample SAMN16246543, study PRJNA631951) | gut metagenome | biome: gut microbiome; feature: rumen; material: CR-attached | host: Bos | place: Iran: Karaj | collected 2018-10
CCCCCAGCGCCCCGGCGCAGCCCAGAGCCATGGCGCAGACGCCTGCCGTGCCCCCGGCGGCGTCCAGTCCCAGGCCCAGCAGCAGCCCGGCGAGGGCGCCGGAGGCCGCGCCTCCCAGATGGGCGGCGGTGAGGACGGCGAAGGCGGCGGCGCAGCAGCCCAGGGAAATGACCCCCGCCACGCGCACCTCCGCCAGGGCCATGCACAGGGAAACGGCCAGGGCCGTCTGACCCAGAGTGCCGCGCTTTCCGGAAGCACGCTCCAGCCCCGCCCGGTAAAGGATGCAGCCGAAGCCCGCCAGCACCGCCTCGCAGAGCCAGGCGGCCGCAGCCGCGATGCTGCGGTCCGACCAGCGGAGATACACTCCGCCGATGAGCGCGGTCATGACCGCCGCCGTCAGGGGCGGGAAGAACCGGCGGGAGGTCAGCTTCCAGTCCCGCAGGAGAAAGAGGGATGCATAGATCAGCAGCACGGCGGCGGCGGGCCGCAGACCGTCCGTGAGCCCGAGGCCGGATACCGCCCCCAGCATGACCCCTGCGGCGGCCGCCGCGCCGCAGGGACAGGCGCCGCAGGCCGCCGTGAAAGCGCCGCCCAGGGGAGCGATATCCCCCGGCATCCGCAGCCGCCCCAGCAGGAAGCCGAAGGCCAGGCAGGCGGTGCCCTTCAGCGCCGCTTTTCCCCGCGCGTCGGCACGATGCAGCATATTCGCCGCCCTTCTCGCGGCTTTTTCCAGTTTCTCCGATCCCAGGGTCTTTTTCACGGTTCATCGCCTCCGCCCCCCATCTTATGCCCGGAAAGCCGCCGGAACTGTCGGCTTCTGTCGCCGGGGACGGAAATCGCAAAAAGAATATTGAACTGCCGCCGCTTTTGTCATAAAATATGCGTAAGAATCCGCAACACGGAGGGAGGAACCCCTATGCCGTCCGCCACCCGCATCCAATACAGTCTGCCCAACGAGGCTTATCTGGATCAGCTGCTCACCGACGATCTGATCCTCCGCTATGTGAAGGACAACTATGAATACGCCAAGCATCTCACCGAGTTTTACGACACGCCCGACTGGCGGTTCACCCGCATGAACTATTCCATGGATGTGGACCGAGGCCTGGCCCTGCCCATCGTCCAGCTGGCGCGGGCCCGGATGTCGCCGGACGATCTGCCCGGCCTCCTCCACGGGGACACCTGGACCGCCCCCTTTGAAAGCGTGGAGACCATGGTGGAAGCCCTGGCCCAGCGGGGCGCGCCGCCGGCGTTTCTGTCCGTAGCCCGGGGCCAGGACCTCACCTGCCACTTCACCATCCGCCACAGCAGCAAGGCCACCACCCTCTACCTGCCGGACAGGACCCGCATCTGTATGTCCTTTGACAGCAGCGTCATGACCGCGGGGGGCCGGGAGGGGCGCAGCTATGAGCTGACCATGGACCTGCTTTTCGGGGAGGAACAGCAGCTCATCAACTACTGCCAGCAGATCCGGGACCGGTTCGACCTGCCCCCGGTGATGCTGAGCCGGGAGAAAAAAGCCCAGAAGCTGCTGGCGGGGGAAAGCTTTTGAACGAGCTGCCGGAGATCCGGGTACTGCGCAGCCGCCGGAAGACCCTGGGCCTGGAGATCACCCCCCGGGGAGACGTGCTGGTCCGGGTCCCCCTGCGCACCTCCGACGCTCAGGTCCGGGACTTCGTTCAGAGCCGCCGTGACTGGATCGAAAAGAACCTTGCCAGGGTCCGGGCCCGAATGGCGGAGGCGGAAGCCCTGCCCAGGCTCACGGAGGAGGAGCGGGAAGCGCTTCTCCGGCAGGCAAAGCCGGTCCTGGAGGCCAGGGCTTCCCACTTCGCTCCTTTGGCGGGGGTCAGCTTCGGGCGGATCACCGTGCGCACCCAGCGCGGCCGTTGGGGCAGCTGTTCGGCCAAGGGGAATCTGAATTTCAACGCTCTGCTGCTTCTGGCCCCGCCGGAGGTGATGGACTACGTGGTAGTCCATGAGCTCTGTCACCGGAAGGAGATGAACCACTCCCCCCGTTTCTGGGCGGAAGTGGAGCGCCTGATCCCCGACTGGAAGCAGCACCGAGCATGGCTGCGCAGCCGCGGCGGCGCGCTCCTGGCCCGCCTGCCGGAAAAATGAACGCAGTAAATCAGAAGGCGCCGTCCGCTCGGACGGCGCCTTCCGCTTTTTGATCTGTTTTTTCAACATGGAAGCCGCTGCTTCCTTTTTGAAAAGGACGTTCTGCCGGGGGTGTCGGGCAGCGCCGCCGGCGGTGCTGCGCCGTATTCCGGCAAATAAGGATGTTACCGGGAAAGGGCGACCAAGACCATTTCACGGCCGCCGGCGGAGAGTTCCTTCTCCAGGGCGTTGATCTTCGCCAGCTCCTCGTCGGTCAGCTTGGCGATCTCGAATTTCTTCTCCACCGCCAGCAGGACCACCTGCTTGTCCCCCGAGGACAGCTTGGCCTGGAGCTTGTTCAGCTCCGCCAGCTCGTCGGCACTGATTTTCGCGTAGTCGTACTTCATGGATTCTTCCTCCTTTTTCCTTGTCGGCGCGTCGCCCGCGGCAATGGACCGTTTGCCGTATGGGATTCGCGCACATAGTTTTGGACCCGGGTACCATACCCGGTATTATAATATACCCACTATTTCCCTCTGTCAAGCCGCAGTTGCGGCAGTTTGCCGCGCCGCTTTCCGGGCCTAGCGTGATGCAGGGCGAAGGGATCCGGCTCCCTTCGCCCTGAACAGTTTTCCGATCATCCCACAAGGGAGATATCGAAATCGCCGGTATCGGATTCCAGCCGGCAGCGGCCGCCCGGCCCGGAGGCGGGCAGCTTCACCCTCCCCGTATCCGTGTCGGCCTCGAAAAGCTTGGTGGTCAGCAGGGTGCCGGTCACGTCGCCGGTGTTCGTCTTCACGAAGATATCCGGCGCGTCGCTGCGCTCGAAGCGCACGTCCCCGGTGTCCGTCTCCGCCCGGATGCTCTCCGATGCCAGCACAAAGTCGAATGCCGCGTCCCCCGTGCTGGTCTTCACCCCGACTTCCGTGCAGTTGAGGTCGGTGAAGCTGATCTTCCCCGTGCTGGCGCGGGCCTCCACCGCCCCGGAGATCACGCTTTCGCTGACCGTGATGCGCCCGGTGCTGGCCTGGAGATCCAGGGACGCCGCCCGGAGCCCGGTGAGGGTGATGCTGCCGGTGCTGGTCTGGATGCCAATGCTCCCCTCCGCGCCGGCGCGGAGATCGATGTCCGCCGTGGAGCCGGACATGAGCACGCTTTTAAAGCGGAAGGAGGCGGGGATATCCACATCCCCCGTGGCGGTGCGCAGGGTCAGCGTGCCATATTCCTTCTTCGGCAGGTAGACGGTGACGGAGGTCTTCTCACTGCCGACGCCCAACTTCTCATACCACTTGCGGGTATCCACCGCCTGGATGGTCAGATCGCCGGAGAGGGTGGAGACGATGTGCTCGCAGCCATGCTCTTCCACGCAGACCACCTTGAGCTTCCCGTCCTCCGACGGCAGGAAGATGACGTCCGCCGTGTCCACGCTGATGAGGATATCGTCGAAATCCCCGGCAGGCGTATAGGTATTCGTCACGGTTTTTCTGGTGCCCAGCAGCCGAAAGTCGAATTTCATGGAGAACAGGGCCGCCACGGAGATCAGCGCCCCCACCACCAGCAGGGCAAGCCCCGCCAAAAGGATCCGTTTTACCGTCGTTTTCATTCTGCACCCTTCCTTCTCATCAGCAGGCTCTTAATGCCCTGCACCAGTTTTTTCATTCCCTTGACCAGGGCCTTCGCCAGCGCGTTGCAGGCCGGAAACAGCAGGAGCCCCAGGCCGACGGCCGCCAGCCCCGCGCCGACCGCGAAAGCCGCGCCGGGGATATTCCCCAGGAGTATGTAGACGACGGAGAAGGCGACGCAGGCAACGCCGCTCACCACCAGGCTCAGGGCCGGTCCGTAGAGGGCGATCACCACCGACCACGCGGCGACTACCAGGCTCAGCACCACCGCGAAGGCCGCGATCAGCAGGCTCACCCAGATGGGGGACCCCAGCACCAGCAGCGCCGTCGTCAGTCCCTTCCCGCCGCGCTTGCGCTCGCTGCGGACCTTTTCCTTCACCAGCTTCACCAGGGGCGTCTCCGCGGCGATCTGGGCGATCACCGATTCCACGCTCCCCAGCTCCGCCACGGCCTGGGCCTCGGTCAGCCCTTCCTCCATGCGGTCGTCGATCATTTCGTTGTAAAAGGCGACGCGCTCCTCGATATCCGCCGGGGGCAGCCCCCGCAGCCCCTCCCGGAGGGCCGCCAGAAATCCCTGCTTATCCATGGCTTTCTTCCTCCCCTGCTATGAAGCGATAGATGGACATGATGCCCTTCCACTCCTGCTTGAACTCCTCGATGTACTGCAGGCCCTTGGCCGTGATGTGGTAGTATTTCCGCAGCCTTCCTCCGTGCTCCGCAGTCCTCACCGTCAGCAGCTCCGATGCTTCCAGCCGCTTGAGGATGGTGTAGAGGGTGGATTCCGACAGCTCCACATAGGGCTTCAGGTCCTTGATGATCTGATACCCGTAGGAGTCCACGCTCCGGATGGCCGCCAGGACGCAGACGTCCAGGATGCCCCGTTTCAGTTGGACGTCCATGTGATACCTCCCCTCATGTGATACTTCGCATTGCGATGCTTCGCTTTTCGTGATACATCATAGCGCGAGGTATTCCCTTTGTCAAGGGGTTTTTGAAAAAGATTTTCGGAGGCGTTTTCGGGCAATGCAGAAACCGCCGCGAACACGTTCGCAGCGGTCTCTGCATCTGTTTTCCCTATTTCTCCGGGACTACCAGACGGAAAATGCCGTCGTAGGCGGTGTGCTCATACTGGCCCGCCTCGGGGATATATCTCCCCCGCCGGCAGACGCCGATGGTACACCAGTAATCGCCGGGCGCCAGCTCGTACAGAGCGTTGAAGCTCTCCTCGTCCTGCCGGACCAGCCGGTTCAGCTCCTGATCGTAGACCTGGAGCATGGGGTCGGAACGGCGGACGTTCTCTCCCAGGGCCAGGGTCAGCTCTCCCTCCAGGATGAGGGACGGGATCTCGTCTCCATACTCCTGAATATCAAATTCCACCGGCCACCCGTCACCCGCAAGAAAGCCGTGCGCTTCCTCCATCCAAATCTGCTCATTGCGGTGATGCAGATACGGAACGATGCTCACGCCGCCGCAGGTCACGGTGAGCAGCGGTCCTTCCCCGCTGCCGGGTTTCTCTCCTGCCGCGGCTTCGTCCGGCGGCGTCTCCGCAGCGGCGGCGGAGGTAAAAAACAGCTCCCGCAGCTGCTCGCGGTATTCCTCGTCGATCTCGTAAACATAGCTGGAAACGGGGTGCAGGAAGGGGAGAACGGCGATATTCTCCGCCGGGATATCATAGGTGGAGAGGATCAGCTTCATTTCCTCCGGCGTGGTTCCCCGCAAGCTCCGGATCTCCTCACTGGTCTTATTTCGGTTCGTCCCCTCCAGGAGGCCGCAGCGCAGGACCCCGGGACCCAGCTGCCACACATAGAGCTCCAGCCCCTTGAACGCGGACAGGCCGAAGTATTCCGGGTACTCCTCCCGCAGGGCTTCCAGGTCCGGCGTCTCCCCGTCCTGCAGCGGCGCTTCCCCATCCTGCCCCGGCGGAGCGGTCAGGGGGACCCAGCGGTTTTCCCAGTCCAGAAACGCTTCGTCGAAGGCCTCCTCCATGCGCCAGGCCCGGTCAGGTTTCCCTTCCCCGCTGAACCAGGTGACGATCGTCCGGTAATCGTCCTCCCGCCCCCGCAGAAGGCTGAAGCCGCTGTAATACTGATTGTGCACCACCAGGCAGCCCCCGCCGGCATAGTTCATCACCACGCTCCGGGAGAGACTGTTGGGGTCGTCCGCCCCCACGGGGAAGCGGCGCTTCCCGTGGGCTTCCATCAGCGCCGTCAGCTCCCGCAGGGCTTCCGGGCCAAGCGCAGAGCGAATGTCCCCTGCATGGTATTCCCCCGATGCCGGCTCTTCCCCCGCCGGCAAAAAAGAGGGCTGCTCCGTGAGGAAGCACAGGCACAGCACGGCGCAGGCCAGCACCGCAGCGGCGACGAGCCAGAAGGCAGGCTTCCGGTAATGCAAAATGCTCTTTACCCGCTTTTTCACCCCCGCCTCCCCAAAGGCCAGAGGGCAGGCGGAAATCAGGCGGCGGCTGCGGCTGAGGTCCAGCAGGGCCTGGGCATAGTCCGAGCGGCCTGGGGCATCCATGCCCCGCACCGCCCGTTCGTCGCAGGCCAGCTCCATATCCCGGCAGAGCAGGAAATAGGCCAGCCACAAGAGCGGGTTGAACCAGTGGAGGGACAGGAGCAGGAAGCCCAGGGGCTTCCACCAGTGGTCATGCCGCCGGAGGTGGGCTTTTTCGTGGGCCAGCACGTGGCTGCGCCGCGGCTCCTCCAGGCGGGAGGGCAGGCAGATGCGGGGCCGGAAGACCCCCAGGATAAAGGGGGAATCGATCTCATCGCAGAGCCATACGCCCTTTTCCGCCTCCGCCGAAATCGCCGTCCGCCGCCGGAGACGCAGGAAGCTCAGGAGGGCATACAGCAGCATCAAAAGGACGCCCAGAGCCCAGAGCAGGGACAGATCGTAATGGGGATGGGTCACGACGATCTGCCGGACGCCCAACCCTTCCTCGTGCCCGGAGCGAAGGGCGGCAGCCGGCGGCTTTTCCCGTTCCAGCGCCGGGAGGCTGCGATCCGCCGTCGAAGACAGAAGCGCCTCCGCGGCCGCAAAGCGCTCCGGCCGGGGCATCAGGCTCACCCCGGCCTGGGGCAGCACCGGGCAGCACAGCCGCACCGCTACCGGAATCCAGACCAGGCAAAGGACCCATTTCGGCGCTTTGCGGATCACCGCCCGCAGCATGAGCGCCGCCAGCACCAGGACGCCGGCGCTCATGCTCATGCGCAGCACCGCGGGGAAAACGCGCCGGAGGAGCGAAAACAGCTGTTCCATCCCCTAGCCCTCCTTCCGTGCTTTGTCGATCAGCGCCTGGAGGGCGTCGGCTTCCTCCTCCGTGAGACTGCCGCTGGCGGTGAAGGCCGCCACGAAAGCGGGCAGAGACCCATGATAGGAGGTCTCCACGATCTGCCGGCTCTTCGAGGCATAGAAATCCTCCCGGGATACCAGGGAGGACACCACGCCGCCGGCATTTTGAAACAGGCCCTTCTCGCAGAGCTTCCGCAGCACGGTGTAGGTCGTGGGCTTCTTCCAGCCCAGTTCTCTCTGGCAGAGCTTCACCAGCTCCCCGGAGCTGACGGGCTCATGGGCCCAGACAATACCCGCAAACCTCTCCTGCACAGCCCCCAGCTCCAAGTCCGCCATGCTCATGCCCTCCTTTCGGTTTATCCGGATAAACTCCCGGTTTTGAGTTTATCATAGTAAACCGTCTCCGTCAAGAGGTAAAAAACCATCCATCCGCCGGTATTCCGGCGGATGGATGAAGGTATCTTGATTATTTCCCCAGGATCATGCGGCGGACGATATACCGGCGGACGCCCATGGCGCGCCGGAGTTCTCCCTCCAGCCAGAGGCAGAAATCGCACATTCTGCGGATGTCCCCCTCCCGGGGCTTGCGCATGGCGAAGCGGCTCAGAAGCACCGGCTCGCAGACCTCCGCCATGGTTTCATGGGGTTTCTCCGGGCTGAGAGCGCCGTCCACCCGCGCGCAGAAGCTCCGGATGGTGTCGGCGGGTTCCATCTCCAGCCCCAGGAACACCAGCTGCTTCAGGATGCGGCGGTAGCACACGTCCGCCCGATCCCGCAGATCCGGGTATCTCCGCGTCACCCGGCGATAGAAGCTCTCCGACCGGAAGAACAGCAGGACAAAGCGCACCAGAAGGAAGATCAGTAAAGCCCCCAGGTCGCAGCAGAGGATGATGAGGACGACGGTCCAGGTCCCCGTCTTCTTCGGGGCCGACGAGGCGGTCGAGCCGGACTTCACCGGTTCCCGCAGGTCGTTGGGCTGAGGCAGGTCCGGCATCCGCAGGTCCGGGATCTCCGGCGTTTTCTCCGGCTTCGTCTCGGTGACGACGGGCTCGTCCCGCTCCACGGGCGCGTAGAATTCCCACTGGGAGGGGTCGAAATCCACCCAGCCCACTCCGTAGAAATAGATCTGCGTCCAGGCGTGGGCGGTGGCGTTGGTGGCGACGAAGCTCTCCGTGGTCCTCGCGCCCTCCTGCTTCAGGCCGTAGCCCGTCACATAGCGGGCCGGGAGCCCGGCGATGCGGGCCAGGATGGTCATGGCGGTGGCATAATAGGTGCAGTAGCCCTCCCGCTCCTCCAGAAAAGCGGAGACGAAATCCCGCCCCTCCTCCGGGGTCCCGGGGTTCCTCGTATAGCTGCAATTCTCGCTGAGCCAGGCTTCGATGGCCAGGGCCTTGTCGAAGTCGGTGGGGCAGTAGCGGGTGATCTCCTCCGCCAGCTCATATACAAAGGGCTCGACCGTTTCCGGCACGGCGGTGCAGACGCGCTCGATCTCCCCGTACTCCGCGTCCTTCGTGTAGGCGGACAGGCGGATGAGCTGGCCCATGTAATCGTTGAAGAACTCCCGGTCCCGGGCATAGACGCGCGTCCGCAGGGTGTATTTCTGCGCCAGGGCCGGCACCTCCGTCAGATACAGCTCCCCCTGGGAATTGAAGTACACGTCGGAATCGTCGGAAAAATCCAGCTCCACGCGCTCCACCTTGCCGTTCGAGAACAGGGAGCGGTGGCGCACCGTCATGCTGACCTCCATGCTCACCACCCGGCTGACCTTGCCGTAGAGCCCGGCGGTTTTCCGGGCGGAGGGCTTATCCACGCTGAAGGCCTCCCGCCGCTTGCCCCGCCAGAGGAGGCTGGTGAAGCGAAAGCGGCCCAGGGCGGCGCTGTCATACCAGCCCCGGCCGTCGTAGGTGTCGTACACGGCCCCGGCCAGGAGGATGGGCGTGGCGGTCTTCACCCGGAGGATGGTCCGGTTGTCTGGCTCGACGTCGCCTCCCAGGGCGAAGCCGTTGGGGGCCAGGCCGGAATAGCCCAGGTCGAAGCCGCCGCTGCCATAGCTGCCGTCCCCGTAGAAGCTGAAAACATCCTGCACGTCCTGGATGAAGTTCACCAGGCCCTTGGATTTCCAGGCCCCGTCGGTCTTGGGGCCGATGGCGACGGAAAACAGCACCGCCAGAGGCGCGAGGGCCAGCGCCGTCAGCTGCATGGCGGCGGAGGGAAGCTTTCCCTTGCCCCCCAGCTTTCGGTGGATGCTGCCGGCGTTGGTGCGGGCCAGCAGCACGAGAAAGACGATGAGCATGAGTGCCGCCGCCCCGAGGAAATAGGGCGATTTGGCGAGATACATCCACACCAGCACCCCGGCGCTGACGACCGCCCATGCCGGCAGGAAGGGGAAGCGGCGGAAATAGAGATAGAGGATCAGGGTGACGGGGAAGGAAAAGGCCAGGTGCACCAGAAAGCGGCTGCCGTTTTCCGAATAGGGCAGCGTATAGGGATAGGCCGCATTGTACCACTCGATGAAGCCGTCGATGTATTCCAGCACGGCCTCCTTCATCTGGAGCAGGGCGGAAATCCCCATGCCCCCCAGGGCCAGGATCGCGATCAGCGCCGGGAAAATCCACCAGCGGCGGGTGAGCAGGAAAATGAGGGACAGGTCCACGGCGATGAACAGGAGGCATTCCAGCATGCCCACCTCCTGCCCCAGGGCGGGCAGGATGGCGCTGCACAGGGCGCAGCCCCCCAGGAGGCAGCAGATCAGCTCCACGATGAGCGAGGTATCGAACTTCGGTTTTTCTCCGTTCACAGACACGCCCCCCTCATTCCAGCGCTGCCAGCGCGCTCGCCACATCGCAGCCCACCTCCAGGCGGAGAGAGGGCAGATCCGTCTTCTCCCCGTGGCCCTCCCCCACCAGCACCAGGGTCACGGCACTGAAATAGGGCTCGGCCTCGGCGATCTTTTCCGCCAGGCTTTCGGTGCAGCGGTGGGTGACGACGATGAGGGAGCTGGCTCCGTAACCGGTCTCCAGCGGCAGGGGCCCCTCCGGAGCCTCGTCCCCGAAGGGCAGCTGGGCCAGCCACCGGCGCACATCGCCCACGTCCCCCTCCGTCAGGGCTTCCGCCTCCGGGCGCACGCCCTTGGTGTCGCCCAGGGCGCGGAGGACGGCGCTGCGGTTGCGGCGCAGGCAGTGGAGGGTGATGCAGGCCGCGGCCTCGCACACCGTGTCCGCCCTGGCCAGGGCGTCCTCTCCCTCCGCGCCGTGGGCGCAGTTGTCGATCAGGACCGTCAGGTTTTCCCGCACGGGCTGTTCATACTGCTTGACATACAACTCCCCCCGCTGAGCGCTCTTTTTCCAGTGGATCTGCTTCAGGGGGTCGCCGGGGCGATAGGCGCGGGCGCCGGCGATGCTGCTGCCGCTCTCGGAGGTGAGGAGATAGCGTTCGCCGAAAAGCTTTTCATCCGCCACATCCCCCCGGAGGGAGGAGAAGGCCTCCGCCCTGGGATAGACGGTGAGCTGAGGCTGGCGGTAGTAGCTCAGCTTCCGCATGTCGAAGCTCTGGGGGAGCAGGCCCAGCACATCGGTGATGCGCATGGCGGTGATCCCGATGGGATAGACCCCCCGGTAGGGGGCGGACACGCGGAAATCGAACTCCTGCCCGGCGAAGGGCAGCAGGCTGAAGGAAATCTGCGTGTTCTCGCTGGGGGCCGCCATCTCCACATCCACGCGCATCATGCTCAGGGGAAAGGGCTTCTCATTGCGGATGGACAGATGCAGCGCTGTCTCCTGCCCCTTTTCCACGGTGTCGTTCTCCAGGGTCTGGGTGTAAGCGAAGGTGCGCAGGGTCCACTGGTTCAGGGCAAAAAGGAACAGCACCAGAATCAGCTGCGCGATCAGGAAGAAATACCAGATGCGCAGCCCGGTGTATAGTCCGGCGAACAGGAACACCGGCATCAGCAGATAGAAGATGACCCTCAGCGCTTTCATGACACCGCCGGGACCTTGATCTCCCGGAGGATGGAGCGGAGGATGCTGCTCCCGGTCTCCCCCTTGACGCCGCTGCGCCGGTCCAGGACGATGCGGTGGGCCAGCACGCTCTGGGCCAGCCTCTGCACGTCGTCGGGCAGGGTGTAGTTCCGCCCGGCGAACAGGGCGGCGGCCATGGCCGCCTCCGTGAGGGCGATGCAGCCCCGGGGGCTGACCCCCAGGCGGATGCGCTCGTCCTTCCGGGTGGCCTCCGCGATCTGCACGATATAGTCCAGCACCGCGTCGGCGCAGAGGACCTTTTTCCGCTGCTCCCGCAGGGCCAGGATATCCTCTGCCGAAGCTACCGGCTCCAGGGCTTCCACGGGCTTGGAGCGCATATTGCGCCTCAGCACGTCGATCTCCTGCTCATGGGTGGGATAGCCCAGGCTCAGGAGCATGAAGAAGCGGTCCAGCTGGGCCTCCGGCAGGGGATAGGTGCCCGTGTGCTCCACCGGGTTCTGGGTGGCCAGCACGATGAAGGGCTCGGGCAGCGGATAGGTCGTCCCGTCGATGGTGAGCTGGGATTCCTGCATGGCCTCCAGCAGGCTGGACTGGGTCTTGGGGCTGGTGCGGTTGATCTCGTCCGCCAGGACGATCTGGGCCATCAGGCCCCCGAAGCACACCTCCCGCTCCCCCGTTTTGGGATTGAAGGCCGTATAGCCGGTCACATCGGAGGGCAGCAGGTCCGGCGTGAACTGGATGCGGGAATAGGTGCAGTTCAGGCTGCGGGCCAGGGCCGTCACCAGGGTGGTCTTCCCCAGGCCGGGCACGTCTTCGATGAGCACGTGACCGCCGCAGACCAGGGCCAGCAGCAGTTTTTCCGTCTGCTCCTCCTTTCCCACGATCACCTTTGCGATGTTTTCCTTGATTTTTTCAACCAGCGCGATGGAAGACATTCGATCACCGCCTTATCCGTTTGGGAGGCATTCTGCCATGTCCTGCGGCTCCCTGCAGCGGGAGCGGGACGGCAGCCGTCCCGATTCCGTATAATGTCCATTATAGTTATTATACCACAGTTTCCCCGGGGAAGCAAACCGGGAAGCCGCCGCCGGGGAAAAGTGCGGCGTTTTCTATTGAAACGTCCCGTTTCGTGGTATAAAATAAAAGTATATGCCGACTTTCGCCGTATTTCGGCGCAGCGTTTCCCCGGTCCCGGCTGGAAACTGCGCAGGGAGGTCACAAGATGACGACACAGATGCAGGAGTTATTCCGCCCATCCGCTGAACGGCGGCGGATCCTGATCGTTGAGGACGAGCCGGTCAACCGTAGGATCCTGACCCGCTGCCTGGAGGGCAGCTATGCGGTGATCCCGGCGGCCGCCGGCGGCGAAGCGCTGGAGATCGTCCGCGACCAGATCGAGACCATCAGCCTGATGCTGCTGGACCTGCACCTGCCGGACATGCACGGCCTGGAAATCCTGCAGCGGCTTAAGGCGGACCCCCGCTACGCCCGCCTGCCGGTGATCGTGATGACCGCGGACAGCCAGGCGGAGGTGGAATGCCTCAACCTGGGGGCCATCGACTTCATTCCCAAGCCCTACCCCCGGCAGGAGGTGATCCTGGCGCGCATCCGTCGCACCGTGGAGCTCTCCGAGGACAGGGACATCCTGCGCTGGACGGAACGGGATCAGCTGACCGGGCTCTACAACAAGGACTTTTTCTACCGCTACGCCGTCATGCTGGACGACTATCACAAGGACCTGGCCACGGACGCCCTGGTGCTGGACGTCAACCGCTTCCACACCCTCAACGACCGTTTCGGCAAGGCCTATGGCGACAAGGTGCTGCAGCGGATCGCCGAAAAGGCGCTGGAGCTGGTGCGCTCCTCCGGCGGGATCGTCTGCCGGAGCGAGGCGGACAAGTTCTTCATCTACTGCCCCCACCGCACGGACTATGCCGATATCCTGGAAAAGGTATCCGTCTCCGCCGAGGAGGACGGCAGCGGAAACCGCATCCGCCTCCGGATGGGGGTCTACGCCGAGGCGGACAAGTCCCTGGACATCGAACGGCGCTTCGACCGGGCCAAGATGGCCTCCGACGCCGTGCGCGGCAGCGCCGCCAACGCTTTCGGCCTCTACGACCGCTCCATGTCTGAGGCGGAGCTGCTGGCCGAGCAGCTGATCGAGGACTTCCCCGCCGCCCTGCGCGAGGGGCAGTTCCGCGTGTATTATCAGCCCAAATTCGACATCCGCGGAGACGTGCCCGCCCTGTACAGCGCGGAGGCGCTGGCAAGGTGGGCGCACCCGAGGATGGGCATGGTGAGTCCCGGCGTCTTCATCCCTTTGTTTGAGCGAAACGGCCTCATCCAGGCGCTGGATTACCACATCTGGAGCGAGACGGCGGCGCAGATACGGCGCTGGAAGGAGGCGCAGGGCCTCCGCCTGCCGGTCTCCGTCAACGTCTCGCGGATCGACCTGCTGGACCCCCTGTTGAAGGACAAGCTGTGCGCCCTGGTGGCGGACAACGGTCTGGACTACGCCGATATGATCCTGGAGGTCACGGAATCCGCCTACACGGAGGAGGCCGCCCAGATCACGGAGACGGTGAAGGAGCTGCGGAGCCTGGGCTTCCGCATCGAGATGGATGATTTCGGCACGGGCTACTCCTCCCTGAACACGCTCTCCACCCTGCCCATCGACGCGCTGAAGCTGGACATGCAGTTCATCCGCAGCGCCTTTGCCGGGCGGCGGGACACCCGCCTGCTGCAGGCCATCATTCGCCTGGCGGAAGCCGTGGAGGTCGCCTGCATCGCCGAGGGCGTGGAGACGAAGGAGCAGGCGGAGGCGCTGAAGGCCATGGGCTGCGACGTCATCCAGGGCTATTATTTCTCTCCCCCGCTCCCCGCCGCGGAATTCACGCGCTTCCTTTCGGAGGAGAAGCGGAAGCCGGAGGGGGCGCGGGAACGATGAAAGGCATGGCGAAAAACCGCACGACACTCACCGTGATCATCGGGAGCTTTCTTCTGGCGTGCATCGTCATCGCCGGGACGCTTCGGATGGGGCAGAGCGCGAAAAAGGATACGGACGCGGCGGTCCGCTCCGTCAGCCTCCTGTATCTGGACGAGCTGGCCGGGCGCAGGGATCAGGTCGTGGAAAGTAACCTCCAGGACCGCATCCGCACCATCTATACCGCCATCGAGCTGATGCAGCCGGAGGACCTGCAGGATGCGGCGCATCTCGCGAACTATCAGAGCAAGATGAAGCAGCTCTTCGGCCTGGACAAGTTTGCCTTCGTGGACGGCGGCGGGCTGATCTACACCGCCCTGGGCACGCAGACGAACATCGACGCATACGCCTTCGACTACCGGAATCTGACCGGGCCGGAAATCTCCCTGTTCAGCCCCGATGGCGCGCAGAAGCAGGTCATCATCGCGGTCCCCGTCAGCCTTCCCCTGGGGAACGAGACCCTCACGGTCTGCTTCATGGCCATCAACATGGAGGAGATGCTCTCCGGCGTCTCCATGGGCACGGGCACCGGCGGCACCACCTTCTGCAACCTCTACACGGCCGACGGCTGGGCCCTGACCGATTACGTTCTGGGCGGTCTCGCGGCGGAGGATAATCTGCTCGCCGCCATGAAAAGCGCGGCGTTCGAAGCTCCCGATTCCTTCGACGGCTTTGAAAGCTCCTTCCGCGGCGGGGAGAAGGGCGTCGTCTCCTTCTCCTACAACGGCGTGCGGGAGACCCTGAGCTACACCCCCGTGGTGGGCACGGACTGGCAGCTCACCTACCTCATCCGGGAGAGCGTGATCACCGACGAGATCAGCGCCGTCACCGGGCTCGCCGTGCGCCGCAGCGTCCTCCAATCCCTGCTGACCATCGCCGTGATGGCGGTCATGTTCGGCCTCGTGATCGCGCAGATCCGCAAAACGAACCGGCTGGTCCTGGCCCACGAGACCGCGGATGCGGAAAACCGCGTCAAGCAGGAGGCCCTGGAGCAGCGTCTCCGCCTGCAGGAGCAGCTGCTGGAGGAGCAGCGGCAGCGGCAGGAGCAGACCCGGATGATCACCGCCCTGTCCTCGGACTACTGGAGCGTGTATTATCTGGAGCTGGACAAGGATGCCGGGGTCTGCTACCGCTCCCACCCGGACCTGGACGGCGCCGGCCTGCAGCCCGGCGACCGCTTCCCCTATCTGGCCTCCGTGACGGCCTACGCGGAGAAATACGTCACCGAACCGCACCGCGCGGAGTTCCTGCGCTTCGTCCACCCGGAAAACATCCGCGCCGGGCTGAGGGAAAGCCGGGTCATCTCCTTCACCTATACGGTGCTCCGCCACGGGAAGGAGCGCTATGAGACGGTGCGCTTCGCGGGGGTCCGTTCCCCCGAGGACGGGGAGGACGGCAGCGTGCGCAGCGTGGGCGCCTGCTTCGTGGATTCCGACGCCGAGACCCGCAGGGCCATGGAGCAGCGGCAGGCCCTCACCGATGCGCTCACCGCCGCGGAGGACGCCAGCCGCGCCAAGACCGCCTTTCTCTCCAACATGAGCCACGAGATACGCACCCCCATGAACGCCATCATCGGGCTGGACGCCATCGCCCTGCAGGACCCGGAGACGCCCCCGCAGACGCGGGAATATCTGGAGCAGATCGGCGCTTCGGCGGAGCATCTTCTGAAGCTCATCAACGACATCCTGGATGTGACGCGCATCGAATCCGGCCGCACGACCCTGCGGAACGAGGAATTCTCCTTTGCCAAGCTGCTGAAGGCCGTCAACACCATGTTCAGCGCCCAGTGCCGCGACAAGGGGCTGGAATACCGGTGCGGCATCGTGGGCGAGGTGGACGACTTCTATATCGGCGACAACATGAAGCTTCGCCAGGTCCTCATCAACATTCTGGGCAATGCGGTAAAATTCACCCCCGCCGGCGGCAGGGTGGAATTGCAGGTGGAGCGAAAGGCCCGCTTCAGCGGCAGGTCCGCCCTGGAATTCCGCATCTCCGACACCGGCATCGGCATCAGCGAGGAATTCCTCCCCCGCCTGTTCGACGCCTTCACCCAGGAGGACGCCTCCTCCACCAGCAAATACGGCAGCTCCGGCCTGGGCCTGGCCATCACCAAGAGCATCGTGGAAATGATGAACGGCAACATCGCCGTGGAGAGCGCCAAGGGAAAGGGCACCACCTTCACCGTCACGGTCACCCTCGCCGACGCCGCCCGCCGCCCTGCCGCCGGGGACGAACCGGAGGTCCATCCCGCCGATATGACCGTGCTGGTCATCGACGACGATTCCCTGAGCCGCGAGCACGCCCGGCAGGTGCTGGAGAAGGCGGGCATCGCCGCGGAGACCGCCGAATCCGGCGCGCAGGCCGTGGAAATGGTGAAGCTGCGGCACGCCCGCCGCGAGCCCTATAACCTGATCCTGGTGGACTGGCAGATGCCGGAGATGGACGGCGTGGAGACCGCCCGAAGCATCCGCGCCGTCACCGGGGACGAATCCGCCATCATCATTCTGACCGCCTATCATTGGGACGATATCCTGGAGGAAGCGCTCAAGGCCGGCGTGGACAGCTTCATCGCCAAGCCCCTGTTCGCCGCAGCGGTTCTGGAGGAATACGGCGCCGCCCTGCAGCGGAAGAACCTCTCGCCCCGGAGGCCGAAGAAGAAGGCGGAGCTTTCCGGCCGCCGCATCCTCCTGGCGGAGGACATGCCGGTGAACGCCAAGCTCATGACGATGCTGCTGAAGGCCCGCGGGATGGAGACCGACCCGGCGGAAAACGGCCGGATCGCCGTGGAAAAAGTGGCTGCCAGTCCCGAAGGCGCCTACAGCGCGGTGCTGATGGACATCCGCATGCCCGAGATGGACGGGCTGGAGGCTGCCCGCAGGATCCGCGCCATGGACCGGGCAGACGTGAAGAAGCTGCCCATCATCGCCCTGACCGCCAACGCTTTCGACGAGGACGTGCAGCGTTCCCTGCAGGCGGGCATGAACGCGCACCTCTCCAAGCCCATCAAACCCGAAGCTTTGTATGAAACGCTGGAGAGCCTGATCGACGGCGACGAACCATAAGAAAGGAAGTGACCGTATGCTGACGCTCGACGATCTGAGACAGTTCGGCGCAAACATTCAGGAGGGACTGGACCGCTGCATGTCGGACGAAGGATTCTATCTGGAACTGGTAGGCATGACCCTGGAGGACGCTAGCTTCGACCGGCTCTCCCAGGCCGTGGCGGCGGACGACCGCAAGGCCGCCTTTGAAGCCGCCCACGCCCTCAAGGGCATCGTGGCCAACGTCTCCCTCACCCCGCTGTACGCGCAGGTCTCGGAGATGACGGAGCTGCTGCGCGGCGGGCAGGAGGCCGACTACGGCGCTTATCTCGCCCGCATCCTGGAAATGCGCGCCGATCTGCTCGCCCGGCAGAACGGCTGACGCAGTTCGCGTATCCACCGGAAAAGGAGAAATCCCCCATGCCGCCGCCCAAAAGCAAGTCAACAGGGAGCGTTGCAAATGCAACGCTCCCTGTGATATATCCGCTTCGCGGGGGGGCTGTTATCCGGTTGTGGTCGGAGGCCTGCCCGGAGCGGGCAGCGTTCTGCGCTGCGTCATTCCTCTGCGAAATTCGTGTCCAGCACGGTCTCCAGCGTATAATCCGGGAATGCCCGCTGGACGTCCGCCACCGCCTCCTCGAACACCGCCCGGCGGTCCTTGGCGTCAAAGCTGACCACCAGATCGAAACGCAGGGACTTCGGCTCCTTAACGAGGTAAAAGCCGTGCAGCTGGGTCACATACGCATGGGAAAACACGATTTCCCGCACCTTCTCCTTCGCCGCGATGACCTCCGCATCCTGCGTGTTCACCGAATAGACGCCGATGGCCGTCAGGATCACCCGGTGCTGCCGGTACACCTCCGTCTGGATACTGCGCAGCAGCTGATCCAGCCTGTCGGCGGAATAGCTGTCCGGCACCTCGATATGCACCGACCCGTTCCAGGCGTCCGGTCCATAGTTGTTCAGCACCAGGTCATAAGCGCCCTGCACGTCGGGAAAAGAGAGCACGGTGCTTTTGATGCTTTTCGCCAGCTCCGCATCGTTCCGCTCCCCCAGGATCTGAGAGATCGTATCCCGCAGCATCTCGACGCCGGACTTGATGATGACGAGGGAGATGATCGCGCCCAGCCAGGCTTCCAGGGAAATGCGGAAGATCAGGAAAATCGCCGCCGCCACCAGGGTGGAAGCGGAAATGATGGAATCCAGGGTGGCGTCCTCCCCGGAATTGACCAGGGAATCGGAGTTCACCCGCACCCCGACGCTTTTGACATACCTTCCCAGCACGATTTTGACCACGACCGCCACGCCCACGATGACGAGGGAAACGGCGTTATACTCCGGCGTCTCCGGATGGATGATCTGCTTGACGGATTCCACGAAGGAGGTGATGCCCGCATACAGCACGATGACGGAGATGATCATGGCGCTGAGGTATTCGATGCGCCCGTAGCCGAAGGGGTGCTTTTTGTCCGGTTCCTTGGCTGCCAGCTTGGTCCCGACGATGGTGATGAGAGAGCTGCCGGCGTCGGAAATATTGTTGACCGCGTCCAGCACGATGGCGATGGAATGGGTCATCAGGCCGACGACCGCCTTGAACGCGGCCAGGAACACGTTGGCAATGATGCCGATCACGCTGGTTTTGACGATGGTTTTTTCCCGGGACGCTTCCTTCCTGTCCATGGTTTTCTCCTGCTTCACGCCCGATTGAATTTTTCCTTCGGCTGCTTGCAGCGGGGACACTTCCAATCCTCCGGCAGGTCCTCGAAAGCGACGCCGTCATGCTCGGCGGGATCGTAGACATAGCCGCAGACGGAGCAGACATATTTGCCGCTGGCCTTGGCTTCGGCAAAATCCACCTGGGCGGGAACGGTGGGCGCCGGGTGCTCCAGGTCCATGACGCGCTTCGCCTCCAGGCTTTCATAGCCCTGGGGCGTATGGGTCCCGCAGTAGACCGTGGGATGGCTGCGCACGAAGGAGCGCACCCGGTCCAGGGTTTCCCGGGCGGCCGGCAGGTCGTCATAGACGATGGAGAGCTTGTTTTCATAAAGCGCTTCGTCCACATAGGTGACGTCCCCGTGGAACATATAGAAAAGGCCGCCGTCCTCCGCAATGACGATGCTGTTGCCGTTTGTATGGCCCTTGGCCTTGATGAAGGTGATCCCGTTGGCGATCTTCTGGCTCTCCGGGAATTCGCCATACGCCCCGTCCGTGAAGTACACGGGCACGAGGTTCGGAAGGCCCTTCAGCTCCTCCGCCTCCATTTCCTCCGCGCTTACATAGATCTTCGCATGGGGGAAGGACCGCAGCTCGCCGGAATGGTCCGCGTGCTTGTGGGTCAGGAGAATCTTCGTCACCTGTTCGGGCCGATAACCCAGGGCGGCAAAGGCCTCCATATAGCTGCAGATATCCCTGCCGGTGAAGATGGGGCTGGTCTCATCCGGCGATTCCTCCGGCGTCCCGGCGGGGATGCCGGTGTCCACCAGGATGACCTCGCTGCCGGTGTCGATCAGATAGTTCTGCAGGCTGCCGCGATAGCGAACAGCGGGGTCGAATTTCCCGGGCCCCTCCTCTCCGCCGAAGGCAAAGGGCTGGGAATAAAACCCGTCCCGGCGGAATTTCACTGCTTTGATTTCCATGTCGTACTTCTCCTTATTTCAACATTGTATTCATAGCTTTTCCTGCTTTACGGCACGCAGGAAACTGGCGATCAGCAGGATGTAGCACACCGTTTTCGGCAGCATCAGCATGCCCAGCATGGGCACGGCCCCCGCGCCCACCGCAACCGGGATATAGAACAGGAAGGACAGCAGGATATACAGCCATACCGGCGCAAAGACCCGGTCTTCCCTTCTCTTTCGGAAATACAGGCAGCAGATCGCCGCGCCCAGAAGCACGAAGGGGATATTCCGAAGGATCCCCCAGGTCATATCGCTGGTGTTGGTGAGCCAGCCGTTCTGCGGGAAAAGGCAGAGGATCACCCGCAATGCCGCGAGGCACCAGAGGGCGGCCGTTACGCTCCGCTTTTCCTGCATCCGGAAGCGCCCCAGCCAGACATCGTAGAGCAGGAGATAGAAAGCCGTCATCGTGACGGAGGTGATCAGCTTTCCGACGCCCAGCGCGGCGGTTAGGTCCCACTCCGTAAAATAGTTCAGCACCCGGGGGACGAGATGAAACGCATCTCCGCAGCCCAGGACCAGGGCCGCGAGTCCCATGCGCTTGTCCGTTTTGTCCTTCGCGCGGCTCAGGATCACGCAGCCCCCGATCAGGGCAAACAGCAGATACAGGATATCGAAGGCCGATTCGCCGTACTTCATTTATCCTCCGACCGCTCTCACAGCTGCGCCTTGACCCGGTCCCTGACTTCCTCCATGTCCACGGTGGGCTCAAACCGGGCGACGACCTTGCCCTCCCGGTCCACCAGGAACTTCGTGAAATTCCATTTGATATAGGCCTTGTCGCCGAAGGCCTTGTTGTTCATATCGGAGAACTTTTTCAGCGCCGCGCTTTTCAGTCCCTTTCCGAAGCCTTCGAAGGGCTTTTCCGTGGCCAGGAAAGCAAACAGGGGGTCGGCGGTATCCCCGTTCACGTCGATCTTGGCAAACTGGGGAAACTCCGTGCCGAACTTCACCGTGCAGAATTCATGGATCTCCTCGTCGCTTCCCGGCGCCTGGTTGGCGAACTGGTTGCAGGGAAAGTCCAGGATCTCCAGGCCCTGCGCCTTCATCTCCTTATACATGGCTTCCAGCGGCTCGTAGTGGGGCGTGAATCCGCAGCCGGTGGCCGTGTTGACGATCAGCAGCACCTTCCCCCGGTATTCGGAAAGGCTGACCTCCGCGCCCTTTCTGTCCTTTACGGTAAAATCATATACGGTCTTCATGCTTTTTTCTCCTTTCTTATTTGACGATTTCTTTTGCAAAGGCGGCCGCCGCTTCCAGGTCGCCGGCGTTGGGCCTGCCCTTGTGGATTCCCTTGAATTCACCCCTGCAGTGGAACTCCCGCTGCTCCATGGGAATGCCGGCCTTGTCGGCCTCCGCCTTGACCTTCTTCCAGGTGGAGTTCAGCATGGCCGCAGAGCCGAAATTGACGATCTTCCCCACCTTGTCCTTGTCCAGCGCCCGGATAAAGTCCCTTACCTCCGGGTCGATGCTAAAAGCATAATAGGAATTGCCCAGAAAGAGCAGGTCCACCCGCTCCTCCACGGGGGCGCTCAGCGGAAGGGCCTCCGTGCCCAGGGCTTTCGCCACTGCCTCCGCCAGGCGCTTCGTGTTGCCCGTCTTGGTGTAGTATCTGACCGCGACCTTCATTTCACATTCTCCCTTCTGCCGCGCTTGCTCGTATTCCCCTTCTATGCTTCGATTTCGCCGCCCAGGATTTCATAGAGCAGCGCGTATAGGGCCCCCGCCTTTTCCGGCGTCAGGCGCACGCAGCTCCCGACCTTCCGCGGGATGTCCTTCGCGGCCTCCTGCAGGGCTGCGCCCGTTTCCGTCAGCCGGATCTCCACCACGCGTTCATCCTCTTTCGCCCGTGCCTTGACCACATATCCCGCGGCTTCCAGCTTCTTCAGAAGCGGAGAAATCGTCCCGCTGTCCAGATGCAGCCGGCGGCACAGTTCCCCCACCGTGATCTCCCGCTCCTCCCACAGGACCAGCATGACGATATACTGCGTATAGGTCAGCTCCAGGGGCTTCAGATGGGGGGCATACAGCCCGGTGATCTTCCGCGCCGCAGCATAAAGGGGAAAGCAAAGCTGGTTTTCCAGCTTCATCGCCTCGCGAAAATCGTATTCCATGTCCCTTCCCCCTTCCTTTTATTTTTTACAATCTAATTGTATCAAATATATTAGCCCCTGTCAACAGCTATTTTCCCTTTTTTGTAAAATGTGATCCGAAAGGCCGTTCTCCTGCCCGAAGGCGGCGGTCACGCCTCCGTCAGCCTCCGTATTTCCTCAATAAACAGTCGGACCGCCGGGGAAAACACCTGATACTTTTTCCAGATCAGGTTTCCCGCAGTTTCCATCCGGGGAACCAGCGGCCTGACGCAGAGCCTGCTGTCCCCCGTCGTATTGATGAGACGGTCAAAACAGATGGCATACCCAAGCCCGTCCTCTACCATCAGGGATGCGTTGTAGATCAGGTTATAGGTTGCCACGATGTTCAGGTTCGTGCCCGCAAAAAGCGGCTGGGACGCCCGCGAGACGATGAGGGGACAGCCCTGCAGGTCCGAAATGCGGAGTTCTTTCTTCTCCGCCAGAGGGCTTTCCTTCTTCATCAGCACGGCAAAGCTGTCCTCTGCGGGAAGGGGTATGGATTCATAAAGGGAATGGTCCACCTCGGTGAAGATCAGGGCAAAGTCGATGAGGCTGTCCGCCAGCTCGTTCATCAGGTCACGGGTATCCCCGCTGGTGATATGGAATCGGATATCCGGGTTCTGAGCCGCCATATTCGCCGCCGTCCGGGACAGGTAATGGAACGCCCGGGATTCGCCTGCCCCGATCCGCACCGGACCGGACACATGGTTCTTGACACGGGAAATCTCCTCCTCCGTCATTTGCAGGAGCTGCACCATTTCCTCGGCCCGTTTGCGCAGCACCACCCCTTCCGCCGTGAGGGTGATCCTGCGGTTCCCCCGCACAAAGAGGGCTGCGCCCAGCTCTTTTTCCAGTTCCTTCATCTGCCGCGACAGCGACGGCTGGGCGACATGCAGGGCTTCCGCCGCCGCGGAGATCGTTCCCTCCCGGACGACTGCCAGATAATACTGCATGGTACGGATATCCATCAAATCCCTCCCCTGTATTTCCTATGCGATTTTAGCATGGGAAAGCATAGAAAACAAGCATTTGATTATATCAGCGAAGCCGATTACAATAGCTGCGGAAGGATGCTTCTGCATACTCGGCCGCGGGCAGGGACCCGGTCCCGGGAACAGCACGCGGCAAAACAGGCAAATCCGCACGGAATTGGAGAGATACTGCGATGAAACGGACGCTATCCATCCTAATGATGCTTTTGATGGTGTCGCTGCTGGTCATGCCGGCATGCGGGGATAATGAAGCGGGCTATGAGGACGTTCCCTCCGACGCCTGGTATGCCGAGGCGGTCACGGCGCTGCGGGAAAAGGGCGTCATGGACGGCGTGGGCGGCAACCGCTTTGATCCCGCGGGTGTTTTCACCCGGGCGCAGCTGGCCACGGTGCTGTACCGCCTGGCCGGCAAACCTGCCGTGCAGGGGGAAGACGGTTTTTCCGACACGCAGCCCGGCGCCTGGTATGCCGACGCTGTGCTGTGGGCGTCCCAAAGCGGGATCGTCGGCGGCTACGGCAACGGCCTGTTCGGCACGAACGATCCCACGACGCAGGAGCAGCTGGCCGTCATGCTCTGGCGCAGCGCGGGCTCCTATGTCCTCGGCAGCGAATACACGGACCCCGACGGCGTGGAAAACGCTGCCAGCGGCTGGGCCTTTGACGCGGTGCGCTGGGCACGGGTCGATGGTCTTCTGACGGACGCCGTCCCCTTTGAAGCGACGCAGCCCGCCTCCCGCGCCCAGGTAGCGGATATGGTTTACCGCTATCTCCAGCTGCTGGAACGCTTTTCCGATGTGGACGCAATGAGCGGCGCGACGCCGAAGGCGGAGAGCGGTTCCGGGGTTCTGGTCGCCTACTTCTCCTGCACCGGGAACACGGAAAAGATCGCCGGCTTTCTCGCCGACGCCCTCGGGGCGGACACCTTCCGGATCATCCCCGAGGAGCCTTACACCGACGCCGATCTGAACTACGGCGACAGCGAAAGCCGCACCACGCGGGAGCAGCACGATCCGGAAGCCCGCCCCGCGATTTCCGGCAGGGTGGCGCAAATGGACGATTACGGCGTCGTCTTTCTCGGTTACCCCATCTGGTGGGGGCAGGCGCCCAAAATCCTTTACACCTTCGTCGAGAGCTACGACCTCAGCGGAAAGACCGTCGTTCCCTTCTGCACCTCCGGCAGCAGCGGGATCGGCTCCAGCGCCGAAAACCTGCGCAAAAGCGCGCCGGACGCGGTCTGGCTGGAGGGCCGCCGCTTCAGCGCCAGCGCCGGCAGCGCGGCGGTGACGGAGTGGGCCGGCGGGCTTGACCTGGGGAGAAAGGAAAAAGAAATGAAGCTGAAGATCGGAGAAACGGAGGTCCCGGTCACCTGGGAGGACAACCCTTCCGCGGCGGCCCTCCGCAAGCTCTTGCCCCTGACGATCCGGATGTCCATGTACGGCGGCTTTGAGCAGGTCGGGCCCATCGGGCAGAGCATTGAGAGAGACGATGCGCAGATGACGACGCAGTGCGGCGATATCGTTCTGTACGCCGGCGACCAGCTCGTGATCTTCTACGGCTCCAATTCCTGGGCATACACGCCCCTGGGCCATATCGAGCTGTCCCCGCAGGAAATCACGGCGCTTCTCGGCGGCGGCGACGTTGCCGTCACGCTTTCGGAGGGCTGAACGCCGCCGGGCTCCGGACCGGGGCGGAAGCCAGAAAGCCCCGGGGAAGGGCGGTTTTCCGCAGCCGCCATTGCATGAAAAACGAACGGGATTATCCCGAATGACGACGAGACTGAGGAGGAAGGACACATGCTGTACAAGGATTTTCAGGGCCTGAAGCTCTCCATGCTGGGTTTCGGCGCTATGCGTCTGCCGGTGATCGACGGGGATGACGACCGGATCGACGAGCCGGCCGCCATGCGCATGGTCGACACGGCGATGCGCAGCGGGATCAATTATTATGACACGGCCTGGGGCTACCACGGGGAAAACTCGGAGCTTGTCATGGGCAAAGCGCTGGGGCGTTATCCCAGGGAAAGCTATTACATCGCCACCAAGTTTCCCGGCTATGACCCCGCCAATTGGGCAAAGGTCCGGGAAATCTTCCCCCGGCAGCTGGAAAAGCTGGGCGTGGACTACTTCGATTTCTACCTATTCCACAATGTCTGCGAGATGAACATCGACGCCTATCTGGACGATGAAACGTACGGCATCTACAGCTATCTGATGGAGCAGAAGCGGTGCGGCCGCATCCGGCACCTGGGCTTTTCCTGCCATGGCGGCATGGATGTGCTGAAGCGTTTTCTCGCCGCCTACGGCAAGGATATGGAGTTCTGCCAGCTCCAGCTGAACTATCTGGACTGGACCTTCCAGAACGGCAGGGAGAAAGTGGAGCTCCTTGACCGGCAGAACATTCCCATCTGGGTCATGGAACCCCTGCGGGGCGGGAGCCTCGCCAGACTGGCGCCGGAGGATGAAGCGGCGCTGAAGGCGCTCCGGCCGGAGGAGGATATCCCTGCCTGGGCCTTCCGCTTCCTGCAGAGCATCCCTTCCGTCTCCGTGATTCTCTCCGGCATGTCCAGCGAGGAACAGCTGGAGAAAAACCTGAAGACCTTCTCTGAGGACAAAAAGCTGAACGCCGCCGAAACGGACGCGCTGCGCGCCATTGCCGAAAAGATGCTCTCGGCGGGAACGGTCCCCTGCACGGCCTGCCACTACTGCGTGAGCCATTGTCCCCAGGGTCTGGACATTCCCGGTCTCCTTGCGCTGTATAACGAGCACGCCTTTACCGGCGGCGGCTTCATCGCGCCGATGGCCCTTTCCGCCCTCCCGGAGGATAAGCGCCCCCAGGCCTGCCTGGGGTGCCGAAGCTGCGAGCAGGTATGCCCCCAGCAGATCCGGATTTCGGAGGTGCTGGCCGACTTCGTGAAGAAGCTCGGCTGACGCTTCCCCGCCGGGGGATCGGGATTCCGGCGGAAACCCTGTCCCGGATAACAGAAACAGACATACATTTCCAAAGACGGCAGATCGCGTTAGTCCGGCGCGATCTGCCGTCTTTTTCTGCGCCTGCCGGCAGTTCGGAAAGGCTTTCCGAAAAAAAGCGGCTTCTTTAAAGTTCAATTAAGTTTCGCGCTTTATGATGGGCACAGACAGCGAGAGAAAGGAGGCGCTCAGGATGGAAACCACCTGCGTTTTCAAAAGGATCGAGAAAAAGTACCTCCTGTCAGAGGAGAAGTACGACGCCCTGTTTCGGAGGATCGGAGAGCATCTGAGGCCGGACGCCTTCGGCCGCAGCACGGTGCTCAGCCTCTATCTGGATACGCCGGATCACCGCATCATCCGCAATTCCATCGAAGCGACGGATTACAAGGAAAAACTGCGGCTGCGCAGCTACGGCACCGCCGGGGCGGAATCCGAGGTGTTCCTTGAGCTGAAGAAGAAATTCAAGGGCGTGGTGTACAAGCGCCGGGCGGTCATGACCCTGGCAGAGGCGGAAAACTACCTGGCGCGAGGGGTTAAGCCCCGGGAAAGCCAGATCATGTCCGAGATCGACTGGGCCATGAAGCTCTATGGCCGGCCGAAGCCGGCGATGCTGATCGCCTGCGAAAGGGAAGCCTGGTTCGACGGGGAGCACCCCGATCTCCGCCTGACCTTTGACCGGGGCATCCGCTATCGGGAACGGGAGCTGCATCTGCGTTCGGGCAGCGCGGGGACCCTGCTTCTCCCGGAAAACACGGTGCTGCTGGAGATCAAGACCGGAGGCGCGATGCCGCTGTGGCTGGCCCACGCCCTGGACGCGGAAACGATCCTGCCGGGCAGCTTTTCCAAATACGGCGAAGCCTATACCCGTTCCCTTGAAGGAAGCAGACGTCCTGCGCATATATCTGCAGAAGGAGGCAGTCAACATGTCGTCAATCTTTAACAGCATCATGACCGGAAGCTTTTCGGTGGGGACCTACCTGCTCTGCCTGCTCTTTGCCGGCCTCTGCGGCACGATCACCGCGCTGGCCCTGCGGCGGGAGAGCACGGCAAGCCGGAGCTTCCTGCTTTCCCTGGTGGTCCTGCCCATCATCGTCACCACGGTCATCCTCATGGTCAACGGCAGCGTGGGGACCGGGATCGCCGTCGCGGGCGCTTTCTCCCTGGTCCGCTTCCGCAGCGCTGCGGGAAAGGCGAGAGACATCACCGCCATCTTTCTGGTGATGACGGCGGGCCTGGCCTGCGCGGCGGGCTATGTGGCAGCGGCGCTCCTGTTCACGGTCATCGCCTCCGCCCTGATGGCGCTGCTGAGCCGGGTACCCATGCGCTGCGAGCGCTTCATGGAGCTGCACGTCACCGTGCCGGAGTCCCTGCACTTTGCCGACGCCTTTGACGATCTCTTCCGGCAGTACACAAAGACCTGGAAGCTCACGAAGGCCAAGACCTCCAACATGGGAAGTCTCTATAAGCTGGATTACAAAATCGAAATGAAGGAACCTGGCGCGATGCAGGAATTCCTGGACGCGATGCGGTGCAGGAACGGGAATCTGGAGATCGCGCTCCTGAACGCAGACGAAGGAGGAGACGAATTATGAAAAAGACCTTTGCCCTATCGGCAGCGACCCTGATCGCCGCGCTGGCCCTGCTGGCCGGCTGCGCCATCACTCCCGCCGCGGCGGCAGAAGCGGCCGCAGACGTCAAGACGGTGAATGCGGCCTCCGCGGACGCTGCGTCCGGGCTGCCCGCAGCCGCCGTTTCGGCGGATGTGGACACCGCCGTATCCGACCGGGACGCCTCCGGCGAATACGACGCCGCTGCAGCGGTGACGCTGAAGCCGGCGGACGACCTCACCATCACGGAAGCCGGCGTCTATATCCTCAGCGGAAGCTATGAAAACAAAATGCTCGTGATCGAGGCAGGAGAAGGCGACAAGGTGCAGCTCGTGCTTCATAACGCGGCGCTGACAAACGACAGCGGCCCCGTGATCTATGTCCGCAGCGCGGATAAGGTGTTCATCACCGCAGCGGCGGGGACGGAAAACACGATCTCCGACGGCACGGACTACGCGGTCACCGACGGGGATACAGCACTTGACGCGGCGATATTCAGCAAGGACGACCTCACCATCAACGGTGCGGGCAAGCTCACCATCAGCGGCAACTGTAAACACGCCGTGGTTTCCAAGGACGATCTGGTGGTCACGGCGAAGGACCTCGCCGTGAATGCCGAAAACGTCGGCCTGAACGGGAAAGACTCCGTCAGGTTCTCCGAGGCTTCGGTCAGCATTACCGCCGGCAGCGACGGCGTCCGCGCCGACAATGACGAAGACGCGGACAGAGGCTATGTCAGCGTGACGGATTCCACCCTCACCATCGTCTCCGGCAAGGACGGCATCCAGGCGGAAACGGTGTTCACGGCGGCAAACTCCGCGATCACCGTCACCTCCGGCGGCGGCCGCAGCGGACGCAGTCCGGATTCCTCGGAATCCTATAAGGGCGTCAAGGCCGGCGTTTCCGTCTTCTTCGACGGCGGAACGGCGCAGATCGACGCCCTGGACGACGCGATCCACACAAACGGCTCCATCCTTATCCGCGCAGGCAGCTTCACCCTCCTCAGCGGGGACGACGGCATCCACGGGGACGAGAAGGTGGAGATTTCCGGAGGAACGATCGCCGTCACCGCCCACGAGGGGATCGAGGGGACCTATATCCTCATCAGCGGCGGGGAGATCGACATCCAGGCTTCCGACGACGGCATCAACGCCGCCCGGAAATCCGACATTCTTACCCCCACGGTGGAGATCACCGGCGGCAAAATCACCGTCACCATGGGCCCGGGGGATACCGACGGCATCGACTCCAACGGGAATATCGTCATCACCGGCGGCACGGTTTCCGTCAGCGGGAACTCCGCCTTTGATTACGACGGCACCGCCAGCTTTACCGGCGGCGAGGTGTACGTCAACGGGCAGCAGGTCACCACCCTCCCCAAACAGATGATGGGCGGCGGCATGGGCGGCGGTCCCGGCGGTCACGGCGGCCAGGGTGGCTTTGGCGGTCAAGGCGGTCAGGGAGGCCAGGGAGGCCAAGGCGGTCAGGGCGGCCAAGGCGGTCAGGGCGGCTTCGGCGGCTTCGGCGGCAAAGGCGGACACCCCTGATCCCCGCGCCAGGCAGGAACGAGAAACGGGACCCGGATATGCTCCGGGTCCCGGCTTCGTCTATTCAGAATATCACACCAGCGGCAACTCCACGGTCACGGTCAGGGATTCTCCATCCTCGGATTGGGCGTGGATTCTTCCCCGGTGGGCCTCCGTCACAGCCCTGGCGATGCTGAGGCCCAGGCCGAAGCCCCCGGATTCCGAATTGCGGGAGCTGTCCCCCCGGGCAAACCGTTCCAGCAGGTGGTCCGCATTCCCCTTCTCCATCGGCTGAGAGCTGTTCTTCACCGTCAGTTTGCCGTTCCTTCCGGTTTTCTCCAGCGTCAGCTCCACGCTGCCCCCCTCCGGGGAATACTTCATGGCGTTGTCCATCAGAACGGAGACCAGCCTGGCGAGCGCCTTTTCATCGCCGGTCATGCGCAGCTCCGGCGCAACGGAAGCGCGGAAACGCTTGTTCCGGGAGCGGGCAAGCGCCTGAAAGGATCGGGCGGTTTCCTCGACCAGCTCGGACAGAGAAAGGTCCTGACTTTGGAGCGCCGCGTTTTCCTCCTCCATGCGGGACAGGAAGATCATGTCGGCGGTGAGCTCCGAAAGCCGCCGGGTCTGCTGGCGGATGTCCTCGATCCATTCGCTCTCCCCCGCCATTTCCGATTCCAGAACGTCCGCGTCCGCCCGGATGATGGTGATGGGCGTTTTCAGCTCATGCCCCGCATCGGTGATGAAGCGCTTCTGCTTTTCATAGCTCTCCGCGATGGGGCGCACGATCCTGCCGGAAAACAGAAGCAGGAGAAGGAACACGGCGAGGATGCCCACGAAGGAGATCCCGACGCTGGCATACAGGAACATGCGGAAGGTGCCCAGTTCCCGGTCACAGAGCAGGAAAACCAGCATCGTTTCCCCGTCGCAGAGGGCGCGGCGATAGCGGAATCCATCGGCAAACCCTTTCTCCCGCCCCTTGGCAAGGACAGCCTGGGCCATTTCCGCGGCGTTCTCCTCCGTCAGGGACACGATATTCTCCGTGCTGCTCCGGGAGAGATTTCCATCTCCATCGAACCAAACGGCAAAAAAACGTGACTGGTAGGCAAGCTCGCCGAAGCCTCCCCGATGCATCTCCGGCGCATCGTCCCGCCCGCCGTCCGGCGGCGCATCCCGCATTTCCCCCGGTTCCCCCAGGGGCCGGAGCATCTGCCGGGGGAAAGCACCCTTGTTTTGGACAAGGATCTCCAGCGTGGCGTCGGCTTCCCGCACAAGGCTTTGGTAGTTGATGGCGTTGATGGCGCCGATCAGCACCAGGAGCACCAAAAAGACGGCAGCCACCGCCGCGAGAAGGAACTTTTTCCTGAGCCGCCGGATCATGGCCGCACCTCCAGATAGTAGCCGACGCCCCGCTGCGCCTTGATTTCCACGTCCGCGCCGACGGCCTTCAGTTTCTTCCGGAGCGTGGAGATATAGACCCACACGCTGTTGAGGTCGGCTTCGCTTTCATAGCCCCAAATGCGGTCCATGAACGCTTCCGTGGAGATCAGCTTCCGCGGATTGCGCATCAGCATCTCCATCATCTGGAATTCTTTTCCGGCAAGCTTATGACGGCCTTCCGGCCCGGTGAGATCATAGCTGGCGCAGTCCAGAACGACCTTTCCCACGGTCAGGGTCTTGTCCGGCTGGACAGAGAGCTGCCGTGTCATCGCCCGGATCCTCGCCAGCAGCTCCTTCATGTCGAAGGGTTTGGTCAGATAGTCGTTCGCGCCGCTGTCCAGTCCCGTGACCCGGTCGTCGATCTCCGCCCTGGCGGTGAGCAGCAGCACCGGCGTGGGGTCTCCCCGGGAACGCAGCTCCCGGAGCACCGCAATGCCGTCCTTTTTCGGCATCATCACGTCCAGGATCGCGCCGTCATAGTTTCCCGTCTCCAGATAGTCCAGGGCGCTTTCCCCGTCATGGACCACGTCGACGGCGTAGTTGTTTTTGATCAGGATCGTGGAAACTGCCCGCGCAAGGGATTTTTCATCCTCGGCATACAGAAGTCTCATGGGCTGCACCTCACAGCAGGAATCTTGCGGCAGGAGAAACGCGCAGCTTCGGCGCGCCGCTCCTCGTGATGTTCGGATTATACTATATGCCGGCAAAGAAGGAAAGGCCGAGTTTCCCTCTGTTTGCGCCTTTCTTCCCCTTCTCTGCTTTGCACCCTCGCAGCGCCGCTTGCCGGCGCTCCCGGGACCGGCAAAGGGTGCCGGGGAGCCGGAAACGCGGAAAAGGACCGCTGCAAAGCTTTCGTTTTGCAGCGGTCCGATGATTCTATGTGTCCCGGGTATGCGGCGCGGTCAATGCCGTCTCACGCATCCGCACCCGGGCGGGTGCTTACGGTTCCTCGTCCTTCTTCCTGCGTCGAAGGATAAAGCCCAGTCCCAGTGCCAGGAGACCCAGAAGGATGACGGCCGGGATCTGCCACGTGATCGTGCCGGTGTACGGCAGGTCTTCCGGCAGGTCCTTCGGAGGCTCCTCGGGGGGCTCCTCAGGCGGCGCAGGCGGCTCCTCAGGCGGCGCAGGCGGCTCCTCGGGCGGCGCGGGCGGCTCCTCAGGCGGCGCGGGCGGCTCCTCAGGCGGCAC
>JAEEGG010005079.1_pt1 | contig 31525 bp, 25 predicted proteins | sample 9134161 | NCBI WGS metagenome assembly JAEEGG01 (sample SAMN16246543, study PRJNA631951) | gut metagenome | biome: gut microbiome; feature: rumen; material: CR-attached | host: Bos | place: Iran: Karaj | collected 2018-10
GGCTGGTCCAGGAGACACTGGTCATATCAATGTCATCCACCAATTTATAGTATTGCTTGGTGGTAGTAAGGGAAATGGCCTGCATCTGATGCTGATCCCCAATCAGGAATGCCTTTACGGCTGTGGACCCATCGCAGGTCGAAGGTCCAGCGTGCATAGCAATATTCGAGCAGTCAAGACCCATATATTTCGTATAGCCGGACTGGACGAAGATGGTGCCGGAAGCGAAGTGTCTGAAGGCGGTGTACTTGTCGTATTCATTGCCACCGTCCATTTCAAACTGCACAAGCAGATCCATGTCAGCGGCAAGGGTAATATCTCCGGCAGGGAGCATGGCATAGACATCCAGTTTGTTATCCGTGCCCGTAGTACCTGCGGAGGTCAGCGTCACCGTGAGGGTGTTGCTGCCATTGAAGATATTTGCAGTGGATTTGAAGATAACTTTCTTAACACCAGCGGCGACGGCTGCAGGAAGCAGGGCGCGCAGCTGCAGTACTGAAGACTGTGCGAAAGTTGCACCATGCGAACTTGCCCAGGCGGAGGAGAAAGTTGCTCCTTCGAAAGTGTCGGCTCCGGTAAGAGACACGCTGTAGCCAACCTCGCTGGGATCGCCATCAGCAGGCTGAAGCTGATTGTTCAGGTCGCCAGGAACGTTCGTGTAAGTAATGTTGTAAGGGCCGGCCCCGGGATCTTCTCCCTGGAAAGTAGCCGTCAGGCCATCTCCAGAGATGCTTCCGGTCTTGACGGTGAATGTCTTGCTGTTGACGGTAATCTCATCGCCTTCCTCCCAGGAAAGCTTGGTAAGGCGCATTTTGCCTGCACCGTTGTCAGCTTCGGTAATGGATACCTTTGTATTGAGACCCTCGGAAGGAATAGAAGCGGTGATGCTAACCAGTTTTTCTGCAACGGGTTCATTCCCAGGTACTTCTTCCTGAACGCGAGCCTCTTTATCGCATGCGACAAACGCAATCAAAGAGGCGATGGTAATGTAAAGATACTTTTTCATAATCCTGCCCCCTTTTTAATCATCCAGTTCGTTGATTAGATCGTTAGTGGCAAGATTCTGCAGTCCTCCGTTCGGGCTGGCGTCCTGCATGCAGGGACCGCCTTGCAACTCGATGGTTTCAGTTACGGGGGAGAGGTATTTACCCCCCCCCATTTTGTTTAATTGATTGATTTTCATGGTCTTATCTAATCTGTTCCAATACTTGTTCAATCTACCTCAACTTCGGTTCGGCATCCGTAGTCCAAACATTCACGAAGTCCCAGGCATTTGCGCCGAGAGTAGAAGCAAGGGCCAGGGCTTGGGAATAGACACTGCCCTCGGTGCCATAATAATTACCAGTAGTTGAAACAGCCCCAGCAGGGTAGCAGAACAGCCTGTCGCAAGAGTTCCAGGCAACAAAACCGGTACAAGTAACCGTACCCGAATTGCTGCCAAGCACCAAGCCGCATGCGGTCGAAAGAGCAATCCCGCTTATATCAGATGTCGTATAACTATTTGTAATAGAGAGAGTTCCGTTATTAGTGCCCACAAAACCACCGCTATATCTACGGATAGTGACAGATCCTGTTGAATAGCAATTGGATATGTTAACAGTGCCGGCATCCACTCTGCCAAGGAGGCCTCCGGCATGCGAAAAGTTGCCTCCGGTATTAAGCGTGACATTGCCGGTCGCATAGCATTTACTGATGTTCACGGTCTTGTCGGCAGCATTCACGACACCAATCAGGCCGCCGCCGTAATGCCCGGTACCTGAAACAGCTCCTGTCGCATAACATTTCTCTATGGTGGCATCGCGCTCGATCTGGCCTATGAGTCCTCCGACGCGGGAATTATTTCCCGTCGTATGAGCAACAGCGACCGAGGAGTGGCTGTTCCGGACAACGATATCACCAGCCTCGGAGCCGTTGATCAGGCCGACCAAGCCGCCGGCATAATAAGTCGTAACCGTCACCGAACCAGAGGCAGAGCAATTCTCGATTGAGCCCGCCTTCATCAAGCCAACCAGGCCGCCGGCTTGCTGCGTGCTACTCAATGTTACATTATCTGCAACACAACCTGTCATGACTATATTTGTGGATACTGTTCCGAAAAGGGCGCCGACAATGGTATTGCCTGATACAAGGCTGCTATTCTTTACAGTAACGTTAGTCACTGTGCCGTCGGTAACAGTTGCCTGCCTTGCAAAAATACCGTAATTACCCTTACTCTGGTCTATCTCGGCAGCATCAATCGTGAGATTCGCCACATCTCCATTGTAAGTATAGAAAAGAGACATTCGAAGATGGCTTATTGTCTTGCCGTTACCATCAAGATTAATAGCCTTGTCGAATGGACTGGCATTATTCAACGCTGTCCAAGACTCACCCGTCATGTCGATATCGTCCACCAGCTTGAAATACTTGGTTTGCTCTGAAACAAGCAGATTTTTCATCGCTTGCATCTGGTACTTGTCCGCAATAAGGTAAGGATGGGCGGCGGTGCCGTCGTCATCCTTGCCGGCGAATTTATCAGTGTTGGTGCCGGTGAGGCTGATTAGGTTAAGCTGGCCGCCGGCAAGGTTCAGGGCGCTGGAAGTCAGATAGTAACGGGTATAAACGCTGTGGGCGTCATCGTTGGTGCCGAACTTGAACAGCAGGCCGGTGCCGGAAGGAATGGTAACTCCGGTCGGAGGTATAGATGCGAACACGTCTAAGGTATTGGAAGTGCCATTGTCTTTAGGGGTGGTGATGGCGATGGTCATCGTGCCGGTAGGGCCAAAGATGTTCTTGTCGGCGACCATAGTCACGTTATTGACCTTTGCGGCAACACCGTCAGGGAGCGTCACACTCAGGTGAAGGGCTCCGGACTGGGCGAAAGTGCCGCCCTTGGAGCTCGCCCAGGCGGATGTGAAAGCGATATCCTCATAGGTGTTCACTCCTGTAAGGGTCGCGCTGTATCCAAGGTGGGCTGTGCTTTCATCCTCGGCCTGAGTCTGGGCAAGCACGTTTGCGGGCCAACTGGTGGCATTCACGATGGAGATGTCGTAACTGGTCGCGCTCACGGCTGTGCCGGTGAAGGTTCCGCTCTGGGTTCCCTCGCCGGAGGCAAGCTCGAAGTCTTGATAGTTCGATGAGTTGCTGTGGTCCGCCACGCGGATCTTGTCTCCCGCTGCCCATGTGGGATGAAGGGCGGTGCCGGTGTAGGCAAGGCCTACCTTCGAAAGTTCCGCAGGGATGGATGCGGTGATGGTAATCTGCTCCCCGGCAACGGTCTGCTGAGGTTCATCGGGAGTGTTCTGCTCTTTATTGCAACTTACTGCAAGAAGCGCTGCGGCAACGGCCGCCATGATAACTAAATACTTTTTCATAAGGCAGAACGATTAGAAGAACAAAAATTCATCCGGTCCGTCGATGACGGAATCGGTGATGATGGTGATTTCGCCAAGGTCTCCGAGATCCCCGTCCGCCGAGGCCATCAGGATGTTCCTGGTCTTTAGTTCGATACTCTCCACTGAGGGAGAAAGGTACTCTTTTTTAATCATAGTGGTTATTTAATAAATAGTGAATTCTTCGTAAAGGCCATCGCCCCAGACATGCAACTCGATTTCGTTGAGACCCGGGTTCAGAAAAGTGCCTATCTTCAGTTTATGATGACCTGCGGGAATGTCTCCGGCCTTTTCGCCGTTGACCAATACCTCGCACAGCGAGCCTTTCCATTCGCCGAGGCGAAGGGTGCGTTTTCCGACTCTTGCCGGCACCTCGAACGTGCGGCTGTAGGCGATATCCGAATGGTAGAATGGCATTCCCTGAGATGCCCAGGAACCAAGTCCTAAGACTTTTGCAGGAATCAGTTGCCACTTGGTTTCCACATCGGGAAGGACGTCGAATTCCCCGGCAATGGATGCAGAAGGCATCCCGGCCGAGGCATCGCTGCTCCGCAGAGTGATGATATTCTCTCCATCCAGCACCCTGCCGCCCAGTTCGAAACATGCGTCGCCGTCATCCAGCAGATGCACTCTTTCCATCAGCATCGGCATCCCCCCGTTCACCGCCACATCCCAGGATTCAGGATTGACGATGACAAGAATGGGATAAGACGTACAAAGACATCCCTTGGAATAGAACTTATACCGTACCGTCACTTCGCCTTCGGAGGATGTGTCGCAGACGGCTGTATTGTCTAACGGAAACCAGTTGTTGTCCAGGCGCTCCACGCAGATTTCAGACACCGGCTTTATTTCGCCAAATCGGCTCCCGCCTTGAGAGCAGGAGCACGATATGGCAATTAAAAGTGTTATAAAACCGAGTTCTAAAACCTTTTGTGTCATGCTATTTCTTCAAATCACTCTTGATGTAAACGGCATTTCCGGTAGGACGGAGCTTGGTGCCGTTCCAGTTCCAGACCCAGTTACCGTCGTTGTCGGTGCGGTTCTCGCAAACGCGGTTCACGATGTTACGGGCATTGCCCTCGCCGTAAATCCACATGGCCGTTCCGCCACCACCGTCGAAGTTCATGGCCTTGTAACAGCCAAGACCCTTCATCAACTTGGAAAGCAGAGGAGTGGACATTCCTATTGCCCTCTCAGTAGATGAACTCTGGGTCCAGCGTCCGTCCACTGCCACCTGCACTATCGTCTTTCCATCCTTGGAAATACCAAAGGCGGTGCGAGGATGAGTAGTCTTCAGGAAATCTGCGGAATTGTCTTCCGCATACTCCTGAATCTTGCCTTCCCAAACCAGAAGAGGTCCGGCGGCGCCCACGGTCAAAGTATTTGCCGGAGGATCGATGCTTCCATCGGCTGCATTCGTAAGCTTCCTGGCTTTGTAATTATCTATGACCTTGACAATATCCACCTTGTCACCATCGATAGTCACGGCGCAGTTGGCTGTGAAATAGTTGTCGGTTTCTACGGCGCTGCGCCTGATTTCGCCGTTGATACGTGCGAAATGGCAGCATGCCATAGGGCCGTTAGTGCCGATAAGGGCATCCAGGTAAATGCATTTCTTGTCGAGGTCGCGGGGATCCTCTCCGTCCTTGCATTCGGGGAATCCGGCAGGATAGGTATTGTCGTAGTAGCTGAAATACATGCCAAGATGGTTGTGACCGTTCAGCTTTGTCCGAACGATGTTGATGTTTCGGATCTGACCTTCCCACTTGCCATGGAAAGTAGTCCACTCGACACCCTCGACAATCGTCTTGGTAGTGCCGCCGAGCTTGGCGAAATCAAGCGTGGGCTCATCGCTCCAGGGTTCTTCCGGCTCGGGTGGTTCAGGAGGCGTTGTGAATTCAAGGACCACCGAATTGGATTCCTTACCTTTGGTGGAGACCCTGATCTTTATCTGGGTCTGGGTAAGGGTCGGGGCCTTGAAAACCACCTTCTCTTCCGTGGACTCAGTCACCGGAATGGCCACAGCATCCAGGCCTATGCCGTAGAGAACCTTGTTCTCCGAAGCTACGGGACTGAAATTCAACCCGTTCAGAGTCACAGGCTCTCCAGCAACGGCCTTTCCGTCGTAATCGGTGGTAATGCTTTCGATAACGGGTTCCGGCACATTGTCATTACTTTCTGTGCCATTACCGCTACAAGCTTGTGCGGCAATGGCAAATACAGAAAGTAAAAACAGCTTTAATACAATTCTTTTCATAAAGAATGTCTCCTTACTTCAAGGTAGGAAGATCCTTGCTGAGATCCCAGATCGAGGTGTCCCAACCCAGTTTCGATGCCTGAGAAGAAACAGTTCCCTCGTTACCGAAATAGTTGCCGGCGACAACGATATTGTTCTCTTCAGGATAGCAGAACCTGTTGTGGGCCTCATCGAGATCTTTGTTCCATGCCACGAATCCAGTGTATGAAGCACCTGCGGTGGCGGTGGCGGAATTGTTACCCAGGGCCAGGCCGCAGTGAGTCGTAAGGTTGATTCCGTTAATGTTGGATGTGGTGTAACTGTTGGTTACCGTGAGTTTCGCATTGGCATTGCTCAGGGTTCCGACGAATCCACTGCTATAACGACGGACAACAATTGTACCCGTAGCGTAGCAATTGTTGATATTTACAGTAGCCTTATCTGTAACGGTGCCAACAAGTCCACCGGCGTGTGCAAAGTTATTGGTGATAGGGAGAGTGACGTTACCGGTAGCATAGCACTGGCTAATGCTCGTTGTCTGAGGTATATGCTGATCGCTTGCATCTTTGACGCATCCGATATAACCAACCAGACCGCCGCCATAGTGGCCGCTGCCATCGACATTGCCGGTAGCATAACACTTCTCCAGGACGAGATTACACTCCGTCTGTCCTATAAGTCCTCCGGCGCGGGAATAACTGCCGGATACGTGCTCTACATCTCCGCTGGCATTGCATCCGGTGATGGTAACGGTGGAAATGGCATCCGCGCTGGGTGATGACACGATTCCGATAAGGCCACCTGAATAATAAGACTCGCTGGTGACTTTTCCAGAAGCGGAGCTGTTGATTATGGATCCGCCCTCCACGCGGCCGATCAGGCCGCCCACCTGCTGCTGTGCATGTACGGAACATTCACCGATGCAATTCTCTACAATGCCGCCCTTGAGCCAGCCGAAGAGGGCTCCGGCGCGCTTGTAATCGCTGATGATTGAGGATTTGGAGATGATGATGTTCTTTGCCACGACCTCGGTGGAGGAAGGATCGGAGCCTGCATGGGCGGCAACGATTGCGGCATCATTGGCGGCAGCGTCAATGGCGGCATTCTCGATGACAAGATTCTGCACGCAGCCTACGAATTCTCCGAACAGGGGGCCGTCCGCCTTGAAGTTGCTGATCTTGTGATTGTCTCCTTCAAAGTATATTTTACGAGACTGGGCAGGATCCTTTTCTCCCTCTGCCAGACCGGAAGTCGCCTTGTTGATGGGCGTCCAGGGGTTTTCTTCGGTGAATTTCACCTCAGAAAAATCGAGGTCGGCAGTCAGCTTGAAGTAATTGCTTGCATCATCCTTGAGCAGGCCGCTGATTTTGAAGAAAGATTCCATGCCATCGACAAGATAAGGATCGGACTCGGTTCCGGACCCCAGCTGCTCGGCCTTCAGCATCTTGAAGAGAATGTAGGCGGCCTTTTCGTCCGGGGCCGTGAAATTGGTTCCTCCCTGCACGCCGTCTATCGATATGGGCAGGACATAAACCTTGTCGATTTCGCAGCCATTACCGCTGAGCCTGAGCTCGCAGGCAGTGGATTTGGGGCTGTAGCGCGTGAGCATCACGGAACTGGAGGCAAGGGTATAGGCGGTCGAAGGAAGCATCTGGTAAGATGTGCCTTTCGCTTCGTTGTAAGAAGCCACAAGGCCCGGATTGGCGGCCAGATTGATGGTGTATGCCTCGGCGGAAACCGGATCCGGTACAACCATGAGGTTAACGGATATCGACTGGTTCTTGGGAACCTCATAGATATCCTTCACGTCGCTGAGCACGACGCTCAATTCTGCGGGTTTGTTTTCTTCCTTGCCTTTTTCCTTGTTGCATGAGAGTGTTAAGAGGCAGGGAAGCAAAACTGATACTAAAATCGCGATTTTTTTCATTGCTATAAGTGTTTAATAACTATTGTTGTCTAGAAAGTGAGGCCGTCATTCCAGCCGGGGTTCTGCGTAAGGGCGCCCTGTGTAAGGCTCCTGTCTTCGACCGGGATGGGATAGTAGTAATCCTTGCCTTCGTCCCATGTCCAACCTGGACGGGTATTCTTATGGAACTCTATGCAGCCGGAATTACCATCGGAAAGAGTCACCTCCGAGTCTATCTTCAATGTGAGAGGGGCGCTGCCTGCCGGTGCGGAACTTCCACTGTAGAGTGTGACATCGTTCGTTCCGTCACCGTCAAGGTCGTAGTTGCCCTCTCCGGGGAAATACATACCCAGCAGTTTGCTTTCGAAGGTCTTACCTTCCGCCCAGCGAATCACATCGTAATAACGGAATCCTTCCTGAAGGAGTTCCACCATCCTTTCGCGACGGATTTCAAGGATGACACCCACGTTGGAAGAGTTCTTTGCGGCAACTTTCGGATACATGTTCTGAAGATATGGATCAGGGTTGGCATTTGCCGTCTCCTTATCAAGGTTAGGCATGCCTACGCGGTCGCGCAGAGGCTTGATGGAAACGTCAATATCCCCTTGGGAGATTGTTCCAAGTTCGGCTTTAGCCTCGGCATAGTTCAGATATACCTCACCTGCACGGAAAATGGCTATGTCGCAGTATGACTGCTGATATGTATCATCCTGCGAGCCCATGAAATACTTGATGGGAGCATAACCGGTGACGGTGTTATTCAGCTTGGGACATTCCCTCGTGGTCGTTCCGAGTCTGCAATAGCCGGGAGTGCGGATGCTCTGGGCGAGACGGGGATCACGGTTTTTGGTCTCGTCAACGAACTGCATGGTCTCCCATCCAGCCTTGTCGGTGAAACGGGTTCCGTCATTCATCAGGTATGCTGCGATGATCTTACGGGTGAAACCGGTGCGGCCGAGAGTCGAGGAAGTATATGAGGCGTTGATGCTGTGAACGGCGCCGTAGTCGATATTGTAATCCCTTGCAAGCACAATTTCCTTATTGGTTCCTTCGGAGACGTTGTACTTGGTAAACAATCCGATATAACTGGCATCCGCTCCTTCCTTGTTATAAATGGTATAACCGCTGGAAGAAATGAATTTGTCGGCTGCATCGACGGCCTGCTCCAGATACCATGTATAAGGCTTGGCATCGGCAGGAAGGGTCTGCAGGGTAATGGTTCCTGCATGATACTTCCGGAACGTTCCTTCATAGAGGCAGAAACGGCTCTTGAATGCGAGCGCCGTCCATTTTGTGACACGGTAATCGGAATGCTCCGTGGGCAGGTTGGCGATTGCGAAATCGATGTCTTCGACCATCTTCTGCATCACATAGTCGCGGCTGTCACGAGGCTTGTAGAGATCGTCGTCATCGGAACCGAGGGTATGGTCGTACCACGGCACGTCGCCGAACTTCTTCACCTTCTCGAAATAGAAGTATGCGCGGAAGAAACGCACGAGACCAAGATACTGGTTGCGCAGTTTCTCGTCCTTGCAGTTACCGGAGTATTCTATGAAGGTATTGATCTTGCGAAGAGTACTCCAGCTCCAGCCACTGTCGCCGGAATTGATGGTGCGGCCTCCCCACAGTTCCAGACTGAGGTCGGTTCCGATCAATTCGTCGGATTTATTGCCGTAGATGTCTCCGCCGCCCGGGAACATGGTGTACAGGGAATTCGTGTATGTCTGTATCTCCGTTTCCGTGGCAAGGAATGTCTCGGGAGAAAGTTTGTCCTGCGGGAACCTGTCCAGCATGCCTTCGCAGGAAACGAATAACACAGAAGCGCTGAATGTTGCAGCTATATATTTAAAAATGGCTTTCATGGCGATAATCATTAGAAGTTAATGTCAATTCCGAACATGAATGTCTTCTGCCAGCCATAGATATGGCCTTTGCTTCCGGTATTGGCAGCTTGCTCCGGATCCATGTAATCGCAGTGGAATCCGGGAGCCCAGCATGCAAGATTCTCTCCGGAGAAGTAGACGCGGACAGACTCCACATCCACTTTCTTGGTGAGTTTGTGAGGGAGGGTATATCCAACGGTCAGGTTCTTCAGACGGCAGTAGCCGAGGTTCTGCAGATACCTGTCGTTGACGGTGGTAAGCTCACGTCCGGAGCCGACACCCGCAACATATGCGCGGGGACGCGGGAAGTAAGCATCGGGGTTCTCCTCGCTCCAGCACCTGTCCAGGAAATCTTTCTGGATCCAGGATGAGAAAGGACGTGCATAAGGACCCCAGAAGTAACGTGCATCGACGCTGGGATACCAGTTAAGTTTGCCGATGCCCTGCAGGAACATGGAGAAATCCAGTCCGGCCCAGTTGAAGCCGATAGTGGCGCCATACTGGTAGCGGGGCCGGGAGTTACCTATGATCTTGCGGTCGCCGGGATTGTCGACGGTGTTGGATCCTTTGCCGATTATTCCATCTCCATCCAGATCCACGTATTTGAGGTCACCAGCGCGCAGTCCATGGTTCTCACCGGTCGAAGCATATATGATGGAACATACGGGAGACTGGTCCACAGAATAGGCGGCAGCCTCTGCATCCGATGCAAAGTAACCGTCGGTGATGTATCCCCAGATCTCTCCGTAACGCATACCTTCATAGTATGTCGAGAGGTCCTTGGTGGGATTGTCGAACTTGGTGATATAGCCGATGAAATCGTTGAAAGTACCGGTGACGGAGTATTCAAAAGGCTTGCCGAGGAGGCTGAAATGATTCCTGTAGGTAAGCGCGAGTTCATAACCGGTAGTACGAAGGTCGGCGTTGTTCGTCTTTGGAGCGGATGCGCCATAGACAGAAGGAAGGGCCTTTCCGGTAGTCAGCATGTTCTTGGTGTCGCGGATGTAGGCTTCCCCTGTGAAGGTAATCTTGTTGTCGAGGAATGCCAGATCCAGACCTATGTTCTTCTGCTGCACGGTTTCCCAGGTAAGGTTGGAGGCCACGGGATCGCCGTAGCTCGCGGTGGCGGATTTGCCGCCGCCGAAGAGGTAAGTCTGGGTGCCGAGGGTAACCGAACGGATATAATCGTAATAACCCACCTGCTGGTTGCCGAGGCTACCATAGGAGAACCTCAGCTTGGCATCGTTCATCCAACTCTTCAGCGGGGAGAAGAACTCCTCTTCGGAGACTCTCCAACCGAGGGAGAAGGACGGGAACATTCCGAAACGCTGGCCTCTGGGGAAACGGGACGTGCCGTCGTAACGGCCGCTGACCTCGAAGAGGTACTTGCCTTTGTAGTCGTAGTTGAAACGGCCAAAGAAGCCCATCAGGGCATATTCGCTCTGGCCGCCGGCGGTTTCCGTACGCTTTACGCCCTCATCGTCACCACTGACCAGGTTCTGGTCGTTCAGTTCCTGAGAGAGGAGATAGTAGCCCGTGGCGGTGAGTTTCTTGTGATAGTACGATTCGTACTGGCCACCGGCCATCACCTTGACATGGTGGGCGTCGTTGAAAGTATCCGTGTATGTGGCGAATACGTTGGCGGAATGCATGTCGATCGTCTGGAACTGCTCCGTCAGTTTGTCTTCATTCTCGCCGGTCGTAAGAGTTTCCGTCTTCATGGGGATGTTCGCACCATAGGTCACGTTGACCTGACGGTTCAGGCTCTGGGAGGTGTTGTAGGAATAACTGTAGTTTCCCTTGATCTCCAGTTGCTTGATCGGCTTCAGAGTAACCTCGGTCGTATTGGTGAGGTTGCTCGTCCTGCTCCGGTTCTTGTAGTTCTTGTCGGCGAGAATGCCGGAATAGATGTTGACATTGCCGTAATCGGTTTTTTGCACCATGGTTCCGTCGGGATACTCCGGGACGAGATACGAGAAGTTGCCTGCGGAAAGGTTGTAGAATGTGGAACTTTCATTGCTGGCTCCCGGATAGGTGTAGATGGATGAATAGAAAGCCGTATTGTTGCTGACGTTCATCCACGGCCTCACATCAAAGGAGAAACGCGCGCGGAGGTTGTATTTCCTGTAGATATCGGGGTTCAGGCGGAAAATGCCCTGCTCCTTGTTATAGTTGGCCGAGAGGAAGTACTTGATGGTCTTGGAGCCGCCGCGGAACGAGATGTCGTGGTTCTGCATGGGCTTGATATCGTTGAAGAAGTAGTGCCACCAGTCGGTGTTGCCGTAGAACTTGTAGGTATTGCGGCCCTGGCTCTGGTCTATGACCACCCAAGGGCGGGCAGGATTCTCGGTGACGTCGTCGCGCCTGGCCCACAGTTCCGCCATATCGTCTTCCGTATAGTAGACCTGCGGCTTGCCCTGATATGCGTTCATGAACTTGTTGGCGATGTACACCGATTCGTAACCGCGCGTCTCCCAGTCCGTGGAAGCGGTAGGAGAGGAATAGCCCCAGCGGCTGCTGTAGCGCACGTGGGCGTATCCTTCACTGTCACCGCCGGACTTGGTGGTAACCAGCACGACACCGAACGCGGCCTTAGCACCGTAAACGGCTGCGGAAGATGCGTCCTTGAGGACAGAGATGCTTTCCACGTCGTTTGGGTTCACCCTCGCCAGGTCTCCGACCACACCGTCGACCAACACCAGCGGTGAACCCGAGTTGATGGAGTTCCAACCGCGGATGTTCAGGGAATAACCCTCACCTGGACGGCCGGTGGAAGTAGTAACCGTCATTCCTGGCACGGTACCCTGGAGGATACCTCCCAGGTTGGCGCTCGAACGATTCTCAATGGACTTGGAAGAAACCACGGAAACTGCTCCGGTCAGATTCTCCTTCTTGATGGTGCCGTAACCCACGACCACAGCATCTTCGATGAAGAGAAGGTCTTCTTCGAGGGTAACTTTAAGCGAACTTTGCCCTGCTACTGCAACTTCCTTGCTCTTGTATCCGATGGTTGTCAGCTCAAGCACTGCATTCGAGGGGGCGTTGATGGAGAAACTGCCGTCGAGTCCTGTTACAGTACCGGTTGACGTGCCTTTGATGATAACTCCCACACCCATGATGGGTTCGCCTTTCGTGTCCACAACAACGCCCTTCACTCCCGACTCCCGTTTCGGAGGCTTGTTGCCTACAACGATATGGGAACCGCTGATTACACAGGAATACCCTGCTTTTCCAAGGACATTGTCCAGAATGTCTCCGACGCTCACCGTCCCTGTCGGGACAGATACCGTAGCGGAAACATCCACCTTGGAAGCATCGTAATCAACAGACAATCCTGTCTGGGATTCTATCTCCCTGAACAACTGGGCGACCGTCATCTGGCTGCCGGGCATTTTAACCCGTTGATTCTGTGCATACGCAACGATGCACAGAAAGCAACAGAATAACGTTGTCAAAATGGTTCTTTTCATATGGCTATTTAGTGTTTAAAAAATGATATGTCAAAATCTCCAATAAATCCTGTCCGCATCCTTCTTGTAACTGGAGCCGGGAATGAGGAGTACCAGCACGTCGAGCATGTCATCCAGGCTTTCGCCGGGCATAAACCTCACGTTGAGTGCATTGCTCTTCATATTCTCTGCATTGTAGTTGATCGACATGTTGAAGCGCCTTTCGAGCACGGATGCGATCTCGGGGAAAGATGCGTTACTGAATGTCAGATAGCCATCTTCCCATCCCAGAATCTTCTTTGCATCCACCCTGGCAAAAGATACTTCCTTGTCGGAAGGTGAAAACACTATCTGATTGTCGGGCTCGAGGATATATGACTTATTCATGGAAGGGATGGTTACCTCCACCTTACCCGCGCTGAGGGTGGTGCTGACCGTTTTTTCTCCGGCATAGGAATGGACGCAGAATTCGGTCCCGAGGGCCTTCACATCCATATGCGAAGACTTTACTATGAAGGGCCTGGATGGATCCTGGGCCACATTGAAGTTGGCTTCGCCCGTTAGGAAGACTATGCGCTTGCCGTCTGTGAACTGCTCGGGATACAGAAGAGTGGAGCCGGAATTGAGGTGCACCACGGTGCCGTCGGAAAGAGTGACGGAAGTGGTCTGGCCATACTCGGCTACGAGATTACGGGTGTATTCCAAGGGAGATTTCGCGTAGTTCCTGCGCGCGATGGAATATGTTGCCAGGGCGGCAACAGCCAAGGCGGCGGCAACGGCGATTGCGGAAATCAGAATGCGGAAACAGCGTCTCTTTTTCTCGACCGAATCTATCCTGGTCCCCAGGCGGACCAGTTCCCTGTAAGACTTGGGGCCTGCTTCTACGGAACTCTCATTCCATAATTCCTCCATAGAAAACTGGCCGCCAAAGAGATTCTCTTTGTAAGTGTTATTAACCATAATTTATATATTAGTAAACTATGGTCAACGGAACACACAAATTATTTTACTACTTTTCTGAGGTCGGCGAGGGTGCTGGTGATATGATTCTCTACGGTGCGTTTGCTGATCCCGAGTTCCCGGGCAATCTCCTCGTTGGAGAAGCCCTGCATCCTGCTCATAATGAATACCTTGCGCCTCTTGGACGGGAGCTGCCGCACGGTTTCCCAGATTGCGGATTCCATTTCCGAAGCAAACATGGCGGACTCCTTTGTAGGGGTGCTGGCGGAATCCCCTGCGACCATCTCTCCCTTGAACCTTGATTTTACCGCCACTTTGTCGAAATGGTTATACACCTTGAACCTGGCCATCTGGAAAAGATATGCGGAGAATGATTTTACATCCGAGAACTTACGGCGCTGACTCCAGATATCATAGAATACATCCTGGGCGTAGTCATAGGCCATATCGCCATCCTCTATCAGGCGGGTAAAGAAATTAACCAGCCTGGGATGCCAGGTGAGGAAGAGCCACTCGAAAGCCAGCTTGTTGCCGCGGGCCAGTTCCTCAAGGCAGAATCTCTCGTCTTCCGCTGTCATATGATATCCTCCCCCTTGCGCATATCGCGGATGCGGAGCTGGGTGAAGGTATTGCCGGCGAAGTAGTTCTCCACGATGGCATAGCAGACATCCACCGGGTTGCCTTCCTTAACATACTCGAAGTAGTCTGCCAGGTTGAAGGCGATGGCCGGCACCTTGTGGTAGGGCTGGTCTTCCTGGATCAGGTCCAGCTTCATGTGCGCTCCGCCTGCGCCCACCTTGCGTCCATCGCCCGCATCATATACGTTGCGGGTCATGAAGATGGGGTTGTGGTTGCCGGGGCCGAATGGCTGGAACTGCTTGAGGATGCGGAAGAACTTGGGGGTAATCTGCGCGAAATTGAGTTCGGAATCGATGTCCACCACGGGGGTAAGCATGTCGGAGGTGATGTGCTCGCCCACGAACTTGTCCATGCGGGCGGCGAATTCCGGGAGCTTATCCTCGGTGAGGGTGAGGCCGGCGGCGTAGGTGTGGCCGCCGAAGTTTTCCATAAGGTCTGCGCAGCTCTCGATAGCGGCATAGAGGTCGAATTTGCCGGCGCTGCGGGCCGATCCGGTCACGAATCCATTACTGCTGGTGAGTACCACGGTGGGCTTGAAGTAGGCCTCGACCAGACGGGATGCCACGATGCCCACCACGCCCTTGTTCCATTTGGGATTGTAGACGATGGTGACGTTCTCCCGCGCGAGGCATTTGCCGGACTCTACCATCTCCAAGGCCTCGGCCGTGATCTCGCGGTCTACGTTCTTGCGCTCGTTGTTATTGTTGTTGATCTTCTCCCCTACTATCATCGCCTTGCCCGTTTCGGTGGCGGTCAGCAGTTCTACGGCGAGGCGGCCGGTCTCCATGCGCCCTGCTGCGTTGATGCGTGGGCCTATCTTGAAGACTATGTCATCTACCGTAATGTGCCCGGGCTCGAGCTTGGACAGGTTGATCATGGCGAGCAGGCCCTTCCGGGGATTCTCATTCAGCTGCCTGAGGCCATAGTAAGCCAGGATGCGGTTCTCCCCTACCACCGTCACCAGGTCGGACGCGATGCTCACCACGAGCAGGTCCAGCAAGGGGATGAGGGTCTCGAACGGAATCTCGTATTTTCGGGAATATGCCTGCACCAGTTTGAATCCTACTCCGCAGCCGCAGAGGTCGTCGAAGGGATATGTGTCATCTTCCCGCTTGGGGTCCAGCACGGCGATGGCCTTCGGAAGTTCCAGCTCGGGGAGATGATGGTCGCAGATTATGACATCTACCCCGAGGCTCTTTGCGAGGTCCACCTTTTCAATGGCCTTGATGCCGCAGTCCAGGGTGATGATGAGGCCGAATCCGTTGTCGGCGGCCCATTTGATACCCTTGCCGGAAACGCCGTAACCTTCGTCGTAGCGGTCGGGTATGTAGAAGTCCACCAGGTCGGTATAGCGCTTGATGAAGGAGTACACCAGTGCCACGGCAGTGGTTCCGTCCACATCGTAGTCGCCATAGACGAGAATCTTCTCGTTGCCGGTGATGGCCTGATGAAGTCGTTCCACGGCCTTGTCCATATCCTTCATCAGGAAGGGATCGTGAAGGTTTTCTAGGCTGGGGCGGAAGAAAGCACGGGCCTGCTCGAAGGTCTCGACCCCTCGCTTGACCAGCAGTTCTGCCAGCACGCGGTCGATACCCACCTCCGCAGCAAGGCTGTTGACCTTGTCTGCCGGTGCAGGATCACTTACCACCCATTTGCTTTCCTTCATCATAGTTTACAAAGGTAATTAAACTAATCCTTTTTTACAACCATAATTATTGATGATTGAAGGAGCGGCGGGGGCCCTCGGCGGTGCGCCAGTAGGCAGAGTCGAAATCTTCAGGGTCCCGGGGGTTCAGATAGGGGCCGTCATGATCCGGGCAGAATTCCATATAGGTTATGGGAAGGCCCATCTCCAGGAACATGGTTTCGTAGAATGTATGCACTTCCCGCACTTCGGCCGGGAGTTCGACCTTCCTTGTTTTTTCGTCTTTTTGAGGAAGGTCCCCACTATTTTGGGGGGACCTTCCTTGTTTTTGCCCGGAATTAAGGAAGGTCCCCATCTTTTCCTGGGTACCTTCCTTGTTTTGGCTCGGAATCAAGGAAGGTCGGGAAGGGTCCATATATAAATCCGTGCAGGAGGCGAGGATCTGGAGGCCGTTGACGGTGGCGACGGCGAGGGTATATTCGTAGAGGAAGCGGCTGTCGGTCTTGAGATGGATGCGGCCACCCGGCTTCAGGAAAGTGCGGTAACGCTCAAGGAACATGGCGGACGACAGGCGCTTGTTCTCGCTGGCGCGAAGCTGGGGGTCGGAGAAGGTGAGCCAGATTTCGGAGACTTCGCCGGAGCCGAAGAATGCCGTGATGAACTCGATGCGGGTGCGGAGGAAAGCGACATTGCGCAGCCCTTCTTCCGTAGCGGTCTTGGCACCACGCCACAGACGTGCGCCCTTGATGTCGACACCTATGTAATTCTTGTCGGGATTGCGCCGCGCGAGTTCCAGGGTGTACTCCCCCTTTCCGCAGCCAAGCTCCAAGATTATAGGGCCATCGTGACCGCCGAACATCTGCTCGATCCAGCGACCCTTTACCGGATGGTCTGCAAGGTTGAAATAGCCATCGGCCAGCACTTCTTCGGCGCTGGGCTGCAACAGGCAGTGGAAAGTCTCGTTCTCGGCGAATTTGCGCAGTTTACCGTGTCCCATAGTTTGTCTTGCAGATTATGCCCAGCCCCCGGAAGTTCTCCGGCGGGTTGACTGGTTTGACTATGACCTTCCACGTTTTTGCCACTTTTTGAGGAAGGTCCCCACTTTTTTCCTGGGACCTTCCTTGTTTTTGCCCAGAATCATGGAAGGTCGGGGGTAAAACAACGGCACCTTCCACGTTTTCGCCCGAAAATAAGGAAGGTCGAACTGTGGCAGAGGTGTCCCCCTGAGGGACGTAGCACCCGCGTGTGCACCCAAAAAAACGACAGTTTTTAGGGGACCCCGACGGAAGCGGGGGGACCGTCCCGAAGGAATGGTGGGGTGAGCGAAGCGAACTCCCGAAGGGGGACACCTCTGCCCCTGTCGGAATCGTAATGCCACTGCGGTAGAGGGCGCGGTGCTCCCCGGCCGGAAACCATACGGTTTCAGTCAGAAGGATGTCGCCGGGAGAATAAAGCCAAGTGACTGCCAACTGCAGGGGTTCGTCAAGGGGAGAGGTGTAGAATGTCAGGTCGAAAGTGGTTTCCTTCGCTTCGCTCGGAATGACAGATGAAGACGGAATGACAGATGAAGCCGGAATGACGAATTCATACACCCCGCCCGGTGCATCCTCAGCCCGAATGAACTGCTCCCACGACCCCGGCTTGCTGCACGCCACGGCCATAATCAGCAGAATTGCAGAAACAAGGCAGCGTGCAGCAGAGGCAATTGGGGATACTCCTGCTCTGTTGAACATTTCTATTTCTTACGATTCTTGTTGCGCTTCTTCTTGCGCTTGGGGGCGTCGAAGCGGTTGATGGCGTCATCGCCAACCGCAGTCACAAACTCCGGCGAGGCGGGCTCGGGTTCAGACTTTAGGGACTCGGGCTTCACCCCGTTGCGGTTCATGCGGATAATCTCCATCACGTCGGCGGCATCCAGGGCATAAAGATCGGCGTCCGAATGCTTGTCGTACGAGAAATACATGACCTCCTTCAGGATGTCGGTCTTGCGCAGATAGGCAAAACCGTCCTCGAACTCCAAAGGCTCGACTACGCGCGGTATGCGCGACTGGGCATCCTGATACACAGCCACTTCGTAGTTCAGGCAGCATTTCAGCTTGCCGCACTGCCCCGCCAGTTTCTGCGGATTCAGCGACAGGTCCTGCACACGGGCGGCGGAGGTGGAAATACTCTTAAAATTATTTATGTACCGGGCGCAGCACAGTTCGCGTCCGCACACCCCGAGGCCACCGATCAGCCCGGCCTCCTGGCGCGCACCGATCTGCTTCATCTCGATGCGTATGCGGAACTCTTCGGCAAAGACCTTGATCAGCTGGCGGAAGTCCACGCGGCCGTCGGCAATGTAGTAGAAGATTGCCTTGCTGCCGTCTCCCTGGAACTCCACGTCGCCGATTTTCATCTCCAACCCCATCTCCGCAGCGATGCGGCGGGCCTGGATCATGGTATCCTGCTCGCGGGCTATGGCCTCCTGCCACTTTTCGATATCGGACTGCTTGGCCTTACGGTAGATCTTCTTGAGCTCAACCGCCTCAGGATCAATCCCTTTGCACTTGAGCTGACGGCCCACCAGGGGGCCTTCCAAAGTCACGATGCCAAGGTCGCAACCGGTAGTAGCCTCAACTATCACCATGTCGCCCAGCTTCACGTTCTGCCCGGAAGCGTTCCTGTAAAACGCCTTGCGGGTGTTCTTGAAGCGCACCTCGAAGATATCTTTGAAACTCTGGTCCGGGATGCCGGCCAGATAGTTGTGGTCGCGGAGCTTGCAGCAGCCCTCGCGGTATGTAAAATGTTCTTCCCCGGTAGTCACGTCGGTCGAAACCACGCAACCCCGGTTGCAGTCCATCCTTATAGATTCCTTATCCATATACTATATATTAACGTAGAACCTGTCCACCATGTCGGTGAAAAGGATCTTCTGGTTCACATTTCTTCCAATCAGAGCGGACGCCTTGTCGAGAGCTTCCAGCGCCTTGCGCGGGAAGGTTTTCTTGCAGGCAGCGGCCCAGGCGGCAGCTTCGGCATCGTCTCCAGCTAAGGAAGACAGCCCCTGCTGCACCAGAAAAACGCGGCGCATCTTCTCGGCGGCATAGCGGCAGAAGGCCCGCATCGAATCGCGCGACGGCAGGGCTGCAAGCTGCTCCCCTACCTCCAGCGCGGCAGAAAGATCCCGCGCGATCACCGCATCCATCAGCGAAGAGAGGAGCCCGCCGTCATCGTAGCGCAGCGTAACCTCGGCGCTGCCGGAAGACTCCATCCGGAACAGCTGGCAGCGGGACAGGATCGTGGGCAGAAGCCGCTCGGGCGCATGTGTCACCATCAGGAACAGCGTCTGCTGCGGGGGTTCTTCCAATATCTTCAGCAACTTGTTGGCTGCCACGGAATTCATCTTTTCGGGAAGATAGATCACCACGGTTGTGTATCCTCCTTCCAGCGAATAACGGCTCAGCACCCCCAGGAGGAAGTTTGCCTCCTTGACTGAGATCACCGTATTCTTGCCTTCGAACCCCAGTGCATCGTAGAGGTCGCCCTCGCTGAAACCGGGATTCTCCTGCACCAGGGCCCTCCACTCCTTCGCATACTGCTCCGACACCGCATCCCCCGAAAGGATCAACGGGAACACGAAATGGATGTCGGGATGTATCATCTTAGCCACGCGGGGGTTGCCTCCGTAGAGATGCTCCAGAAACTTCATCCCGAGGGCCACGCCTCCGCCGCCGTCCTCTTCGTGAAGGAGGATGGCATGGGGAACACGGCCGGAGTCGGCCATCCCGCAGAGGGTATTCAGAAGTTCACTCATTTGTCGCGGACCGAGTTTAAGTGGGCGACGCCGGCAAGGATTTCCTTTTCGGCGCAGTCCGGGAAGATGTCCAGGGCGTGCACCGCCTCGCTTACATAGTCTTCAAGTTTCTTTTCTGCAAATTCAACACCGCCGTTCGAGAGCACGAAATCGCGGATGGCATCGCAGTTCCCGGGATGCATGGGAATCTCATGGATCATCTGCCTCCACTTCTGCTCGTCTGGCGAGTTGGAAAGAGCCCCCAGAAGGGGCAGGGTAATTTTCTGCTCCAGAAGGTCGATACCCACGGGCTTTCCCGTCTTCTCGTCGCCGGCATAGTCCAGGATATCGTCCCGGATCTGGAAAGCCAGGCCAAGCGCCTTGCCGTAACGGCCGGCTGCCCGGATCATCTTTTCGGACGCTTGCACCGACTTCGCACCGCTCTGGCAGGCCGTCACGAACAGGCTGCCGGTCTTGCAATAGATGATGCGAAGATAGTCTTCCATCGTGGTGTCGGAGGTGAAAGCCTTCTGTTGCTGCAGCATCTCCCCTTCCGAAAGATCAGTAAGGGTGCGGGTGAAGGCATCCAGGGTCCACTTCATGTCGGAGCAGTCCGAGAGCAGCCCCACTGCCCTGGCAAGCCAGAAATCGCCGACAAGCACGGCTGGAACGGCGCCAAGATACGACATCAAGGTAGGCTTGCCGCGACGCATCATAGCCTCGTCGGCCACATCGTCATGGATGAGCGTTGCATTGTGAAGCACCTCCACCGCAGCAGCGTATCGTATGCTTTCTTCTGTAAGTTCAGACCCACTGCAGATGCGTGCAAAGAGCATGGTGAGCCTGGGACGAAGCATCTTGCCGGCATTATCCAGCAACCTCAGGTTGATTTCATTCAGCATGGGGACATCGGACCCGAGAGCCTTGGATATCAGCTCCTGCATCACATCCCAATCCTTTCCCAGAAAGGCTATGACCGAATTCCTGTCCATCAAAAAAGTTTTGCAAGCTCTTCGGGAGTGTCGGCGAAAGAGACCAGAGCGGCATCCTTCGGCTCGAGCATCCCGGTTTCTACGAAATGGTTCAACAGAGCCCTGAGCGGCTCGTAGAAGCCGTCAAGGTTGAGCACCGCGATGCGCCCGTGGAAGCGGCCGAGTTTGGCGAGCACCATGGTCTCGAAAAGCTCGTCCATGGTGCCGATGCCTCCGGGAAGGGCCACCGCAAGGCAGACTCCTTCGCGCATCATTTCTTTGCGGAGGCTCATGGTAGGGGCCCAGCGAAGCTCGGTAAGGCCTTCGTATTCAAGGCCTTTCATAAACTCCGGCATGGCCCCGTAGCTGGGTGCGCCAAGCTCTTTCGCAGTGTCACACACAACCCCCATGGTTCCGCGGAAAGATCCCCCGGACACGATGCCATATCCAGCCAAACAAGCCGCACGGACTGATTCCCGCGCGGCCTGATTGTATTTGGGATCTATATTCTTGCTGGCGGAGCAAAAGAACACCGCCTTTTTTCCCGACATATAAATCTTTAGAACAGGAAAGCTATGGAAGCCATCACGCCGCTGACCTTCTGGCTCTGGGCGATGTTGACATAATCGCTGGGATTCATGCTGGCGGTAGGCTTGCTCTCACCGCTCTCGTCGGTGCCATAGAGGCCGCCGAGATTCCAGTAGTAACGGACGGATACCTGGAGGTGCTTGAGAATCTCCACGCCGGCGCCGACGCCGAAGCCATATTCGAGGCGATCCTTCACATTGTCCCATTCAGCCTTGTCTTCAGTATTGACGAGACCTGCAACGTCGACTTTGTTCTCACCATTGATTGCGAGACCGACGAAAGGCTCTGCGAACACATAGGGACGGACTACGCCTGCGATGCCGATACCCCACTGAACCTGTACGGGGAGTTCGAGCATTCCGGTGGAAGAGTCGGTCTTGAAAGCGGCGACATCGGTGCCTTCTGCCTTCATGTTCTCTACGGAAGTACCTTTAACGTTATAGATGATGGAGGGCTGAATTGCGAATCCAAGAGGGAGAGGGAGTTTGAGGGTTGCACCCACGTGATACTGGGTAACCTCATTGATATGTGCCCAAGCTTCTTTGTAGTCGCTCTGGGAAGAAGTGAGACCGGCGATGACACCGACCTGTGCGGAAGCGCTGAATGCCACGAGGGCAGCAGCAATCGCGATAACTAATTTTTTCATATTACAGTAAATTATTAAGTATAGTTTCTATTTCCTGTTTGGATACGAGACCCACGGTCTTGTCTGCGAGCTGGCCGTCCTTGAAGAAGAGGAGGGTGGGGATGCTGCGCACGCCGAATTTCTCCGCGATCTCTTCGTTGTCGTCCACGTTGCACTTGGCGACGGCGACGCGGCCGTCATACTCGGCGGCAATGTCGTCCACGGTGGGAGAAAGCATGCGGCAGGGGCCGCACCAGGAGGCCCAGAGGTCGATCATTGCAACCGGCTGGGAACCGATGACGGTCTCGAAGTTGTTTTCGTCTAAAACAATCATACTCACAAAGATATAAAAAATTATAGAATTTGTTCCAAATTCCAGCTGAATGCCCGTATCCCCAAATCGGGGGTTTCGGCATCCTTCGCCCGCAGGGCGTCCATGAGCGGTGCCACCTTCGCGTCCTCGACCATCAGCATCAGGGCATCGTTGTACTCCGGCCAAGCATGACTGTCGAGATGCGGGATTCCGTCTACGGAGCCGCGTCCGCCCACGCCGTCGAAGCGTGTGAAACCGCGCTGGCCCAGGCTTTCGACCACGGCGACTATCTCATCGCCGTATGCCTGATTGTAAACTATGAACACCGCTTTCATATGATCTCGTATCTTTTAGATGCACGTTTCTCCTGTCGCGTTGCAAAGACGCAGTAAACTGCGGGTATTAAAACCAAAGTTACAAGCGTGGAAATGGTAAGTCCCCAGCAGACCACCATTCCGAGACCGTTCCACATTTCGGATCCTTCCCCGCGGCCGAGGGCCATGGGAAGCATACCCAGCACAGTGGTGAGGGTGGTCATCAGGATAGGGCGCAGACGGCTGCGGGCTGCGGTCACGGATGCCTCCAGCACGCTCATTCCCCTCTCGCGGCAGAGGATGGTGTAGTCGATCAGCACGATACCGTTCTTCACGACTATACCTATCAATATTATAATACCCACCATACCCATTACGCTCAATGCAGTACCCGTGGCCCAGAGGCCCAGGATCACGCCGACCGCCGCAAAAGGCAGGCTGAACATGATCACGAAGGGGCTCAGGAAACTCTCGAACTGCGCTGCCATCACTATGTAGACCAGCATTATCATCAGCACCATCAGCACCGCCATGTCCGAGAACATCTTCTGCTGATCTTCATAGTCGCCGGAGATGACGCTGTAGAGGTTCGCGGGCAGAGGGGTCTCGTCGAGGATGCGGTTGGTCACCGCGACAGCCTCGGAAAGGGCCACCTTGTTGGCCACCAGGGCGGTGACGGTGATGTAGCGCTGGCGGTTGCGGCGCTCGATGGTCGGCGGCACCTCCGTCTCCACAATCCTGCCCAGTTCCTTCAGGCGTATGCCCTTGCCGGTGGGAGTATAGACAATGATATTCTCCATATCCTCCACGCTTGTGCGGAACTCCGGTGCATAGCGGACGCGGATATAGTATTCGTCGCCGTCCTCACGGTAGTAGGATGCCACGCTGCCGCTCATCGCCGCGCTGAACGCGGAACCGGCGGTGGTGGAGTTCAGCCCGTTCAGGGCCAGCTTCTCGCGGTCGAAGTCTACCATGAATTCGGGGGTGTACTCATCGCGGCTGAGGATGACCTGAGCGAACTCGGGGCACTCCAGCATCTTGGCCTGGATGGCCTTGGCGGCTGCATCCGTCTCCTCGAAATCGTAGCCGTAGATCTCCAGCGACACGCTCGATGCCCCGCCCATCATGCCGCCGCCTTCACCGACGGTGGCCTTGCGGATCTCGGGATAGTGCCGAAGGATCCCGCGCACCTGGTCGGCAATGTCGCCGGAGGAACGTTCTCGCTCGCTCTTGGTGCCGATGTGCATGTTGATGGAGATGATGTGCGTGCCGTTGCTGCGCATCGATCCCAGCAGGTTGTCGGAATCCGCCTGGCCGTAGGTGACGTTGCAGACGGTGATCTCCGGGATACCCTCGACCAGCTCCGAATAGATATTGTTCGCCAGCTCCGCGGTCACGCTCTGGGCGGTGCCGACGGGCAGGGTCACGTTCACCACAATACGGTCGGAATCTCCCTTGGGGAAGTACTCGGTCTTGAGCCTCGGGGCGAGGAAGACAAGCGTCGCCATCAGTATGCCGAAGGCGCCGAAAATGACGGCCTTGCGGTGAGTGGTAGCCCATCCGATCAGGCGGGCGTATCCCGCGGAAATCCCGTTCAGGGCCTTGTCGATGGGGGTGAAGAAGAGGCGGTAGAGTTTGGAGTCGCTGCGGCGGCCGCCGAGGAACTGGGCGCAGAGCATAGGCACCAGGGAGAGGGCGGCGGTGGTGGATACCACCATGATCAGGGTCACTATCCATCCCAGCTGCTGGAACATCACACCGGTCATACCCTTGATGAAGGTGAGTGGCAGGAAGACGCAGAGCATGGTGAGGGTGGATGCGATGACGGAGATACCCACTTCGGAGGTGCCGTGGATGGCCGCCTCGACCGGCTTCTCTCCCCTGTCGATGTGCGTGCTTACATTTTCCAGCACAACGATGGCATCGTCCACCACCATACCTATGGCCAGCGACAGCGAGGCCATCGACACGATGTTGAGGGTGTTGCCGGTGGCGAAGAGGTAGACCAGCGACGCCAGCAGTGCGATAGGGATGGAGAGGATGATGATGAAGGTGGTCCTCCATCGGCCGAGGAAGACGAACACCACCAGCATGACCACCGCGAAGGTGATGAGTATGGTTTCGATGAGGGAGTGGATAGTGTCCACGATCTCATCGGAGGAGTCGAAGATCTGGTTGATCTTGATATCCGAGGGCAGGGTCTTCTTGATATGCTCCAGCTGCTTGTGCACCCCGCGGCTGACGTTCACGGTGTTGGCGCCGGCCTGCTTCTGGATGACGATTCGAGCTGCGCGGATGCCGTCGGTGTAGGATTCCTGCTCACGCTCCTGGCTGCCGTCCCGGATGGTGGCGACATCCTTCAGGAGTATGGTCTGGCTGCCGTTGTAGCCCACGACTATATCCATCAGCTCGGACGGGTCCTCGAACTCCTTCTGCACACGCAGGGAGTAGGTGCCGGAGCCGATGTCGATGTTGCCGGAAGGGAGGTTGCGGTTCTCCGCGGCTATTATCTGGGAGATGGCCGCCACGCTCAGATGGTAGGCCTCCAGCTTGCCCGGATCGCAGTAGACCTGTATCTCCCGGGTGGGGGCGCCGTCGATGCTGACCGTGCCCACGCCCTTGATTCGGGCCAGAGGGGTGGCTACCTGCTCGTCCAGTATCTTGTCGAGGCCGGAAACCGACTCGGTGGCGGAGGCAGTGAACATCATGATGGGCATGTCGTCCGCGCTGAACTTGAAGATGACCGGCGTGGTGGCGCCGTCCGGCAGCACGGAATTCACCATGTCGAGCTTGTCGCGCACGTTGTTGGTGGCCTCTTCGATGTCGGTGCCGTATTCGAATTCGAGGGTGAGGATGCTGACGTTCTCCTTGCTCTGGGAGCTGAGTTTCTTCAGGTCCTCCACGCTGTTGAGCGAGTTCTCCAGGATCTTGGTGAGGTTGGTCTCGATATCCTGGGCGTTCGCGCCCTGATAGGAACTCATCACCATGATTGTATTGGCGTCGAACTCAGGGAAGAGCGCTATGGAGGTGTTGATGAGCGAATAGACGCCGAACACCACGAAGGCGACGAAGACCAGGGCCGTCGTCACCGGGTTCTTGACTGCAGATTTGATTACGCTCATATCCTTACTCGATTACCTCAACCTGGGCGCCGTTTCGGAGGGCGCTTCCGCCCTTGACCACCACCTGCTCGCCTTCTTCCAGGCCGGAAAGTATCTCATACTGACCGTCAAAGTGACGCCCGAGGGAGACCTCCTTCTGCACTGCGATGCCATCCTCCACCACGAACACGTTTCGCTGGCCGGAGCCCTGCAGGCGCACCACTGCGGCATCCGGCACCACTATGCTGCGGTTGTGGCCGAAGGTCACGTTCACCTTGGCATACATGCCCGGACGGAGCTGGCGGTCGGTGTTGGGCACCTGCACCTCCACGTTCACGGTGTGGGTCATGGGATCGATGGTGGGATAGATGCGCTTTATGGTGCCGTCGAAGGTCTTGCCGGGAAGGGCGTCCACGCTCAGCGTGACCTTATCCCCTTTCGAAACCTTGGTATAATCCCCTTCGGAGATACCCACAAGTATCTTGACGGGGGTTATCTGCTGCACGGTGAAGATGGGGCTGGCCATTCCGTACATGTCCCCGCGGTCGTAGTAGCGGGCGGTGACCACGCCGGTGATGGGCGAACGAAGGATGGTGTTCTCCACCAGATTGTCGTAGGTGCTCTTGCTGACCTTATAGTTGAGTTCGGCGGCCTCGTAGTCGCTCTGGGCAAGGCCTCCCTGCTCATAGAGCTGCTTGAGGCGCCCGAGCTCGGTCTCGGCGTTGGATAGGCGAAGTTTGGCCTGGTCGAGCTGGACGCGGTCCATCTCTGCAAGTATCTGTCCCTTACCCACATAGTCCCCTACCTCGACGTTGATCTTCTGGATGCGGCCGCCGCTCTGGGGGGCTATATTGTTGACGGCGAATGCCTGCACGGTGGCGGAATAGGTGCCGTCCTGCTTCACTTCCTGCTTTGCCGCGGGCTGGACCTTCACGGTCTGGGCCTTGGGCTGGGCTTCCTGGGCGGCCTGCTGTGCCTGCTCCTGGGAATCCTTCTTCTGACCGCAGCCCGCCAGTATGAGGGCTGCAAGTGCGATTATGCTTATCTTCTTCATTTTGTTGTATTATCTGCTGTGTAGTCTGCTCCGATGGTGCTCTCGAGGCCGGCCTTGGCCACGAGGTAGTTGTAGATTGCCTGGCTGGCGGCAAGCTGGGCCTGGGTCAGGGCGAGCTGGGCGGCATCGAGATCCGTGAGGGTGCTGCGGCCGATTTCATAGGATTTGGCCGCGATGTCGTAGGCCTTCTGTGCGGATTCGAGGGCGTCCAGGGCCGATTCGTGGCTCTTGACGGCAGTTTCCATCGTGCTCAGGCTTTGGCGTATGGCGATGCGCAGCTGGCGCTCGGTGTTCTCGCGCTGGATGGCGAGCTGGCTCTTCTGCACCTTGGTCTGACGGAGGTCGTTCAGGCGCTGCCCGCCGGAGAAGATGGGAATGCTGAGGCTGAGTCCGACATAGGAGTAAGGGGTCCAGTGGTACTCCTCGAACTTGAAGTCGTTGGTCATCGCGTTCAGGCTATAGGAGAAGGCCAGCGACAGGGTGGGAAGATAGGCGTACTGTTGCATCTTCACCGTGTTCGCGAGCTGGTCCGCCTGGATCTCGAGCTGGCGCAGGGTGCTGTTGCCGGAGAGGCCGAGCTCGCTTTCGTTCAGCACGGAGGACATCCCACCGGAATAGACCAGAAGGGAATCCTTGACGTCGATATCAGCCTCAAGGTCGATGCCCATGATGGCCTTCAACTGCCAGAGGCTCAGGTAGATGGAGTTCTCGGAGTTGAAGAGGTTCGGCACCGCGTTGGCCACGGTGGTCTTGGCGCGGGCAAGGTCCAGTTCAGAGGCCTTGGAGGCGTTGTATTTCTTCTGAGTGAGCTCGAGGTTCTGCACGGCGTTGTCGAAAACGCTCTTGTAGACGTGGTTCGCCTCCTTTGCGAGAAGCACTCCGTAATAGGCCTGCTTCACCTGGTTCACCATTTCGAGGCGGGAACTGCGGGCCTTCTCTACCGCCAGGTCCACACTTTCCCCGGAGATGGCGAGGCTCTGCCAGAGTTGGGCGTTGATGAGGGGCATGGTGGCCGTGATGCCCGCGTTGAAGGTGTTCCAGCGGCCTACCGCAATGCCTCCGTCGGAGGAGTCGTCGTCAGTGCTCGGTTTGGGGACATAGGGAACGAAGGGCACGCCGGTGCCTTTATAGAGCTCATTGATGTAGTACATTATGGGATCCAGGATGCCGGACATCATGGAAGACATTCCTCCTCCGCTGCTGTCGTCGTCATCATCGCCGCCTCCCATGTACATTACCTGCTTCTTGATGGTACGCTGGTAGGATGCGGATGCGCCTATCTGAGGAAAAAGCATGGCATAGCTTCCCTTCTTTGCGAATTCCGCGCGCTGCACCTCAAGGTTCGCTATCTTGATGGAAGGGCTTTCGTCCAGGGCTATCTTTATGGCATCGTCCAGCGTTAGGACGGCCGGAGCCTGCTGCTGCGCTATTGTGTCTGCCGGGGCCAGGGCAGCGACGGCAACCAACATTAAACTAACCATATATAAAAAATTACGGCGCGAATTTATACAAAATTCACGCCATAAACAAATAAAAGCGGCAACCGGATGCGGCTGCCGTTTTGTGAGGATTACTGGATTTGAACCAGTGACCTCTTGCCTGTCAAGCAAGCGCTCTAAACCAACTGAGCTAAACCCTCGAAAGGACTGCAAAGGTACACATTTTTTTTACACTAAAAAATTTTTTTGCGTATATTTGAAGGTTATGCGTAAAACTGTAACCATCATACTCCTTGCCCTGAGCAGCATCCCGGGCACCATGCTGCCCCTTGCTGCCCAGAACAACCCATATGCCATCGACGACGAATGCTACAAGTATTTCAAAGAAGCGGAGCTGCTTGTGGGCAAGGAAGGGTTCGAAGAGGTGAACAACGCGCTACTTCGCACGGCTATCACCAAAGACGACAAGAAAGCCCAGACACTCTATTATGTCGAGCGTCTCAAAAACGCATCCAGGAGCATTCCTACCGACACATACACCACGGAGGAGCAGGACAGAAAGATTGAGGAGTACATGGAAAACCTGAAGGAAGTAGCCGACAGGTTCCATTTTCCGCAATACTATTACTATGCATACGAGATAGCCCAGAACTATTTTTACAACCATAACAAATTGCTGCGCACCATGGAGTTGGTGCAGGAGCTCCAGCTGGACGCCACCAAGCGGAATGAGCCATACGGGGTGTGGATGAGCCAGCGCTATATGGTGAGCCTGTATGTCGCGCAGGGCGACTACATCAACGCCAAATCCTACATCCTGAAAGCAATCAGGATATTTGAAGAGTCCAAGGATCCAATCATCCGGCGTCAGAGCGGAGCCCGCCTTTACTGCGACCTTGCCGAAACCTATAATATCGGGTCGGACTCATTAAAGATCAATATCCATAAAGCAGTTAAGACATCAGCCCTGCATCTGGATTCTCTCCGGTGCACCTACCATCTTGCCAAGATAGCAGCATACGAGAAAGATGCCACCAACTACAGGCACTACAGGGACTACTGCCTGTCGGATCCCCAGATCGGCACCATAAGCGAAACCGCTCCTCTGACGTTCGAAACCCTGGACGCAATCATGGAGGGCCGTTTCGATGCCAATGTAATCAACAGCCTTTCAGTTGCCACGGTACGTGAGATCAAGTATCTCGCCAATGTGGCGGAGGTCTATGGCTACAAGGAACAGGGCTTTGAAATCGAGCGCCTTCTGGTGCAGAAGTTCGAAAGACAGCTGGCCGATGCCAACCATTCCAAGATTGCCGAGCTGGACGCCCGCCTGGGCAATAACGAACTGCAGAAGGAACTTGCCAACAAATCGGAAGAGGTGCTGAACGTGACACGCCTGGTGATGATACTTCTCACCATCCTCCTCATGGCCATCATCACCTTCCTCACCATCCACCTGCGCACACTCCGGAAGAAAAACAAGACTCTGCGGGAAGCCCACGAAAAAGCCGAGCTCGCGAACGCGGCAAAGACCCGTTTCGTGCAGAACATGAGCCACGAGGTGCGCACTCCGCTGAACGCCATCGTGGGATTCAGCCAGCTGCTGAGCCTGCCGGACGGCAGTTTCAGCCCGGAAGAAAAGGATGAATTCTCCAACCATATAATCAACAACACCAAGATGCTGACCATGCTGCTGGACGACATCCTCAACACCACCGCCATGGACAGCGGCAACTACCGCATCACCTTCGAGGACGGCGAAGCCGGATTCATCTGCCAGTCCGCCATCAGCAGCGCTGAACACCGCCTGCAGCCGGGCGTTACCATGACCTACGTGCCCCAGTTCGAGGGCCAGCACATGTTCCGCACCGATCCCCGCCGCGTGCAGCAGATACTCATCAACCTCCTTACCAATTCCTGCAAGCACACCACCAAAGGCGAGATCAAACTAGGATGCTCACTGAAAGAGAATCCCGGCGAGGTGACCTTCTGGGTGACCGATACCGGCCCCGGAATACCTCCGGACCAGGCGGAGGCCATCTTCAACCGCTTCACCAAGCTGAACGAATTCGTACAGGGCACAGGCTTGGGCCTCAGCATCTGCCGGGACATCGCCGGCAAGATGAACGGCCGCGTGTACCTCGACACTTCCTATACCGGCGGAGCCCGCTTCGTGCTCGTGCTGCCCGATACTTTACCGCAACAAAACATTTAAGATATGACTCCCCTTTACGCTCAAGACCACGATTATTCCAAGTACAACGTTCTCGCGGTAGACGACATACCCCTGAACCTCCTGCTTGTCCAGAAGATGCTTTCCCGTTTCAAGTTCCGCATGCGCACGGCCAGCGGAGGCCAGCAGGCACTGGATGCAGTTGCAGCTGAAAAGCCCGATCTTATCCTCCTGGACCTGATGATGCCCGGAGTGGATGGATTCGAGGTGCTTAGGCAACTGCGCTCCAATCCTGAGACCGCCGGCATACGCATAGTGATACTCTCGGCCCTCAACTCCAACGAAGATATCGTTAAAGGTTTCAACGCCGGGGCGAACGACTTCATTATGAAGCCGATAATCATGGAGAAGCTTCTCACATGCGTAATCACACAGATTCAACTGGTAGCAAACGCTGAGAAATGATACAACTTGCCATTCATTGGAACGTGGACCCGGTGATATTCCATCTCTGGGGCCTGCAGGTACGCTGGTACGGCCTGCTGTTCATCTCCGGGTTCATCCTCGGATGGTACATCTTCCGCTGGTACTGCCGCCGGGAGGGCGTCAAGGAAGAGATACTCGATCCCCTGCTCTACACCCTGCTTATCTGCACCATCGTGGGCGCCCGCCTCGGGCACTGCATATTCTACCAGCCGGACTACTATTTCGGCTCGTGGCATGGGTTCTGGGAGATATTCCAGCCTTGGAAGGGCGGCCTCGCCAGCCATGGCGGAGCCATTGCCCTGCTGCTCGGAATGTGGTGGTTTTCAAGCAAATACGGCAAGCCCAACGGTTTTGATTTCCTGTGGATAATGGACCGTCTCTGCATCACCGTGGCATTCGCCGGATGTTTCATCCGACTGGGCAATCTCTTCAATTCCGAGATTTACGGAAATGTAACATCACTCCCCTGGGGTATCATTTTCGAAAGAAACGGAGAGACTGAGCCAAAGCATCCCACGCAGCTCTATGAGGCGCTGTCATACCTTATCCTTGGGCTTTATCTAATCTGGCACTACTGGAAGAAGCTGGACCGCA